>ERZ1740059.918-NODE-918-length-14986-cov-4.601902_pt1 | contig 14986 bp, 6 predicted proteins | sample MGYA00581744_ERZ1740059 | MGnify/ENA primary metagenome ERZ1740059 (study PRJEB43018, sample SAMN04849738) | marine metagenome | isolation source: floating plastic debris | place: Pacific Ocean | collected 2008-08-28 | study: EMG produced TPA metagenomics assembly... | reverse complement strand
ATACAGGCTCAGCCCTCGAATCGTGATGTTATCTGCCACTAAGGTTAAGCCTCGAAATACGTCGGCATTGTCAGCTGCCGTAATTTCTACGACCGGCACAGCAACTAAAATTTCTGCAGTGGCGGATTTAGTTGCATCATAGCCAGGCTGAGTGGTGCCATCAACGACTAAATCAGACTGAGCTAAAACGGGTAAAAGGGACTGTAGCTCAATGGTGGTATCACCAATGGGTAAGTCAAAGGTGATGACTGACTTTTCTGAGTTTGGGGTTACTTGTTGCTGTTCTTCATTGCTGAGTTCAGTCGGTGTGAGGGTGCCGTTAGTGATTGCGATCGCTTCTCGCAAAGTCAGTCGCCCATCTGGTGTAATCGGCCCGTCCTGTGAACTGTTTACCGTAATCTTTACCTTAGGTAAAACTTGACTCTCTGGCACTTGAGCGACAGCAGCCATAGCAACTGTTGCCAACAATAAAGATGTTGCTATGGTACGAATAGATTGGCGGTAAGTCATGGCTTTGACATTCGAAGTATCAAGTGATGTAGAAAAGTGTTGAGTCATAGAATTTAGCGTCATAGTCCTTGACCCTCAACAGAGGTATTACCGTAATCTGTGTTCTCGCCATGCTCAATTACAGCTTCATCTATTTCTGAGTTGTCAGAAACATCTTCTAATGTGGGGATATCTTCAGAAATTTCTTCTGGCGAAGAGGTATCTCCAGCGGCTTCTCCTGATGTGGAGGACTCTCCAGGAAAGATAATGTCAGTGGTATCTTCAAAGAAAATAATTGGCTCCTGAGGTTCTAGAGCAGATTCCTGCTGTTGCTCTGGTGCTATATCCTGCAGTCCCCAGCCATCAAATAGACTATTAATTTTGGCTGATACACCTAAGTAAAAACCACTAGCAGAACGATTTACGCCAAAGTCATCATCATAGGCACCACCACCACTGTAGCCGCCATAAATTCGCATATCAGGAGACGGATAATATCCTGCTTCAAGGGCATAGCCAAGCTCGCTATAGTCACCCAGACCGCCAAACCATCGTGCTTCACCGCTAATGTCCCAGCTATAACCCAAACGGTATGTGGCTCTGAGCTGGGCTAAGTGCAAATTGTTGTTAGACACAAAGTCGCTACCTTCCTCCGCTGGTAGATTGATCCGTGTTTGGGTAGTACGGAACGCGTACTTGCCATACAATTCCCAGCGCCAGTTGGGGGCATAGAGAGCCTCGGCCGAGAATAGATGCTCAGAGGTGTCAACGCTGCGACCAAATAGAGCATTGGTTGGTAATGTGTTGGGATTAATCCGATGCTCGTAACGTAGTAAGGCATTTAAGCGATCATCATTAGGATCGCGATAAGCAAGGCCCAGTTTAAGATCACTGGTGGTGCCAATATTGCTAATGTTTTGGTTTGCGGCTCTATTTAATTGATAGTTCAACAATGCGCTGAGTGCCGGTGAGATACGACCCACGACTGAGGTATTAAGTACTGTATTGGAACCTTGAGATGAGTCACGATGCTCAAATCGAGCGCTGGCTTGGAGGTCTGGATTATCGGTATAGGACAGTCCAATTGTGTAAGTGTTACCGTCAACTGTGGCGACCGATGAGCCCCCAGTACCGACGGCAAAGGGCTGACTAAACTGACTACCTGCAGCCGTACCACCAAAGACACTGTTGAAAACGCGCTCATAGCCTAGATCAAGCCGCAGACCAGGGCTAAGCTTAAAGCCGTGTTCAATACCAATAGCACCTCCTAAGTGTTGACCATCGATGCTGCTAAAGCGTCCTCGAATTTTGGTATCTTCGCCTAGCGATTGTTCACCTGAGAGATCCACAATGGTATAGGAGTCGCTATCGCTAAATCCATTGTCGCCATAAAAGACCTGGCCTACACCAAGATTAATCCCTGGCATCACTTCCCAATCGAGACCAAAATAGGTACGGCTAGGATAGAGAGGATCACTCTCGGATGAAAGGTTAAGCTCATTTTGAGCCCGCAGGGTAAGATTACTGGATAAGCGAGTGGTTAACCGAGTGCGCAACTGGTCAGAACTGGCCTCTAATGTCTCAGGACTAGTGCGGTCGGTGCGATCGCGATGAATCCAGTCAAACTCTAAATTTGTGTTTCCCAGACGTTGAGCAAGACCCAGTGAATATGTTGTGAGTGAGTTATCTACTCGTCTGCCCGGTACCGGGTCTTGCCCAGGCTCTAATAGGTCTTCAAGATTTGTTAATGGACGAGGCGCTACACCATCATTATCTTCGTGATCAAACTGAGCACGGATGGATGTGTCACTGCTGAGCTTGATATTTGCCTGAGCCCCGTAACGCATCTGTCCTGGAACAAAGCTGGTAGTAGCCGCATTACTAAAGCCTGAATCAGTTGAGCGCCAATAGGCGCGACCATTCAACCAGTTACCAATTTCACCATCTAGCTCGACTCGATAGGCCGAGCCACTAATCGGACCTGACAGGTCAAAATCATTTTCTGAATGGGCGGCCTCTGCTACAAAGCGACCACTGTCACCAAGTGAAATTTGTGCATCTGCACCAAATAGTGTGAAATTACGATTTCCCTGATTCTCTCGCAGATAAGATGTCCCAAACCAAGATTCTTGATTAAGTGTGCGGTCAAAGCTATACTGCAGTCGTCCAGCTAGAATGTTGGTATCGGTGTTTTCACCCTCAAACTGATAAGTGACAACAATACGTCGTAGTAAGATTTGTCCAAAATCACCGATTGCAGTTTGTGTAACCGGATCCTCAAATAACAAAGTGCCGCGATCGTAGTCGATATCATAATCAGTACTACGATACAGGCGTTCTCGCTGAATAACAGTACCAGGCCGGTTAAGCTCCTCCGTTTCGATATATACTTGTTCGCTCCCCGAGATTACTAACCGCCGTGAGAGAAAGTAGAGGCCACTGGTGCCATCTGGAGCAATTGTATCTCGTTGAAATCCTTCAATATTGTCACCATAGAGGCCTGTAATTGCTAAATTACCCAGGTTATAGTTCAGCTTAAAGCCGTGAAGCTGCCGAGAGGTGGATGTAAATAGCTGCGATGAGTTAGCAAACTCTTCGGTGTTGTAATCCCCCCACATCACATAGTCAGCCGTTGCCCCCTCAACTGGTGAAGTCCTCTCTAACCGTAGGTATAAGTTATCAGTAGAAGGGGTGGTAACATCCATAGTGGAGTCATCACCGTAAACAGGGTAGAGATTACTGCAGCTGCCCGAACTCTGACGAAAGAGTGCTGTTTCTCCACGACAGTCTTCATTTAGAGGGCGATCGCTATTAAAAGCACCTGTTAATAGCCATTCGCCCAGATTTACCATGGTGAAGAAAGAGGCATCCAGGTCAAGATTGTAGCCATTATCTCCATCCGGAGGTAAGAAATCTCGCAGACTATCGTGAAAGTTGGTACCGCGTGCGCCCAATCGTAAATCCACAATACCAGTTGCAATACTAGGGCGTTGAGGAGTGGAAAACTGTACCTGATTGAAGGCTTCTAAGCCATTAGTGGTGGCTTGCAACTGCACCATATGGGCTTCTAATGATGATTGTAACTCGGCTGAGAATCGACCACCTTTTGCCTCTACCTGAAATCCTGGTTGATCGGGTGCAAAATCAACTCCAACAAAGTCACCATCCGTAGATTCTAGAGTCACAACAGCATCCCAGTTAGAGACATTGCCATTAGTATCTATGAGCCGCCCCTGAAGTGTCGCCGTTGAACGTCCATCTGCTGGCACGCTAGACTCACGTGTATGGAGCGTCATCTCAATAGGTGCGCCTCGGACTTCCACCTCTGCTGACTGCAATAGGCTACTGTCACTGCGACGCACGATTGCCAAGGTGTTGGTTCCTTCTTTGAGGGCAACACCGTACCAGGTCTGAGTGACTAGATTGGTGGAAGGGTCAGTTTCAGTTCGACCAATAAGGTCACTACTCACAGCATCGTCATTGACTCTGAGCTCAATATCAGCGCCATTTGGAAAGCGTACAATTACTGTAATAGCTGGAACATCTACAATACTCCCCGCTGTCGGATTGAGAATTTCAATCTGCTCGTCAGATACGGACTGAGATAAAGCAGGTGTGGGCTCAGAAACGATTTCTTCAATAGTTGCTTTTTCAGCATCAACATCGATATCTGTTGTATCGGAGGTTTCGATTACTTCTGATGATGATGGTGGTGAAAATTGAGGCGCGACAGGATTTGCTAGAGAGGGCATGACAGGAGGCATGACAGAGGGCTCTGATTCCTCAGCAGTGTCATTGCTGTTTAAATGATTATCAGCCATTGGTATCTCAGAAGTTCCGAGGACGTCCTCAGTTGAGATAAACAAAGGTGAGATTATTTCAGGTGGGCTAACAGCTAAACCAGCTCCATTTTCCGATATGACGGAAGCATCAGGCAGAATGGTATGGCTGCTAATAGCTGATACAGATGAATCGTATGAAGAAGCATATGCCCAACTATTGGTCGTTGTGGTTGAGAGCGCTACTGAACTGGCTAAAATGCCCCAATAGCAAATTTTAGAATGACGATTAACTGACATTATTGAACTTTCTCCTGGAACGTAGGCGTCACACCAAAGTTCATGCGCACCATACTGCCGGGAGCAATATTCACCATCCGAGACTGGCTGTTGCGCTCTTTAAAGTAAAGATTTGGGGCAAGAGTATAACCGGGTAAACTTGTTAAATCTAGAACTCCGCTGCGAGTGCCGGGTAGCATGCACTCTACGGAGTAAAGACCATCGGCATCTGTAACGATGCGATTGCCATCATCTAAAAAGACCACAGCATTAGGGATACCTGCTTCACCAGGCTGTTGTTCTCCATCAAAGTTTTTGTCGACGAAGACACGACCAATTAGCGTAGCGCAGTCCGTGAGAATACCTGGATCGATGACTAATCGATGAATACTAGGGCCATCTTGAACAAAGAATCGATTATCACTCCGTTCAGCACTTACCGAGGCAGCATTTTCTCCATCGCCTCGCAATGCATCCGGTGTAACGCGAACGGCATATAGTACGCTCATGGTCCCATCTACTGGCAGGGGAGTTGTGGTTGTGAAGTTGACTATCGAGCCAGATGCTGTCGCATCTAGTTCAACAGTTTGTTCGTCAAGCACTCCCGTAACAGACTCTGGAATCAACTGAAAGCCTTGGGGGAGAATATCTTCAATAGTGAGAGACTCCAGTTCGATATCTGTAAGATTTCGTAAAGCTAAGCGATAAACTACAGTATCACCAGGTTGAGCTGCGGCTCGGTCAGCAGTTTTATCGATGCTGATTTGGTTAGGATCACACATCACCATTCCGAGACCTAAGGAGAATAAGTTTAAACCCTGAGTTTCAGCATTGAAGACTTCAACAACAGTTTCGCTAACCTGGTTACCACCACTAGTACCGATTGGAATACCGTCTAAAGCAGTTGCGGTGTAGCGAATAATTGAGTTGTTGACACCACCAGTGCTTTCGACGAGCTCTAGCTTAATACGACGCTGAGGGAAAACAGAATCTGCTGGTGGATTGACAACTAGAATATATTGAGCATCTGTGCTGGTTTGAGTTAGGCCTGCATTGACTGGGCTACGTAACGGTGTATCTGGATCGAACAGAAAGTTATACTGCCCAGCATCGGCATTGGTTAGGAAAAATGGATTGCTGTTTTCTGTATTCGGATCCTTACCGCCAGGAACTCCATTATCTTCTATGTCCGGAAGTTCCGTCCTTGTCAGCGGAACTATAGGTCCTAAATCTAAACCACTGGCATTAGGCTCATACAAGGCAACGGAAAATCCTTCGTAGTTTGGCAATAGGTCGCCATTACAGCCTAAAATTTGACCGAGTGGATCGATCAAGCTTCTAGTTTCAACAAGGATCTCTGCAGATGTACCGCCAAGAGAAATGTTGCGATCGCTATCTCGATATTGATAATTGGCCTGGTTGTAAATTTCACCGGCCCTTGCGATCTCAACAAATGATGCCTGCCAAAAGCTACTTGCCAACAAGATAGCGATTGAGCGATTTGTCCAGTGACGCCAAGCGTCTGGTTTTGGTCTAGGTGGCTGGAATAGCTTCATGTTTGCCTCAAACCTGAATAATCAAAAAACTAGTGTTGATAGCAGTTATTTCTCGTGGCGAACAGACCCACTAGCCCTAATGAGATCGCACTAGGTGCCAATTTATTGATCGATATGAGCACACTGAGAGAATGAATTTTATGCTCGAAATAAGTAGCCCAGTTTAATCTTTTACAAGATATAAAAAGCTATTTGACCTCTGCGAACTGCCCATAATCACCTATTCGGTGTCTGAGGCTAGTCTCCCTCAAGCTTGAGGGACCGAAGGGGCTTTGATATCTGATAACTAATTAGAATTATCTGCTTAGTTGTTTTGCCTTGAAGAAAACTGCGGGTCTCAACTTAAATGCAGACAAGTATCTGATTTTCTTTAAGACAGATATTCTTTGGAAGAGAGATTAACTATTTTAGCCACCAAGAAGCAAGCGCACTTAGAATTTTAGAGTGCGGAGTATGTTTGTTTGCACATTTGATAGGTCTCGTTAAAGAGACTAAAGACCTGATACAAAGTGCTTGAATCTAAGGGGGAATTCCTTGGGTAGAAAAGCTATGGGAGGAGAGCTTCTCCTCCCACGAATGAGGTTACTTAACTTTGACGTTGTAAAACGCTTTGACAGCTTGCGCGGAAGCTAGGTCTTCACCAAAGTTCCATTGGATGTGCGTATACATCTCAGCAGGTGCAGGCTGTAGTTCAAAAGTACCATCGAGTAATGTAACTTCAATCTCAGGTTCAGCTACGAAGCTCTGACCATCGTCAATGCTATAAACAATCTCAGCACTACCCTCGACTTGAGCAGACTCAAGCACGTAGCTAGTACCGTTAGGTATAGGCTGAGTAACTGATAACCCCTTGGCCTCAACATCACCAGAGTTAGTACCATCAACGGTATAACGTATAATATCGTCAGGTTGAACAGTGACCCTGCCTTCAAGACTTTCCCAAGAGAAAATTTCTTGGCCCTTTCCATCTAATTCAACAATCTGCTTTTCAGCACTTAGGGTAAGCTTTACCTCAGGACGAAGGACTGCCTGGGCAATTACTTCCTTAACTTCTTGCAGCTGAGCTAGAACTGGCTGATTAGTTACAAAGGGGACAGCACCTACAAGGGCAAATGCCCCCAAACACAATAGAAGACGTTTCTTTGCAAAAAGACGTTGCATCATCATAAATCTCATTAAACTTCAAAAAATCAGGTCTTAACTAAAGAGAAAGGGAGCAATTTTCACATAGCATGCCCCTTCTCCAGTGGTATTTCAGGCTTAGTTAATACGACGCTCAAACTCGACGTAACCAGATTCTAGGGGTTCGATATCACCCTCAATGTCAAAGACATACTTAGTGGTATCGGTATTGTAAGAAGTCCCCGAGAGTTCAGTTGTTGAGGTAGCTACGTCTGGGTTGAACGCTGGCTCATTAACACCGTCGCAGACCGGACCACCGTTGAAGAACAAGACACTGCCAGTTGACCCATCGTCTAAGTTAGTTAGGTCTACTGAACTTTGGACATGACGAGTGTCTAGCTCCCCGTTTGTATCGTTGTCATACGCCCAGTTGTTAGCATCTGCAACTGCGGCTGGACAACCTAATTCGGTGCCATCCTCAAGAATCGCCAGGTCAGAAGCTGTTAGGAGGACATTACCCTGCATCGGTGCAATCTCAGTTTCAGAGATGTTGCGATAGGTAACGCGATAACGAATATGGTTACCCGGTGCAGGGTTACCGGAGACTTCAGGACCATCACCACGCACAACTTGAGCTGTCTTCACAAGCTCTAAGAAACCGGTATAGAGGCGATCAATCGTAATGTTGTTGGTGGTTGATGAATCTAAGACATTAGTAATATCTGTAGTATCAATACCATCATTACCATTCGCAACGTCCTCAGCCTGAACGTCGGTTACACCTGCAAAGGTGGCCAGGATAGGTACAGGGAAGTTATCTAGTTCGGTAATGTTAGCAGGATCATTGGGGAGATCTACCTCAACACCATAGTCAAATTCATCGTCGCCGCCTGGGACAGCATCATCAGCTCGGGTTGGAACAATGATGTCGGGATCAGCTGGATTAGTCTTATTCCAATTAGCGCCATTATAGGTGTATTCAACCCGAGTTCCATCGGGTGCAATTATAGTTGCTGTTGTTCCATTGGGTAGATCGGCAGGATTATCAGGCGTAATCGGCTCTAGACGAACCCAACCGTCTTCATTACTCGAGTTATCAACGGTATTGGTGAACTCAACTACCGGTGGATCACCATCAGAATAGGGAACGGATTTATTAGTAAAGTCATCGTTAGTACCCGTGGGACCAACCGCATCAGCAGCACCATCTGGACCATTCAACAAGTCAGAAACAGGTTCAGGCACCAGCGTGACGACAATCGCTTCACCATCACCGTCATCATTGTCACCTGTATTGTCATCGGTATCATCAGCGGGTGTATTACCACCGGGGTCAATTCCCTTTTCAAGCAAGTCAGCTGGATCTTCAATGTATCCATCATCAGGAGTAAAGCCCTCAGGTAGAGGTGTCGCAGGATCATCAATCACTTCAGGATTGAAGTTGCTATAGGTGTCAGTATCGGGATCATAGTTACTGGGGGTGTCATCACCAGACTCATCCATTACTGGGAAGCTGAGGGACTCATCTTCTGGTGTGAGCGGATCATCAACTGCGCCAGAACCGAAGACCTGAGCAATATTAGCAATGGTGATAGGTGCAGCAGCTGGATCAACCTGGTCAGTAACAACTGTGATTTGGAAGCCTGTTACGGTAGTGCCAATGCCAACAGCTGTATTAGCAGGACCGATGAAACCAACTCGAGTGGCACCTGCTGGGTTAGTAGACCAAGTTGCTTCAATAGCACTAGTGGTTAGTGGATCTGAGGTATAAACGACACTCCATCCAGCTGCAGGTGTTGGGGGAGTAGCACTTAGAGAGGTCCCATCAGGGATGGCGTCAGATAGCAGCACATGTCTGGTTGGCAAGCCATTTAGAGCAATGGGTTGCAAATCAGCAGCTTGAGCGTTACTACCAACTGGAACGCCGCTATTATCTAGAACGTCAAATTCGAAATCGTAGGTGATAGTGTCATTTAGAGGATTAGCATCACCTTGATCACTGTAGGTGTTGATGGACTTCTTAAGCTCAACTAGCGGTTGTTCAAGAGGCTCTTCACCAATCGTGACTTCACCAGTTGCACTAGCTTCACGCTCGCCGTTAGCCGGTGCGTCAGGACCAGCTTCAGCCGCAGTCCCATCAGCTGGATTGTTCGGATCGTTATCATCAGTGAAGACACTACCACCAGAGGAGTCGTAGGGTTGGTTCTGACCATCACCAGGGGTATCACCGTACTGCACGGCGACAATATCATCATCTTGGGCGCTTGTAGAAACCTGAACAATTACCTGGACATCAAATGAGTCCCCTGGTGCAATGTTTTCTGCATCTGTTCGACCAGTGATGTCAGTTTCGTAGGTACCATCGCCATCAAGGTCAGCTCTGATGCTGACAACGCTGTCTACAGGACCACTAAAGTCAGCTACCGCAGGTAGGCTGATATCAGTCTCGTCATTACCAACGTTGGTAACTTCAAAGATAAACTCTAATTGCTCACCAGGACCTGGAGGATCGGCGTCTGGGGTAAATTCTTGAGCAGATGTATTAACAACCGTGATACCGGCAATCTCAGCCACTTCGACGATAACCGTATTAGAGGTTGAGGTTTGAGGTGTGCCATCGGGATCACGATAGGTAGCGGTAGCCGTGTTAGTAATTTGTGTCCCAGCGGCAGTGCCCTCTGCCAACACAACACCCACTAGGTTAAACACACCGCTAATGGCAAGTGCAGATGCGATAACTGGCTTGCAAAGCTGCCAGCTCAGTGTCTTAGAATTTCTATTCTTCGTCATTATTTCTGAGAACCAATGAATAAATTGAGCAGGTTAGAGAACTACTTTGTGAGAATCAACACACTAGTAAGGGCAAGGAGTGTCAGGTAAAATCGGAATCACAAAAATGAGGGTTAATTCAGTGTTTCGAAATCAGATCTACTAAAACTCAAACGATAACCAGATAGTTTTGTAGACCCATGGGCACAAATCCTTCTTAATTTTCCAGCAACAATTCACTTGTTAAAAGAAATCTTTTAGAAAGATTTTTTGATTACTTCAAACAAAATACAAAAAATGAATCCAGGCTGTTTTGAGAGAACTTAGGAGTTTGTGTTGTTTTGAGTTTGTACTTTGAATGCCCACTTATATTGGATGCCCTTCTATCAAACTTTTCTAGCTACGTCACATCACCCATTTTTGCGGGTAGCATAAGCGTTTCGACCGACAGCATGCTTGTGCTTTGGAAGGTTGAGTCAGTAATTTTCGGCTAACCACGTCAACGTTTTGATCAACGCCTGCGTAATACGTAAGTATTTGCCTCTATTGTGCAGCCTAAAGCCGGATATTATGCCAGAGAAAGCACAAAGCAATCGAGAGGAACGTTGATCAAGTTCCATCCCGATTGCTCTACTGATGGCTATTCGTATTGTCTAGTCAGCTTCTATCTAGTCAGTCTCAAAGATCGGCAGACTTACAACATACCGATAACCATGGGTTTGAGAGCCTTGCAACATAATGTTACCCCTATGATAATCAGCTAACTGCTGACTTAATAGTAGGCCCAATTCTTGTTGTATGTCAGGAGGTGTAAATTCGTGGGGCAAGTGACTTGTATCTTGTGAAGATAAAGCTTCTGGGATTGTCAAATCATGGCTATACGCTATGGGTTTGCTGCTCGGCAAGATATTATTCTGTTGCCCCCAGGCGATCACCGATTGAGGTAAATCTTCTCCTAACCATGGATTAGAAACCCATGTCGCCAGAGTTAAGCGATCGTCCTTACGTGAAATATGGAGACGGACAGTGCTACCGCTAGTTGAAGCCCTGGCAATACTGAAGATTAGATGATGCAACAGCTGTTTGATAATACGTTTATCGAGAACCCAAATACGCGATCCGGGTTCTACAGTGAGGTTAACGCTTATTTCTTGCTTTTTAAATTTGGTTTCTATAGGTTGTAAACTTCGCTGCGCGATCATTTCAATGTCTACAGGAGCGAGTACCAGGTCGTGGGGTGGATTCTCAAGTATCCCCAACTCTATAATCTCATTGGTCAGCTCTAGTAAGTTCTGGCTGCTATGGAGCACGACGTTTGCATATTCTTGTTGTTTCTCTGTTAGTGGTCCATATATTTCACGGCTCAGCATGCTAGCCATACCAGTAATCGCGGTTAGAGGATTACGTAAGTCTTGAGTAAGTTGAGAGATTAAACTCGTGCGTAGAGTTTCGATTCTGTCTTGCCGCTGCTTATCTGAAGTAGGCAATGATATATTGTTGTCTATCGTTGTTTTTTGTAACATACCATCCTCTAGCCAACACTGCTTTTCATATTCGCTCACCGCCCATCGGGCACTGAGTTCTAACAGAGCTAGATCTTGTTGGGTATATTGGTGTGGCATCATATCCATCACTTCTATGGTGCCAATACAGCATCCCTCAGACGTTATCAGGGGTACCCCTAAATAGGCTTGCACACCATATTTTTGCACTAGAAGACTTTGACAAAAGGCCGAGTGCTGAAGGACATCGGACAACATTATTGATTGACTGCTGTCAACCACCTGAATGCCCAACGATTCGCTCTTGGGGAGTTCACGAGTAGCGGCCAGTTGATTCATCAACCCTAAACTGGATAAGCCCATGGTTGCCTTGAAGATCTGATTGTGTCTATCAAACACACTGACTAAACAGATGGGGGCTGCTAATAATCGAGAAATACTTTGAGCAGCTTCTTCAAAGATAGGAACCGGGTTTAAGCTGTTTAATCTAAGTTGTTCAATCACATTTAGTCGCATCTGCTCGCGCGCCATGGGCGACATCCCATCCAACGAACATATGGGACGAGAGCTAATGAGATTGGTTGATTGGCTATTAATACCAGTTGGGGTCGCGCCAGAATGCATTGCGATACTGCTAAAAATAAAAAGTGTGTTTTTGTCAATACATCGTTCCCTGAGAACCAGGCTGCTGAACGATAGAAGCACCATAATCAAAACATTTGAATAGATTGAGTTAACGTTTATGAACGTCTTCCAAAGAGTAGTAGAGCATTTTAATGAGAGGGCAACGTACAGATCGGCAAAAGCGTTAGCCTCCTAAGCCACACCTGACCTGATTTTTCATAGAGCTTCTAGCCATCATTGAGGTTGTGAGCGCTATGCACAAAGCCATGATTTTTCTGATAGGGTTTGCTGGATAGCGGCGTTCTATCTAACAGCTATTCAGTTGATAAATGAACTTGATAAACGAACTTTGAAGCGCTGGGGCATTGATGGAGCATTGGGTTAGAGTGGTATAGCCTGTCTGGGTGCTCCTCAACTCAGGCGTATGCCTTTTGATGTCAATATCGTTGGGACGTTTATTATGCAGCCTGTCCTCGCCGTCGGTGCTCTTTTGCAAAATCGATACCGTATCATCCGGTTGCTGGGCCAGGGTGGCTTTGGTCGTACTTACCTCACCAAGGACCAAGGGCGCTTTGAGGAAGAATGTGTGATCAAAGAATTTATGCCTGCTGCTGGCAGCGATCGCTTTTCTAGCAAAGCAGCTCAATTGTTTCAGCGCGAGGCTGAAATTTTATATCAGATTAGTCATCCTCAGATCCCTCAATTTCGAGCTGCCTTTGAGCAAGATCAGCGATTATTTCTGGTGCAAGAGTACATTGAAGGGTTGAGCTATCGAGAAATTTTGCAGCAACGACCAGGGCAATCATTCTCAGAAACAGAAATACGGGCTTTTTTAGGGCAGATGCTGCCTGTGCTAACTCATATTCATGCCAAAGGCATTATTCATCGAGACATTAGCCCTGACAATATTATTCTTCGGCGCAGCGATCAAAAACCGGTACTGATTGACTTTGGTGTTGTTAAAGAAGTAGTAACTCGGCTACAGACAGGCACAACAGCTGTACAAGCAACAACTGTTGGAAAAGCTGGATACGCCCCAAGCGAACAACTACAGTCGGGGAGAGCTTATCCTAGCAGTGATCTCTATGCGTTATCAGTCACTGTATTGGTGCTAATGACGGGGAAAGAACCCCATGAGCTTTTTGATGACACTACTTTAAGCTGGAATTGGCGACCATTTGTGCAAACCAGCGACCAGCTGGCTGATTTATTGGATAAGGCATTGAGCTATCGTCCGGGAGATCGATATCAATCAGCCAGTGAGATGATGCAGGGATTGCAAAGCGGTGCATCAGGGGTTAAATCTCCCCAAACTTCTGCAGTTCGGGTTGCAGCTCCACCAATTTCTGAAATGCGCACAGTTGCGGTAGGTAGCCCCGTTTCAACTACGAGTACGACAGCTCGTACAGCCCAAACATCACCGGTATCTAAAACTCGAGTGGTAACGTCTGCCAAACCTCGGGAGACGATGGATAATCCGCTAGTTCTAGCAGCATTATTTGTAGGGTCAATTATTCTGGCTGGGTTTGGTGGTTGGGCAGTTGTTAATTATGTATTGAAGCCTCCTGTCCCAGATGTGTCACAAGGTGAAGTACAGCCGTTGCCGCTGCCCGAAGATATCGAGCAACCGCCTGAGCAGACTGATATTCAGGAGCCGCAGCTGCCAGAACCAGTTGAAGATAGACCAACTGACTATACAACGGCTCTAGGGCTAGCTGTAGGGGATCAAAAGACAGTTGAAGGCGGCATTAATCGAGGTGAAACGGTCAACTATCAGATCGAGGGTAAGGCAGGTCAAACTCTCCGAGCAAACCTAGAGGGTGACGGTGTCGTACTTTCAGTATTAAATGCTGATAATCGGGAGCTACGTGGTGGCCGTCAGGTGTTGGATTGGGAAGGAGATTTACCTGAAGATGGCCTTTACACGGTGCAGATCGAAACTACACGTGGGACTGAACAAGGAACATATGAGTTGGGGTTAACGCTTGCCGGGGCTGATGCTACCGAGCCACTGACGGGGACCGAGCCGTCTGATGAGGGCAATGGTGCTGATGAGGATACTGGCGAGCCACCGTCTTCTGAAAATGGTGAGGAGGATGACCTAGCAAAGCTACAGGATGAGATCTCTACCCAGCGAGTGCAGTTTCCTGAGGGACAGTCGGGGGCACTATTGGCCAACTCAGTCGGGCCTGGGCGGGTGCAGCGATATGTTGTAAATGCTCAACAAGGACAGATTATTACTGTGAAAATAACTCAGGCCAATGGGCCTGTCACCTTTGATGTGTCGTTCCCTGGTGGGGAACCGATCGCTGACGCTGAGGAGGTACTGTATTGGAACAGCTATCTACCGTTAGGGGGAGATTATGCGGTCGATGTCCGATCGAGTAGTGAGGCGGAATTTACGTTGGACGTTCAGATCGTTGGACAAGGGACAAGCCTTCCGTAGCTCTAAAGAGGCAAGGGTGGGTATCACCTGCGGAGACAGTAGAGATTAGGTTAAGGGTGTGTGGTGAGCGGATTATTAATTGCGGCAACGGATACGGATTGTGGGAAAACGGTTTTAACTTGTGCTTTGATAGCCTACTGGCAGCAGTTTTGTGCATCGCAGCGTTTGGGTGTGTTGAAGCCTTTGCAAGCAGGTGCGGGAGACCGAGAGCTGTTCCAACAATTGTTCGATTTGGAACAGTCATTGGAAGAGTTAAATCCGGTATTTTATCGGGCTCCTTTGGCTCCCCCTATAGCAGCGGCTTTAGAGAATACAGTTGTTGATCTGACACCGGCTTGGCAACAGTATGTGGCTTTAGACAAACAGTGTGACTGGGGCGTGGTTGAAGGCTTGGGGGGATTGGGTTCACCTATTACTGAC
>ERZ1740059.917-NODE-917-length-14995-cov-6.741700_pt1 | contig 14995 bp, 12 predicted proteins | sample MGYA00581744_ERZ1740059 | MGnify/ENA primary metagenome ERZ1740059 (study PRJEB43018, sample SAMN04849738) | marine metagenome | isolation source: floating plastic debris | place: Pacific Ocean | collected 2008-08-28 | study: EMG produced TPA metagenomics assembly... | reverse complement strand
GCAACAAACATATCAGCCGTCGTATTGGCGCCCCCAGCCCCCAGCCATTATTCCCTGGCCCTGGCGGCCCTCAAGGCAGGCAAAGATGTCTTTGTGGAAAAGCCCATGACGTTACGGGCAGCCGAAGCTCAAGAGTTAGCCACCTATGCCAACACCCACGATCAGATTCTGATGGTGGGCCATTTGCTGTTGTATCAACCGGCCATTGTCTGGATGCGGAACTATCTCACATCAGGCAAAGCCGGTCAGGTGCAGCACATTTCCACTCACCGGCTCAACCTGGGCAAGGTTCGCACCACGGAAAATGTCTGGTGGTCTCTGGCTCCCCATGACATCTCGATCATTTTAGATTTGCTCGGCCATCCTAAACTCCAACAGGTAAACGCATCCGGGCATAGACGGTTACAACCTGACATTGCAGACGACGTCCATGTTGATTTGACCTTCGAGTCAGGCCAAACAGCCCACCTACACTGTTCATGGCAGTGGCCACTGAAGCAGCGAGGGCTGATTGCGATCGCAACCGAACAGATGCTGGTTTACGACGAAATTCAACAATTGGTCACTATTCACAACAAGCGAATCGACCCTCAACTCACCGCTGTTGATGAGGGCACCACCGTCATTGATATTGCCGATGCACAGCCCCTAAAATTGGAATGTCAACACTTTTTAGAGTGCGTAGACACTCGCCAAACACCCCACTCGGACGGCTGGAATGGAGTGGCGGTAGTCAATATTTTAGAGAATGTGCAAGAGGTTTTAAATGGCTAATTATACTGCCCATGAAACAGCCTGCATTGACCCAGGTGCTCGGGTGGGCGCAGGGACTAAAATCTGGCACTTTAGCCATGTTATGCCCAAAGCAAAAATTGGGAGAAACTGTTCCTTAGGTCAAAATGTTTATGTTGCCAATAATGTTGTCATTGGCGACGGCTGCAAAATTCAAAACAATGTCTCTCTCTATGAAGGCGTGATCTTAGAAGACTTCGTTTTCTGCGGCCCGAGCATGGTCTTTACCAATATTAAAACTCCTCGCTGCGAGTTTCCCCGCAACACATCAGACGATTACCACACCACGGTGATTAAACGAGGTGCCAGCATTGGGGCAAACGCTACCATCGTCTGCGGCATTACCTTAAACGAATATGCCTTCGTGGCCGCAGGGGCAGTTGTCACCAAAGATGTACCCGCCTACGGCCTGGTAGCTGGGGTTCCCGCCAGTCTCATTGGTTGGATGAGTGCCTATGGCGATGTTCTAACCTTTAATGATCAAGGATATGCCGTTGATTCAACCGGGGTGACCTATAAACAAAAAGATTCAACCTGTATTCACCCCGATTAAAAAATAGACGTGGCGCTGCTGATCCTCGAGATGCACTTAATCTGCAAGATACTGGCACATGGCATTTCTAACCGATTGGTTCATTCTCTAAATCAGCAACGGCAATAGCAATTTCAAGTCTTTATCAACCACCATCAATAGCTATGGAACTATCAGGTAAGCGTATTTTAGTCATTGGAGGAGCCGGTTTGATTGGCTCCCACACCGTCGATACCCTGCTTAGAGAAGACGTTGCAGAAGTACGGATCTTTGATAATTTCACCCGAGGCAGTCGAGAGAACCTCACCGATGCCTTAAAAGACCCACGATGCAATATTTTCTCACTTGGCGGTGAGCTCATGCATCGGGACATTCTAGATGCGGCCATGAAAGGCATCGATGGGGTATTTCACTTCGCAGCTATGTGGTTGTTGCACTGTCATGACTTTCCCCGCTCGGCCTTTGAAGTTAATATTGGTGGCACCTTTAATGTGCTAGAAGCCTGCTTAAATAACGGTGTCAAACGCCTGGTGTTTTCATCTTCTGCCTCAGTCTATGGCAATGCTGTCACTGAGCCCATGACAGAAGATCATCCCTACAACAATCACACCTTCTACGGTGCCACCAAGATTGCGGGTGAGCACATGTGCCACTCGCTGTATTACCGGTACAAAGATACCGATCAACACTTTGACTATGTTGGATTGCGCTACATGAACGTCTACGGGTCTCGACAAGATTATCAAGGCACCTACATTGCCGTGATTATGAAAATCTTGGACCGATTAGATCAGGGATTGCCACCGATCATCTATGGGGATGGCTCCCAGGCCTATGACTTTATCTACGTTGAAGACTGTGCCCAAGCCAATGTCTGCGCCATGAAATCTCAGACAACAGATGCGTTTTACAATGTCGGGACAGGCATTAAAACCTCTCTTAAAGAACTGACAGAGCTGATTCTCGATATCACTGGCTCTAACCAAGGTATTCAGTTTGAACCCTCGGGCAAAACCTTTGTTAAAAATCGAGTGGGCTGTCCGCTTAAAGCCAAAGCTGAAATCAATTTCACCGCCAACGTTCAGCTGCGCGAAGGTCTAGAAAAACTCATTGAGTGGCGCAATCAACACAAAGATTTAGTCACTCAGCGACGTCACCATGCAGGAGTAGCCTAATGACTGAGCGTCGTAATATTCCCATTTCGCTGCCCTCTACTGGAGAAGACGAATGGCAGGCTTTGCAAGAACCACTGTCCACCGGATGGCTGACCCAGGGACCCAAGGTAGCGGCCTTTGAATCCAAGTTTGCTGAACGGCATGGGGTGAAATATGCGATCGCAACCACCAGCTGTACCACCGCCCTACACCTAATCTTGACAGCCCTAGGTATAGGCCCCGGTGATGAAGTAATTGTGCCAGCCTTTACCTGGGTATCCACCGCCAATGTAGTGCTCTACTGTGGGGCAACCCCCATATTTGTAGATGTAGACCCCCAAACCTGTAATATCGCCATCGATCAGGTTGTGGCTAAAATCACCGACCGCACAAAGGCCATTATTCCGGTCCATTTATTTGGTCGCTGTGTCGATATCGATGCCCTGACAGAGGTGGCTCCCAATATTCTTTTGGTAGAAGATGCAGCCTGTGCGGCGGGCGCTGCTTACAAGGGACGAGCAGCAGGGTCCCTCGGAGTAGCCGGGGCCTTTTCTTTTCATCCGCGCAAGTCGATTACCACGGGAGAGGGCGGCATGATCACCACTAACGATGAGGCCCTGGCCGATAAGATGCGGATACTCCGCAACCATGGTGCCAGTGTGTCTGAAGAACAACGCCATCTGGGACCCAAGCCCTATATTTTGCCAGAGTTCAATCTATTAGGGTTTAACTATCGCATGACGGACCTTCAGGGGGCGGTTGGGCTAGTGCAGTTGGCCAAGCTAGATAGTCTCTTACAAGAACGACGACAGTGGTCTGACTACTACCATCAGCAGCTGGCATCTTTAGACTGGTTACAAACACCAAATGTCCCACCTGAGTACGACCATGGCTGGCAGGCCTACGTGTGCTACGTCGATGAAACCCGCTCACCGATGCCCCGAAACGAACTCATGGAAACCCTCCAAGCAGCAGGGATTAGTACTCGTCCAGGGACCCATGCCGTGCATATGCTGGGGTATTACAAAGATCGATTTGGGATCGTGCCAGAGGATTTTCCAGGGGCTTGGAGTTGCGATCTCTACACCTTGGCACTGCCCCTGCACAATCGCATGACCGCCGATGACTATCACTATGTAGCGGCCACCCTAAAAAATATTTAGGACCAGTCACATCCAAAGCATCATGCATCCAGAAAACACGTCTCTTTTTCGTGACTCAGCTCCTATCACTACCCTAGACGGCGTTTATATAGCCTCTATCAATCAGCCATCAGTCAACCAAAATCACACCAACAATGCCTTCTCAGAAAAATGGAGCAACACCCATCAACAGGAGACTGACAGCACCGCCTGGAAGCTACAGCAGTTTGAATGGTACCTGGCGCTATACGGCTTTGAGGATGAGCAAGCCTTAAGCCAATGGGTTTCCAAGCGTCACGTCATTTTAGATGCAGGGTGTGGCTTAGGCTATAAGGCCGCCTGGTTTGCCAAGATGAATCCAGACGCCATAGTGGTTGCCATGGATTATTCTGATGCTATCTTTCAAGCCCGCGAACGATACCAGACCCAGCCCAACATGGTCTTTGTAAAAGGAGACATTGCCAATACAAACTTCAAGGATGGTCTATTTGATTTTATAAACTGTGACCAGGTTTTACATCATACAGATTCTCCTCCTAAAACATTAAAGGAGTTTTATCGCATATCGTCTCAAGACGTTTATCTAAACACCTACGTATACAGTAAAAAAGCTCTCCCACGGGAGCTCCTGGATGACTACTTTAGAGACTATTCCAAACAGCTTGATAATGAACAAATTTGGGAATTAAGCCAACAGCTGACGCAATTGGGCAAAACCCTGAGCGACCTCCACATCACTATTGATGTTCCAGATATGCCAGCACTGGGAATTAAGGGTGGAACACAAGACTTACAGCGTTTTTTCTACTGGAATTTTATTAAATGCTTTTGGAATGAGCAGCTAGGGTTAGACACAAGCATCAATTGCAACTTTGATTGGTATTCGCCAAGTAATGCATGGAGATATTCGCAGCCAGAGTTCTTAGCCATGCTAGAAGCCGCCGGGTTCAAATCTATGTACTTACACTGCGAAGACGCCTGCCATAGCGGTCGTTTTGTTAAACGGAAATAATGTGTGGCATTGTCGGCTTAATTAACTTAAATAGTGTTGCTGTTGCTCCGCCCATTCTTAAACGGATGACGGATGAGATCGCCCATCGCGGCCCTGATGGTGAAGGGCATTGGATTGAGGGCAATGTTGGCTTAGGTCACCGACGGTTGGCCATTCTCGATCTATCCCCGGCAGGGCATCAACCAATGGTGTCGGCAGATCATCGATTTGTCCTCACCTACAACGGTGAAATTTATAATTTTCGAGAGCTGCGAGCAGAGCTACAAGCAATTGGCTACTGGTTTCGCTCCAAGACCGACAGTGAAGTCGTGCTCTATGCCTTAGCGGAATGGGGAGTCCAGGCACTTGATCGATTTAATGGCATGTTTGCCCTAGCCCTGTGGGACCGTAAATCTCAGACGCTACTTTTAGCTCGAGATCGCTATGGTATCAAACCCCTTTACTATGCTCAGCAAGGCAGTCTATTTATATTTGGCTCTGAACAGAAAGCAATGCTAACGGTCCCAGGCTTTGAGCGCCAGTTAGATCAGTCGGCTCTGTTAGAGTATTTTACCTTTCAGAATTTTTTCACTGATCGCACCCTACTAAAGGGGGTCAAGCTATTACCGGCAGGGCACTACGCCACGTTTGATTTAAGACACCCATCCCCTAGCCTGCAGGTAGTTCAATATTGGGATTTTCATTTTCGTGAGCCGAGTGACTCCATAGAAATACAGGACTATCGAGAAGAGCTAGATCGCTTATTTCAACAGGCCGTTAACCGACAGTTGGTTAGTGATGTTGAATTAGGGTGTTATCTGAGCGGTGGGATCGATTCAGGTTCGATCAGTGCGATCGCAGCGCGTTCCTACCCCTATCTCAAGAGCTTTACCTGTGGTTTCGACCTGAGTTCAGCATCAGGCATCGAATTAGCCTTTGACGAACGCACTAAAGCTGAAGCAATGTCTTACCACTTCAAGACAGAGCATTATGAAATGGTCCTCAAAGCAGGGGATATGGAACGGATATTGCCAAAGCTAGCCTGGCATTTAGAAGAGCCACGAGTCGGACAGAGTTACCCCAACTACTACGTGGCACAGTTAGCCAGTAAATTTGTCAAAGTGATTTTAAGCGGTGCAGGCGGAGATGAGCTATTTGGGGGCTATCCTTGGCGTTATTACCGGGCAGTCGTCAACGATAATTTTGAAAACTATATCGATAAATATTACCGGTTCTGGCATCGGCTCATTCCCAACGAACAATTAGAGCACGTATTTTCACCTATTTGGCATGATGTCAGCCATGTTTGCGCCCGCGATCTTTTTCGAGATGTATTTAAACATCGCCCAGATAGCCTAGAGGGGCCGAAAGATTACATTAATCATTCTCTTTATTTTGAGGCTAAAACCTTTTTACATGGTCTTTTAATCGTAGAAGACAAGTTGAGCATGGCCCATAGCCTAGAAAGCCGTGTGCCATTTCTAGACAATGATCTCGTCGATTTTGCAATGCGTTGTCCAGTCAGCTTAAAGCTCAACAACCTGAGCGAGGTCGTACGACTCAATGAGAATGAACCAGGCAACAAACCTCAAAAGTTTTTTCAAAAGACTCGTGATGGCAAGCAAATTTTGCGAGATGTAATGCAGCGCTATATTCCTCAAGACATCACCAAAGCTCAGAAACAGGGATTTTCTGCCCCCGATGCCAGTTGGTTTAAGGGGGACAGCATTGAGTTTGTTAAGCGCACATTGTTGAATCGCAATGCCGCCATATACACACTGATGGACAAAAGAACGGTGGAGGCCCTAATTCAAGAACATTTAACAGGTCAGCAAAATCGTAGATTGCTGATATGGTCACTGCTTAACTTAGAAGAATTTCTAGGAGCCTACATATGATTGAAGCTTTTTTTGAAAAACAGAAAGTATTTTGGCATCAACGCCATAAATATATCAATGACATCTATCAGCGAACGCTGCCCTTTGGAGACTATATTGTTGATCGATGGGAAAAAGCTCGTCTTTTGAACTTTGGTGAAGGAACATCGGTTTACGATAGCGTTCTCGTCATTGGCGATGTTCAAGTTGGAAAAAACACCTGGATTGGACCTTTTGTTGTCCTTGATGGCTCAGGCGGTTTAGAAATAGGTTCAAACTGTTCTATTTCCGCAGGTGTTCAGATATATAGCCACGACTCAGTTAATTGGGCCATTGGTAAATCAACCTCCTACGATTACGCTGCAACCAAAATTGGCAGCAACTGTTACATTGGCCCAAACACAATCATCTCTAAAGGAGTTTCAATCGGTGATAAATGCATAGTTGGGGCTAATAGTCTTGTATTGAAAAACATCACAGACAATTCCAAAGCAGCAGGAACTCCTTGCAAAATTACCGGAACATCTGTCTAATTATCCATGAGGTTCGATTTGACGTTCAAACTATAGCTTTGTCTGCATAGTTCATAACGCCAGCGATTGCTAGAAGAACAGCCATGGGCGACGCAATCTGCTGGGTGCGACAGATTGCCACATAATCAACATCTAAAAAAGGTAACCTCAAAAACAGTCATATCCTTCTTATCCAACTACCAACATCAGGACTGTATGAAGCAGATTCGTATTTTTATAGGCGTAGTGGAAGTTGCGGGTTACTACGGCAATCTGGCGTTTGCCCTCAGGGAACGAGGATACTCAGTTACCGTGGTAGGCGCTGCAAGCCATGTATTCGAGTATAAATCAAATTCCAATGAAAATCCTTTTATCATCAGACTATACGACAAGCTTTTAAAGGCATCAGCCCTAAAAAAACTTACAAACAAAAGAGCAATTAGCCATCAAATAAAAAAGAAGATTTTTGCATTTCTAACTAGGCTCTTAAAATTAGTTATATTTCTTTGGGTGACTCCAAATCATGACGTATTTATCTTTGGTTTTGGCTCATCATTTCTGCCAGGAAATTTGGATTTACCAATCCTAAAGTTTATCAATAAAAAAGTAATCTGCAATATTGCCCACGGATCAGAAGCACGTCCACCCTATATAAATGGAGCCTATGTAAATAACTTGAGCAATCCGATTACAAAAGACGAGATATCTTTAATCAAAACATTATCGAAGACAACTAAACGGCGCTGTTCCACAATAGAAAAGTATGCAGACATTGTAATTGGAGCACCTTTAACATCTCATTTTCTTGAGAAATCATTTATCAACATATTTCATCTAGGTTTGATATTTAGAGAATTATCAGCAGACAATACAGAAAATGATAACCAGGCACTTAATGTGCGAATTCTACACTGTCCGTCTAATCCAACGGTTAAAGGAACATCATTAATTAGACATGTCATAAAATCCCTCAAAAATAAAGGTCACAAAATTGATTTTATTGAGTTAATTAATAAACCAAACTCGACCGTCATAGAAGAGCTCAATATCTGTGATTTTGTTGTAGATCAGGCCTATAGTGATTTTCCATTACCAGGTTTTGCGACGGAAGCTGCTTGGTTTGCCAAACCGTCAGTTGTAGGTGGGTATGGTTGGCACGCTTTACAACAGTTAATTCCTGACAAGGTTTTTCCCCCTAGCCATATCTGCTACCCAAATGATCTAGAAACAGCAGTTGAAAAGTTAATCATTGACAAAGAGTATCGAATCAATTTAGGGAAACAAGCCCAAAATTTTGTCAAGTCAAATTGGTCTATTCAAACCTGTACCGATAGTTATTTACATCTAATTGTTGTCTATATACCAGATGATTGGTGGTCAACACCTTGTCAAATACCTTATCTACATGGGTGTGGGATTTCAGAAAGTACTCTTTTAGAAGTGTTTCCCCAGCTACTCCAAGCTGGAGAAGACATTCTTCAAATAAAAGACAAACCATCCTTAACAAAGATGTTCATTAAATTATGCATTCCTGAGCCAAACAAATAATAGTGCTAAAGAAACTTTTTTCTGATATTTATATTTATACATTGCCCACGATATTAAGTCGTGGAGTATCGTTCCTTATTCTTCCGATTTATACTCGTATCCTATCTACATCAGACTATGGAATTTTAGATCTGATAATGGTGTTTGGAAACCTAGTGAATCTGACTGTTTCATTAGAGATTTCCCAAGGAATTGCAAGATTCTATCCTGACGAGAAAGACGTTTCTAAGCAAAAATTATATACATCCTCTGCCTTTTGGTTTTCTAGTTTTTGTTACACACTATTTTTAGTAGTAACGCTATCTTTCTCTCATAGTCTTTCAAATCTTATTTTACAAGACTCCAATCGAGTACTGATATTTAGAATTGGATTAGTATATATATTTTTTAATGGCTTAGTATATTTTCTACAAAGCCAATTACGTTGGGAGTTTCGTAGCAAACAATATGCAATTTTGAGCATCGTAGTAAGTTTTTCAATCGCAATAGGGTCAGTGTTCCTTGGCTATTTTCTTAACTGGAAACTCCATGGCGTGCTTCTAGGTATGTTGATAGCTCATTTAATAGGATATATCTATGGCATTATCGTATTAAGAGAAAGTATAGATCTACGTGTAGATTTAGATTCACTTTCACAGATGCTGAGGTTTTCTATTCCACTTGTACCAGCAGGTATTGCTGTATTTATCAGTACTTATATTGATCGGATGATGATCAATCATTTTTTATCCCTAGATGAGGTAGGCATATATAGTATTGGTTTTCGCTTAGCCAGTATCACAACCCTAATAATAATTGGTTTTCAGAGAGCGTTAACCCCATTAATTTATTCTCATTACTCTGAAGAAGATACACCTCGTCACTTAGCGCTAATATTTCGCTTATTTATAGCAATCTCACTAATTTTTATTTTATGTATCTCTATTTTTTCAAAAGAAACCCTATGGCTTATCGCCGATCCTAATTATTATTCTGCCTCAACCGTTATAGTGTTTCTCGCCTTATCAATATTATTTGCCAACATGTATATTTTTACCCCCGGCATTTCAATCGTTAAGAGAAGCTACATCATTTTTTGGATCAATTTTACGGGTGCCGCCCTAAATGTAGTCTTTAATTGGTTACTGATTCCTACATACGGTTTTATGGGTGCTGCTTTTGCGACCCTATTAGGATCAATTTTCGTTTTCTTGGCATATCTTGTGTTTAGCCAGAGATTTTACTACGTTCCCCATAGCTGGAGACAAATAAGTATAGGCACGCTTTTTATTGCCATAGCTTGTATATTTGGCTCTTCAATTAATTTTAGTATCCCCCTTACTCTATTTCTCAAGGTACTTTTAGTAGTTGGTGCCATTACTTTCTTGCTTTGGATAAAGCTCATAAGTATTGGTGAGATCAGAAGCTTTATAAGGCCTGATATTTGAGACTAGGAGTCTTGTGTTTATGCTAACCCTAATTAATTAAGTAGTCTCTAAAAATAGAAAATTCGATATTATTCAAATAACCAATATTCCTAACGAAGAATCTAATACGAATCTATATGATTAGAAAAGGCCTCTATTTATCTAATATAGATCCTCAACAGTCCATCGGCTATATACCTAAAATCTTGGGTCAAGTCCAAGGCTTTAGACAGTTAGGATACGATATGGATTTAATCTGTTTTAATCAGAATTCTCAGGTTGTGTTGACTAGTTTTCATCAACAAACAGATCAGCTTCAAGAGTCAAACGTGCTCGCTCAGGGCAGTAGTAACTTACTAGTTCGAAGATTACGTTTACTGAGAGCAGCTATAAAACATATCTCAGATACACGACCTAAGTTTCTTTACTTAAGGTATCCACGTTCAGAACCTTTATATGTCTACTTTCTCGCCAAAATTCGTAACCAATTTCCAAAACTAATTATTCTGAGCGAGTTTCCAACCTACCCCTATGATAAAGAGTATGAAGGAAAGCTCAAGCTAAAAGATCGGCTTGTTTTCTTTTTAGATAAGGTTACTCGTCAGTATCTCAAACATTTTATTAATCGAGTCGTAGCGATTAATTATGATCAACACATCTTTGGGATAGAGACAATTTCGATTGATAATGGTATTAATATTTCAGATTATAAGCATACTAAGAATTCACTAGCTTCACCAGATCCCATCAATATCATTGGTGTCGCAAACGTTAGCCCTTGGCATGGTTATGACCGATTAATTAGGGGTCTCGGTAAGTATTACCGGCAATCTTCAGACCCTCACCGTAAAATAATTTTTCATATTGTTGGAGCTCAGGCCCCCTACCTGAATGAGCTCGTAATGCTGGCATCCCAAGAAGAGAGCGCTGATTATGTCATTTTTCATGAACCTACACAGGGTAAAGAGCTAGATTCCCTTTTTATAGGTTGTCAGCTTGCCATAGGTGTTTTGGGTGGACATCGCAAAGGTTTAGAACTAATGTCGCCTCTTAAAAATAGAGAATACTGCGCCCGGGGAATTCCTTTTATCTTTAGCCATAGCGATCCAGACTTTCCAGCAGGCTTTCAATATTCTCTACATGTAAATTCTAGTGAAAATCCAATTGACGTTAGTCAATTGATCGATTTTATTGAAAAAATAAAGGAAGAGAATGACGTTGCTAAGAACATGCGGAACTATGCATCTAGGACCCTCAGCTGGGCAACCAAATTAGACCCTGTTAAATCCTACATTGATGATTTTGTCTATTAACTGCCTTTTAATAAATTATGGATAAGAATCTATTTGACAGACGAATTCAATGCCCCATATGTTCTTCTAAAAAATTTACTAATATTTATCACTGTAAGTTTTCAGACAAAGAGATAAAGACATATCTAATAAATGCTTATGGGCACGGTGAAACCATAAGCATTCAGCATCTTGAAAATTATAAGTATTCATTAATTCAGTGTGGGGACTGTGATTTAATTTTCCAGGAGTACATCCCACAATCAAATTTTATGGTTGAACTTTATGACAGTTGGATTGACCCCAAACAAGCATTAAGACAACAACGAAACTATAAAATCTCCTACTATTCTCTCTACAGTCAAGATATCCTGCAGATATTGGCCTATCTCGATAAACCTCCTGCCACTTTGAAAGTACTTGATTTTGGTATGGGTTGGGGGCGCTGGGCTCTTATGGCTAAAGCGTTTGGCTGTGAGGTGTATGGTGTGGAACTATCGGAGCAGCGCATCAACTATGCCAAAGCCAACGGGATAAAACCCATTAGCTGGAATGATATTCCCAACTATAAATTTGATTTTATCAATACAGATCAAGTATTTGAGCACCTTTCTAAGCCTGTTGATGTGTTAGATCAGCTTAGACAGTCACTACAACCAAATGGGATCATTAAAATCTGCGTCCCCAACTCATTTGGCATACGGTATCGCCTTATGCACATGGATTGGACTGCTCCGAAAGGCTCTCTGAAATCACTCAATCCAGTTGCTCCGCTTGAGCACATTAATTGCTTTTATCGTAAGTCTATGCTTAGTTTAGCCCAGAGGTTAGACTTATCAGAAGTAAAAATTCCTATTTCTATTCAGTATCAATATATGACGGTTTGGGATAGCCCTAAAAAGGCACTTCGCAACCTCTTAATGCCGATCTATCGGAACATTTTTGGCTTGCAAAACTATTATCTTTTTCAAAAATAAACGTTATAACTTTCTAAGATTTTATTCCATGGGCTTCTTCAAATATTGTGCTGGCGTTATTTCAAAATCGCCTTTTTATCGAAAGGCAAACGACCTTTGGCAAGCAAATCAAAAAGACTATTGGCTACCTCTAAGTAAGCTAGAGAAAGTCTATGTAGGCAGCTATATTATTTTGCGAGACTATGCCGAGGGATATTTTCCGCCAACGTTTACGGATCAGGCCTTAGCCTATGAAGCAGAGGAGCAATTTTTCTTTGCACTGCCAGGAGTTGATCCGGCAGAAGCCTTGGAAAGCGATCTACGTAAGCCATTTTGGTTAGGGAATGAACGCTATCTCAACTATTTTCTTGAGCTTTGTGAAGCGCTGAAATCATGCGGTATTGCCCCTCCTCAAACCATTTTAGAGTTGGGTGCTGGCTCTGGATGGATGTCAGAATTTTTAGCTGCTATGAAATTTAAGGTTATTGCCACTACGATTGGGCCAAGTAGTGTTGAGCAAATCCATAAAAGGGCAGAAAGCCTAGAAGTTAAGGGGTTTCCAGATAGCCTTAGCGGATTTCAATCTGCTATGGAATCAATTGACATGACGCTTCAGCAAAAGGGAGAACCTCAAGTAGATGTCATATTTGTTTTTGAGGCGTTACACCATGCCTATGACTGGCGTAAGACATTTAGCGCCGTTTATAACAGTTTAAAGCCCGGAGGCTGGTTCCTTATCTGTCGTGAGCCCAATCTGTTACATACATACATCTCGTATCGAGTTGCTAAATTATCGAATACCCATGAAATTGGTATGGGTAGGGCTGAAATGCTAAAGACATTAAGTGACGTTGGCTTTAAAGAAAACATTGTTCTCAAAAATCATCTGCATTACTTTCTCAGGCCTCACTGGATTGCCGCCCAGAAGTGAGTGCTGAAAGGTCTAGAAAAACCTGCAGGACAGGCTTAATAATTTTCCACTTTAGTTTTAATAGTCCGGGTTGGAGTTCGAGCTGATTAAACAGACTGAAAACTTGCTTGGCTTTTGTTATATTCCATACTCTGATATGGCGTACTGTGCCAGCCAAGATGAATTGATGAAAATAGTTTGTCTTACATTTTTCCAATGTGTCTGGAGAGAGCCAGCCCTGTGAGCATACATCGTTAAATAATGCCTGAAGTCCTTTCACAATTTGAGGGTTAAACATTTCCATGGTGAGGGCTTGGTCATGGACTGTATAGTTCGCTGTGACAATTGGAACACAAAGTAGGCCACATTCATGGCATACGCGGACCCACATTTTAATATCGGCAATTCCCCCAATCGTTTTGTCAAAATAGCCTATCGTTTGAAAGATTTCTTTTTTTAGTACCATTCCTGGGAAACGGATAAAAGAAGAATCGGTTAGTATTTTTTCTAGAGCGGATTCGGGGGTAAGCGGCTGGAGTGAGTTAAAAATCTGCTGTTTACGGATACGTTGCTGTGACGTCACAACGTTAACGCCAAATAATAATGCAGATGCGTTTGAATGTTGTTGCAGGGTTTGGAGAATTTTGTCAGGCGCTGCTGTCTCAAGATAATCGTCGTCATGAAGTACCAACACATACTCCCCTGAAGCTATTTGGATACAGTGGTTCCAATTGCCAGCCATGCCTAAGCTAGGAGTGTTTTGACAATAGTGTTGCTGACCGTGCCAATTGACAATAAGCTCATCTACAACCTGTTTGCAGGCGGGTATAGTGGAGTCATCGGAAACGATTAGTTCTATTTGCGATTGTTTCTCGATGGATGTTGTTAGGATCGAGCACATTGCCCGTCTCAGCCATTCGGGACGGTTGTATGCTGGAATGCATATGCTCAGTAGGGGCATGGCTTGTTGCGTTGGTGACATTTAAAGCACTGGATTTGATGGGGTTCTGAGTATAGCTTCCCCATTACGAACAACTTTATGGCGTATGTAAACTATTGAAAATGCCAGTCTCTGTATAAGCTTGTGAACAACTGATTAAACGTCTTGAGTAGGTGCCTTTACACATGGAGTTAGGGAGTCTAGGCAGTCGTTATATTTTGAGTGTGCGGGTAGATGGCACCACCTATCAGGATGTGTGCGATCGCATCTCCCCCTGGGCCACCACCCAGCAATCCTGCTACATCGTCGCAGCCAACGTCCACGTAGTCATGACCGCCTACTGGAATCGAGCTTATCGAAAAATTCTTAACCATGCGGCCCTAGTCACCCCGGATGGTATGCCCCTCGTATGGGGCTTACGACAGCTGGGAATTACCAACCCATCCAGGGTCTATGGACCAGACCTGATGCTGGCCTGGTGCGATCGCGCCGCCAAAGAGCAACTACCCATCTATCTTTATGGCGGCACCGACACCATGGTGCAACGCCTGACTCAGAACTTACAGCAGCAGTTTCCCGATCTGATCATCGCCGGGAGTCATGCACCGCCCTTTCGCCCCCTCACCCCAGCCGAAGAAGCCGCTGACATTACGGCCATTCACCAGTCTGGGGCAACCGTCGTATTTGTGGGGTTAGGCTGCCCGAAGCAAGAGGAATGGATGGCTCGCCAGCAGGGCAAACTTCAGGCCGTAATGATGGGTGTCGGCGCGGCTTTTAGCTTTCACAGCGGGGCCGTATCCCAAGCACCTCGATGGATGATGGCCTGGGGTCTAGAATGGCTCTATCGACTGGTTCAGGAGCCTCGTCGACTGTGGCGGCGCTACGTTATTAACAACACGGCATTTCTCCTATTATTTGGACTGCAGTTAATGAATCGAGCGAT
>ERZ1740059.916-NODE-916-length-15000-cov-7.472399_pt1 | contig 15000 bp, 11 predicted proteins | sample MGYA00581744_ERZ1740059 | MGnify/ENA primary metagenome ERZ1740059 (study PRJEB43018, sample SAMN04849738) | marine metagenome | isolation source: floating plastic debris | place: Pacific Ocean | collected 2008-08-28 | study: EMG produced TPA metagenomics assembly... | reverse complement strand
GCTCACGTACGACGTTCCCTAAGATTTCTTTATTTTCCTGGGACGGTTACCATTTTTTGAGGGATTCAGAGCTTAGCTACCTGTCCGAATTTTGGGGTCCATTATAGAGCGCTCAAAGATTTATCCATGATTAGCTCACTTTTTTGATCTGCTTTGCGTAAGTCCTATAAGAAATGACTTTTGGGACCTATATTCGCACCGAGTAAATTAACCTTGGAGTCAATCAAGAAAGCTTATTCAGATATCGGATATCGCACTTTTTATCTCCTTCGCTTCGGACGACTAAACTTTGCCTGCAAATCTGACAAACTTGCTGCTTTTGGCGCAGCCTTCTCCACTGCCTGCTTCTTACTGGGCCTCGGCGCAGACTTTCCACCCCCACCATCCACTGCCTTTATACTCAACCCAATCCGCTTCAGCTCTTTATTAATCTCTAACACCTTTACCTTTACTACCTGCCCCACCTGCACGATCTCCTTTGGGTCACTCACAAACAGATTCGCCAATTGCGATATATGAACCAGCCCATCCTGATGCACCCCAATATCCACAAATGCGCCAAAGTTGGCCACATTGGTAATTACCCCCTCTAAAATCATGCCTTCGGTCAGGTCCGAAATCTCATTCACACCTTCCTGGAAGCTAGCATAGGTAAACTCCGCCCGTGGGTCTCGCCCTGGCTTTTCTAACTCTTCCACAATGTCTCGTAGGGTGGGCAAACCTACCGCTTCTGTCACGTACCGCTGCAGGTCCAAATTTGCCAAGTTCAACTCGCTTAGGGCAGCCTTGCCATCCACACCCTGATCTTTCAAAATTGTTGTGGCAATGTTATAACTCTCTGGGTGAACCGCCGTATTATCTAAGGGGTTCTTGCCATCTCGGATGCGCAAAAAACCTGCACATTGCTCATAGGCCTTTGGCCCCAGTTTTGCCACTTTTAACAGCTGCCGCCGACTGTTAAAGGCTCCATTTTCATTGCGATAGGCAACAATGTTGTTGGCAACAGCGGAACTTATTCCCGACACATAGGTGAGCAGTTCGCGGGAGGCAATGTTCAAATCTACGCCCACATAGTTCACACAGCTCTCTACGGTGGCATCTAGCTTTTGTTTGAGCTGTTTCTGGTCCACATCGTGCTGATACTGACCTACTCCAATGGACTTAGGTTCAATCTTCACCAGTTCCGCTAGGGGGTCCTGTAGTCGTCGGGCAATGCTGATCGCCCCTCGCACTGTAATATCCAGGTCTGGAAACTCGGATATTGCTACCTCACTGGCCGAATAAATCGATGCCCCTGACTCATTCACCATTACCTTGATGGGTTTTGGCTCCAGGTCTCGAATCACTGATCCTACAAACGCATCGGTCTCTCGGCTAGCGGTGCCATTGCCAATGGCAATGAGCTGAATGTTGTGGCGCTTGATCATTTCTGAGAGAATCTTGGCCGCTGCTTCTTGTTTACCTGTATGGGGAAAAATTGGTTTGTAGTCTAAAAACTTGCCTGTTCCGTCGATTGCCGCTACCTTGCAGCCGGTGCGAAAACCAGGGTCCACCCCCAGAGTGGGTTTCATCCCTGCCGGAGCTGCTAACAACAGATTTTTGATGTTCACCGCAAAGGTGTTGTTTGATTTGCCATCGGCTCAGGCGTTTTTATCGGCATTGACCTCATTGGTGAGGTAGTTTTTCATCAGCGGAGAGTTTGCGTAGTTTATGACTGTCTGGTAAAACTGTCGTAGGTTTGTCTGCTTGGTGCGAATCTGGCTGTCGTCTAAATGCTCGAGAATGTTGTCTTCGTCGCCGGTGAGATTGACCTTGAGGATGCCTTCTTTGTCGCCCCGCAGCAGCGCTAATAAATTGTGGGGTGCTAGCTTTGCGATCGCACAGTCGTACTTTCTATACATTTCATACTTAGTGCTACCTTCCGGATAATCGGGCTTAATTTTTGAACTAACTGTGCCAGTTTTTAGCAGCGTTTGCCGCACATAGGCTCGCAGCTCCGACTGCTCGGCAATCCCTTCTGCCAAAATATCCGCCGCCCCTTGCAACGCGGCGGCGGCATCGGGTACCTGATCGGAAACGTACTCAGCGGCCAGGGTTTCTAAGGACTGCACCGCCTGACCTGTCTGGTTGAGCTGGGCAAGCTGCTGCGCCAGGGGTTCTAGCCCTTTCTCGCGGGCGATGGTGGCGCGGGTTCGACGCTTGGGTCGATAGGGCAGGTACAGATCCTCCAGCTCTGTTTTGCTGGTGCATTGGGTAATCCGGTCCCGCAGCTCCGGCGTTAGCTTGCCCTGGTTGTCAATCGACTCCAGCACCGTCTGTTTGCGGTTGGTCAGCTCGCTCAGGTAGGCAAACTGCTCTTCAATCTGTCTCAGCTGGCGTTCGTCTAGCTCCCCGGTTTTTTCCTTTCGATAGCGGGCAATAAAGGGGACCGTTGCTCCGGTTTCTAGCAGTTCCAGCGCGGCCTCCACCTGGGCGGGGCGGACTGACAAATCCTTGGCAATAACGGGAGCAAACTGCATAACGGGCTAAATTCCTACGCGCAAGCAGCCATGATTATAACTAGCAAGGCGTTGCTGATCCTCGGTATGATTTTATCTGTGAGGTACTGTCCTATGGCATCTCTCACCGATCGGTTCATCTTCTAAATCAGCACCAGCAATTTTGATATACCTTGAACTACAGGTAGTTAGTCAAAATTATGCGACGACCCGTAGGTGTGACGGTACTGGCGGTGATTGATGGTTTTGTGGCCTTTTTTATGACCCTGGTGGGTATTGGGGCCTTTTTTGTCGGTCAGCTGATTATTGATGAAATGCGCCTCGATGCCGAGATGTCAGCATTCTTGGATCAGCTGCCGGCGGGGGTGCCAGAAACCTTTCCCAAGGTGTTGGGGGGCATTTTTCTGGTGATGGCCCTGGGGAATGCTGCGATCGCAATTGGCCTTTGGGCCTTAAAGTCCTGGGCCTGGTATCTAAACCTGGGGCTGCAAGGGCTGGGTATCTTTGGCAACCTGGGCGGTCTGCTGATTTTAAATCCCATCAGCCTGGCCGCCATCGCCTTTAGCGGCTTCTATATTTACTATTTTCTACAGCCCCCGGTCCAAGAAGCCTTTGGCGTCAGAAATGCCTTCTGATAACCGGTTACGGCAGCGGCGCTCCCGATACCGCCACTTCCCGTTCTTCGGCTTGCTCATCGCTATTCAGCCCAGTGACCCGACCCAGCAGTGCCCCAATCCGCTCATTAAACTGCGCGATAAAGGTAAAGCACACAGGCACCACCACCAGCGTCAGCAGCGTCGCGGTTGAGAAGCCACCAATAACGGCAATGGCCATGGGGCTACGCACTTCGCCCCCGGCACCCCATTCCAGGGCAATGGGTACCATCCCCGCCATCGTCGAAATGGAGGTCATCAAAATTGGCCGCAGTCGGGTGAGACCTGCCTCAATTACCGACTGGCGCAGGGATATGCCCTTGGCTCGGGCCATGAGAGCGTAGTCCACCAGCAGAATCGAGTTTTTGGTCACCAGTCCCATCAGCAGCACAATGCCGATCAGGGCAAACAGTCCCAGGGGTTTCTGGGCAATCATTAGCCCCAGCAGTGCCCCACCAATACACAGGGGTAAGGCCACCATCACCGCAAAGGGATAGATAAAGCTGTTGTACAGCAGCACCAGCACCGCGTAGATCATGACAATGGCCGTGGCCAGCGCTAAGCCAAACCGGCTAAAAACTTCCCGCATGATTTCCGCATCGCCCGAGGGCTGTTGGGAAACGCCTTCGGGTAAATTGACAAAGGCGGGTAGGGCGTAAACCTGCTCTAGACCCTGACCCAGGGTAATACCCTCCAGGTTGGCACCAATGGTGACCTGGCGCGAACGATCAAGACGATCTACCTGGGCCGGACCGCTGCCAAATTCCACATCGGCAACGGCGGTCAGGGGAACCAGCTGGCCCTGGTTGTTGAGCACCTTAAGATTTTCTAGGGTAGACAGGTCGTTGCGAAACTCAGCCGCCAGTCGCACCCGAATGGGGATCAGCCGGTCGCCCACGTCAAATTCAGCCAGGTCAGATTCGGCATCCCCCAGGGTCGCCAGGGAGGCGGTATTGGCAATGTTGCGCACGGTCACACCTAAGTCAGCCGCCCGCTGCACGTCTGGACGAATCAAAATCTCGGGCTGCACCAGGTTGGCACTGGAGCTAACTTCCACCAGCCCCGGAATCAGACGCATTTCCTGGGTGAGGGTGTCGGAGGCCACCTTAAGGGCTTCTGGGTTGTCACTGCGCAGGGTGACTTCCAGGGCCTTACCGCCGCCGCCAGCACCGCCCTGGTTTTCAAAACTAATGCGGGTGCCTGGGATTTTGCTAAACACCTGGCGCATTTCGTTTTCAAACTGTTCCCGCGATACTCGCTCACTTTTGGGCGCTAGTCGGGCCACCGCCGAGGCATCTGCCGGTTCCTGGGAGATATAAACACTGTCCACCGCCGGGTTGGCCTTAAGCTGATCGCTGATGTACTGGGTAACCAGCTCTGTTTTTGCCAGGGTGCTACCGGGGGGCAGTTCAATTTCTAAGTTAGACAGTCCCGTATCCCCGGCTGCAAATAGGCTGGTGGGGATAAACCGTGACAGCATCAGACTGGCGATAAAAAAGCCCACCGCCAAGCCCACGGTTAATACCCGATGACGCAGCGCCCCCCGCACCAGACGAAAGTAGGGCAGCAGTCCCTTGGGAACATAGATATCGCCAGCGCGATAGCCGTCGGGTTTACCGGATGCAGCTGCATCGATGGGTGTGGGCTTGAGCAAATAGGCCGCCATCAGTCGCGCCACCAGGGTGGAGAACATGGTGGAGACGGCCACCGTCACGCCAAAGGGCTGGAAAAACTGACCGGGCACACCTCCCATAAAAGCGACAGGTAGAAACACGGCCACAATAGTGGCGGTGGTGGTGACCACTGCTAGACCCACTTCGGCGGTGGAGTCCATGGCGGCCCGGCCGGGGTGCTTACCCATGGCGATGTGGCGTTCCACGTTTTCGATTTCTACGATGGCGTCATCCACCAGGTTGCCAACCGCCAGGGTGAGGGCCAGCAGGGTCATGCTGTTGAGGGTATAGCCCAGGTATTGCAACACCAAAAAGGTGGGGATAATCGACAGCGGCAGTGCGGTGGCGGTAATCAGGGTGGTGCGCCAGTTGCGCAAGAACACGCTGACCACCACCACGGCCAATAGCGAACCGATGATCAGGGCATCAATGGAGGCTTTGTAGGAGTTGCGCACATCGGTGGCGCGGGTGTAGATCAGGTCAAACTGGACATCGTCTAGGGTGTCGGTGAGGGTTGCGATCGCATCCGTGACCCCATCCTCCACACTGACTAACAAGCTGCCATTACTGCGAAATACCGAAAACGACACCACCGGCTGATTGTCCAAATAGGCCGACTGGCGCGTCTCACCAAAGTCATCCCGGACCGTCCCCAGGGTTTTTAGCGGCACCGTATTGCCATCGGGCAGGGCAATCCCTAGACTTTGCAACATCTCCACTGTGGGGGCGCTACCCAGGGTACGAATCCCCTGCTCTTGGCCCAAAATGTCGCTGCGTCCACCGGGCAGGTTGATATTAGAATTGCGTACCTGATCGTTAACCTGGGTTGCCGTAATGCCCAGGGCATCCAGCTCATTAGGGTCCAGGTCAATAATAATCTCACGATCCACACCGCCAAATCGCTGTACCTGGGCCACCCCCTTCACCGACAGCAGTTCAGTGGCAATGGTCCGGTCCACCAGATCGCTCAGATTTTCCACCGAGCGACTAGCCGAACTGACCGTATAGGTCAAAAACGGCCCCCCTTCAAACTTTAACCGTCGTACCTGAGGCTCTTGGGCATCCTGGGGCAGATCGTCGCGCACCCGAGTCACCGCATCCCGCACATCATTCGTGGCCTGTTCCGTATCCACCCCCAGGTCAAAACTAATCACCGTTGTGGAGTTACCGTCAGTCACCGTCGACCTGACATTATCAATGTTGCCAAGGCCAGATACCGCATCTTCTACCTTTTTGGTGAGCTGGGTTTCCATTTCCTCTGGACCCGCACCCAGCTGATTCACCGTGACAATCACCGCTGGAATGTCGATGTTGGGGTTGGCATCAATACCCAGCTGCTTAAACGACAGCCAGCCCGACAGGGTGAGCACCAAAAACAGCACAAGTGTAGGCACAGGGCGGCGTATAGACCACTCAGAAATATTCCAATTCATGGGGTGTCTCCGATTATTCTGCTGGGGTCTGGGTAGGCTGAGCTGAAATTGAGCTATCTAGAAAGGGGGAGGGCACCGCCGATACCGGGTCACCGGGCTGCAGGTAGCTAGCCCCTTCCACAATCACCTGGGTCCCCTGGTCTAGTCCCGATAAAATCTCTAACCGTTCAGGCTGGTTAGGGGTGGCGGGTAAGCGACCGCCAATGCTGACGGTAGCCAGCTCCGCCTCCCCAGCTGCATTAACCGTAAACACCCTAAAGCTATCGTCTGACTGGGGCAGAATGGCGGTGGCGGGCAACACCATACCCGTGCGTTCACCGGTCATAAATTCAGCCTGCAAAAACATCCCCGTTCGCAATTCGCGATTGGCCGGCAGACTGACATTAACCGCCGCCTGTCGTGTCTGCTGATTGACTTGGGGGTCAATGGACCGCACGGACCCCGATGCCTGAATGCGGGCATTGGTCGATGAGGTCACCGTCACGGGGGTACCCACCTGCACCGCCGCCAGCTGACTCTGGGGCAAATCAATCACCAGCTCTAATAACCCGTCTTGAATCATCGTAACTAGAGCCGTTCCCGTCGCTGATGTATCCCCAACCGTGGCCTGACGTTCAGCAATCTGACCATTGGCAGGAGCTGTTACCACCGTTTGTGCCAACTGGGTTTCCAGCCGACTGATCTCAGCGGCTCGGCTGTTGACCGCCGCCTCGGCGCTCTGGATCTGTGCCCTGGCGACACCCACCGCTTCACGAGCCGTAATCGCTTCAGTCCGCCGGCTGTTGAGCTGCTCCGAGCTAATGCCCCCCTGGTCATAGAGCGTCTGATATCGGTCAAAATTTTCCTCGGCTTCCGCCGCCGTCGCCGCCGCCTGGGCTTCGGAGGCCTGCTCCTGCAATACCTGGGCTTCGGCCTGGGCATAGTTAGCTTCGGCCTGGGTCAGCTGTGTCCGCAAAACTGAGTCATCCAGCACCGCTAGCACCTGTCCGGCACTCACCTGATCTCCCTCGCGCACCAGCACCTGACGAATTTGTAATCCGCTCACCTGGGGAGACACCTGGAGTAAATCAAACGCCTGTACTGTTCCCGTCGCCTTTAGCGATTGCTGAATAGTGGCGGTTTGAATCTGTTGAACGGTGACGCTGGTGGCAGCGGTTTCAGTGGCGACGACAGGCTCAGCCGGTTCAGTCGTTGGGCCAGGCAGCAGTCGCCCCGCCACCAGGGAAACGCCCACACCCAGCAGCAGACCTAGACCAATGCCCCTAATTCCCGACAGACCAGAGCGTTTGGAGGGTAAGGGACCCTTGGAGGGCAACGAGGTGCCGTTAGCGCTCGACGTGTCATAGGCATGATGACCGTTGGTAGAGTCTTGAATTTGAGGGTCGTCTTGAAAGTTTCGATACGTCACAGCCTAGCAATCACCAAAACAACTACTACAAGACAACCCCAGAATGGGAAATCTTAAGAAAATGTAAATCTGTCGTTATTATGACCTATCTCCGTATGACTGTGATCACAGGCAGTGACAGTTTTATCTGACAATCTGAAATCAAGGATGTTACAGATATCACAACCATCTGCCGTACATTCCCCGAATCAGGTATCTATCTCAGATAGGCACGCCAGGCAATCTTTTAGGCTAGGCAACTTAAATAACTAAATGTCCTCTTTTTCATGTGTCTCGATACATATCCCGAGGAGATTTAAGGATCGCATTCCCTGGGCGGTCATGTAGATCGTCAGACGTTTGCCCGTTGCGGTCTCAACGTTGCCTTTGCCATGGGTTAAGCCCTGGCCACATTTAGAACTGTGGGGCTTTCATCGGAAAAAATTCAGAGTTTTAATAAATGTGGTTGAGAACGGCTGTCAGAATCTAGTGTTTACGTCTGTCCAGAAAACCATACGCAACCTGGGCTACGCGACATACCGTTACAGGACCTTTAGCTATATAAGCGTAGCCCTACGGTGTGCTAGCGTTAGCTCAGCTTAAACGCCGTGCACTTATTCCCTCCCATCAAAGCAGCTCTTACTATGTTCAATGTCACCGAGATTCTGATCGCTGATTTTGTTGAAAAATTGCGTCTTGGCTATCGACGCACCTACGGTGGGCTGCACCACGAATACGAAGAAATTATTGCCTGGGCCGGGAGCATGGCCCTGGAAAATATTGCTAACAGTGACGCCCTGTACCACAACGTCGAGCACACGATTCTAGTCACCCTGGTGGGCCAAGAAATTTTGCGGGGCAAGCATACCCGCGAAGGTGGCGTGAGCGCTGAAGACTGGCTCCATTTTATTATTTCGCTGGTCTGCCACGACATTGGCTATGTCAAAGGTGTGTGCCGTGAAGATCGCGATCTCGAACATCGTTACTCCACCGGTAAAGGGGACATGGTAAAGCTCCCCCCCGGTGCCACCGATGCCTCCCTGACGCCCCATCACGTAGACCGTGGCAAGCTATTTGTCGAGGAACGGTTTGGCAACAATCAGCGGATTGATGCGACTCGGATCAAAAATAATATTGAGCTGACCCGATTCCCCGTACCCAAGGAAGAAGACCACCAGGACACAAGCAACTATCCTGGGCTGATTCGGGCGGCGGATCTGATCGGTCAGCTTAGTGACCCGCGCTATCTCAAAAAAATTAGTGCCCTGTTCTATGAGTTTGAAGAAACGGGCCAAAACAAGGAGCTGAAGTACGAGTCTCCCCACGATTTACGCAGCAACTATCCTAAGTTTTATTGGAACGTTGTCCATCACTATATCCATGACAGTCTGCGCTATCTAGCCCTCACCCAGGAAGGTAAGCAAATTATTGCCAACTTATATTCCAACGTATTTATGGTGGAATATGAGCAGGATTTGCTGCCTTGGTAGATAGGTGAGTGGATGTGGGAAAGGATTGCTGGTAGTGCCGGCCCAGGAGGACATAGAGGGGACAGCACAGGGAGGCGTAGGACATAGATGAACTCCCCAAAACTGCCCCTAATTGGCTGGCGTGAATGGGTCATGCTGCCTGAATTTGGCATCACCAGCATCAAAGCAAAGATCGATACGGGGGCGCGGTCTTCCTCAATTCATGCCGTCAATATTGAGCAGTTTGAGGTGGATGGCCTGGAAACGGTGAGATTCCACATTGCTCCGGTACAGCACGATGATGGACACCTGGTCCAAGTGGAGGCCAAGCTTCTGGGCCAGCGGTCCGTGACCGATTCGGGCGGACACCGGGAGAAACGACCGGTCATTTTGACGGTTGTATCCCTGGGGGGAAACCCCTGGCCCATTGAGCTTACCCTCACCAATCGAGATGTGATGGGATTTCGTATGCTGCTGGGTCGTCAGGCTATTCGCGATCGCTTTTTAGTTGACCCTGGCCGTTCTTTTTTGCAAACCCATAAGAGAAAAGCTGAGGAGTAGGGAGCTTTCAACTTTTTGCAGTTGTGCCTGACCCACTGTCCGCGCACTCTGTGGAATCATAGGTGGTTGATAGCCCATCGCCTCTACCCGGTCCTATGAAAATCGCTGTGCTGTCCCGCGATGCGTCTCTATATTCCACCCGTCGACTGCTAGACGTAGGCAGCAAACGTGGTCACATAATGAAAATCATTGACCACATGCGCTGCTACATAGACATTACAGCTGACAGCCCCAGGTTGATTTACCAGGGCCAGCCATTGACTGATATTGATGCCGTCATCCCCCGCATTGGGGCCAGCTATACCTTTTATGGCACAGCGGTAGTACGCCAGTTTGAAATGATGGGGGTTTTGAGCGCCAATGGGTCGGAAGCGATTTCCCGTTCCCGCGATAAGCTGCGGTGTTTACAGCTGCTGTCTAAGGAAGGGGTGGGGCTGCCGGTGACGGGATTTGCCCATTCCACCAAGGATATAGAAGGGGTGATTGAACTGGTGGGTGGGGCTCCCCTGGTGATTAAGCTGCTAGAGGGGACCCAGGGGATTGGCGTGGTGCTGGCGGAAACCTACCAGGCCGCAAAATCAGTTATTGAGGCATTTCGCGGTCTGGATGCCAATATTTTGGTGCAGGAGTACATCAAGGAAGCCAAGGGGCAAGACTTGCGATGTTTTGTTGTCAACAATCAGGTGGTTGCCTCGATGAAACGCCAGGGGGCTCCCGGTGAATTTCGGTCTAACATCCACCGAGGGGGAACTGTAAAGCGGACCCGGCTGAGCCTCCAGGAGCGGGATACGGCTGTGCGTGCTGCCAAGGCGATGGGCCTAAAGGTGGCTGGTGTAGACCTGCTGCGGGCTAGTCAGGGGCCTGTGGTGATTGAAGTGAACTCGTCTCCGGGGCTAGAGGGTATTGAGCGGGCGACAGAGATAGATGTTGCTAGCAAGATTATTGAATATTTGGAGCGGGAACGGTCGTTAAATAAGTAAGCGTTGGGTGGTGTCGTCCTTTTGCACATCAGGCACGCCTCTCCGCTGATGTTATGTCTACTCCCCTTCCCTCTGGCCCAAATAAGATTTACCATCAGATACGACACATATCGCAACATTAGGGGAGATAGGAACAATGCCCAAAGCAACCTGGAATGGGGCTGTGCTAGCTGAGAGTGATAGTTGTGAAGTCGTTGATGGCAATCAGTATTTCCCCGCTGAATCTTTGAATATGGATTATTTCAAGCCCAGTGGTACCACCTCTACCTGTGGTTGGAAAGGGTTAGCCAACTATTACACCCTTGACGTTGAGGGTGAGCAAAATAAGGATGCTGCCTGGTATTATGCCGACCCTAAAGGGGCTGCTAGCAACATTAAGGGCTATGTCGCGTTCTGGCGCGGTGTCACCGTAGAGGTTTAGATCTGTGGGGAATGTTTTGGGAGACCTGGGAACGGCCTGGATGATCCAAGGTCTGTGGGGTTTGGTGTCTGTATTTTTGGTGGAAATGGTGCGGGATGTCTACCATGTGGCGAGCCACGTTTGGGCACCGCTGATACGACTGCACAATTGGCACCATAAGGCCTATCGAAAAGACTTTACGCCGGTGAGTGCTGAGCTCTATCAAAAGGCTCAGCTCTACAATGATGTGCCTGAGTCGCTGGTGATGATGGCCGCGATGGCGATGGTGGCGATCTTTTCGCCACTGTGGGGGTTTTGGTTAGGGTGTCTTTATGGGGCTGGTTTTTTGGGGGCGGCGCTGTTGCGATCTCAAGGTCTACTCAATGCCACCGACCTCACCCACGAACCCGGTCCCCTCAAAACATTACCGGGGCTGTGGCTGGTCAATCGTACTTACCACTGGCGACATCACTTTGATGAGACCAATGCTTACTATGCTGGCTATTTCACCCTATCGGACAAGCTCATGGGTACAGCACTGTCTTTGAAGGGCAAAACTGTTGCTGTAACGGGTGCTTCTGGTACCTTGGGCCGTGCCCTAATTAAGCGGCTGGCGGCCCAGGGGGCAAGGCCCATTGCCCTTAGTCGCTCTGCCGATGCTGTGATTGAGGGGGCCACTCGGGTGGTGCCCTGGGAGCCGGGGCAGGAGCGGGCGCTACAGGATGTGCTAAGCCGGGTCAACATTCTGGTGATTAACCATGGGGTGAATGTACATGGGGAGCGGTCGGCGGATGCGATCGCAACGTCCCTGGAGGTGAATGCCCTATCGGCCTGGCGGCTGATGGAGATGTTTTTAGAAACTGTGGATGATCGGTTAGGGCCTGCCACTAAAGAGCTGTGGATTAATACGTCTGAGGCGGAGGTAAACCCTGCTTTTAGCCCCCTGTATGAAACGTCAAAACGATTGTTGGGAGATTTGATCACGCTGCGGCGTCAGGATGCTCCCTGTGTGATTCGTAAGCTTGTGTTGGGACCGTTTAAAAGCCAGCTTAATCCGGTGGGTGTGATGTCAGCTGATTGGGTGGCGGGGGCTATTGTTGGGTTGGCTAAGCGGGATATTCGTAACATTGTTGTTACTATTAATCCCCTGACGTACCTGTTGTTTCCGGTTAAGGAAACCTTGCAAACGGTTTATTTTAAGTTGTTTTCGAGGTAGGGGTGGGGTCCTTGGTGTTTGATTTTTTGATGGTTGAGTAGGTGGATTGGTTTAGGGTTTGTTGGAAATTGGGCTGATTGGGTTGGGTGATTGGCGGAGAGTTTGAGGGTGTTGCTTGGGGCTCCTCCGAGTGCTCTTTCTGGAAGTAGTCAAGTTATCTCAAATCACCTACGGGGCTTCCCAATGGCTAGGGCGGCTCTGCCCGCCCAAGAACCCTACAGAAAAGGATAAACGTTATTACTAATAGCGGGTCTGGGTGGTTGGTGAGGGTGTTTAGAATTTTGCGCGCTGCGACAAAATTCTAAAAGGAGACGTTATCTAATTTTTTGTTAGGAAACATAGTTATGGTTGAGCCATAATCTTAGTTTTTAATAATGACTGTACCAATTAAGCCATGGCTATGAAGGATTTTCAGAAGATGATTCTGTATCCTGAGCAGCTTGTGGAGGGGTGAGCTTACATTCGATGGTGACTTTGACGCTACATTCTGCGGAGCTGGAGGCAATGTAGGGAATTTGGGCTTTTGCATCTAGGACAATGCCAAATTCGAGGGCAACTTTTTCGACCTGGACTTCGGTGAGGGCAGTGTCGCGGATATCTTTAACTATATGGGTGGTATAGGCCTTGACTAGAGTGCCGACACGTTGGGCAGGGGTGGGGGGCGCTGGCGATGTAGGCCGCTCGGACGGTTCGTCAGTGATAGGAACGCCGTGACGGTTGGGGTAACTCCAGCTTTTTGGTTTAGCTCCGTAGTCTTCTAGTTCTTCATCGCTATTTGAACTTGGGGTGGCTGGAATAGGCGGCTCCAGATCGTCTTCAAGGTTATCGCTATTAGATGCTAATGGAGTTTCTAAGGCCTGGGTCAGTTCGCTGGGGTCGATGTCTTCGTCGGACTGGATGTAGATGATGGTGTTGTCATCTAGGCGAAAGGGTTGGAATTTGCCCATGGTGTGTTTTGGAGGATAGGAAGAAGTGGAGAAGACCAGAGAGACTGAACGTTTATTTTGGCTTAGGGGTAGTATTTTTGTAATTACCCTCCCAGGTACCCAAATTCAATTTAATTTGCACTATATTAAAGCATTGCAAATGCTGACGGGCGGGTCATGAATCTTGATGCTCTGGTGGTGGGGATTAATAATTATGAGCATTTGCCGAAAGATAGGCAGCTTGGCGCCCCCGCTAATGATGCAGAGCTAATCGCTCAGCGACTTGAAGCTCAAAGTTTTTGGCAAGTGACTCGATTGCCGGAAGCTGTGACGAAGAGTGGCCGACAGCGGGTCAGTAGCCAGAAAAATCTGACGATACGAGATTTAGAAACGGCAATTGAGGATTTGTTTTATCCAGATACGGCGCGAAATAAGCCGGATGCGGCGCTGTTATATTTTTCGGGTCATGGGTTACGCAAAACAACTCGAAGACGCTCAGAAGGCTTTTTAGCGGCTAGTGATGTGAACCCAGAGGATGATCGCTGGGGAATTTCATTGGAGTGGCTGCGGAAATTGTTGCAGGATAGCCCAATTTTGGCACAGGTGGTGTGGTTAGATTGTTGCCACAGCGGGGAGTTGCTGAATTTTGAGGAGGGAAATCCGGGGGAGCAGGGGTTGGCGCGGGATCGCTGTTTTATCGCAGCGTCTCAGGATCATAAGCTGGCCTATGAAGCCGGTGGCAGGGTGCCCTACAGCGAACTGACGCGATTGCTGTGGCAGGGGCTAGATGTGACAAAGGGCGATGTGACCAGTTTTGACCTACAGCGGTTTGTGGATGATGCGTTTAGTCAGCAAACTCAAAAGCGACAGCGACCTTTGTTTCAAACGTCGGGTAGTAGTATCTTGCTGGTGCCTGGGGCAAATTGTCCAGAGCAGGCAATTACCAGAGTAATTCGAGAGGAGAATCCTTACCAGGGGTTAAATGCATTTACCCAAAAGACGGCTGAGTTTTTCTTTGGTCGAGAGGCAGCGGCGCAGGAAATCTTACAGAAGTTAAGCAAATCGCCCTTTGTACCAGTGATTGGGGTGTCGGGCAGTGGTAAATCCTCGGTGGTGCGGGCGGGGGTGATGGCTAAGTTAGGCACATCGACACGGTGGACGGTGCTGACTGCGATTAAACCGGGGGACTCGCCCATTGACCCAGTGAATGAGATTAGTCGGTCGTTGACCCAGGTTTGTGCCCAGGATAGTCAGAAGCCCCGGGTAGCAATGGCAGTGGGCAATGGCAACCTGTCTGAAGCAGTTGATCTGTTGCCAGGAGATGAAAATCTGTTGCTGGTGGTGGATCAGTTTGAAGAGATTTTTACAGTGTGTCCTCCGGAGCAGGAGGCTGAGCGAAAGAGGTTTTTGCAACTGCTGGTGGATCTGTCGCAACAGCTGGACTCGCGGCTGCGGATAGTGACCACAATGCGGGCAGACTTTTTTGAACAATGTTTGACCTACCGAGAATTTGGCAAGGTGATCAAACGACAGCAGGTGCTGCTGTTGCCCATGGATGATGAGGAACTGCAGGCCGCCATTGAAGAACCGGCGGCGGTGCAGGGCTATGGCTTTGAACCACGGCTGTTGGAGCTGATTTTAGAAGATGTGACGACGGAGAGTAACTGTTTGCCCCTGTTGCAGTTTGCGTTGACCCAGCTGTGGGAGCAGCGAGACCAAGAGCGCCATTTGCTAACGGAAGCGGCCTACCGAACCATGGGGCGACTGATGGGGGCACTGAATAGCCATGCAGAATCGATTTATG
>ERZ1740059.915-NODE-915-length-15005-cov-6.530368_pt1 | contig 15005 bp, 12 predicted proteins | sample MGYA00581744_ERZ1740059 | MGnify/ENA primary metagenome ERZ1740059 (study PRJEB43018, sample SAMN04849738) | marine metagenome | isolation source: floating plastic debris | place: Pacific Ocean | collected 2008-08-28 | study: EMG produced TPA metagenomics assembly... | reverse complement strand
GCGAGCGCGAGGAGCCCGGGCAGGAGCCCGCCGCCGCCGGCACACGGCCCCGGCCGGCCAGGGCGTCCGCTCACGCGCCAGGCGGCGGCGGCGGCGTGGTCTGCTCGACGAGCCAGGCCTCCGTCGAGAGGAACTCGATGCCGTCGACCTCGGTCTTGTCGGCGAGGTCCGGGTGGTCCGTCACCACGCGGTCGAGGGATGCCGCCTTCGCGGCCGCGACGAGCGCGTCGGTCCAGGCGTCGGGACCGTGGTCGTCCTTGACGCTCACCACGTCGACGAACTGCCGGATGGTGTCCATCTGCCCACGCACGGCGTCGGCCTTGAACTCCGGGATGTTGGAGAGCATCGCTTCGGTGCGCGCGAGAATCCAATCGCTCGTCTTCACCTTCGCGTCCGGGCCGAGCAAACGGCGAACGAGATGCTCGGGCGCGCTCCCGAGGGCGACGGACGCGTTCACGAAGACGTCTGGGCCAATGATGATGTCGACCATGCGGATTCCTCGCTAGGAGTTTGCCGTACCGGGGCGCCCCACCGTCAAGGGCCAGAGCGAGACAATTCGGCGGGCGCCTCAGGCACGCGACGCGAGGTACGCGGCCACGACGGGCTCCACGAGCTCGGCGATGAGGCGGCGCAGCGCTGCGTCGTCGACGCGGGACAAACGCCCGGACCAGACCTCGACGCCGAGCCCATGGGCGACGACGGTCGCGCGCCAGGCGAGCGCATCTCGGGCCCGCGGAGAGAGCGCGGCGTAGCGCGGCACGGCCTCGAGTCCCGCGGCGAAGGAGCGCCGGAGCCCGACCCAGTCGGGCGGGACCTCGTGAGGCACGAGGAAGAGCGCTTCGTAGAGGCGAGGCTCGTCACGGGCGAAGCGGGCGAAGGCCAGGGCGCCACCCTGCAGCGGATCGCCGCCGGCGGCGTCGTCCACCGAGGCCCTGAGACGCTCGGCGAGATGCACGACGAGGGCGTGCACGAGCGCCGGCATGCCGTCGAAGGCGGCGCTCACCGGCGCCGTCGACGCCCCGAGGGCCTTGGCCACGGCGCGGGCCGTGACGGCACCGAGCCCTTCCTCCCGCGCCACGGAGAGCGCAGCGCGCAGCACGGCGTCGCGGTCGAAGCGGACCCGGGGCGGCACGGGGCGACGCTATCTCCGACGCTCGTCATATGACAAGCGTCATGGAGCTAGTCGGTGACGAGCACCCGACTGGTGCGCTCGTCGCGCTGCACGACCACGCCATGCCAAGCTCCCGGCAGCTCCGGCCAGGTCCCTGCGAAGACCTGCGCGGCGTCGCCGGGCGCGAGGTTCACGCAGCCGTGGCTTCGCTCGATGCCGAAGCGCCCGTGCCAGAAGGCGGCGTGGAGCGCGACGGAGCCGGCAAAATACTGCGTCCAGGGCACGTCCTGGATGCGGTAGCTCTCGTCCCCGGCATCCGGGCCGAGGTCCGCCATGGTGTCGGAGAGCATCTTCTTATGGATGCGGAAGACGCCGGTCGGCGTCCCATGCCCGTCGAGACCCGTGGACACGAGCGTCGCGTAGACGGGCTCCGTCCCGCGGTAGAGCACGAGCGTCTGCTCGCCGAGGTCGATGTGGACCCAGGGCTCGCCCTCCGCCACCGCGAAGGGCGGGTCGATGCGCTCGGCCACGCCCACGAACCAGCTCTTGAGGTAGCGCGGCTCCTCCCACTCGGGGCGTTCGAGGCGATGGTAGACGCGGTCCTTGAGGTTCTCGCGGCCCGCCCACTCGCCGAGGCGCTCGGGACGCTCGACACCGGGAAGGCTCTCGTCGCAGATCGTTCGGAGCGTGCCGTCGTAGCGGTCACGGTGCAGGCGGAGGCAGCTGCTCCTCCGCACCCAGGCGACGGGCAGCGGCTCCTCGCCCGCGAGCGAGACACCGAGCGCCGGCGCGCCCGTCCGCGCGTCGAGGCTCGCGAGCGCGACGAAGGCTCCGCCCGGAGTGCGGACGAAGCGCCGCTGGCCCCGCGTTCGAAGCTCCGTCGCCGCGACGTAGAACCCGCGCGCCAGATAGCGGGCGACCACGACTGGACGCTGGGGCTCCACCGCGATCTCGCCGTTCCACATGCGCCCGGCGCGGCGCCCTTTCCCCTCCGCCTTCAGCTCCAGGTAGCGGCGCGCGAAGGCTTGCGCGGCGTCCTGCTGCTGCGGCGTGGGCAGCCGGTGGTACTCGGGTGTGAGCGGCGCCTTCACGAAGAAGTACTGGTAGGGAAGCGTCGCCGCGCGGTCGGCGGGCTCGGCGCGCGCCTCGCTCTCCGGAGGCTCCTCGCCCACCTCGACGCCTTGACCGCTGCAGAGCCAGCCCCGGGGCGCGACCTCGTACCATCCACTGGCACAGCGGCGCGTCCGCGGCGGCCCCTCGTCCGGCGCGCGGAGTCGCGGTCGCTCGCCCCAGCGCACATAGCCGAGAACCGCGCCCTCGGGGTCGGGTGCATCGCGGATGGGCACCGCGGGGCGCACGACGAGCCCGTGCAGCGGATGGCTGGCGTCGACGCTCGCTCCCGGCGGCGTCGGCGCCCTCTCGGCGGCCTCGGGAGGATCCGAGACGGCGCGCGCGTCGCCGCCGCAGGCGACGAGGGCGAAGAGGCATCCGAGAAGGCGACGCACGGCGGAACGATGCGAGGCGAGGCCGGGGCACGCAACGCCGTCGCGCCGGGGCCCTCGCTTCCTCGACCGGCCACGTCGACGAAGGGACCGATGGAAGGCACGCCGGGCCTCGCGCCGCTCGCCTGCGACTCTGCGACACCCTGAAACGACCCTCGCTTCGACGCGAAACGTGAGATCCCCCCAGGGTTCACGGCGTACGCACCCGTTGCGTGCCTGGAGGTCGTTCAGCGCCCTGAGACGTGGCGAGCCGGGCACGAACGCAAGACCTGCGTCCCGACGCGACGGTACGGCGCTTGCCTTTTCATCGGGTCGCACGCGCCCACCGCGGCGCTCTGGACCCGAGGAGCCACCATGTCCGTTCACGTTCACGCGTTCTTCGACGAGCGCACCTTCACCCTTACCTACGTCGCCTTCGATCCCGAGAGCAAAGACGCCGTCGTCATCGACCCGGTGCTCGACTACGACCCGGCGCCGAGCCGCACCTGGACCGAAAGCGTCGACGCGGTCTCCCACTTCGTACGCGCGGAGGGCCTCCACCTCCGCCTCGTGCTCGAGACCCACGCGCACGCCGACCACATCAGCGCCGCGCCGCTCCTTCGCCGGCGCTTCGACGCGCGCGTGGTGATCGGTCGGGACATCACGAAGGTCCAGGAGACCTTCAAGCCGCTCTTCGACCTGGGCCCGGACTTCCCTACCGACGGCTCACAGTTCGACGTCCTGCTCGGGGACGAAGAGACCATCGACGCGGGCTCGCTCACCATCCAGGCGCTGGCGACGCCGGGCCATACGCCGGCCTGCGTCACCTACCGCATCGACGACGCCATCTTCACGGGCGACGCGCTCTTCATGCACGACTACGGCACGGGGCGCTGCGACTTCCCGGGGGGCTCCGCCGCGACGCTCTACGACTCGCTGACGAAGCTCTATGCGCTGCCCGACGCCACCCGCGTTTTCGTGGGCCACGACTATCTTCCCGGCGGCCGCGAGGCCCGCTGGGAGACGACCATCGGGGCGTCGAAGGCCGAGAACCCGCACCTGCGCGCCGAGACCTCCAAGGAGGATTTCGTCAAGACCCGGGAGGCGCGTGACGCGACGCTCGCCGCGCCCAAGCTTCTCTTCCCGAGCGTTCAGGTGAACGTGGACGCCGGACGGCTGCCGGCAGCGCGCGCCAACGGGCATCGCTACCTGAGCATCCCCGTGAACCTGCTCCACCCCGCCGACGAGCTCGGCGAGCCGAAGACGAAGGCGTGACCACCGTGGCGCCGGAGGCGAAGGGAAGCTGGGCACCGGTCGAGCGAGCTCGCGACGGGGTTCCGGAGGTGAAGGCAGCCTGGGTGCTCGGCCACCGAGAGCATCGGCTCGTGGACGTGCGCGAGGAGGACGAGCTCCACGGACCGCTCGCGGCCCTTCCGGAGATCGAGCACGTCCCCCTCGGTCAGCTCGCCGCAGCCGCCGCGTCCTGGGACCGCAGCGCACCGGTGGTGCTCGTGTGCCGGAGCGGCGGCCGCAGCGGTCGCGGCGCGACCGAGCTGCTCGCGCTCGGCTTCGAACGTGTCGCGAGCCTTCGCGGAGGCATGAAGGCCGTGCGGGCGCTCCAGGCAGGCTGAGCCATCGGCCGCACACGAAAGAGGCGGAGGGCCGAGCGGCCCCCCGCCTCTTTTCATGGCGCCCGGGACCTAGAGGCGGCCGCGGAGCATGCCGTACCAGTAGAGGTTCGGCAGCCCATGCGCCTTGAGCGCATACATGGAGTAGCGCTCTTGGGCCTGGTCGAAGGGAAAGCTCTCCTTGATCACGCCGTCGTAGCCGAACTCGGCCAGGATGACCTTGCCGTAGCCCGTGACGAGCGGGCAGCTGGCGTAACCATCATAGCTCGCGGACATGGGGCGACCGGCCCGGAAGGCCAGCAGGTTGGCCGTGAGCACCGGCGCCTGCTTGCGCACCGCGGCGCCGGTCTTCGAGCAGGGGAGGCTCGAGCAATCGCCGAGGCTGAAGACGTTGTCGTGACGCACGTGCTGGAGCGTATGCTTGTCGACCTCGACCCAGCCCGCATCGGACGCGAGCGGTGAGCGCGCGATGAAGTCCGGCGCCCCCTGCGGCGGCGTCACGTGAATCATGTCGTAGCGAAGGACGACCTCCTCGCCGCCATCCAGGTCGTGGAAGACGGCCTCCCGGCTCGCGGGCCGGAGCGCGACGAGGTTCTTCCGGAAGCGTGTCTCGATGTCGCGCTCGGCGACGATCTCGTTCAGCGCCGCGGCGTACTTCGGGATCCCGAAGATGCCCGCGGTCGCCGAGGCGTAGGTCACGCGGCTCTTGCCGCGGACGCCCCGCTTCCGGAAGGACTCCTCGGCCAGGTACATGATCTTCTGCGGCGCCCCGGCGCACTTGATGGGCGTGGCCGGGAAGGTGAAGACCGCATGGCCCCCCTCGAAGCCGCGGATGAGCTCCCAGGTATAGGGCACGACGTCGTAGCCGTAGTTCGAGGTGACGCCCTCCTTGCCGAGGGCCTCGGGCAGGTTCTCGACGGCATCCCAGTTCAGCTGGATGCCCGCCGCCACCACGAGCTGCTCGTAGGTGAAGGTGGTCCCGCCCTCCGTGGTCAGCCGGTCATTCTCCGGGTCGAAGCTCTTCACGGCGTCCCGGACGTGGTTCACGCCACGGGGCATCACCTGCTGCATGGTCCGGCGCGATGCTTCGCGGGGCACGATGCCGCCGCCGACGAGCGTCCAGAGCGGCTGGTAGTAGTGCACGTGGGCCGGGTCGATGATCGTGACCCGGGGCGGCTCTTCGCTGGCCAGAAGCTGGCTCGCGAGGGTGATGCCGGCGGTCCCCCCGCCGACGATGAGGACGTCCGTGTTCTCTTCGCTCATGTCTCTCTCCTTGTCGTCGTTCGGGGTCAGGCGAGGCGCTTGACCTCGCGGCGGAGCGCACGACCGAAGCCGCGCGCGAGGCGCAACGTGAAACCGACGGTGCGCTGCACGTCGCCGTCCTTCAGCGCGCGAGCGGCGCCGAAGAGGCCGAGCTTGGGCGGCTCGGTTTCGTTCGCGCGCGCGACGGCCTGGGCGGCGAGGCCCAGCGTGTGGAGCGCCTGCGGGTCGAGCATGCCGGACTCGCGGAGCGCGCGAAGCTCGGGGCTCGTGGTCAGCTTCAGGAGCCCGAAGACGAGCTGCTTGGTGTCTTCGACGAGGCGATGCGGCTCGATGCCGTACTCCGCGGCCTCCGCCACGGTCTCGTCGGCGATGTCCGTGAAGGTCGCTAGCATGTTCGGCGCCTCCTCGGCGATGTCGAGGGCGGCCCGGAGCGACGCGAGCATGCCGGGTCGCGTCACGCGCTCGAGCACCTGCTGGAGGCCGAGCAGACGCTGGTCCGCGTCCCCCACCTCCGCGGCCCAGGCGTCCGCGATGTCCCCGCGCGTCGCGCCGAGCTTCGGCGCCTCCGCCGTGAGCGTCGCGATGGGCTCGAGGGTCTTCTCGATCCGCCCGAGGCGATCCTCGAGCCGCGCCACGGTCTCTTCGAGCGAGCGTCCGCGCGGCGGCGCGTCCTCGCCCGCACCGCGGCGCGAGTAGGTCGTCATGGTCATGTGGGGTCCCCTTTCGGCCCGAGAGCCGGAAGCCGCCTCGCCCGCACCCCGCGTGCTCGGCGTGTGTCGCGTGCCCGGCACCCGAAGGCCCTCACCGGACGGGGACGGCTACTGCAACGCGAGTGCCGACGCCCTTCTCCGGGAGTTTCCGCCCGGGGCCCCGCCGTGACTGCCAATCGCGGCAGCCGTGGCGGCAGCGCTGCCGCCATGGACGTCAGACGCAGCGCGTCATGGGGACCGGCGAGGGCGAGCCGCGACCGGGCGGCGCCTACTGGCTCTCGTCGTCCTGCGCGCGCGCGTCGCGCAGACGCCGGTAGAGGGTCCGCTCGCTGAGCCCCAGCGCGTCCGCCAGGCGACGCCGGTCGCCGGAGAGACGCGCCGCGGCCCACCGCACGTAGCGAGCTTCCACCTCCGCGAGGGGCAGCACGTCGTCCCCCCACGGCCAGGGTCCCGCAGTGGACAGCGCCCGTGCCTCCGGCACCCGCCCGCCGAGAAGGTGCCGCGGCTCGATGAGCTCGCGGTCCGCCAGGAGCACGGCGCGCTCGAGCACGTTTCGCAGCTCGCGCACGTTCCCCGGCCAGTCGTGGGCCCGAAGCACGGCGAGGCCCGCGGGACCCACGCGCTTGCCGGTGCCCCGCAGCAGCGCTTCCGTCAGCAAGGGCAGGTCTTCGCGGCGCTCGCGGAGCGGCGGCATCGGAACCGGGAAGGCATTGATGCGGAAGTAGAGATCCCGGCGGAAGCGCCCGTCGGCGACGCGCGCGTCCAGATCCCGGTGCGTCGCACACACCAGGCGGAAGTCGGCGCGGCGCGGCTGTACGTCGCCCACGGGCCGGTACGTCCCGCTCTCCAGCAGGCGCAGCAGCTTGACCTGGAGCGCCAGGGGAACGTCGCCGATCTCGTCGAGGAAGAGGGTCCCACCGGCGGCCGCCTCGACGAGGCCCGTCTTGCGCGCGTGGGCGCCCGTGAAGGCGCCCCGCGCATGCCCGAAGAGCTCGCTCTCGAAGAGCCCTTCGCCGAGGCCGGAGCACTCCACGGGGACGAAGGGGCCTTCCCGGCGCTCGCTGGCGGCGTGGAGCGCCCGGGCCGCGAGCTCCTTGCCCGTGCCCGACTCGCCCAGGAGCAGCACGGGGACCTCGCTCGGAGCCGCGCGCTTCAGCAGGCCGAGCACCTCGAGAAAGGCGGCGCCGCGCCCGACGAAGGCGCCGGCCGCCCGCGCGGACGCGAGCGTCAGCGGTGTGATGATCTCGAGGAAGAAGCGCACCTCGCCGGCATCATCGAGGATGGGCCGGAGCTCCACGTCGACGTGCTCGGGACCCTCGGCGTGCTCGTGCACGTGAAAGACCCGCTCCGTGGCGCGGCTCGCGAGGCTGGCGCGGAGCGGACAGCTCTCGCCGTTCTCGTCGCAGGGCGACTCGTAGCCGTGCGACACGGCGAAGCAGCGGTCGACTCCGGCCTTCGGCCGCGTGCCGTAGTGCGCCGCGTAGGCGGCGTTCGCGGCGAGGATCCGATAGTCGCGGGAGAGCAGGATGGCAGGCTCGGTGATCGCCTCGAGCTCTTCGCGAAGCTGCGGGCTCGGGCGAGGTGTGCTCAGCTGCGCTTCAGGGACCAACGCCACGGCTTCAGCGTCCCGTCCCGGGCGCTTCCGCGTCCTCTTCGAGCGCCGCGTCGTCGAGCGCCGCGTCCTCGAGTAGCCCGTGCTCGCGCATGCGACGCCACAGCGTGCTCCGGCTGATGCCGAGGATGCGCGCCGCGTTGCCGCGATGCCCCGCCGCGCGCTCGAGCGCCCGCGCGATGCGCCGCGCCTCGCCGCTGGGGAGCGCGTCGATGGGTCCCGGCACGTTCACGCGGAGCGCCGCCGGGTCCTGGCCCAGCAGCTCCGGCGGGAGGTCGGCCTCGCTGAGCACGGGGCCCTCGCCCATGGCCAGGGCGTACTCGACCACGTTCTGCAGCTCGCGCACGTTGCCGGGCCAGTCGTAGGCCTCGAGGGCCAGGAGCGCGCCGGCGCTGACCTGCGCGATGCGCCGCTGATCGTCGCCCAGCTGGTCGAGGAAGCGATGGAGGAGCAGCTCCACGTCGCCCTGACGGTCGCGGAGCGGAGGGAGAAAGAGCGGCACCACGCGGATGCGGTACATGAGGTCCGCCCGGAAGCGTCCCTCGCGAACACGCGCTCTCAGCGACGCATGCGTGGCGCTCACGAGGCGCACGTCGATGGGCACGGGCTTGCGACCTCCGACCGGGATCACCGTGCGCTCCTGGAGGACGCGGAGCAGCTTCGCCTGAAGCTCGAGGCTGAGCTCGGCGATCTCGTCGAGGAAGATCGTGCCGCCGGCCGCGCTCTGGAAGTGACCCAGGGCGTCCCGCACGGCGCCCGTGAAGGCACCGCGGACGTGACCGAAGAGCTCGCTCTCGAGCAGGTTCGGCGGCAGCGCCGCGCAGTTGATGGCGCGGAAGGGTCCCTCGCGACGCGGTGATGCGTCGTGGAGCGCGCGCGCGACCAGCTCCTTGCCCGTCCCCGTCTCACCGCGGACCAGCACCGTCGTCTCCCGGCGCGCCACCCGCGCGACGTCGCGGAAGAGCTTCTTCATGGCCGGGCTGCGGGTCCACATCCCGTGCATGACCACGGCCTCGCCGTCGGCCGTGCTCTCCCCGGGCGTGGCCTCCAGGACGACGAGCCAACCTGCGGCGCCTCCCTCCTCGCCCGCCAGCGGCGACGCACGCACATGGAGGACCTGGGCCGCCCCGGCCGGGCCCGGGCGCGGCACCTCTGCGCTGACGGCGCGTCCGGCGGCGAGCGCCTCGGCGACCGGCCGCTGCTCGCCCTCGCCGCAGAGAACCCGAGTGATGGGCACCCCGACGCGGAGGCCGTCGAGGAGCGCCTCCGCGCGCGACGACCAGCCGGCGATGCGCAGCTCGGCGTCGAGGACCACGGCGGGGCCGACGGTGTCCTCCAGCGCACGGAGCGCGATCGCTCCGCCCTCGCTACCGAGCGACGCGGTCGCCCCGTGGATCGGGAGAGGGGACGTCATCCGCCGAGCAGCGCCTCCGCGGCCGGGCCCCGCGAGCGGGGGACGATGGCCGTGTCCGGCCGCGCCTCGCGGCCGTCGAGCGCGCGCATGGCCTGGTGAACGCTGATGGCCCGGCCCTCGGGACCGAGGGCGTGGAGGAGACCGCTCCGGTCCATCACGTCACGGACCGGACCGCGAGCCGCGGCCAGCACGAGGCGAAGCTCTCGAGCGCGATAGCCGGCGTGAAGCTCGGCCAGCGCGGCCTCCGCGGACGAGTCCAGGCGCGTGACGGCGCTCATGTCGAGCACCACCGCGCGCAGCGGCGTGCCCGAGCGGCGGACCACCGTCTCCTCGAGGTCCGCGAGGAGCTGCTTCCAGAAGGACACGTTCCCGAAGTAGAGCTGCGCGTCGATGCGGACCGCAAGCACACCGCGCGTGGGCTCCGCCTCCGGGTACCGGAGCACGTTCCGGTAGGTCTCCGTGCCCGGGAGGCGTCCGAGCACCGCCACGTGCGGTCGCGTCGTGCCCATTACGAAGGTCGCCAGCGACGCGCCGACGCCGACGAGGATGCCCTCGCCGATGCCGAGGCCGAGCGTCGCCGCGAAGGTGAGCGCCATCAGCCCGAGCTCCGGGCGCGCGACGCGCCAGAGATGCCGCGCCTGCGCCACGTCCACGAGCCCGATGACGGCAGTCATGATGATCGCCGCGAGCACGGCCTTGGGGAGATCGTGGAAGAGCGGCGTCAGGAAGAGGAGCGTCAATGCCACCAGCGCGGCGGTCACGACGCCCGCCAGCGGCGTCCGCGCCCCCGCCGCGGCGTTCACCGCCGTGCGCGAGAAGCCGCCGGTGATGGGGTAGCCCTGGCTGAGACCCGCCGCGAGGTTGGCCGCGCCGAGCGCGAAGAGCTCTTGGTTCGGGGTGATCTCGTAGCGGAGCTTCTGCGCCACGGCCTTTCCCACGCTCATCGCCTCCATCAAAGCCACGAGCGCGATGGGCCCGGCCACGGGCAAGAGGTCGAAGAACCTCTCCGGCGCCACGTCGGGGAGCCGCAAGCGTGGCAAGCCCTCGGGGACCGTGCCCACGACGGCCACACCCTGCGCCTCGAGGCCGAGGAGGCGAACGCCGAGCGTAGCGGCCACGACCACGACCAAGGCGCGCGGCACCCGCGGCGCGTAGCGCTTGAGGAGCACGAGTCCCGCGATGGCCAGCAGCGCGACGATCAGAGTCGGCCCATGCCACGACGCGAGCTGCGCCGCGGCGTCACCCAGCACCGACCACACCGCACCCCGCGGCAAGGACACGCCGAGGACGTGCGCGAGCTGGCTCGACGCGATGATGAGGGCCGCGGCGCTCGTGAAGCCCGCCATGACGGGGCGGCTGAGGAAGTTGACCAGGAACCCGAGCCGGAAGACGCCCATCAGCCCATGGAGCACGCCCACCAGGAGGGCCAGCGCCGCGGCATAGGCGACGTAGGTCTCGCCACCGAGGGCGGCGAAGGGGGCCAGGCCCTGGGCGACGAGGAGCGAGTCCATGGCCACGGGGCCGACGGCGAGCTGGCGCGAGGTCCCGAGGAGCGCGTAGGCGAGGAGCGGTAGGAGCGAGGCGTAGAGGCCGACGATGGGAGGTAGGCCGGCCAGCATCGCGTAGGCCATCGCCTGCGGGATCAGCATCACCGCCGTCGTCGCCCCGGCGATGAGATCGGGCGAGAGATCGCGCCGGCGGTAGCCGGCGATCCAGCGTGTCGCGGGCAGGGCATGGGCGAGGGTGGCGGGCAGGAGGCGCATGCGGGCACATCGGCGGCGAGGCCGTCCGCTGCGTGGGGCTACAATTTTCGAGCCACGCCCTTCCCACGCCCGGCCCACCGCCGAGGGCGGGTCTTGCGACAGCGTGAAACAACCAGTGAAACACTGCGTCTCACGCCGCGAAGGTGCCGCTACGTGTCCTCGTCCTGCGGCGCGGCGTCGAGCGGGAACTGGCCGCTGAACGCACCGATGCTCGCGTCGGCCGCTCCCACGGCGGGGGCCGCGTCCTTCTCGGCGGGCGCGAGCGATGCGTGGGACTGGCTCTCCGCCGCGGCGAAGGCCGCGAGCTCCGAGCTCGTCGTCCCGTCGCCCTCTTCCGCCGGCAGGGGGACCTCGGCGGTCGGTCGGGCTCCTTCGTCGAAGAGAACCGGCTCGCTCTCGAAGCCCTGGGAGGAGTGCACGAGGAGCGTCGTCGGGAGCGCCTCGAGCATACGGTTCATGCGATCGAAGAAGGGCGCCACGTCCCCTTCCGCCGGCGGCAGGCGGAAGCCGACGATGGCGAGGTCCGCCTTTTCGCTCTCGACCTTCATGACCTCGCTGATGCGGCTCTCGCCGCGGAGGAGCACCCGCGGCTCGGCGTCCAGACGTGCCGCCTCGAGGAGCTCCTTCAGGTTGGCCTCGGCGCGCCCCCGGTCCTCCGCCGCGTCGACCACGGTGATCACCTTCACCGAGGCCCGGCGCCAGCGATGGTGGTTCGTGAGCAGGAAGGCGATGAGCAGCATCAGCCCTCCGTTCCCCTTGAGACCGCCCCACCACACGTGCACCACCGGTCGCCGCGCGAGCTTCCGTGAAGCATCGTGCCGCACGAGCAGGAGCGACCGGTCGAGGGAGAGCAGGTCGCGGCACATGCGCACGTAGGCCTCGCCGCGCTCGCGCTTCCGCGGCCAGCCGGCCATCACGCAGTTCGCCTCGAAGCTCCCCACGCCGTAGCTCTGGGCGACCTGCACCGTGCCCCGGTACACGTCGTCCACGACGTCGACCCGATAGAAGACGTTCGGGAAGTCGTGAACGAAGTGCTGCTCCTCGTTGTCCCGCAGGTGCCGCCGGAGCGACGCGTGCTCCGCCACCTGGCCCCGGAGCAGGTGGAAGTAGGTCACGATGCCTCGGTCCTGCACGATGGCGCTTCCGAGCTCGAGGAGATGCGACCGCTTCACGGGGTCCCCGCCGAGGATGACCAGGTTCGGCCGCCAGTTGAGCGGGTGCCATTCGACGCGGCGAAGGCGCTGAAGCGAGAAGCGAACGAGCGCCGCCCAGATGCCGTGGCGTGAGTCACCGTAGGTGGTGCCGAGGGCCCGGCGACTCGCGATGGCGAAGATGAGCCCGCAGAAGACGAGCGCCGCCACCATCGCCGGCAGGTCGATGACGCTCATCACGTAGAAGCACGCCGCGCCCCCGCCGAGGCTGATCACGCTGGGCACCTTGAAGCCGGGCCGGAAGCTCGGGTTGGCGGACCACCGCTGCAGCCCGCAGGCGAAGTTGGTCACGCCGTAGGTCGCGAGGAAGAACATCGTCAGGACCGGCGCGATGGCATCGAGGCTGCCGAGGAGGAGCCCGGTCTGGGCCATGACGAAGGTCAGGACGATGCCCACGCGCGGCTCCTGGGCCGGTCCCGAGCCGCGACCGAGGAAGCGCGGCACCAGGCCGTCCCAGGCGAGCGCCTGGAGCGTCCGGGGCGCGGTGAGAATGCTGCCGAGGGCGCTGGAGAGCGTGGCGCCCCAGACGCCGAGGTAGATGAGCTGCGGGAAGGCCGCGACGCCGAAGGCCGTCTTCGGGTCGGCGATGAGCGTTGCGTTGTCGAAGTTCAGCGCCAGCCACACCGGGAAGGCGAGGTAGACGAGCAGACCGACGGTGATCGCCAGGAGCGTCCCGCGGGGAATCGAGCGCCGCGGATCGGCCAGATCCCCGCTCATGCCCACCCCCGCCATGATCCCCGTGACGGCCGGGAAGAAGATGGCGAAGACGGCGCCGAAGCCGACGCCGTCGGGGTTGAACCACTCGATCTCCCGCGGGAAGTCCGCCGTCTGCCCCCCGAAGAAGCTCACCAGCGAGAGCACGATGGTGGCCATCACGAAGTACTGCGCCTTGATGGCCAGGTCGGCGCTCTTGAGCGAGAGCGCCGTGAGGAGCACGTTCACCACCGTGCTGATGAGCAGCGGCGAGAGGACGGCCTGCAGCGCCTCCGGCACGAGGGGCATGAGCGCCTCGGTGAAGCCGACGATGTAGAAGGTGACGCTCAGCCCCTGCGCGAAGAAGAGCGGGATGCCGATGGCCGCCCCGGCCGCCGCGCCGAGGCTCCGGCTGATCATGAAATAGGCGCCGCCCGCGCCCACGGTGCGGTTCGTGGCGATGGACGCCACGCTCAGCCCCGTCGCGTAGCTGATGAGGTGCGCCACGACGACGACGACGAGCGTTCCCGCCAGCCCCGCCTGCCCCGTCACCCACCCGAGGCGCAGGTACATGATGACGCCGAGGATCGTGAGGATGCTCGGCGTGAAGACGCCCCCGAAGGTACCGAAGCGCCCGGCGGCGCGGTCGCCCGCGGAGGTCTCGGGGCTGGCGGCCGTCACGAGGGCTGGAACGTGTCACGGCCCGCCACGAAGGCGCAATCCACGGCGTCCATCGAGGGCCGCTCAGGCGCCCAGCGCGGCCAGCGCCCCGTCGACGCTCCCGAGGTAGCCGGCCCCGAAGAGCGCGACGTGCACGAGGAGCGGCAGGAGCTGGTAGAGAGGCACGCGCTCGGCGTGACCCGGCGCCAGGGGATGGGCCTCCACATAGACCGCGAAGACCCGCGGCCCGAAGCCCCCGAAGAGGCGCATCATGGCCAGATCCACCTCGCGATGGCCGGCGAAGACGGCGGGATCGATGAGCGCGGGCAACCCCCGCTCGTCCACGAGGAGGTTACCGGCCCAGAGGTCCCCGTGGAGCCGCGCCGGGGGCTCCGGGGGACCCACGCGCTCCGGGAGGCTGGCCACGAGCGCTTCGAGGCGAGTGACCCGGGCCGTACCCAGAATCCGAGCGTTCCGCTCCACGAGCGGCAAGAGGCGGCGCTCGCCGTAGAAGGTCGCCCAGTCGGGCGTGGGCGCGTTGTGCTGAGGCAGGGGCCCGAGGAAGTTGTCGTGGTCCAGGCCCGGCAGGGGTCCGGGACACGCCCGATGGAGCGCCGCGAGCCCCACCCCGAGGCGATCGTCGAAGTCCGGCCGCCGCGGGGCCGACGCGAGGTGCTCGAGGACCAGGAAGCGCGGGTCCACGGCCAGCACCTCGGGGATGCGGAGCGCCCCCGCTTCCGCGAGAAAGGCGAGGCCCCGGGCTTCGGCCGCGAAGAGCTCGGGCGGTGCGCCGGACTGCGTCTTCACGACGACGGTGCGCCCGTCGTCGAGGGTCAGGGCACGCACGTCACCGATGTCCCCGCCGGCGAGACGGCGCGACCGGGCCGGGGATCCACCGAGCCGTCGCGCGGCCGCGGCGAGGAGCGCCTCAGAGATCGTGGCGCTCCCGCATCGCGCGGAGCAGCCCGGCGCAGCCGCGCTCGCAGATGGCGAGCACGGTCTGGAAGCCGTCCGAGCCCCCGTAGTAGGGGTCGGGCACGTCGAGCGCATCGCCCGCGTCGGGGTCGAAGCTGCGGAGCAAGTGGATGCGGGCCTCTGCCGCCGCGTCGGGCGCCAGGCGCTGGAGGTTGGCGGCGTTGCTGCGGTCCATGGCCACGACCCAGTCGAAGCGCGTGAAGTCGCCGGCCACGAACTGGCGCGCTGCGCCGTCGACGGTGATGCCGCGCCACTCGGCGACGGTCCGGCTGCGCTCGTCGGGACGCTCGCCCACGTGAAAGGCGCTGGTCCCGGCGCTGTCGACGACCACCGCTTCCTCGAGGCCCGCGTCGGCCAGCGCGAGGGCCCGCGCACCATAGGCCCGCGCCGCCTCGAAGTCCTTGCGCGCCCGCTCGAGGGCGATGAGCACGACGAGCGTCGGCACCAGCGTCGGGCGGAGGTCATCGAGTCGGCAAAACACGGA
>ERZ1740059.914-NODE-914-length-15014-cov-6.492947_pt1 | contig 15014 bp, 8 predicted proteins | sample MGYA00581744_ERZ1740059 | MGnify/ENA primary metagenome ERZ1740059 (study PRJEB43018, sample SAMN04849738) | marine metagenome | isolation source: floating plastic debris | place: Pacific Ocean | collected 2008-08-28 | study: EMG produced TPA metagenomics assembly... | reverse complement strand
GGCGGCCTCCTCCGGCGCGTCGGCCTGCGGGGTCGCCTCCGCCGGCGACAACGCGGGATCGGCCGCCGGAGTGGCCGGGCTGGCGACGGGCGTCGGCGCGGGGTCGCCCTGCGCGCTCGGCTCCTCGCCCGTTCCCTCCTCTCCCCCGCCGAGGGCCGCCACGCCGGCGACGGCGACCAACAGCAGGAGCAGCACCGCGACCACGAGGGGACCGCGGCTCGACGAGGTCGGCAGCACCGGCGGGTCCTCCGGAACGGCGCCGGGGAGGCTCGCGTCGGGCGGCCGGGGGCCGGGGGCCATCGACGACGCGGCGGCACTCTCTGCCGAGACGGCCGGCATGGGCGCGCTGGACACGAAGCGCATGCGGGAGCCGACGCCCGTCTCCTCCCAGCGATGGAGATCCCAACCGAGCGAGGCCGCCACCTCGTCGAGGCGCGCACGCATGGACTGCGGGCGCGCGGCCGGGTCCTTCGCCAAGCATCGGTCCACGACGGCCGCGAAGGCGGGCGCGAGGCCCGGGCGCTTCGTGGCGATGGGCGCCGGGTCTTCGGTCGCGACCTTGATCACCAGGTGCGCGAAGCTGTCGGCATCGAGGGGCTGGGTGCCGGCGAGGGCCTCGTACATGACCGCGCCGAGGGCATAGATGTCGGCGCGCGCGTCCACGTTGCTCGCGTCCCGGAGCTGCTCCGGCGCCATGTAATAGGGCGTCCCCATGGCCGTGTTCGTGGCCGTGAGGCTCATGTCCTGCGGCCCGCCGACCTTGGAGATCCCGAAGTCGAGCACCTTCGCGAACTCCGGCTGCCCAGGCCGCGCCTCGCAGATGAAGATGTTGTCCGGCTTGAGGTCGCGGTGAACGATACCGGCATCGTGGGCCTGAGCGAGGCCGTGCATGATGGGCCCGAGGAGCGAGATGAGCTGCTGCGGCGCCATCGGGCCCTGCTTCATCCGCTCCGTGAGCGTCTCGCCCTGGAGGAGCTCCATGACGAGGAACATCGCCTCGCCGGAGGTCCCCACGTCGAAGACCTGCACCACGTTCGGGTGGTCGATGGCGCAGGTGGCCTGGGCCTCGCGCACGAAGCGGCTCATGGCCTCCTGGTCACCCGCGAGCTGCGGGATCATCCACTTGAGCGCGAAGGGCTTCTTCGTCAGCCCGTGCGTCACGGCGTAGACGGCCCCCATGCCACCTCGGCCGATCAGGTGGTCGACGACATACTTGTCTGCGACCCGCGCGCCCGGCTCCGGGAGGGCATGCGGGACGGCCGCGGCGTTCATGGCCTGACTCTACCCGAGCGGCGTCCGCGCCGCATGGTCGACGCGTGAACGCGCCTCACGCCGCGCGCGAAGGCAGCGAGACGACCTGATTCCGGCCGCCGTGCTTGGCGGCGTAAAGCGCCTTGTCGGTGACCTCGAAGAGCTCCGCGGCGCTGCCGGCGTGATTCGGGAAGGTGGCGACGCCGAGGCTGCAGGTCACCTGCAGCTCGCCGTGCTCGGTGGGGAAGACGGTCGCGCCGAGCTCCTCGCGGATGCGCTCGGCCAGCAGCACGGCGCCCGCCGTGTCGGTCTGCTCGCAGAGCACGCAGAACTCCTCGCCGCCGAAGCGCGCCACGACGTCCGTCTCCCGCTTGGCCCGGCGAAGCAGCGCCCCGAGCTCCTTGATGACGACGTCGCCCGTCGCGTGGCCGTAGGTGTCGTTCACGCTCTTGAAGTGGTCGATGTCGGTGACGAGGAGCGAGAGCTGCGTCCCGAAGCGCTGGGCCGCGCGGAGCTTACGGTCGAGCTCCTCGAGGAAGGCCCGCTTGTTCAGGCAGCCCGTGAGACCGTCGGTGGTCGCCATGGCCTCGAGGCGCCGGACGGCATCGGCGTTGGCCAGCGCCACGGCGAGCTGGTTGGCGAGGACCTCGAGCGTGGGCCGGACCGAGCCCCCGAAGGTCCCGGCGGCCTTGGCAGCGAGGACGAGCGCGCCGCCGGCTTCCTCCCGGCTCACGAGGGGCAGCACGAGCGCCGACGCCATGCCCGCCGGGTTGGAGCGCCGGGTGAAGAGAGTCTGCGCACCCGCATCGAAATCCCCGCGGTAGGGCAGGAAGTGCCGGTTCCGCACGGCCATGGCGGTCAGCGACGCGTTGTCCTTGAAGCTGAGGTCCGCGAGCTTTGGCGCGCCTTCGCCGCGCGCGAGGCGGATGGTGTGGCGCCGGGTGGCCGCGTCGTAGCGGGTGATGGCCGCGAGATCCCAGCGGACGATCTGGGCGGCCGCGTCGAGGCCTGCCGCGAGCACCTGGTCTTCCGTGCGCGCGGCGCCGAGAGCCATGGAGGCGTGGTGGAGCACGGTCTGCTCGCGCTTGCTGCGCTCGAGCTGGACGAAGACGCGCTCGTTCTCGACGGCGCGGAGCACGTGACCGAGCGCGTCCTCGAGCACGGCCTGCTCGTCGGGCGTGAAGGGCCGGTCCTCGAGCCGGTCGGCGCAGAGCACGCCCTCGAAGGGCTGGCCGGCGCGGCCTTCCACGGGTACGGCCAAAAAGGACCGCACCTCCGCCGGGCCCTCGTAGTAACAGAGCCCGCCGTAGCCCGGGCGGAGCCGCTGAAGGTTCACCGTCGCCTGGCGCTTGAGCGCCGCGCCGACGGCCCCTTCGCCGGCGTCGAAGGGACCGGCCGCGACGTGCTCCGATGCGGAGGCGAGCTCGGCGATGCGCAGGCGTCCGTCGTCGCCGCGCGCGAGCAGGACGCAGGTGTGGAGGCCCAGCGTGCGCCGGAGGAGCTGGAGCGCGTGGAAGACCTGGTGGTGCACGGCCTCGACGCTCGATCGGTAGAGGCGCTCTTCGTCCACCTCCGTGCTCTCGGTGGCGCTCGCGAGGCGGAAGAGCCGGGACTCGTCGGCCACCCGCTGCCGCTCGGCCTCGAGGGCCTGCGCGCTCTGCTCCCGCACGCGAGCGATCTCTGCCCGCGTGAAGACGAGATGGAGGGCGCCGAAGACCGAGGCGTAGCCGAGATGAACCAGCAGCGGCCGGAGCTCGTCGCCGCGACCCTCGGTCACGAGGTGCACGGCGACTTCGGCGCCCATGGCCGTGGTGACGAGGGCGGGCCCGAGGGGCGCCCGGGCGAAGGCGGCGACGGCGGCGATGGCCACGAGCACGAGCGGATACGCCTCGCCCGCGAGGCCCCCGAGGAGCTGCACGAGCGCGTGCACCGCCACGAGGAGGAGAACGCCGAGCTCCGCGTCGAGGCGCGTGGGTACGGGACGACCGGCCGCCAGGTAGTGGCGCCGGCGCGCGAGGCGCCCCGCGAGCACGGCGACGAAGCCGGCGGCGGCGAGCGCATGCTCGACGCCCAGCTGATGCGGCGGCCGCGAGAAGACGCCGAGGAGCACGAGCGCGAAGCCGAGCGCAGCGGCCAAGAAGCCCGGGCCCTCGCGGAGCGAGCGGCGAATGGCGAGTACGGCACGGACCCAGCTCATGGCGGCGATGCCGCGCGATAACGAAGCGCAGCCCGAAGGGGCAACAAAGCGGCGAAGTCGGACCGCGGCCCGCGTTGCCCATGCCCCGTGAGACGGCTCGGACGTCCGGCCGGTTCCGGGTCAGGGTCTGGCTCCGGCTCCTAGCCCTCGCCCGCGCTCAGCTCCTCCATCGTCCCCGCGTCGACGAGGTCCAGGCGAACCACGCCGTCGCCGTCGCGCCACTCCATGCGCATGCGAACGCGGGGGCCTTCCGGGCCCTCCGAGGGCGTGAGCTCGACGTCGATGGCGCCGCGCGCCGTCGTGAGCCGATGGGTACGGTGTGGCCCCTCGGGCACCGCCGCGGCCGCGTCGTGATGCGGGCCCGACATCTCCTCGCGCGGGCCCTCCGGCGCGGCCATACCCAGCTCGAGCGCACAGCGGACGTAGCGCGGGTCGGCGCAGAGATCGCCGACGAGCCACGTCTTCACCACCGGGGCGAGCAGCTGGCCGGGACCTCGACCGGCCCGGGCGAGCTCGAGCATGGTGCCGAGGGAGGCGTCCGAGCGCTCGAGCACGTCGCTGATCATCGGGCGGGCCGCCTCGGTACGGGCGCCAGCCCAGGCGAGGAGCGCGGGCGAAGGCGCCGCGGGCGCGGGCGGCTGCGTCTCTCCGCCGCACGCGAGCGAGAGCGAGAAGACGAAGGAGAGCGCGACAGCGCGAGGATGCAGGAGGGCCGTGAGCATCGCCCCGTCCCAATGGCACAGCCCTCTCGTCGAGGCGAGGGGGTGCTAGTCCGGCGCCAGCCAGCTCGGCCGGCCCGTCGGGAGCCAGGAAGGCGCGGCGAGCTCTTCTACCGTCAGGGTTCGTTCCTGGCTCGGCACCACGCGACGGAGGAAGGCGGCCAGGTCCAAGCCAGGCGGGGCACCGGCCTGCAGCGCGCGAAGCTTGCCCGCCAAGCCTCGTGCGTCGGCGAAGCGCTCCTCGCGCTCCTTCGAGAGCGCGATGCTGAGCGTCGTGCCGAGCGCGGCGGGGAGCGTATCGTCGCTCTCGCACACGTTCGGTACGGGGTCGTCCATGATAGCGGAGAGGCTCGCCTGGGCCGAGCGACGCCCGAAGAGCGGACGGCCGAGGAGCGCCTCGTGGAGGCAGACGGCCAGCGAGAACACGTCGCTCCGGGCGTCGAGGCTCTCGCCACGCGCCTGCTCCGGAGAGCAGTAGCCGTACTTGCCGAGCACCAGCTCGGGCGGCTCGGAGGCGCGCCCTGCGTGCGCCACGCCGAAGTCGAGCAGCTTCACCGTGCCCTTCCAGGTCACGAAGATGTTGTGCGGGGTGACGTCGCGATGCACGACGCGGAGGGGATTGCCCACCTCGTCCGTCGCGGCGTGGGCGTGCGCGAGCGCCGCGGCGATCTGGGAGCCGAGCTGCACCACGAGTGGCCAGGGCATGCGCTCGCCGCCGAGGCTCAGACGCCGCCGGAGCTGGTCGAGCGTCATGCCCTCGAGGAGCTCCATGGCCAGGTAGAAGCGCCCATGAGCCACGCCCACCTCGTGCGTGCGGCACACGTTGGGGTGATCCAGGCGAAGGGCGATGGCGCCCTCACGGCGGAAGAGAGCCTCCAGCTCCGGATCGTCCTGCACGGCGCGCTTCAGCAGCTTCAGCGCGACCAGGTGCTTCCGCCCCAGGGGGCGGGCGACGTAGACCTCGGCCATGCCGCCCGATGCGAGACGTCCGAGCACGTCGTAGGGACCGACGCGGCCGGCGGAGGGGGCGTCGGGGTGTACCGGCCGCCGTGGATGCTCGGAGGGATAGGTGCCGGAGAGGTCGGCGATCTCCGTGGTGATGGGCGTCGCGTCCTCGCGGAACACGCGCGCCGGGGACGAGCTTTCACCACCTTCCTGCACGTCACGAGACAACGGCAGCGACGCGCCCCGCTTGGGGGCCGACGGCAAAGGCGACCGCGCGGCGGGGGTTCTCGGCTTGCAGCGCGGGTGGTCTACCCCTGCCTTGCCGGGTCTCCAGCGAGCTGAGAGCCTGACCTTGGAGGGGCGCATGATGCGAAGCACGAGGGCGGCGTGGTGGTTGGCAGTGGCCATGGCCTGCTCCGACCCGGGGCCCGTGAGCCCGGACGCCGAGACGGGCGCGCCCTGCACGGCGGACGCCATGTGCGACGACGGCCTCTTCTGCAGCGGCACGGAACGCTGCGCGCCGGCGAGCCCCGACGCCGACGGCCGTGGCTGCGTGCCGGGCACGGACCCCTGCGAGGGCGGCGTGTGCGACGAGCTCGGCCGGGTGTGCGCGCCGGACTGCGTCGACGAGGATCGGGACGGCGCCCGCGCCTTGGCCTGCGGCGGCACCGACTGCGACGACTCGGACCCGCGGCGATTCCCGGGGAACGCGGAGGTCTGTGACCCCGAGGGCGTCGACGAAGACTGCGACCCGCGGACCTTCGGCGTGCGCGATGCCGACGGCGACAGCGCGCCGGACGCCCTGTGTTGCAACGGCGAGGTATGCGGCGACGATTGCGACGACAGCCGCGCAGCCGTGAATCCGCGCCAGGTCGAGGCCTGCGACGGCCTCGACAACGACTGCGACGGGGCCATCGACGAGGGGGTGCTCGAGACGTTCACCGTCGACGCCGACGGTGACGACTTCGGCTCCGACGACCCGGAGGCGACGACGGCCATGGGGTGTATGCCCCCGCCGGGCTTCGCCGCGAACGCGACCGACTGCGACGACGACGACGGCGGGGTGAACCCGGGCGTGCCCGAGGACTGCGACGGCGGCGACGAGGACTGCGACGGCGAGGTCGATGAGGGCTGCGAGTGCCGCGTGCCCGACTCGCGCCCCTGCCCGGATGCGCTCGGGGTCTGCGCGAGCGGCATGCAGACGTGCGTGGGAGGCCGCTGGAGCGAGTGCTCGGTGCGGGGCACTCCCGAAGTGTGCGATGCGGTCGACAACGACTGCGATGGCGTCGTCGACGACGGCGTGGCCGAGGAGTGTTTCGCCGACCCGGACCGGGATGGGTTCGCCGCCATGGGCGCGAGCTCGACGCTCCGTTGCGCGTGCCGGACCGATGAGACGCCCGTGCCTCCCATGGGGGCCGACGTCGACTGTCGCGAAGCCCCGGAGATGGCCGCGCGAGACAGCTATCCGGGCGCGCCAGAGCTCTGTGACGGGCTGGACAACGACTGCTCGAGCGGAGGTGGCATCGCGTTCGCGGAAGATCGCGACGGCGACGGCTACACGCCCATCGGATTCGCCGGGTGCGCCGGGGGCCCCTTCCCGAAGACCGACTGCCAGGACGGCAACCCCCTCGTGAACCCAGGCGCGGACTACGAGACCGAGCCCTACTGCACGACGGGCCTGCTCTGTCTTTGCGGCGGCGTGCAGCGCTGCGTCACGCCGCCCTTGGGGTTCTGCACCGCGTGCCTCTCGACCTCGGGCTCCGCGCCAAACTACGACTTCGACTGCGACGGTACCGCCCGGCCCGAGCCTCGGCGGACGGGAGGCTGCGGCGGCGACGGGTGCATCTCGCCCTGCCGCCCGTCGGGCTGTGAACCGCGAAACGCGGAGCCGAGCTCACGCTGCGGACAGAGCGTCGACCATCTCTGCTGCGGCGGCTGCCCGTGCCGAACGACGACCCGTGGCCTGCCGCTCGGTTGCCGCTGACCCTGGGCCAGGCCGCCGCGCGGAAGCGCTTCGATGCACGAACGCCCCGCGCGGCGGGAGGCCGGCGGGGCGCTCGTTCACGAATCACCGGTCGTCCGCGACGACCCGCTCGCCGCGCGGGTGAAGCGCTTCAGCTGCAACCCATCGAGTTGCCGCAGTTGAGGCACTTGTAGCAGGCGCCGTTGCGGACGGTGATGTGGCCGCACTTATCGCACATGGGTGCGTCGCCCATCATCTCCCCGAGCTGCTGGTCGAGGGCCGATTCCTTGGCCGCGATGGTCGGCTCCGGCTCACCCTCGAAGCCGAAGGTCGCCTGCGGCGCGGCCTGGACCTCCAGCGCAGGAGGCGGCTCGCTGTGGACCGGACCGCCTTGGTTACGAAGCGCCGCCGTCACGTCGGTGGGCTCGAGGAGCTCGGTCTGCTCTTCCTTCGGCGGCACCTGGGCGAAGTCGTAGCGCTTCAGGTACTCGACCCCGAGCACGCGGAACACGTAGTCGATGATGCTGGTCGAGAACTTGATGTTCGGGTGGCCTTCCACGATGCCGCTCGGCTCGAAGCGCGTGAACGTGAACTGGTTCACGTAAGCCTCGAGCGGCACCCCGTGCTGGAGTCCCATGGACACGCTGATGGCGAAGCTGTTCATCAAGCTGCGGAACGCGGCGCCTTCCTTGTGCATGTCGATGAACACCTCGCCGAGCGAGCCGTCCTCGTACTGGCCGGTGCGGAGGTAGACCTTGTGGCCACCGACGCGCGCCTCCTGCGTGAAGCCCGCACGCTTCTTCGGCAGGCGATGGCGCCGGCTCTCCGGGGGACGAAGGCCCTGCTCGGCCGCCGGAAGCAGCTGGCGCACGACCGCCTGCACGGCCTGTTGTGCCACCGCCGGAAGCGCGGCCTCGGCGCTCGCCTCCTCCGTGTCGTCGCTCTCGTCGTCGGAGGTCGAGAGCGGCTGGCTGGCCTTCGACCCGTCGCGGTAGAGCGCGATGGCCTTGAGCCCGAGCTTCCAGCCCTCGAGGTAGATCTCCTCGACCTCTTCGATGGTGGACTCGTTCGGTAGGTTGACGGTCTTCGAGATGGCGCCGCTCAAGAAGGGCTGCGCCGCGGCCATCATGCGGACGTGAGCCATGGGCGCGAGGTAGCGCTCACCCTTCTTGCCGCAGCGGTTGGCGCAGTCGAAGACCGGGAGGTGCTCCGGTCGTACGTGCGGCGCGCCCTCGATGGTCATGCGGCCGATGACGACCTCGTTGAGCTCTTCGATCTGCTTGGCCCCGAGACCCCAATGCTTGAGCAGGTTGAAGCCCGGCGCGTTCATCGTGTCCGCGTCGATGCCCATGCGCTCGTAGGCCTCGGGCCCGAGCACCCACGGCGCGAGCGCGAAGCTCACATCGAATACACCGCGAAGCGCGTCCTCGGCCTTCGAGATGTCACGGTCGGTCAGACCGCGCATCTGGAGGGACTTCCTGCCGAGATGCGGCGCGCCGAGGAAGGTATTCGTGCCGGTTATGAAGCTGACGATATCCTCGACCTGCGCCTCGGTGTAGCCGAGCTTCTGGAGCGCATGGGGCACGGACTGGTTCACGATCTTGAAGTAGCCTCCGCCGGCCAGCTTCTTGAACTTCACCAGCGCGAAGTCGGGCTCGATGCCCGTGGTGTCGCAGTCCATGAGGAGACCGATGGTCCCCGTGGGCGCGAGCACCGTCGCCTGCGCGTTCCGGTACCCGTACTGCTCGCCGAGCTTCACGGCCAGATCCCAGTCCTGCCGCGCCGCGCGCACGAGGTAGTCCGGCGCACCGGCGGGACGGTCCTCGGCGATGCCCGGGCCCTGCGGCTCGTCGATGGTGTACGCGGCGTCCCGGTGCTTGCCCATCACGCGAAGGAAGGGCAGCCGGTTGCGCGTGAAGCCCGGGAAGGGACCCTTGCTCGACGCGATCTCCGCGCTCGTGGCGTAGGCGTGGCCGCAGAGAACGGCCGTGAGCGACGACGCGATGGAGCGCCCGAGGTCGCTGTCGTAGGGGATGCCGAGGCGCATCAGCATCGTGCCGAGGTTGGCGTAGCCGAGGCCGAGCGGGCGGTAGTCGTGGCTGTTCTTGCCGATGTTCCGCGTCGGGTAGCTCGCGAGATCGATGATGATCTCCTGCGCGAGGATCAGCAGACGGATGGCCTGCCGATAGCCCTCGACGTCGAAGCGACCCTCCTCGTCGAGGAGCTTCACGAGGTTGATGGAGGCCAGGTTACACGCCGAATCATCGAGGAACATGTACTCGGAGCACGGGTTCGACGCATTGATGCGGTCCGTGTTCGGGCACGTGTGCCAGTCGTTGATGGTCGAGTCGTACTGGAGACCCGGGTCCGCGCACTCCCAGGCGGCCTTCGCGATCATGCGCCAGAGGTCGCGCGCCTTGTAGGTATCCACGACCTCGCCAGTGGTGCGCATGGTCGTCGACCACTCACCGTCGGTCTCGACGCGACGCATGAACTCATCGGTGATGCGCACCGAGTTGTTCGAGTTCTGGCCGCTCACCGTGTGATAGGCCTCGCCGTTGAAGTCGCTCGAGTAGCCGGCGCCGATGAGCGCGCGTGCCTTCTCCTCTTCCCGGCTCTTCCACTGGATGAAGTCCGTGATCTCCGGGTGGTCCATGTCGAGCGTGACCATCTTGGCCGCCCGCCGCGTGGTGCCGCCGGACTTGGTCGCGCCGGCCGCCCGATCGAGGACCTCGAGGAAGCTCATGAGGCCGCTCGACGTCCCGCCGCCGCTCAGCTTCTCCTGGCGACCGCGGATCTTGGCGAAGTTGGAGCCGGTGCCCGAGCCGTACTTGAAGAGCCGCGCCTCGTTCTTCACGAGGTCGTAGATGGCCATCAGGTCGTCTTCGACGGCCTGGATGAAGCACGCCGAGCACTGTGGGGCCTGGTAGGCGTTGCGCGTCTCGACCATCTCGTCGGTCTTCGGGTCCCAGACCCAATTCCCGCCGGTGCCTTCGATGCCGTACTCGTGCCAGAGGCCGCAGTTGAACCAGACCGGCGAGTTGAAGGCCGCCTTCTGGTGGATGAGGAGGTGCTTGAGCTCCTGCTCGAAGGTCTCCGCGGCCTCCGCATCGGCGAAGTAGCCGCCAAACTCCTCGCCGGCCCGGCGGATCGTGTGCGCCACGCGGTGCACGAGCTGCCGCGCGCTGCGCTCGCCCTTCTTCGGGTCGCCGTGAAGGCCGGCCTTCCGGAAGTACTTGGAGACGGCGATGTCCGTCGCGAGCTGCGACCAGCCGCGCGGCACCTCGGCGCCCTCGAGCTTGAAGACGATGGAGCCGTCCGAGCCCGAGATCATGCTGTCGCGAAGCTCGTACTCGACGTTGTCGAGGGCGTCCTCCCCGGCCCGCGTGAAGCGCCGCTCGACGGTCATACCCCCCGCCTGCTGCGCAACCTCGGCCCGCTGAAGCGCCCCGTGGAGGTCGAGCTCCCCGGCGTCGTTCATCTCACCACCATATCGCTTCTCTAGCGCCACGTACTGCCTCCGCACCATCTCCCAGCGCGTCCCCTGGCTGGGTAAAACGAATCCTCGTCAACACCTTGCGGCGCACCCGCGGGGGCACGCCCGGCGCCCCTCGGCGCCTCTCGTCACTCAGCTCGTCTCTCGCCGCACATCGCTGCGCGTCCGTGCGCCCGTGTCGTCGAGACCCCAGCCACCGCACCCCGACCGAGCCGGGGCGGCGGGTCCGAAGACCCGCGACCGTGACCTCGACTCCGCGGCTTTTCCACCGCGTATCATCGAAGAACCCACAGGGCGTCCACAGCGGCCGCTGAGTTCCACCCACGTTTTCCCCGGCTGATCCACCGTTCGTCCACCGTAGCCACTACGGATAGCGCTGTCTTTCGCGTGACCACCACTATCCATTGGGGAGACCCGGGGTACGCGGACGCGACGCGAAGGTCAAGGGGAGATGGCCCGGTCGCCCTTCATTCTCCCGAAGCTCAATGATCTTAGGGTCTTCTGAGCGGCTGCGATCGCCCCAAGGGCCGCGCTGCGCGCAGGTCCGGAAACGAATCACGGACGAGCCGTCTTCGCCGCTGAGCTCACATGACCAGACCTGCGGTGCCATCTAGCGACCAGCCCAACATGTGGTGGTCGCCCCGTCAAAAAAGCACCACATGTCGTACAGGCACGAAACACTGTGATTCCTCAGCGATTCGCACGGAACCGCACGATTCAACGCCCGAGGGACACGGCGGAGCGAGCGGGATCGCCCTCCAATTCCGCGCCTCCCCCTAAAATCCGGTGGGTTTCGTGCGGCGGAGGGTCCGGGTCTCCCCATCGACGAGAGTGGACGCGCACCCAGTCCGACATGAGGGATCGATCGTGCTCCGTGTGATCCCTCGGGCAGCCGGATCGCCATGAGGAGAAGCGTGACCCGGGGGGGTGACACCGAGCGGTGGGCAGAGGCGCTGCGCGGCCCCGCGGGCCGAAGGGTGGAGAGGGCGGGCGTGGTCCTCGAGGAAGCGGGGCTCCCACGGGGATCGGTTGCCCCGCACCGCGCGCTCGGAGTACTTGCGGCAACGGAGGGTTGGCGATGTCAGACCTACAGCAGCCCACGAGCCCCGCGCCGGCGGCGCCGGTCCGGACGGCGCCCGTCCCGGGCGGCGCGGGTGGCGGGCCCGCGACGCGCTTCGAGATCACCCACGGCCCGAGCTTCGCCATGCTGCGCGTCGACCTTGCGCCGGGGCAGGTGGTGTCCGCGGAGGCGGGGTCCATGGTCGCGCGCCACAGCGGCGTCGGCATGGAGGTCAAGCTGAACGCCGCCGCGAGCGCCGGCTTCGTGGCGAAGCTGAAGGCGTTCATGATCGCGCTCATCCGCAAGTTCGTGGGCGGCGAGACCTTCTTCGTGAACCACTTCTCCTCGCCGCAGGGCGGCAGCGTCTGGATCGCGCCGGCGATGGCCGGCGCCATCGCCCATCGCCGGATGCAGGGCGAGACGCTCACGCTCTCCACGGGCGCCTACATGGCCTCTACCGGCGATCTGCAGATGCGCCTGAAGTTCGGCGGACTGCGCTCGCTCCTGGCGAAGGAAGGGGCCTTCTTCCTCCAGATCACGGGCCACGGCGATCTCTGGTTCAACAGCTACGGCGGCGTGCACTCGGTGCCGATCAACGGCCCCTTCATCGTGGACAATGGCCACCTCGTCGGCTTCGAGGGTGCCCTCGACTACGTCATCAAGGGCGCCGGCGGAGGCCTGATGGGCCTCGTCGCCTCCGGCGAGGGCATCGTCTGCGAGTTCAACGGTCAGGGCACCGTGTACCTGCAATCCCGCAACCGCTCGGCGCTCGTCGACTGGCTCACCCCGCTCCTGCCGCGCTGAAACCCATGCAGATCGACGTCGGATACCGTCCCGCGCCGGCCATGGCCCGCGTTCAGCTCGCCGCCGGCGAGTCCATCATGGCCGAGACCGGCGCCATGGTCGGCATGAGCACGAACGTGCACATCCAGACGGGCATGGGGAAGCGCGGCATCATGGGCGGCCTGAAACGCGTCTTCGGCGGCGAGTCCTTCTTCCAGAACACCTTCACGGCACAGAACGGTCCCGGCGAGCTGCTTCTCGCGCACTCGCTCTGCGGCGACATCGTGCCGCTCGAGATGACCCAGGCCGGCTTCCTCATCCAGAGCTCGAGCTACATCGCGAGCGCGCCCTGGGTCGACATCGACACCAAGGTCGGCGGCTTCAAGACCTTCTTCGGCGGCGAAGGCCTCTTCGTGCTGAAGGCCACGACGACGCATCCCGGCCAGATCCTGGTCGGGGCCTTCGGTGGCATTCAGGAGCTCCAGTGCGACGGCGACCTGGTCATCGACACGGGGCATCTCGTCTGCTGGGACGCGACCCTCGACTACTCGGTGGGAAAGAGCGCCGAAGGGTGGATCGCGACCTTCCTTTCGGGCGAGGGGCTCGTGTGCCACTTCCGCGGCCAGGGACGCATCTGGATTCAAACGCGTAACCCGAGCGAGTACGGCGGGCTCGTCGGGCGCATGCTGCCGCCGCGGAAACGCTGACATGCGCTACGAGCTTCTCGATACGCCCGACTTCGGCATGGTGCGCGCGGGCTTCGACCAGCCCGGCGAGGCTCTCGTGGTGGAGAGCGGCGCCATGGTGGCGCGGGACTCCGGCGTGCAGATGAAGACGGCGATGCGCGGCGGCCTCGGCTCGGCGCTGAAGCGCAAGGTGCTCGGCGGCGAGTCCTTCTTCCAGAGCACCTTCACGGCGACGGCGCCGGGGCAGCAGATCTACGTCGCCCCGGGTGCGGAGGGAGACGTCCTCCCGCTCGAGCTCGACGGCAGCTACGGCGTGCTCCTCCACAGCGGCGCCTTCCTCGCCGCGGCCTCGACGGTGAACCTCGACACCAAGTGGGGTGGAGCCCGGGGCTTCTTCAGCGGCACGGGCTTCTTCCTTCTGCGCTGCGACGGGGTGGGCCCGCTCTTCGCGTCGAGTTACGGCGGCATCCACGCGGTGGACGTCGGCCCCGAGGGCTACATCTGCGACAACCACCACATCGTCGGCTTCACCCAGGGCCTTCGCTACACGGTGACGAAGGTGGGTGGCCTCGGGAGCTTCTTCCTGGGCGGCGAGGGCCTGGTGTGCCGCTTCGAAGGCCAGGGCCGGCTCTGGATGTCGACGCGCAATGGCCGCAGCCTCGCGGCCTTCCTGCACCCCTACCGGCGCGTGCAGGCGAAGAACTGACCCGCGTGCTCCGGAGACGCCCGGTCCCGCCCGCGTGGCCGGCCATCGCGCTCGTGACGGCGATGGCGGCGACCCCCGTCGCCGCGCAGCGGGCGGCGGAGACGGAGACGGAGACGGACTCCGAAATGGACTCCGAGCCCGAAACGGACTCGGACGCGGACTCGGACGCGGACTCGGAGGCCAACTCGGAGGCGGATTCGGACTCGGATTCGGACTCGGATTCGGGAACCGAAACCGAAACCGAAACCGACCAGGACACCGAGACCGAGACCGAGCCGCTCCCGCCGCCCGAACCGCCTCCGCCCCTCCCCGAGGAGATCCCCGACGAGGTCTTCGACGCGCCGGCGGAGCCCGAGGCACCCGACGACCAGGTGCGGCTCCAGCTGCTCGGCGACGTGGTCGCGACGGGGAACGTGGCGGGTCACGTCGCCGTACCCGTCTGCGACGGCGAACGCACGCTGCGCACGGCCCCCTTCGCGCGCCGGGCCGGCACGCTCCCGGACGCCGCCGAAGGGGGCGCGCTCGTGGTCGACACGGGAGGGCTCCTGGCGCGTCATGGCGTGGCGCAATTCGCAGCCCGGGAGGACCCGGACGCGCTCGCCGAGCTGGCGTCACGCCTGGGCTACCGCGCCCTCGCCCTCGGCGAGGCGGACCTCGGCGACCCCCGAGAGCTCCTCCTCGCACGAGCCCGCGCGCTCGCCCGGCGCGGCATCCCGATGCTGGCCACGAACCTGGTCTGCACCGAACGCGGCCGGGCGCTCTGCGAGGCCCTGACCACGGGCCGGGATGGCGTCGCCCTGACGCGCCTGGGCAAGAAGCGGGCGGCGCTCCTTTCCTTTCTCGACGACGGCGTGATGGCCCGCATCGGCCCGGACCGGCGCGCCGGGCTTCGCCTCGCTCCGCTCGTCCCCGCCATGCGCCAAGCCGTCGGCGCCGCCCGCAGCCGCGACGACGTCGACCGCGTCATCGCCAGCGTCGGCGCCGGGAGCGGGCCCGGAGCGACCTCGCGCGTCTTCGAGGCCATCACGGAGCTGGAGCTGAACGAGCGGCCGGACCTCGTGCTCGCGGCAGGGCTCGGCGAGAACTTCCTCTTTGCCCGGCCGCGTCTCGTGCGTCCGGCCGTGGTGGCGCCGCCGCCCATGGGCGCCGCCCGCGCCACGATCCGCCAGGCGGAGGGCGCCTCGCGCTTCGACGTCTTCGCGGACCGG
>ERZ1740059.913-NODE-913-length-15040-cov-6.836904_pt1 | contig 15040 bp, 15 predicted proteins | sample MGYA00581744_ERZ1740059 | MGnify/ENA primary metagenome ERZ1740059 (study PRJEB43018, sample SAMN04849738) | marine metagenome | isolation source: floating plastic debris | place: Pacific Ocean | collected 2008-08-28 | study: EMG produced TPA metagenomics assembly... | reverse complement strand
CCGAAAGGAAGGCAGTTCACTCCCGCGTTTGAAACAAGCGCGCCTTGCCTTTGCCTCCCCTCACGGTCCCGGCCGGTGAGGCGATTTGGGCTGCGTGACCGTTCGGCGCGCTCTCGAAATTCACGGGTTCAAACTCGCCAAGCGACGAACCCGACTTAGCTTCCCTCTAACACAACCCAGTTTCGCTGATGACCCAAACGCATTCTGAAAGTCGCCCCACGCTCACCGATCGTCTCGTCGCCCTGGCGCATTCGCGTTGGCTATTGCCGGTTTTGCTCTTGGTTGAGATTGCTGAGACCTCGATCCTGCCGCTGCCTTATGAGGCGGCTTTCATTGCCTTATGCCTGGCCGCGCGCGACCGCATTTGGATTTTTGTCGCGGTGACGGTGCTCGGTAGCGCGATTGGCGGCTCTATCATCTACGCCGTCGGCGCGGCCTATTTCGACCCGGTGGTCTCGCGGCTGGGCGTTGAGGCGCTGGCCGCCACCTATGCGGAGCGTTTCGCCGAGCGCGGCACCTCCTTCATCTTTCTGGGCGGGACCACCCCGGCACCGTCTTATCTGATCAATCTGATCGCGGGGGCGACGGGCTATCCCTACTGGGAATTTCTCGGTGTATTCTCGTTCAGCCGTCTGGTGCGGTTTGCCATTCTCGGCGGTCTGCTCTTCCTGTTCGGTGCGCAAATCACCGGCGCATGGGAAAAGATGCCGAAAGGGCTGAAGCGGGCCCTGACGGTCCTGCTGATTGCGGCCCTGGTCTATTGGTTCGTCTCGGAATTAAGCGGTTAGCCCGTGACTAAGCCGGAAAGGCGCCCGCCTTGCTGAGGCTCGAGCTGACCTTGTGCCCGAGCACGGTTTCCAGCCATTGGGCTGTTTCAATCAGCTTGCCGAGATCCAGGCCGGTTTCAAAGCCAGCCCGTTCGAGCATATAGACCACATCTTCTGTCGCGACATTGCCCGTCGCGGCGGGTGCAAACGGACATCCGCCTATGCCACCGCAGCTAGCATCGATGACGTCGACACCGGCCTCGACGGCGGCGGCAACATTGGCCAGACCCGCGCCGCGTGTGTCGTGAAAATGCAGGCGCAGATAAACGTCCGGGGCTTCCATGCGCACGCGCTCGATCACCGTGCGGACATCCCAGGGGGTCGCCACGCCAATGGTATCGCCAAGACCGATTTCGGCGACGCCGGCCCGCTGTGCCTGCGCCGCGAGATTGGCCACCACACCGGGATCCACTTCGCCAGAATAGGGATCGCCAAAGGCCACAGAGATGGTCGCGGACAAGGGGATTTCTGCCTCATGCACCAGCGGTGCGCAGGTCGCCAGCATGTCCACACTCTCTTGCGGCGTCATGCGCTGATTACGCTCGCCAAAGCCTTCACCGGCGACGAGGACGAAATTGATTTCGTCTGCCTGCGCATCTATCGCCCGGCGTACGCCTTTTTCGTTGAGGGCAAGTGCGATGTGGCGGACATTTTGGTTGCGTTCGAGACCCCGAAACACCGCGCCACTATCCGCCATTTTCGGCACCGCCTTGGGCGATACGAAGGACCCCGATTCCATCCGCCGGACGCCGCAAGTCTCGAGCCGCGAAATGAATTCCAACTTCTGGTCCGTGCTCAGGTCAGCAGGATCATTCTGCAATCCGTCGCGCGGACCGACCTCAACAATATCAATTCGTCTTGTCATCAGGCCTGTTTAGCGGGCATTGATTGGGAATGACAGAACCGATTGTACAGCCGCCGCTGGCCGGCCTTCGCGTGCTCGAACTGGGTCAGCTGATTGCTGGCCCGTTTTGCGGACAATTGCTCGGCGACTTTGGCGCCGAAGTGATTAAGATTGAAGCCCCGGACCGACCCGATCCCGCCCGGGACTGGGGCGCCGTGAAGGTCAATGATACGAGCGTCTTCTGGGCCATCATTGCCCGCAACAAGAAGTCCGTGACCTTGAATCTGCGGTTACAGAAAGGCCAGGACATTCTCAAACGCCTGGTCAGTACGGCAGACGTCCTGGTTGAGAATTTCCGACCGGGCACGCTTGAAAAGTGGGGCCTTGGCCCGGATGTGCTGCATCAGATCAACCCGCGTCTCGTTATCACGCGGGTCTCGGGTTATGGCCAGACCGGCCCGGAGAGCCACAAGCCGGGCTATGCCAGTGTCGGCGAGGCGAAAGGCGGGCTGCGCCATTTGATCGGTGAGCCGGATCGGCCACCGGCCCGCGCTGGCGTCAGTCTGGGTGACAGCATGACCGGAACCTTTGCCGCGCTCGGCACAATGATGGCGTTGTTTCATCGCGAACGCTCTGGTCGCGGCCAGGTCGTTGATGCAGCAATCTATGAGAGCGTCATGGCCTTCATGGAAAGTCTGATACCGGAATATGCCTTGGCTGGACATACGCGCGAGCGCACCGGCGGAATCCTGCCCCGTATTGCGCCTTCGGGCGCTTATCCTTGCAGTGACGGCATGGTGATTATCGGCGCCAATCAGGATACTCTATTTGCGCGTTTGTCAAAAATGCTCGGCACGGACTGGGCCGACGATCCGCGCTTTGCCACGCATGATGCGCGCGGTGAAAACCAGACTGAACTCGATGACATGATCAGCGATTGGACCCGAACACGCCCGATGGCAGACGTCTTGCGCCTGTGTGAAGCAAACGCCATCCCGTCTGGTCCCGTCAATACGGCCAAGGAAATGCTGGCTGATGCTCATATGAAAGCGCGTCAGGCGATCCTGAATGTGTTCTCACCGCTCGTCGGTCAAGACGTTCCAATGCAGGCGCCCGTACCAAAACTGGATCTCACACCCGGAGATGTCTCGTCGGCCGGACCAGCCCTCGGACAAGATACGCGTGCAATTCTCGAAACTTTGGGGTACAGCGCTGATGATCAGAATAGATTACGAGACGAAAATGTCATTTGAACCCCCGCTATCTGGCGCAGAACAGGATGAAACGCCTGAACTTCGGCCGAAATTCAATGCTGATGGATTGGTCACGGCGATCGCGCAGGACGCAGACACAGATGAAGTTTTGATGCTCGCATGGATGAACGCAGAGGCGCTGCAAGCGACGATTGATTCCGGTCGCGCCACCTATTGGAGCCGTTCAAGACAGGAACTCTGGGTGAAGGGCGAAACCTCAGGTCATACCCAGGCCGTGCAGGAAATTCGCATCGATTGCGACCAGGATGCGGTCTTGCTCCGCGTGAACCAGTCTGGCGGGGCCTGCCATACCGGGCGCAAATCTTGCTTTTACAGAATCGTTGATCCCGACACCGCTCACCTGACACGAGAATAGTCTGGCACGCATATTGCTTGGTACGTGTGTAGAAGCAATATGGAGTCACCGTCGTGTTTAGATGGTTCAATCGGGGGAAAAACCCTGAAGAAACAACAGAAGTAGAGCCGGAACAGGTCGAGCGTCGTAACTCGGATCGCCGCGATGTCTATGCTGATGTTGTAGCAATGTCGAACGCGGGACGGTTCCTCAAAAAGGGCATCGCCCTCGATTTGTCTCGAGATGGCACGCGTGTTCGATTTCAGAACAGCGACAGTTTGCTGGATGGCATGGTGGTCAGCATTTCCCGTTATGGGATTAAGCGCAAAGCGCGCATGCGCTGGCGCACACGGACGGATGTGGGCGTTGAGTTCCTAGATGAGGTCGAATAGGCGAGTCGCACCATAGCTTTTGCGCTGGACTTCCAAAACCAGAATGATAAGTCGCGCTTAGAGCCGTCACGTCGCCGAACAGGATTGGTTCGAATCCGGAACGAAATATAGAACTTATCCACAGAAGCTGTGTTTCTGTGGAGAATTCCGCTGATTCCGGCTGAATCTTCAATAAAGTCTATCGACTCTTTTTCGATCTGAGTCATTCTACACCTGTCCGCAGCGGAGACCGGGAAGCCACCGGAGGAAACAGCGGGAAGAACGTCGCGCCCGGACGAAGTGGGCTCAAGAGTGAACCTCGGAAACGGGGGGATGCGAAGGAGCCGGCGGAGACGAAGGGAAAGGCAACGCGGCGTCTGCCGAGCTCCAGCTAGAGGGAGCGAAGCAGGACCATATCTGCGAACGGGGTACGAACCGCAACGCAGACCAGAAAGAAAACCGGTAACGGGTATCTGGATGGTGGGACTTAACAAAACTGCGCGAGCAGAACGGGAAGTTTCAGGTCTTAATTGAAGCGCGAAAGCGGGGACTTAGCGGAAACTGAAGACGCGAATCGAATAAGCCAAAATGGGGTGCGAGCCGAAAGGTCCGTACCCCTCTTTGATTCTGAGGCCTTATTCTGCCGCCAGCTTTGCCTCGGTTTCATCATCGAAAATCTCTTCAATTGATTTGCCGAACAGGCGGGCAATCGCAAAGGCCAGCGGCAGAGACGGGTCGTACTTGCCGGTTTCAATCGCATTCACGGATTGTCGCGAGACGCCCAGTTCATCTGCCAGGCTGGCCTGGCTCCAGCCGCGTTCTGTGCGCAGCGCGCGAATGATATTCTTCATTAGCAATGTCTCCCACCATTTAGAATGAGGGTTGAGAGCCCATAGGCAAAGAAGAAAAAGGGACCGAACCAGAAAATCTCAAATCGGTCGACGACATGGAACAGTTGCAGGAATCCGATTAGGAAAATCACGCTAGTCGTCATGATTCCGCCCCAGGCCAGGCCGCGCAACTGGATCATGCGCGTATATTCATCAGTCTCGTTGGCGTAGCGCATCATGACCAGCAGAGTCGCGATCACCGGCAGAGCACAGGCCACGGCGAGGGTCGCTTGCAACCAAAGCGGTTCGGGGTCGAGTTGTTTCAACCCGTACGAGCCAGCAATGACAATGACAGCATAGATCGCCATGAGGGGCCAGAAAACGCGATGGTATCGACGCTTTGCTGATTTGAAGGTTTGTTGAGTCATGTGAACGCTCCCAAAAGATGACTAGATGACGAGTTGCGCAAAAGCCTGCGACGACGCTCTTTGCTTTTCGGCGCGGCGCCAAAGCCAGGCGAGCGCGCCGAGCGCGGGTAATGAGAGAATCGGACTGAGCCAGGCCGGTCCGAGCATTCCGACGGCGAATCCGATCTGCACCCCGAGGCTCGCAAGGATGATCAGGATCACGACAGAAGCGGAGGATTGGAAGACAGTCATAAGTCCCTCGTGTGTCAAGTATGCTTGTCATTAAGACAAGTTACCTTGACATGTCAAGTGTCATTGACATTGATTTTGCATTGCCTCTCGCGCCGCACCCATTAGGACGCCGCCATGGCCGTCGCTCCCTCCCTCCAAATATTTCGTCATCGTGCTTATTTGCAATTCTGGTTGATGCGAGTCTCCGTTGCGGCCGCCAGACAGATGGAGGCGGTGGCGATTGGCTGGCAGGTCTATGATCTGGCCCGTGACCCGATCGCGGACGGCGGAATGGGGCTCGGCATCAACCAAGCTGCGTTTATGCTTGGCCTGGTCGGACTGGCGCAATTTATCCCGGTCCTGCTTCTGTCTCTGATTGGCGGACAGGCGGCGGACCGATTGAACCGAAAGATGATTCTGGTCGTTAGCAATCTGTTTCGACTGTTCGGAACCATGGCCTTGCTATCGACCATTTTCCTGCCGGCCAGCCAGGCCTTGCCGGTGATTTTCGGTGTCGCGCTCCTGCTTGGGACGGTGAATGCCTTCACCCCGGCTGCGGCCAATGCGCTTTATCCGCAACTGGTGCCGCGCGCGGAACTTCCGACGGCGATTGCGTTCAACTCGCTCGGCTTTCAGACCGCCAAGATCGCCGGACCGGCGCTGGGCGGAATCATGCTGGCGATTGGCGGCCTCAGCCTGGTCTATAGTGTGGCCTTCGTACTGATTGCCTTTGCCATTCTCGCCATTGCAACGGCCTCGACCCCGCCCCACCGGAAGCTCGCCGACGCCCGAGGTCGCGACATGGTATTTGCTGGATTGCGCTATATTCGTCGCAACAAGATTGTGCTCGGGGCGATCTCGCTTGACCTGTTTGTGGTCTTCTTTGGCGGAGTCGTCGCGCTCTTGCCAGTGTTCGCGCGGGACGTCCTGCATGTCGGTGAGACCGGACTCGGCTTCCTCGTCGCGGCCCCTGCCGTCGGGGCTGTGACCGTTGCCTTCCTTCTGGCGCGGCGTCCGCTGTCACGGCGGGTCGGACCCTGGATGTTCTGGGCGGTTGGTATTTTCGGAGCCGCGACACTGGTGTTTGGATTGTCCTCGATTTACTGGCTGAGTTTCGTCGCCCTGATTGTCACCGGGGCCGCAGACGAGATCTCAGTCTATGTCCGTGCGTCGTTGATCCAGCTGGCGACGCCGGACGAGATGAAAGGACGGGTCACGTCCGTTTCTTTCATATTTATCTCGGCGTCAAATGAGCTCGGTGAATTCGAAAGCGGCGTGGCGGCGCGCTTCCTGGGACCGGTCGGCGCCGCCTTGCTCGGAGGGTCGGTCGCCATTGGCGTGGCGCTTTTATGGACCCGGTTGTTTCCGGAACTCGCCCGGGCCGATACGTTTGAAGGCGTCGAAGAACAGGCGGTCTAGGCCGTGCTCTTCTGGCCCGGAACGAGTTTGCCGAAAAAGGCCCAGACATCATTGACGCCAGCGCCATGAACCGCGCCGGCGCGATAAACACGCGTGGCCAGCTGCAGAATGATGTATGTGGTCACGGCCATTAATCCCAATTGCGCCAGGACTTCCCAGAGCGGTGGTTCAGTCGGCATGCGCAGGATAAGCAGGAAGGGCGTGAAGACCGGCACCCAGGCCATGATCTGGATCAAGGCCGATTCCGCATCCTGAATGGCAAAGACCAGCATCAAGAGCGGCGCCATCAGCATGACGAATAATGGTGTCATCAATGTCTGGGCTTCCTGGATGGTATCGCACAGCGAGCCGAGCGCCAGGAATAGCGAGCCAAACATCAAGTAACCCAGCACGAAGCTGATAATGGCCGGCACAAACAGCGCCGGATTGGCGGCGGCGCTGGCCAGCGAACCGAGCACGCCGGCAACCTCCGGCGAAATCGCATCGCGCATGAACCATGTGATCAGCCCGGAGCCAAAGCCCCAGAATGCCATCAGGGTCAAAGCCAGCAGCAGGACAGCGAGCAGTTTTCCAGCCAGCAAGTGCGGCAGTTTCACGGACGTCAAAAGGCTGTCGAAAATCTTGTTCGAGCGCTCCTCAATGGTACCCATGAGAAGATAGTTGATCACCGAGAAGATCAGAAACCAGAGTGAGAACGCCATCATGATCGAAACGAAAAATGGCGCCTGATCGGTTTGCGTCACTTCCGTATCGGTACCGGCCTCGGCGCCAACGCGCAAACGCTGTTGCTTGACCGAGCGTCGGGCAGACCGGGCATTGGTCAGGACATCTCGATTGACGTTTACCGCCGCCAGCGCGCGATCCAGCTGCAATTCTTCCTCGGCCTTTTCGGCGGCATCGATGAGCGTTCGCGCCTGCAGGTTTTCCGACCAGTATTCGATTTCCCCGGTCTCATCATTGACCACAAGGGCAGCAAAAAGCGGTTGTGGACCATCCTCGGTATCAACCAGTCTGTCACCGGCAAGAAAAGGTGCGAGATCTCCACTATTGTTGACGGGCGCGGGGACTTCGACAAAATCCCGACGTGGCAGCAAAGCCGGATTGCCGCCAGCCTGTTCAAACGCCCCGGCCACGCTTGCGCCGGACTCGATCGCGGCGTCGAAGGACTCGACGGCCTCGCTGGCTTTATCATCAATCACCGCCATCGGGTCCAGCATGGCTCGGGCCAGCAGAGCCTCACCGGCAGAGAGGTTCTCTCGCAAAGCATTTGAGAACGCATCGCCTTGTTCGATCACCGTGAAATGACGGGTCGGCTGCGTGTTTTGCGCCAGCATCGGCGCAAACATAAAGATGCCGATGATCACTGGCGTGAATAACAGCCCTAGCCAGAATCCCCAGGCCGAAACATAGCCAAGATAGTCCCGGCGGGCGACGAGATAGGTTGAGCGGATCATGCGGCATCCCTCCCCTCAGCCGCATCTGCGGCAAGTGTGTCCGTCAGATCCTGCGCCTCGGCCTCGCTGACCAGAGACACGAAGACATCGCGCAAACGCGCTTCCTGCGGGGTAAAGCTCGTAATCGGCGCGCCAAGGTCAATCGACGCTCTCAACGCATCTTGCGAGGTTTGACCATTCTTCAGGCTCACACGCCAATGGTCACCTTCTTGCTGCGCCTCAAACCCGGCGGGAGCCAGCGTCGTGTGCAAGTCAAAGCCATCAGAAACACCAATATGAACCGCCCGGCCGAGCGCTGCGAAGCCCTCTTCCAGGGTCCCGTCAAAGACTTTCCGGCCGCGTGCCATCATCACGATTTTCTCGCACAGGCGTTCGGCATGCTCCATGACATGGGTCGAAAAGACAATCGTCGCGCCACGTTTATGCTCATCAATGATCAGGTCTTCGAGGGCTTGCTGATTAACAGGATCCAGCCCGGAGAACGGTTCGTCGAGAATGAGAAAATCCGGACGGTGGGCGAGGGCGGACAGGATCTGGACTTTCTGCGCCATGCCCTTGGACAGCTTTGTCACCCGGCTGCGGCCAAATTCGCCCAGATCCATCATGTCCAGCAACTCGTCGGCGCGCGCCTTGGCATCGCGCGAACTCATGCCCTTGAGGCGGGCGAAATAGGTGATGATCTGTCGGGGGCTCATTTTCTTGTAGAGGCCCCGTTCTTCGGGCAGGAATCCGACCCGTTTGAGGGATTCAAGATTGGGGCGCGCGCCCAGCAGACTGACCTCACCGCGATCCGGGGACAGAACGCCCAGCGCCATCCGCAAGCTGGTCGACTTTCCGGCGCCGTTCGGGCCGAGAAACCCGACAATGGACCCCTGGGGCACATCAAAATCCAGATTGCGCACGGCCTGGAAACTGCCAAACCACTTGCTGACACCGGTCATTTTGAGAGGTGTTTCACCACTCATACAGCCATCTCCCGCTTCGAATCTTCCGTTTATCGATATGTAGAACGACTCTTTTGCCCTGCTAGGCTTGCCAAGCCCTTAAAGTGTGCACAGGATATTTGCATGAAGACGCCGCTAAATCCTCTGCAACGGGATTTGGTCGTCGCCCGGGGGAAGGAACCACGTAGAATGCGTGAAGAAACACTCCGCCCAGCGAGGGCCGATATCTGCGTGCCGAAGCACTCTTTAAACGGGTGCAATGGCACCGAAACGCTCGCCTCGATCGAGCGCGCTTTAATGCGTCTTGCGTCGGGAACGTACGGGATTTGTGTGTCCTGCGGTGCTGATATCAGTCTAGCACGTCTGGAACGAAATCCAGCCGTGGAAACTTGTGATCGTTGCGACGATACCACCGCGTTCAAATCGCATTAAGCGCATTCACCAGATCCGCGGTCACATCCCCCGCATCCTCAAGGCCGACGGACAAGCGGATCCAGCTTTCATCCAGGCCCATTTCCGCCTGTTCCTCTTCGGTCAGCGCCCGGTGCGTGGTCGAGCATGGGTGACAGGCCAGGGATTTCGTATCGCCGAGATTGTTTGAAATATCGATCAGGTTGAGGCTGTTCAGCACTTTGAACGCTTCGGCGCGCGCGCCCCTTACGGAAAAAGCGATCAGCGTGCCGCCAGAACTCATCTGCCCGGCATGAACAGCATGGTGCGGATGATCCGTACGGCCAGGATAGTGTACCGCAGTGATATTTGGATGGCTGGCGATGGCATCGGCAATCTGCGCCGCATTGGTGCAGGCCTGACGCACCCGTAATTCAAGCGTCTCAAGGCCTTTGAGGACCACCCAGGAATTAAACGGCGACGCCGCCGGTCCGGTATGGCGCAGCCACGGATCGATATGTTCCTCGATAAAGTCGCTCTGGCCGAGAATGACGCCCAGCAAGACACGTCCCTGTCCATCCATATGCTTGGTGGCGGAATAGACGGCAATGTCGGCGCCCAGCTCCAATGGCTTTTGCAGCACGGGCGTCGCGAACACATTATCCACCACCAGCAAGGCCCCGGCCGCATGCGCGAGCTTGGCCACGGCGGCAATGTCGACGGCTTCAAGCAGCGGGTTGGACGGGCTTTCGATCAAAACCAGGCGCGTCGGTTTGGACAAAGCCCGCTTCCATGCATCAAGATCGCTGCCATTCACAAACTCGGTTTCAACGCCATAGCGCGGCAGGATGGTCGAACAGATATGGCGACAGGACCCGAACAGAGCGCTGGCCGCGACAACGCGATCGCCGGTGCTGCAAGGCGCGATCATCGCGGATGAAATTGCGCCCATGCCGGACGCGGTCACGCGACATGTCTCGGCCCCCTCCAGCGCGGCCAGGCGCTCGGCCAGCATTTGATTGGTCGGATTGCCATAGCGCGAATAGACATAGCCGTCTTCGTCGCCGGCCATCCGCGCGGCGGCCTGTTCGGCGCTGGCATAGGCATAGCCGGAGGTCAGATACATCGCCTCGGAGGTTTCGCCAAATTCCGAGCGCATCGTGCCTTGCCGCACCAATTTGGTGGCAAGGGCCCAATCATCACTGCGTTTCGTCATCGCGAAATCCTTTGCATCCGAAGCGCATCGTCATAAGCCTTACGGGGTAAAGGGATCAAGCCATGGTGGATGGAAAACTGGGCGTTTTGGCAGATCATGAGCTGTCTGGATTGTTCGAGAGCGGGGCGATCAAATCTGGAAGCGCGCTGGATGCGGACCAGATTCAACCGGCCAGTCTGGATTTGCGCCTGGGTTTTGAAGCCCATCGAATCCGCGCCAGCTTCCTGCCGGGTGGCGGGCGTAGCGTCAGCGACGTGTTGGCCGAACCAGGCACGGAATTGCATCGTATTGAACTGACCTCGCAAGGTGCGGTGCTGGAAACCGGTTGTGTCTATGTCGTCCCCTTGCAGGAGCGTTTGCGCCTGCCGGCGGGCGTCTCGGGTCGCGCCAATCCGAAGAGTTCAACCGGGCGGATCGATGTCTTCACCCGGGTTGTGACCAATCGCTCCAAAGCGTTTGACGAGGTGCCGATGGGCTATTCTGGGCCGCTCTGGCTGGAGATCAGTCCGCGCACCTTCCCGATCCTGGTTCGACCAGGGGACCGGTTGGCGCAGTTGCGTCTGCGGCGCGGGCAAAGCGACCGTGTGACCGAGAAAACCGTCTCAATCGATCTCGACCAGCCGGAAGGCGCGCCCGTGGGCTGGCGGGCCAAGCGGCATGGCGGCCTGATTGATTTGCGCGGCATTGGTCAGCATGACGTGCACCAATTCTGGGAGCCGCTCTACGCGCGCGGCGGGCGATTGATCCTGGATCCGGAGGAATTCTACATTCTTGCCAGCCGCGAAACGGTGAAAGTCCCAGCTGGCAAAGCTGCCGAAATGGCGCCCATCGCGCCGGAGCTGGGCGAGTTTCGGGCCCATTATGCCGGCTTCTTTGATCCCGGTTTTGGCACCAATCAAGGCGGTAGCCGGGCCGTTCTCGAAGTTCGCTCGCGCGATGTGCCCTTTGTTCTCGAGCATGGTCAGCCCGTTGCCAAACTGATCTATGAGCCGATGGCGACCAAGCCAAAGGCGCTCTATGGCGGCAAGACCAGCAATTATCAGGGCCAGGGCCTGAAACTCTCGAAACATTTTGCCCGTCCCGATTGAGTGGCGCGCCGGTGTGTGCGATAGCGGCGCCCCATGTTTGGATTCTTTGAGAGACGCCTGGACCCCTTTCCGGAGACGCGCACGGATATGCCGCCCGCGCGACTGTGGGCGTTCATCTCGCATTATGTTCGCGACGCGCGGCCTTGGCTGATCATCATGGCCGTCTTGTCGGCCCTGATCGGCGTCAGCGAAGTCCTCCTGTTCGGGTTTCTCGGACAGATTGTTGACTGGCTGGCCACCTCGGACCCCGACATGTTCATGAGCGATTATGGCTGGCTGCTCGCGGGCATGGTGGTCGTGGTCATGTTCGCCATGCCGCTCGGCCATTTTGCCTGGGGCCTGATTGTGCATCAGGTGATGTATGGCAATCTGCCGATGAGCGCACGCTGGCGGATGCATACTTATCTGCTCGGCCAGTCGATCGGCTTCTATTCCGACGAGTTTGCCGGTCGCGTCGGCGCCAAGGTCATGCAGACGGCGCTGGCGGTACGCGAAGTGATGATCAAGCTGCTGGACGTCTTCGTCTATGTCTCGGTCTTCTTCATCACCATGGTCTTTCTGATCGCCAGTGCCGACTTGCGTCTGGCGGCGCCGCTGGCGATCTGGCTTCTGATCTATATCGGGCTGATCTCCTTCTTTGTCCCCCGCCTGACCAATGTTGCTGAAGAGCAGGCGGATGCGCGCTCCGACATGACCGGTCGTGTGGTCGACAGCTATACCAATATCGCCACGGTCAAACTGTTCGCCCATGCAGGTGGCGAACGGGCTTATGCGCGCGCCAGCATGAGAACTTTCCTGCTGACCGTGTTCAGCCAGTTTCGATTGATCACCGCCTTCTATTCGCTGGTCCATCTGAACAATGCGATCTGCGTTATCTCGATCGGGGCGCTCGGCATCCTGTTCTGGATGGACGGGGCGGTGACGGTGGGCGCGATCGCCGTTGGCCTTGGCCTCGCCTTACGGATTGTTGGCATGTCGCAATGGGTGATGTGGGAAGTCTCAGCCCTGTTTGAGAATATTGGCGTCGTCTATGATGGCATGGCGATGATGTCCAAGCGACGGGCTGTCGAAGACGCGCCGGACGCCTCGGCGCTGCGCGTTACCGACAGCAATATTCGGTTCGAGACGGTCGGCTTCCACTATGGCAAGGAGAGCGGGGTGATTGAGGCGCTCGATCTCAATGTGGCCGGCGGCGAGAAGATCGGACTGGTTGGTCGCTCTGGCGCCGGCAAGTCTACGCTCGTCAATCTGCTTCTGCGCTTTTACGATGTCGAACGCGGTGACATCACCATTGATGGCCAATCGGTGCGGGAGGTCACGCAAGCCTCGCTGCGACAGCATATTGGCATGGTGACCCAGGACACGTCTCTGCTGCACCGGTCGATCCGCGAGAACATCATGTACGGCGTGCGAGAGGCGACCGATGAACAGGTCTGGGCCGCGATCGAACGTGCAGATGCCGCGGATTTCATCCACGACCTGGAAGACGCGAAAGGTCGCAAGGGCCTCGACGCGCAAGTCGGGGAGCGCGGAGTCAAATTGTCGGGTGGCCAGCGACAACGGATCGCGATCGCGCGGATCTTCCTCAAGGATGCGCCCATCCTGGTGCTGGATGAAGCCACTTCGGCGCTCGATTCCGAAGTCGAGGCGGCGATCCAGCAAAACCTGTTCAGCCTGATGGAAGGCAAGACCGTGATCGCCATCGCGCACCGCTTGTCGACTATCGCTGCGATGGACCGGCTCGTCGTACTCGATAATGGTGGCATCACCGAAATGGGCACGCATGCTGAGCTGTTAGAAACGGGCGGGCTCTATGCCGACCTCTGGGCACGCCAGTCCGGCGGGTTCCTGGCCGGGGCGGCCGCGGAAAAGGCGGCAGCGGAATAGAGCGCGTTCGGGCGACCTGAACGTTCTGAAGGGTCAGCCAGCCAATCGCACCGGCATGGCATCCAGACCCCGCGTCCCGATCCGCTTAGACCATTTCAATCCGTCCCCAAGCGCTAGATCAGGCCAGCGCGCCGCGATCCTGGAGAGTGCAAGTTCCGCTTCCATCTTGGCGAGGTGCAAGCCAAGGCAGATATGCGGCCCGCCGCCCCAGCCAGTATGCCGGTTCGGCCGCCGGGCTAGATCCAGAGTAAGTGGCGCGTCAAACTCTGTCGGGTCGAGATTGGCCGCGCCAAGCAGGGCAATCGTCTTGTCGCCGCGCTTGAATGCATGGCCGGCAATTTCAGCATCCTCGATCAGGAAGCGTGGCTTGGTCATGTGAACGGGCATGGCAAACCGCATCAATTCATCAACCGCCACGCGCCAGCCATTCTCATCTAGGCTCCGTGCCATCTGCCAGGCCCCAGGCTCGGTCTGCAGCGTATAAAGACCGCTGGAAAGCAAATTGGTTGTCGTATCATGCCCGGCGACGAATAGGACGAGGACGAGCGAGACCAATTCATCCTCACTCATCTTTCCGCCTTCGGCCTCGGCATGGATCAGGTCGCTGAGCAGGCCCGGGCGCGGGTCCTGGCGGGCGCGCTCGATTTCTTCGCGTAATTGCTTGATTACCCCGCCCATCCCGGACAAAGCCCGCAAGATGGCCCAAGTCGAGGACCCGGCGGAAAAACCGGACATGATCTGCATGAGTCGGGCCTTCGCGCCTTCCGTGAGGCCGAGCAATTCACTGATTACGCGCAGGGGTAGGGGCCGGAACAGGGTCTCCGCAAGGTCGATCTCAGCTGGGTCTTGCGCTGCAATCTGATCGAGATATTCATCGACAAATGCGCCGACCCGGTCGCGCTGCATTTCAATCGCCGCCCGGCGAAACGGCGCATCCGCGAGGCGGCGCAGCCTCTGATGATCGGGATCGTCGAGCGACAGGATATTGTTCGAGAGCAGGCGCAAGGACTTCGGAATGAAGGGCAGGCCAAAAGCCCGATTATGCCCCGCATTGCGCGCATCGAGCGCGAACGTTTCTGACCGTTTCAGCAGCGTTTGCACGGCTTCGTGCGTCAGGGCCGCTGGAAGCGGACCAAACAGTGGAACTTTCACGCGGGCAAACGAACCCTCTTGCAGCGCTTCAGCAAGCACGGCGTGCGGGGCGACCTTGAAATCGCCTGACATAATGTCGATGCGACGCATGCGCGGTAGCCTAGCGTGGATGCGAGATGGCGACAATATTCTGGAAGGAGTGGTGGGCCCGGAGGGACTTGAACCCCCGACCAGACCGTTATGAGCGGTCCGCTCTAACCAACTGAGCTACAGGCCCGTGTTCTCAAGATGAACCGACGCATAAAACGCCAGACTTGATCTCGCCGCAATGACGCAATTCAATAGCCACTGCAAGTTTTTTAGCGACCCTGGAGGGAGCCTATGCGTTATTCTAAGACACTGAGCCTACGGACGGGCCTGATCGCGTCGTCT
>ERZ1740059.911-NODE-911-length-15051-cov-6.387437_pt1 | contig 15051 bp, 12 predicted proteins | sample MGYA00581744_ERZ1740059 | MGnify/ENA primary metagenome ERZ1740059 (study PRJEB43018, sample SAMN04849738) | marine metagenome | isolation source: floating plastic debris | place: Pacific Ocean | collected 2008-08-28 | study: EMG produced TPA metagenomics assembly... | reverse complement strand
GCCCGCAACCCCTCCGGCGGCGAGATCGACCACGCCGACTCGCTCAGCCCCAGCCGCGCCGTCGCCTCGGCCATGGCCTGCGGCTCGCGCTGATCCCCCGGCGTCGCGTACCCCCCCGCGTCCGCCCTGGCCGTCGCCTGCGGCCTCGCGGCGCGCGAGACGCGCGCCTCGGGCACGGCCGGGCGCTTCCTCTACGGGGACCAGGTCGGCCTCGCCGACGTCTGCCTCGTGCCGCAGCTCTTCGGGGCGCGGCGCTTCGGCGTGGACGTGGCGTCGCTCCCCACGCTGACCCGCGTGGAGGCGGCCTGCCTCGAGCTCGCGGCCTTCCAGGACGCGGTGCCGGAGAAGCAGCCCGACGCGTTTTGATCACCCTTCCGACCCGTCCGGCGTGCGCATCCGCGCCGGGAGGGGGTCCGCCGCGGCCGGCGAGCCCCTATGATCGTGGTCCTGACGCGGGGGAGCGCCGCCGGAGGAATCGAACGATGAGCAAGGTCGAATCACTGGGCATCAAGGGCATCGAAGCCCTCCACTACTACGTGCACGACCTCGAGCGCTCGAAGCGCTTCTACACGGGGCTCCTGGACTTCCGCCTCGCCGCCGAGAGCACGCCGGAGCGCGAGGCGCAGGACCAGCAGAAGAGCCTCCTCTTCGAGGCGGGCAACGTCCGCGTGCTCTGCAGCCAGCCCACGAGCGACGAGGGGCCCGCCGGGCGCTTTCTGAAGCGCCACCCGGACGGCGTCGGCACGCTCGTCTTTGCCGTCGAGGACATCGAGAAGTGCTTCCGGCTCCTCGATACGCGCGGCGGCACGCCGACGAGCGAGGTGCAGACCTTCGAGGAGGACGGCGGCGTCCTGAAGACCTTCGCCATCACGTCGCCCTTCGGCTCGAGCACCTTTCAGTTCGTTCAGCGGGACGCGCGCTACCCGCGGCCGCTGCCGGGCCTGAAGCCTTTCGAGACCACCGGGCCCTACAACAAGTACGGCTTCGACGTGGTCGACCACGTGACCTCGAACTTCGAGACCATGAGCCCGGCGCTCCTCTGGCTCGAGCACGTGCTCGGCTTCGAGGAGAACTGGGACATCGAGATCCACACGAACGACGTCTCGCCGGACCGCCCCGAGGGCTCCGGGCTTCGCTCCAAGGTCTTCAAGGACCCGAACAGCGACGTGAAGTTCGCCAACAACGAGCCGCTCCGGCCCTTCTTCCAGGCGTCGCAGATCTTCCTCTTCGCCGAGGACCAGCGCGGCGACGGCATCCAGCACGCGGCGCTCACGGTGAAGGACATCATCCCGGCCGTGCGCGGGCTCCGCGAGGCCGGCGTGAAGTTCTTCCCGACGCCCGGCCCCTATTACGACGCGCTCCCGGGCCGCATCCAGGACCTCGGCATCGGCTCCATCGACGAGGACATCGAGGTGCTCCGCGATACGCAGATCCTCGTCGACGGCAAGGGGCAGAGCTCTTACCTGCTGCAGATCTTCCTGCAGGACTCGGCGGCGACCTACGACGAGCGCGAGGCCGGGCCCTTCTTCTACGAGATCATCCAGCGGAAGGGCGACAAGGGGTTCGGCGGCGGGAACTTCCGCGCGCTCTTCGAGAGCATCGAGCGCCAGCAGAAGGCGGAAGGCCGGATCTGATGCTCGACCGAATGGTCGTCGGCGACGTCCCGCGCAAGCACCACATCAAGCACACGCGGCACGGGGAGCTCCTCCACGAGGAGTGCCTCACCCGCCTCGGCTTCGATGGCGCGTACACCATCGCCTACCACGTCAACCGGCCGCATACGCAGGTACCGGCGGACGACGTCGCGCACGGCTTCGCGCTCCCCGTGAGCGTCGAGGACGCAGAGCCCCGGCCGCTCCGGAAGCGGCACTACAAGAGCCAGCTCATGGGCCCCGGCGGCGCGCCCCTCGACGCGCGCGTCCCGCTGGTCTTCAACGCGGACATCACCGTCAGCGTCGTGCGCCCGAGCGCGCCGGACCCGGTCTACTTCGTCAACGGCGACGCCGACGAGATCTTCTACGTCTTCGAAGGCGGCGGCGTGGTCGAGTCGGTGCTCGGAAGCCTCCGCTTCGACCGCGACGACTACGTGTGCATCCCGAAGGGGATCCTGCACCGCATCGTCCCCGACGAGGGCGAGCAGCATTGGTGCCACTTCGAAGGGCACGGCATGGGTCTCTTGAAGCAGTGGCGGAACGAGACGGGGCAGCTCCGCATGGACGCGCCCTACTGCCACCGGGACTTCCGCCGGCCGACCTTCGAGGGACCGAAGGACGAGGGCATCCGGGAGGTGGTCGTGAAGCGGGCCGGCTTCGGCGCGGGCCCCCGGCCCGGATTCCACGCCTTCCGCACCGAGCACTCGCCCCTCGACGTCGTCGGGTGGGACGGCAGCGTGTACCCCTGGGCGTTCCCGATTCTGAACTTCCAGCCGCGGGCCGGCCTCGTGCACCTGCCGCCGGATTGGCACGGGACCTTCGGGTGCCGGGGCGCGCTCATCTGCTCCTTCGTGCCGCGGGTCGTCGACTTCCACGACGAGGCGATCCCGTGCCCCTACCCGCACAGCTCCTTCGACTGCGACGAGATCCTCTTCTACGCGCGCGGCAACTTCACGTCGCGGCGCGGCGTCGGGCCCGGCTCCATCAGCCACCACCCCATGGGCATTCCTCACGGGCCCCATCCCGGCGCCTACGAGGCGTCCATCGGACACCGGGAGACCAATGAGCTCGCCGTGATGATGGACTGCTTCCAGCCGCTGCGGCCGACGGCGGCCGCCCTCGCCATCGAGGATGCGGCCTACCATCAGAGCTTCGTGTAACGTCGATTCATGCGCGCGCTCCTCGCCCTCGGCCTCGTGGCCTGCGTGGCGTCGCCCCCGTCCGAGACGGACGTCGGGCGGACGGAGTCCGCCGTGGTCTACGGGCGGGACGACCGGACGGAGGTCTACGCACATCCCGACGCGCGGCTCCGGCGCCTCGCCGAGGAAGCCGTGGCGATGCAGGTGCCCTCCACCCGCGTCGACCTCAGCGCACCGGGTGGCGTGCGCTTTCCGGGAACGGAGAGCCTCGGCGATGCCGCCGACCTCTGCGAGGGCGAGCGCTTCCGGGAACAGCCCGTCATCGGCCTCTGCACCGGGACGCTCATCGACCGGCAGCACGTGCTGACGGCGGGGCATTGCCTCGAGGTACCCGGTGCGTGCAGCACGCTCTCCTGGGTGTTCGGGGTCCGCTATGCGCGCCGCGGGGAGCTCGTGCCGGTGCCCCACTGGGACGTGTACGGGTGCGACCGGGTCGTGGTGCAGCGCAACGTGGGCGTCGAAGACTACGCCGTCGTTCGCCTCGACCGCCCCGTCGTGGGGCGTGAGCCGGCGCCCGTGTCGGCCGCGCTCCCTCGTCTCGGCGCCTCCGTGGCCATGGTCGGGCATCCCCAGGGCGTGCCCATGAAGGTCGACTCCGGGGGGCGCGTCACCGCGCTGGACGCGGCGGGCCGCTCCTTCTCCGCGACGCTCGACGCCTTCCGCGGGAGCTCCGGCTCCGGCGTCTTCACGCGCGACGGCACGCTCGTGGGCGTCCTGGAGAGCGGCATGGCGGACTACGTCCGCGATGGGACCTGCAACATCGTCAACGTGATCTCCCCGCCGCCTACGGACGATGGCGAGGGCGTCACGGCCGCGGGCGTCGCCCTCGCCGCCTTCTGCGCCGTGGAGCCGACCTCCCTCGCCTGCGATTGCGGCGGGGTCCCCTGCGGCGGGACCCCGGCGCACGACAGCTGCGAGGACGCACGGCTCCTCGTGCTGAGCTCCCAGGAGATCGCGGGCTCCCTCGCGGGGCATACCGACGCGAGCGAGGGCTCGTGCGGCGGCGCCGGTCCCGACGAGGTCTATGCGCTCACCACCCGTGAGCGGGGGGCGCGACTCGTGGCCGAGCTCCGGGGGCTGCCCGCGGTGCTCTACGCCCGTCAGCGCGCGTGCCGCGGCGACGAGCTCACCTGCGCGGCGGCGACGGCGGGGTCCACGCGGACGCGCCTCGACGTGAGGCTGGCTCCCTATTCGAGCACCTTTCTCTTCGTCGATGCGCTCGCGTCCGGCGCGTCCGACTTCGTCCTCGACCTCGAGGTCACCCTCGACGCGCTGCCGCCGCCGCCGGACGCGGGAACGGACGCGGACGCCGGGCCCGCCCCGGACCTCGGCGCCCCCATGGACCTCGGCACGAGCGCGACGCCGCCTCCCGACGCCGGGGCGCCGGGCATGGACGCGGGCGTGGTCGTGATGTCTCCGCCCACGACGCGACCCGCCGACGAGGCGTCGGCTACAGGGTGTGCCGCCGTCCCCTTTCCTCTCCCGCCCCTCGCGGTCGTGTTGCTCCTCGGCCTTCGTGGTCGGCGGAGGCGCGCGTGACGTCCGACGCCGACGTCGCCGGCACCTACGAGGCGCTGCTCGCGCATGCGCTCTCGCTTCCGGAGGCATGGCTCGATCATCCCTGGGGTGAGACCTGCGTGAAGGTGAAGAAGAAGGTCTTCGTCTTCCTGCGCCACGCCGAGGAGCCCGACCAGCTGCACCTCACGGCCAAGCTACCCGCCTCCGGGCACGGGCTCCTGAAGAAGCCTTGGGCCGAGCCCACGGGCTACGGGCTCGGCAAGCACGGCTGGGTCAGCCTCCGGCTGGCGGTCGGTGAGCTCCTGACGCGGGAAGACCTCGAGGACCTCATCGAGGAGAGCTATCAGGCCGTGGCGCCCAAGCGGCTCGCGCGCCTCCTCGACCCCGACGACGACTGAGCCGCAGCGCTCCGGCGCCGTCCACGCGGCCACGAGCACGTCGAGCCCGGCGCTGAGCAGCGCGAGGGCGAGGAAAGCGGTGTGGAGGAGAGCGGACGTCATGGCGGCGGCGGAGGGCTCCGACTCCATGACGTGCGACGCGCCGTCGATTCGACATACGGCGACGCGCGCGGCGCTCAGCGCGGCGGGTTCGTGCGGGCGCGCGGGACGCGAGCGACGGACACGAGGCCGCAGCGCTCCGCGTGGTCCTCGAGGAGCGCTCGGAGGCTACGGCGGTCGAGGGGCGCGTTCTCGCGCCAGAGGCCGTCCACCACCAGCGTCCCGCCTTCGCGGTGCGCGCTGAGGCGACCCACCAAGCGGCCCTCGTGGAGGAGCGGCATCACGTACCAGGCCCAGCGGCGCTTCGCGGCGGGCTTGTAGACCTCCCAGAGGTACTCGAAGCCGAAGGCGTCGTGCACGAGGCGCCGGTCCCAGAGCAGCGGGTCGAGGGGACCGAGGAGGCGCATGGCGCCGTCGTCGTCACGGCGGAAGCGCCGCTCTCGAAAGCCCGGCGGCGCGTAGTAGCGCCGCCGACCTACGCGGACGGCCTCGAGGCGTCCGGCGGCGACCTCGGCCTCGGCCAGCTCCGCCTTGCGCGCGCTCGCCAGCATGGACCAGCAGGGTCCCCCCGCGCGGCCGAGGAGCCCCGCGGCTTCCACCCGCTCGTGGAGAGCCCATTGCGTGAAGTCCCCCTCGAAGGCCTCGAGCGGGCCGAGCGCCCGCTCCGGCAGGTCGAAGACCTTGCCCTCCGGGCGGCGTCCCGCGACGACCAGCCGGCACTGGGTCCAAAGCACGGCGAGCGCCATCGACGCGGCCTTCGAGGTGCTCTTCCATCCGCTCCAGTCGAGGGGCTCGACGCGACCGTGGTCCGAGAGCTGCCGCGCCGTCAGCGGGCCGCGGTCGCGCACCTCCGCTTCGACCGCGTCGAGGAGGGCCGGGCTGACGCGTTCTCTGCGCTGGCGAAGGCGCCACCAGGGCGTCTCCATGGCCTGCGCGCGGTAGGCCGAGAACGCGCTCCGGGGCAGGAGGCACCGCTCCTTGGCGAAGTGCTCGAAGGCGAGCTTGGGGCGACCGGCGTACGCGTGGCGGAAGAGGTCCGTGCGCCGCAGCCGAAGCCGCGCCATGGCCACGAGCTCCGGGTTCTTGCCGGCACAGGGGTCGAGGGGGTCGAGCTGGATGGCGCGACGCTCGGCCAGCAGCGTCGCGACGGCCTTCGGTCCGCCGCGGCGCCGACGGCCGCTCAGCCCGAGCTGGCCGAGGAGGAAGCGCCGCGCGTCCGCCGGCGCCAGCGCGGGCGCGTCACGCATGGCGCGCCGCGTCCGGAACGCGCATCAGATGCACACCGCGCGTCAGAGAGCCACCGCCCGTCAGTTGGTCGAGCGCAGCATCTCGAGGAACTCATCCGCCGTGACGAGACCCGTGATGCGGTGATCGACCTCGCCGTCGGGGCCGTGCATCGCCAGGAAGGGCAGGCCCATCTGGTCGTACTCGTGCTTGAGCAGGTCCCAGCGCTCCGCCTCGTTGCGGCTGAGATCGATGCGCACGGGCACGAAGCGCTGCGCCTCGGCGACGACGCGCGGGTCCGCGAGCGCCTCGTGCTCGATCTCGTTGCAGGCGCCGCACCAGTCCGCGCCGAAGTCGACGAGGAGCGGCTTGCCGCTCGTCTCGGCGGCCTGCCGCGCCTGCGAGTAGTCGGTCATCCACTCGATGTGCGCGCCCTCGGGCAGGGCCGAGGACCAGAAGATGAGCCCGAGAAAGCCTGCCGTCGTGGCTAGCACGCCGACCCCCTTGCGTGCGCGCGAGATCACCGAGCCCTCCTTGAAGGAGAGGTGCACGGCGCCGAGGAGGATGCCGCCGATGGCGAGCACGCCGGGCACGAGGAGCCACTCGGTGGTGCGCACGTCCGGCCGCGGGAGCGGGAGGAAGGCCTTCAGGTAGTAGATGGCCATCACCAGCATCACGATGCCGAAGATGCTCTTCACGCCGTCCATCCACTTGCCGCTCTTCGGGAGGCTGACGGCGAAGGTGCCCACGGCGAAGAAGAGCGTGCCGAGGCCCAGGCTGTAGATGAAGAAGGCCAGGGCACCGAACCCGGCGTCGCGCGTCGAGGCGACGTAGCCGAGGAGCACGGCGATGACCGGGCCCGTGCAGGGCGCCGCGACGACACCGCTGACGAGCCCTACCAGGAAGGCGCCCTTGTAGCCCTGGCCACCGACGCTCGCGAGCTTGGTCTGCAGCGCGGGCGGCAGGTTCATGTTCCAGAAGCCGAACATGCTGAGCGCCATCGCGACGAAGAGGAACGCGAGCGGTCCCATCACCCACGGAGACCCGTTGAGCTCGCCCATGCCCGCGCCGCTCAGCGCGCTGATGACGCCGAGGGGCGTGAAGAAGGCCGCGATGCCGAGCACGAAGGCGAGGCTGAGGAAGGCGCCTTCCGCGCGGGACTTCGCCTGCCGCGCGCCGAAGACGCTCACGGTGATGGCGATCATCGGGTAGACGCAGGGCGTGAGCGCGGTGAGCAGCCCGGCGCCGAAGATGACCAGGAGCGCGAAGCCCACGTTGCCCGAGGCCAGGGCGCCCTCGAACTCTCCGGCGAGGTCGCCGAGCACGTCCGCTTCGGCGGGGCTCGGGAGGGCGAGGGTCGAGGCCGCCACGGCGAGCGCTCCGACGAGGAGCGACGCGTGGTTCCGAAATCGAGTCGTCAGCGCGGTCATCGGTGTGGGGTACGTAACACCACCGGCGCGGTGACGCATCGGGAGGTCCGCGTCAGCGCACGGTTTCCTTGGGGTTCGCGTCCCCCAATCCACGGGCCTTGGGGGGGCAAACCCCCAGGCGGAGGGGGACTCGCACCATGATTGCCTAATGATCTCAGTTCGGCCCGGTCTTTGCTGTTCTTCCGGCCATGCACGACGCACGGTGGATGGGACGTGGCCTCGCGGTGGCCCTCATGCTGGCGCTGGCCGGCGGCTGCTCGGGTGACGAGACGGGAGGCGGCGGCGAAGGCGTCGGGAACCTCGAGGCGCTCCTCTTCGTGAAGCGAGCCTTCCTCGTGGAGCGGGACGGCGTGGTCTCGGAGAACGTGACCGGCGGCAACGGTCAGACCATCGACTACACGCGCTACGTGCCGGGTGGTGGCCTCTTCGTGCTTTCGCCGCCGCGACCGAACGGCACGCTCCGGAACCTGACCGAGGAGTTCGAGGACGTCGACATCAACGGCGTCGACGTGAGCTTCGATGGCACGCAGGCGGTCTTCGCCATGCGCCGGGCCGGCGACGCGCACTACCACCTCTACCTCACGAACATCGACGGCTCGGTCACGCCGCGGCAGCTCACCTTCGGGCCTCACGACGACGTGAAGCCCATCTTCGTGCCCGGCGACCGCATCGCCTTCGTGACGAACCAGCCGTACACCGAAATGGGCACGCGCGCCGACGAGTACAACCACGCCCGCGTGGTCGCGCAGATCGCCACCATCGGCATCGCCGGCGGAGACGCGGACCGGGTGCTCTGCGCGCAGAACCTGAGCCACATCGCCGATCCCTTCCTCATGAGCACCGGCGAGATCGGCTACTCCCGCTGGGAGCACCTCGGCCCGCTCAACGACGTGAAGCTCTTCCGCATGAACACGGACTGCACCAACATGCAGGGCCTCGCGGGCAGCGGCGGCAAGCCGGCCAACAGCCTCGTGCAGGTGCAGGAGATCGAGCTCGGTCGCCTCGTCGCCGTGGCCACGAGCCGCCGCGGGACCATCCAGGCGGGCTCCCTCGTCGAGATCGACGCCCGTGCCGAGGGCGGCTTCGGCGACATCGTCTTCGACGAGCAGCGCGCGCGCTTCGAGCCGCTCACGCCGCTCGTGCCCACCGGCGAGGAGAGCCCGCCGGAGGGTGCCGGCCGCTACCGCCGGCCCTTCCCCCTGGCCGACGGCCGCTTTTTGGTGTCGTGGTCGGACGGCGACGTGAACGAGCGCAACGAGCTCGCCGAGACCGCGCCGAACTTCGGCATCTATCTCTTCGACCCCGTGACCCGCGAGCGCACGCTCATCTTCGACGACCCGGACACCTGGGACCTCTACGCGACGCCCGTACAGGTTCGCGACGTCCCGCCGGTCCGCGGCGACACCGTCGGTCCCATCGACCCCTTCGACTACACGCCGACGGTCTTCGGCTCCGTGGACATCACGCAGACGGGGCTCAACGAGGTCGTGAGCGGCGCGCAGTTCGACCGCACGCCGCTCGGTGACGCGCTGACGGAGGCACGTCGCGTGCGCATCATCGAGGGCTTCTCCTCGGAGATCGGCGGCGTGCGCGAGTTCGGCCTCACGCTCCACGAGGGCGCGGCCATCGTCGGTGAAGCGCGCGTCTACGATGACGGCTCCTGGGAGGCCGCCGTGCCGGCGCGCATCCCCTACCACCTCCAGCCCCTCGACCGCTACGGCCTCGCCATCCGCAATCAGCTCACGTGGATTCAGGGCATGCCCGGCGAGAACCGGCGCTGCGGCGGCTGCCACGAGGACCGCACCGAGCAGGTGCTCCCGCGGGTCGGCACGACCACGCTGGCTCAGCAGGCCGGGCCCGAGGACTTCAACGTGGCCATTCCAGAGCGGCGCGAGCTGCCCTGGGCCGGCGCCTCGAGCGGCGAGACGATTCAGGACGTCCTGAACCGCAACTGCGTCGGTTGCCACGACGGTGGCGCCAACGACCCCTTCGCCGGCCGCACCTACATGGTCACGGCGACGACGGAAGAGGGCGAGGAGCTCGAGTTCCAGGTGCCCTACCTACTGCTGACGGACGAGCCCATCGACGTCTTCTTCGAGATGGACGTCGTGAGCTACCCGGCGTCCTACGTCTCGCTCCTCTACCCCTCGGCGATGATGGGCGAGGTGACGGCCACCGGCGACATGCCGCCGGAGTGGGTCAACCCGGGCTCGGCGCGGCGCTCGCGGCTCATCGAGGTCGTGAACGTCAACGCCGAGGACGACGCGAGCGCCTGGGCGTGGCCGACCCCGAGCCACCCCGAGAACATCCCGGAGTTCGCCGGCACCATGACGCGCGAGGACCGGCTTCGCCTCGTCGAGATGGCAGACCTCGGCGGCCAGTACTGGTCGCGGCGGAACGTGGACGGGGAGACCAACTGGGGTGAGCTCACCTACGACTGAGGTCGCAGGACGAAGGAAGACGGAGAAACGCCATGAACAAGATCCACACGATCACGACGGCGCTGGTCCTCGGCCTCGGTCTGACGGCCACCGCCCAGGCGCAGGACGACGAGGAGCCCATCGAGGTGATCGTCCACGACCGCGCGCGCGGCGAGCTCAGCGAAGGCACCGGCGCGCCGAGTGAAGACCAGCTCATCCGCGCCATCAACGGCGCCTCGACGGAGGGGCTCATCGCGACGCTGGAGTACGGCGAGCAGGTCGAATGCCATCGCTGCGTGCCTCTCGTGGAGCGGAATCTCCTCGCGTCGGATGACGCCGAGGTGCGGCGCATCAGCGCCTGGTGGCTCCGCCATCGCCTCTTCGCCATCGCGCAGATCTTCCATCGCATGGAGGACGTGCTGGCGACGGATGGGGACCCGGTGCGCCGCGCCCGCGCCGCGCGCGCCATCGGCGAGTTCATGCTGCCGGCGGGGCTGACGCCGCTGCAGGCCGCCTACGCGGGCGAGGCGGACGCCACCGTGCGCGCCGAGATCGTGCGCGGCCTCGAGCGCCTCAACCACGTGGGCGCCAACGCGACGCTCTCGACGGCCCTCTCGGATGACGACGCGGCGGTGCGCCGCGCCGCCATCTTCGCCGTCAACCGCGTGAATTTCTTCCGGGACACGGACGCTCTCGTGGGCGCCCTCGCGGACACGGACGCGCTCGTGCGTACGGAAGCCGCCCGCCTCGTGGGGCAGTTCCGTGCCGACGGCGCGGAGCTCGCGCTCGCGGGCATGCTCCGGAGCGACGCGAGCCGCGACGCCCGCCAGGCCGCGGCCATCGCGCTCGGCCAGCTCGGGACGAGCGCCGCGCGCGAGGCCCTCATCGAGGCGCAGGGCACCGAGGGGGAGTCCCTCGTCCTCGACGCCATCGAGGTCGCGCTCCGCTTCTGAGGTGCTGGCCGCCGCGCCACGAATGGTCCTACGCTCGGGACGCCCGCGCCTGCGGGCGAGGCCTTCGGCTCGGCGACGCGGCGTCGTTGGATCGTGGCGAACGTGCCCGCACGGAGGGCACGCGAGGAGAACGAAGCGTCGATGCGTGCGTGGATCTTAGCGGCTCTAGCAGTCCTCGGGTGCGGTGACCCGGACTTCACTCCGACCTCGTTCTACGACCAGCGCATCGACCCCGTCGTACGCTCGGGCTGCGCGCTTCAGACCAACGGCTGCCACGTGGCCAGCCCCGAGGGCGAAGCGACGGGGAACCTGGACCTCAGCTCCTACGACGCCCTCGCGCGGCGGGATGATCTTCTCCACCCCTACGGGCCCTACCAGCGCCCGCTCTTTCTCCTGAAGGGCGGTCCGGACATCGAGGTCCCCGTCGAGACCTGGGACCCGGACCCGACCACCGGCGTCCGCATCGCGCGCGTGATGACGGATATCCGGCACAACGCGGGACAGCTCCTCGAAGAAGGCTCCGAGGGCTTCGCCGAGCTCAAGGCCTGGATGGACGCGGGGGCGGAGCGCACGAACGTGCCCGACGAGACGCTCGTCGCGAACCTCGGCGACTGCGTTCGGAGCGGTGGAAGCTACCCCGCGTTCCTGCCCTTCGACCCGGCGATGGCGCCCGCCGACGCCGAGGGCTTCCAGCGCTTCCGAGACGACGTGCAGCCGGTGCTTCAGGAGTCCTGCGCGGGCTCGAGCTGCCACGGCAACGAGTTCGCCGACTTCTACCTCACCTGCGGCGACACGGAGGAGGACCTCCGCTGGAACTACGCCGTGACCCTCGCGCACGTGAGCGAGGGGGCGCCCTCGACCTCGGGTCTCTTGCGGCGCCCGCTCTCGCTGCTCCGTGGCGGGACTTTCCACGAGGGAGGCAACGTGCTCGGCTCCACCGAGGACCCGCGCTACCAGGCGCTTCTCGACTGGGCCCTCGACGTGGCGAGCCGAGCGCCGGAGACCCTCCGCGACGACGATCCCGATCCCGGGCTTCGCTACTTCGCCAACCGCGTGCAGCCGGTGCTCGTCCGCAAGGGCTGCATGTTCCAGAACTGCCACTCCCCGACCATGTTCCACGACCTCCGGCTCCGCGGCGGGGACCAGGGCGTCTTCAGCCGCGTGGCGACGCGCCGGAACCACGACGTCTCGAAGGAGTTCCTCGCGCTCGAGGCGCCCAACGTGAACGAGGCACGCCTCGTCGCGAAGAACCTCTTCCCCGCGAGCGAGGTCGACGGGGCGAGCGGCATGTTCCACCGCGGGGGGGCGCTCTTCGAGGACTTCAGCGCGGACGGGACGCTGCGACCGGCCTCGCCGGAGCTCTGCGACGCCTTCGACGCCGACGCCGGGGACCTGAACGAGGTTCCGGCCTACTGCATCCTCGCGCGCTGGCACGAGATCGAGCGCGAGCAGGCCATCGCCCGCGGCGAGCTGCTCCCGGATCCCGTCGAGTCCCTGGTCTGGGTGAGCCGCCCCCTCGGCGCGCCGGAGGTGCGCGACTTCGACGCCTTCGTGGGCGGCGCCGACCTGCGCATCGCGCCGCTCACGCTGGACGGTTCCGGCGCCGCTACCCTCGGTGTGAGCGCGAGCCTCCTCGGCAGCTGCGGGTTCGGGGGCGACGTGGACGTGCGTGGCCCCGCCGTGAGCTGGGACGGCGCCACCATCGCCTTCGCCGCACGCGAAAGCGAGGCGTCGCCGCTCCGCATCTTCCGGGTCAGCGCCGACGGCGCAGGCTGCGAGCCCTTCCCCGGCGCGGCGTCACCGGCAGCGGAAGAGGCGGGCATCCCGCTTCACGACTTCGACCCGGCCTTCGCACCCGACGGGCGCCTCGTCTTCGCCAGCACCCGCGGCAACGTCGACGGGGAGGGCGTGCCGGGCCCCTCGCGGACCCCCGCGTCGCTCGCCCCCAACGCCAACCTCTACGTCCTCGAGGACGGCGCCGTTCGGCAGCTCACCTTCCTGCTCAACCAGGAGGTGGCACCCAGCTTCCTCGCGGACGGCCGGGTCATCTTCACGACGGAGAAGCGGGAGCCCGAGTTCCATCAGCTGGCGCTCCGGCGCCTGAACCTCGACGGCGGCGACTACCACCCGCTCTTCGCGCAGCGCGGGAGCGTGGGCTTCGAGGCCGCCACGGAGGTCGTGGAGCTGCCCAACCGCAACCTGGCCTTCGTCGCCGGGCCCCTGGGCGCCGCCGAAGGCGCCGGCACCATCGTAGTCGTCAATCGCTCGCTCGGCCCCGACCAGGACGACCGCGCCGCCGGCGACCGCGCCTACCTCCACGCCATGAGCGTTCCGGTCCCCGGAGCCTTCGGTGGCATCCCCGGGATCCCGGGCGGCCCGACCACGCAGGGCGCCTTCCGCTCCCCCGCGCCGCTCCCGAGCGGCCGCCTCGTCGTGAGCTGCGACCTCGGCGCGACGGACCTGACGCGCGGCGGCTATGCCTATCAGCTCTGCGAGCTCGACCCCGAGGGCTTCGAGGTGAGGCCGCTCGGCGGTGAAATGGGCCGCGCGAACGTCGAGGCCGTCGCCGTGATGGCGCGGCCCCGGCTGCCGATCTTCACCTCGCGCAAGGACGAGGCCAACGGAGCGACGCGCGTCGAGCCCGGCGCCACCGACGCCGAGGTTCACTTCCTCGACTTCCCGCTCCTCGCGACGCTCCTCTTCGAGAATACCCGCGTGGACCGGCCCATCGACGCGCGCATCGAGGGCGTCCAGGTCTTCGCCGCGGAGCCCCCGCCGACGAGCGCGACGCGCTTCTCGGACGTGGCGGACGAGGTCGTCAGCGACGGCTTCGGCGAGGTCTTCGTCCGTTATCGAAGCCTCGGGGTCGCGCCGCTCTTCGCCGACGGATCCGTCCGCGTCCGCTTGCCCGGGGGCGTCCCGCTGCTCTTCCAGCCGACGGACGGCGGCGGCGAGGCACTGACCTTCGACGAGGGGGCCCTCTTCAGCGGCGCCCAGACGCAGCGCGAGCAGATGCAGTTTTATCCGGGCGAGCGCGCCAACCAGTCCTTCCCGCGCCGCTTCTTCAACGGCTCCTGCGGCGTCTGTCATGGCTCCGTGAGCGGCCGGGAGCTCGATGTGGCGGCGGCGCCCGACGTGCTCACGAGCGCGACCTGGACGCAGGCGCGCGGCGCGGATCCCTTCCCTCTTCGCTGAGACACCTCCCTACCCGAAACGTCGTTATGGCCGCGTGCGCCGTGCTGGAGCGCGGCGCGCGGGCTGCGCTATGGTCGCGCCCCGGTGCCCCTGCCCACCCTCGTCTTCTTCGCCCTGGCGTCTGGCGTCGCTGCGGCGCTCGCGGGGCGCGTCGAGCTTCGCCTGAGCCCGCGCGCGCCGCTGCTCTCCCGCAGCTTCGGGGCCTACGCGATCTTCGCCGGCCTCGTGCTCGTGCCGGTGAGCGTCTATTTCTACGTCTTCCACGGCGACTGGTTCCTCCTCTACTTCCTCGACGTGCGGAAGGTGCCCTCGGCCGTGGCGATGGTCGGCTTCCTTCTGCAGCTGGGCCTCGGCGCCGCTGGCTTCGCCTTCGGGGCCAGCCAGGTCCGGGCCCAGCGGGACGGGGCAGCCTTCGGTGGTTTCCTCGCGCTCCTGGCGCTCGCCGTCGCCGTCCCCTTCGCCGCGAGAACGCGCCTCGCGCTCGTCGGTAGCTACGCGCAGTTCCAGGGTCACTTTGGCCTCGAGCCCTACGGGCGCGGCCCGTTGATGCAGGGCGCCATCCTCATGGGTGCCTTTCTGGTCGGCGGCCTCGGCGCGTTGTTGCTGCGGCTCCACCTCGGCGGGCGCTCGCGGGCGTGAGCGCGGCCGCGGCTCGGCGGGCCCTCGTGGTCGCCCTCTCCCTCGCGCTCCTGGTCGGCTGCGGCCCCATCCATTTTGGACGGGCCCTTCGACCGGCGCGTCGCGCACTGGCCGAGGCGGAGGCGGCCGGGGCCGCCGACCACGCACCCTACGAGCTCGCCCTCGCACGGGCGCGGCTGGCCGAAGCCCGCGACGACGCTGGGGCCTCGCGCTACCAGGACGCGGCGGACCACGCCCGCGCAGCGGAGCGTGCCGCGCGCCTCGCCGCCCGCCGGGCCCTGGAGCGACGCCCTTGAGGTCGGCCTGGCTCGTCGTGCCGTGCCT
>ERZ1740059.908-NODE-908-length-15096-cov-8.652816_pt1 | contig 15096 bp, 12 predicted proteins | sample MGYA00581744_ERZ1740059 | MGnify/ENA primary metagenome ERZ1740059 (study PRJEB43018, sample SAMN04849738) | marine metagenome | isolation source: floating plastic debris | place: Pacific Ocean | collected 2008-08-28 | study: EMG produced TPA metagenomics assembly... | reverse complement strand
TCAACGGCATCACAGGTATATAGACGGGCTGCATCCATCAGGTAGGTGAGGCCACCAATCCGGGCTAGGGAGGCTTCCATTTCTGCAAAGTCACCCAGGCCATGTTCTCGCACAACGCTATAGCCACTGGCGACCCGTGAGACCAGTTTGGCTACCCCCGTACTGGTGGCAGAGATGCTAATCGCTTCGCTGGTGGCAAGATTTTGCATAAGGCTCCGTCCCTGCCCTGCCCGCTTAACACCGCCGATAATTCGGTTGGCGGGTAAAACAACGTTGCGACCAGAAATTGGGGAGCTATGGACGGGAACACCCATGGGATCGTGACGACGCCCCAGTTGAACACCGGCTGTATCAGCTGGAACTAGCACCCAGGTGAGGCCAGCATCTGTGCCCTTGCCGAGAAGATTGTCAGGGTCTTGAAGGCGAACGGTAAGACCGATGAGGGTTGCGATCGCACCCAGAGTTACAGATGGCTGCTGCCAGTTTAACCGCAGAGCCAGCTCGCCATCCTTAGCCCTAAACACTGTACCGCTAGCAGCATCAGCCCCAGCGGTGGATGCCGTCAGGGCAAAACAGGGGATCGTTTCCCCTGCGGCCAACGTGGGCAAATAGCGCTGTTTTTGCTCAGCGGTCCCATAGCGCAGCAGTAGCCTAGTCAGACTAAGGGCGTTAGCCATGACGGCCGTATAGGCAAAGGAGCGTGACGCCAGCTTAGTCACCACCGCACTATAGGTCGTATTTGAAAATCCTAGACCACCGTACTCCGACGGGATCATCATGCCAAAGAATCGCTCTTGCCCTAGGTAGGCCCACACATCAGGAGGTAAATCTTGGCGCTGATAAATCTCCCAGTCCGTGACCATGCGACACACCTGCTCCACCGGTCCATCAACAAAGGCCTGTTCATCGGGGCTCAGAAGGGTGGAATAGGGCTCCATTAACATGCGCTTAACGTTGGGTTTACCAGACAACAACTCTCCGTCGCCCCAGACAGGCCCCGCTGCGATGCCCGATCGCTCGATGTCTGAGCTTGCTGGCAACAGGCTAAAGGCTCGAATGGCTGTGAAAAGGGGGGCAGTAATAAACACCTGTCGAATAAACGGAATGTTGAAAACCACCGCAACCAAACAAAACACGCCCCAAAGCCATGGGGGAACCTGAAGCATGGCCAAGGCTAAGGCCCCATAGGCAAACCAAGCCACCATCGTGACATTGACATAAGCCAATGCCACGAACAAACCAACAATTAAGCCAACAATTAAAAAAGCCATAATATCTACCCCCTGGGTCGCAGACTGGGGTGTGTAACGTGAAAACCTCCTGGTGATGAACATCCTTAGTATTAAGGAGTATCAAGGAGAATCTTTAATCTTACTAAAGACAAATGGGCTGAAATAGCCGCCCTGTGCCCTTTTAACCCTAGTCTTGTTTTGTCACTGCCATAAATCAGAGCAACAAATTTTCAAACACTCCCACCGCTCCCATGGCATCTCTCCCCCATGTAGCGATCGCGCCGCATCTGTTACGGCATGGCAGATACGATGCCGATTGCCCTAGCAAGACACTAAAAACCATGGTCATGTCATGGTTTCTTTACATATATCCGTATTTATAACTAGATTATGGGTAGCTATAAATAACGGCGCTTGGGGCTGATTAACGATAAAAACGGCTGAAATCCTATCTAAGCTTCGTTTGTGAACCGTCCATAGGTAGAAACATCTTTAATGTTGGTATGGCTTGTTACACACTATCCCAGTAACTTCACGGTAAAACCATGTTGTCTGCGGCTTGCTTCATGAAAATGAACTTAATAAACTGCAAACAGGTGTGTTGTATCCCGATGTTACGTAATGAGCGTTTTTCTTAAGAGTTCAGTAGAGACCTCAACTAGTGAGGATGACTGCAAACAGCTAATCACTTTGGGAGGTCATTTGAAAACTATCCGCACTCGGCAAGGGTTGTCGCTAAAGCAGGTGGCTCAGCGAACTCATATTCAGCCCAATCAGCTCCGCGCCATAGAAACTGGCAATTGGGCTAAGCTGCCGGAAGCCGTTTATGTAAAGGGATTTGTCAAGCGATATGCCCAAGCACTGGGTTTAGATGGCGCCGCTATTGCCGACACCGTCTGTGTTGAACCAGCGGCATTTAACCCTCAGTGGGTCAATCGGTCTGATTTTTCTGCCCGTGAGCTAGGGGCCGGACCATCGTTGGTCAATTGGTGGGCTAAGCTGACTCCTTTGGTGTAGCCTGGGCAGCTACAGGTGCGATCGCATCTCCAGCTGCATCCCCGGCATCCTGCTCATCCGCATCCCCCAGCTCAGCTGGTGCATCAGATTTAGCTTCAATATGGGCTTCATAAATAGCTAAATCAAACCAGAAGGTGGTGCCAATACCCACATCGCTCACAAGGCACATCTTGCTGTGGTGTTTATCGATGATGTTTTTTACAATCGATAGCCCTAACCCCGTACCTTCCAGGGTGTGAACTCGGTTTTCTACCCGATAGAAGCGATCAAAGATCGCGTCTTGATCCTCTGGCGCAATGCCAATTCCCGTATCGGCAATTTCAATCCGAACGTTCCCCGCAAAGTCTGGGTGATCCACCGTCGACGGCGCCCGATAGGCTCGAATAGCAACACAGCCCCCCGCCGTTGAAAACTTAAGACCGTTGCCCACTAAATTGCCAAACACCTGGAGTAGCAGGTCGTAGTTACCGAGTACCGGTGGCAGCCCCTCTTCAATGTCTTGAATTAACTCAATGCCCTTGTCTTTTGCATTGAGCTGATAGGTACGAAGAATTTGCTCAATCGGCTGATGAATATCCAATGCAGAGAACTGATAGCGTCGGTTAGACTCCAACCGAGAAAGGTCTAACACGTCGTTTACCAGACGGGTCAGCCGATCCGTTTCATTATTAGCGGTTTCTAAAAATTCCTGGCGCTCTCGCTCTGAGAGATCGTCACCATATTCATAGAGGGTTTCGATAAAGGATTTGATATTAAACAGCGGTGTCCGCAATTCGTGGGAAATATTGCTAATAAACTGACTTTTCGCAGCGTTTAACGCCACTTCTCGAGTAATGTCCTGCACCGTTAGGGCAATACCTTTGACCGTTTCCCCAGACTGATCGAGGACTGAGTTGAGCAAGACACGAATGGTGCGGCTGGTGGGCTCCATTAGGGCAATGCGAAACTCTTGACTATCAGAGGAATCGCCTTTCGCTGCCTGGTAAAGCGGTCGGGTCATTTGCACCCTCACCTCGGTGGGCAGATGCTGGAGGACGTTGCCATCGGGTGGCAGCTGAGAATCCCAACCAAAAATTCGACTGGCGGCATTGTTGGCCAATACCACTTCCAGGTTGGCATCAATCAAGATTGCGCCATCGGCAATAGTGGACACCAGACGTTCTAGTTTCGCTTTCTCAGCCGTTAGCTCTTCAATATTTTGTTCTTCGTAGCGCTCCAGGCGCTCTGCCATGTAGTTAAAGCTTTGGATCAGTTCTCCAAGCTCATCGCCACCGCGGGAGACATCAATCCGCTGTTTAAAGTTACCAGCGGCAATGTTTTTTACCCCAGTCAACAGGTCTTTAATGGGTTGCGTAATGGTGAGGGCATTAAACACAGCCCCTAAAATCACCATCACCCAAATACACACAAACACGGCAATGGTGACATCGCGGGTGAGGTGAGAGGAGGCAACCACCGTAGGGTTGGGGTTGATGCCTAGGGCTAAAACACCAAGATAGTTACCCTTAGCGTTGAGGGGCACAAACACATCGGTCACTTCACCAGCCGGTGTCAAATGCTGGCGCACCATGGGTAAGTCAACACTTTTGACATAATTATCCGGCAGCTGCATGCGGCGGCTGAGGGTAAGGGAGCTTTGGACTGCCGATTCAGAATAGGGGATGCCAAAGAATATGTAGCCCTCTTGATTGGCATAGAGCATGTAGCGAATGCTCGACGTACTCTCCATAAACCGCCGGGAAAACAGAGCCAGCTCATCAAGCTGCTGTGACTCTACCAGGGGAGCCGTATTAGCGGCTAACAGAAGACCTAAGTCGCGGCCAAAGCGGGTGTCATTTAAGCGGGCATCGAGCTGAATCGTATTGACGGCCCAAAAGGTCAGGCTGCTCATAATCAGAGATACCACTAACGTGGCCGCAGCCATCAATCGAGTCTGGAGGGTAAAGTCTTTCCACCAGTCAGCAATTAGGGTCCGAATTTTTTGAAACAGCTCAACCATTCAACCTACATAAACCGCTCAACGCTATTGTGACATGAATCCCAAAATGGGGACTGGAGTGGGAAAGGTGGTCAGACCCTTAAGGGCCAGGGAGTTGTGGGTTTTGAGCCCTTAGTTTTGAGTTACAGACGCACAGGGGTACTCGAGGTTAATGATGTCCGTAGGTCTACGGCTTGGTCGTTAGCGCCGCTAAAACCGGTCAGACCCGTTTTAGCCAGTCAAAATTGCGACCTCACCCGGTGGCCAATGTCCTGACGGTAGTAAGCGTGCTCAAACTGTAGGTTATTGACGGCGCGGTAGGCATTTGCGATCGCATCTCCAAACCCATCCCCCAGAGCAGTTACCCCCAATATTCGACCGCCACTAGCTTTCACCACCCCACGCTCAAGCTGAGTGCCCGCATGGAAAACCATGGCCCCGGTGTCAGTGGCAGCATCGATACCGCTAATGGCCATGCCCTTAGGGTATTTGCCAGGGTAGCCCTCGGCCGCCATCACCACACAGGCGGCATAGCCTGACTTCCACTCAAAGGGAGGCAGACTTTCTAAACGCTGTTCACAGCATGCCAGCATAATTTTATCCAGGGGTGTCTCTAATAAGGGCAGCACCACCTGGGTTTCTGGGTCACCAAAGCGACAGTTAAATTCAATCACCTTGGGCTCTCCCTCAGGGGTGATCATCAGCCCGGCATAGACCACGCCCCGATAATCGATCCCCCGATTCTTTAACCCCTGTAACGCCGGCTCTAAAACGTCAGTTTGAATCCGATCCAGGAGGTCGGTCGGCACCACGGGGGTGGGTGCATAGGCCCCCATGCCACCGGTGTTTGGGCCAGTGTCGCCTTCTCCCACCTGTTTGTGATCCTGGGCCGGCATCAGCGGCCGAATAGTTAGGCCATCGGTCACCGCCATGATCGACGCTTCTTGACCCGTTAAAAATTCTTCGATGACGACCCGTTTACCCGCGGCCCCAAACTGACCGTCAAAGATGGCTGCGATCGCATCCTTAGCCTCCTCGACGGACATGGCCACCGTTACTCCTTTACCCGCCGCCAGCCCATCCGCCTTAATCACAATGGGCGCGCCCTGCTCGTCCACATAGGCCGTCGCCGCCTCAGCCTGATCAAAGACGGCACTCGCCGCCGTCGGAATCCCGGCCTCCTGCATCAGGGCCTTGGCCCAGGCTTTACTAGACTCTAGCTGTGCACCCTCTTGGGTAGGGCCAAATACCGTAATCCCCTCAGCCCTTAACCCATCAGCCACCCCGTCTGCTAAGGGCTGCTCTGGGCCAACGGCCACCAGGCCAATATTCTGCACCAATGAAAACCGAGCAATGCCTTCCACATCGTCCACGGACATGGCCAAGTTACTACATCCCGGCAGTGTAGCCGTGCCGCCATTTCCTGGGATGCACACCACCGCAGTCACATTGGGTGACTGTAATAATGTCCATGCCATAGCGTGCTCGCGCCCGCCACTACCAATAACAATGGCCTTCACAGCGTTTAAATCCTGACAAAATAAGCGGGCTTCATTCTCCCATGCCGTGGGTGAATTGGGAAAAGGTTGTAACGATCTACAGAGTCTCGATCATAGCGGCGTGTGGGTCAGGCTGAGGCATAGACCCGATAGGCGTTACCCAGGTCGCCCAATCGGCCAACGACCCTGGGCATTAGTCTGACGATTCCTTCGTTTCACCACTGCCAGCATCAGGTTTATCGCTACTGCTAGGGTCGGGTTCGTCGCTAGCGCTCTCCAATAGCTCAGCGGCTGTGATCCCTTCTGTGCTGTTACCAAAGCGCCAGAGCACAGCGGCCGCTTCAGCGCGGGTTACCCCCTTGTCGGCCTGGAATAGGGTGGTGTATCCCAATGCGCGCCGAATGTTAGCAAACTCTCCGTTGCTATGATCGGCCAGGACCGCCTTGAGGGCAGCGGGTTCAATTTTACCCGCATCTTGAAACCCCCAGGCTTCCGTTACCGCAGCTGCCGTCGCTTCTGGCAACACGGTCCGGGTATCTAGGGGCACTTTCCACAGAATTAAATCTTTGCGGGTTAGGGGCGCGTCGGGTCGAAACTTGATGACCGTCGAGCTGCCGTTCAGTGGGCTGGGAATAATACCCGCCTCGGCCAGACCTTGAATGGCGGAAAAATCAATATTGGTCGTGCCCACATCCTGAAAAGCAGGCTGGCTGCTTTCCACCGCCGGTCGAATTTTTTTAGCGCGCTGATCTGCATAGAAGCGATTATTCACCTCCATTAACCAGCGGGCATATTCACGACGGGTGATGATTTGGTTGGGCAAAAACTCGTTGGGGTTGCGTTCAATATTGTCATCGGCCTTGACATCAATCAGCATGAGCAGGTCTAAGGTGACCAAATCCTCGATAGGCTGCTGCAGTTCTTCGGGCGCTTCACCAATATCGGTGTAACTAGGTTGGGTAAACGTAGGAATCGCTGCGCTCTCTGCCTGGTCAGGGGAGTCTGTCTCGTCCCCGCTGGGCTCGGGCTCGGGCGCTTCTGCAACCGGATCAGGGTCAGACACCCCGTCAGGTGTGCTAGCTGTATCGTTATCAGCGGTTTCTTCCTCAACCAGCTGCGGGTCGGGTTCTAAATTCTTTTCTAGGGAATTTCCCAACGGACTCCCCTCGCAACTAGCCAGAACCAAGCACAGGATCAGACCCAAGGATTTGACGAAATGCTGACGAGGGAGATACTGCATTCAACTAAGTCCTATCGACGCTGCGTTACCAGGTTAGTCTACTAGTTTAGTTGATGGGGATCGCCAATGATTGTCCATGGAGCAGGTTAGGCTGGAAAAGCCGCCTCGCCTACTTTTTTAACTCACATCATGGCTCGTCCGATTATTATCGACTGCGATCCTGGCGTGGATGATGCGATCGCAATTCTCCTCGCCCTCGCCCATCCCACGAAACTCAATATCCTGGGCATCACCACCGTCGCAGGCAATGTCCCCCTACACTACACCAGCCAAAACGCCCTCAAGATCTGTGCCCTGGCCAACCGTGGTGACATTCCCGTTTACGCCGGCTGCCCACGGCCAATGCTCAGACCCTTATTTACCGCTGCCGATATCCATGGAACCACCGGTTTACAAGGAACAAAGCTACCCGAGCCAACCCAGCCCCTAATGGTGCAACACGCTGTTGCATTTTTGATCGACACCCTGCAACAGGCAACCGAACCCGTCACCCTAGCCACCCTCGGTCCGCTCACCAACGTTGCCATCGCCCTAGTCCAAGCTCCCCAAATCGCCAGCAAAATTGACACCATTATTGCCATGGGCGGGGCCATTACCCACGGCAACGTCACCCCCGCCGCCGAATTTAATATCTACGTCGACCCCCATGCCGCCCAAGTAGTGCTTGAGTCGGGCATTCCCATCAAACTCATTACCCTCGATACCACCCACCAGGTACTCACCACTCCCGAGCGGTTGGACACTTTCAGACAGCTCCATACCCCCATCGGTGATGCCACCGCTGACCTTTTGGCCCACTATGGGACTCCAGATATTGAGCGCTACGGCATCAACGGAGCACCGCTCCACGACCCTTGCGTCATTGCCTATCTCTTAAAACCAGAACTATTCACCTTCAGATCCACCTACACCACTATCGACACCACCAGTCCTGAGAATCTAGGCCGTACCGTCATTGACTGGTGGGGGCGAACCGGTAAACCCGCAAATACCCAAGTAGCAGAGTCAGTCAAGTCAGCTGACATCTATACGTTACTCATGGAGTCTTTTTAGAATCCTTGAGCAAGTCGGCTACTTTACGGCACAGGCCAACAACGATTGCTAAAATGCCACCAGGCCATCCGATAGAGTAATGACCTACACCACCCAGCAACTTATCGACATCCTCGATCAAGAACTCAAAGCCGCCTGGCGTGGAGAGCGCGTATTACTATCAACCGACGATCGCCTCGCTAATCCAGTCGTCTCCAAAGCGATCGGTGCCGATAAGCTTAGTAAAGTCTTTGCCTATCAGGACTTTCGCGCACAGATCCATCAGTATCAGCGTGACCATAGTGTGTCAGGTCTAGTGTGGCATCCCTGCACATTCAAAGACCACACCATTCAGCTCCCCGAGATTCATCCCGATCTAACCGCTATCCAGGCAGATAAAGTAACCCTCGCCGCCGCCAAAGCCAGCATTCTTCAATTTTGGCAGACCGCCATTGACGGATTACGCCTTTGGGAAGCCGGTCATGACCCCATTGAAATAGACACCGCCAAGGTCCAAGTCTATATCCAAGATGCAGAATGGGCCGATCTAACCGCCACCCGCAGTGAGCTTTACCTGGGTCTATGCTGGGGCAACCCCAAAGAGTGCTATTACGACTGGGCCTATCCAGAGTCAGGCTGTCATCGCATCATTGCCGCCGCCGCCGAACCCAGCGCCATCAAAGTGTAACGTTTAAGCTCTAACGTTTAAGAAAAAAGGGGGCAGGAAACTTACACAATTTCCTACCCCCTTTTTAGTTATTCGAAGCTATTAGCTAGTCACTAAAAACTAGTGATTACGGCTTAATAGCGATAGCTGCTACCACCAGAACCGGGCTTGTGAACGATAAAGCTGAGGATCTGGCACTGCTTCACGTTGTCGAAACCAACTACGCGAATAAAGCAGTCGGGATACTCAGAACGACAGGCTTGCACTTCGTCTAGTACCTCACGGGTGCTCTTTGCGTTAAACAAAGGCAGCTTCCACATGGTCCAGTAATAAACTTCGGGGTCAGAAGTTTCGTTAAACTCAACAGCAGGAAAATAGCCCTGCTCGAGAACATAGTGGATCTGACGCTCGATTTGAGCATCGGATAGGGGGGGAAGATAGGACAGCGTTTCGTAACGACGCTCTTTAGGCAGAGTTTTCATAATCTACTCGTCGGTATCGGTTTACAGCGGCTGTTAAACAGCACAAATATCTAAGCCTTAGTCAGGCATGGAATCTTTTTCACTAGCATCCGCTTCACGTTGCAAATCCTCAGAACTCATCTGAGTAATTCGCTCTAAGTGTCGTTTACGATGCTCAATGTTGGCTTGCTGAATGCCGGTTAGCACCATTTCTGGCAAAAACTCAGTCACTTCTTCAGCCAGATGTTGACGGACAGTCATCACCCGCAGGGCTAGATCGGCTTGCTCTTTCATTAAAGAAGCAATAAATGCCTCGCCATCCTGCAACTTATCGCGGGACGCAAACTCATTGAACCAGTACGAACGAGGTAAATTAGTTTCTCGCAACTGTCCCAGGACTACTCGAACCGCTTGATAGGTTAGATAGCTTGTTAGCGTCTTAGCCGTATCTTTTGCAATTCGCTTTATGTCCATAGGTCAGCTCAATGCATTTTTTGCATTAAAGCAGGTTCAAACAGCTGATGCAGTAACCAAGACAGCAATTTTTGATGACATTGCCAATGGGCATTAGCAATAGCCACAATCCTGCTGCCTCAGCGATAGCGATTAGATAGTATCCATGGTCTCGAATTCAAACTTGATTTCCTTCCAAAGTTCGCAAGCTGCAGCCAACTCAGGAGACCACTTACAAGCTTCGCGGATGATGTCGCCACCTTCGCGAGTTAGGTTACGGCCTTCGTTACGAGCTTGAACACAAGCTTCAAGTGCAACACGGTTAGCTGTTGCACCAGGTGCGTTACCCCAAGGGTGCCCCAGAGTACCACCACCAAACTGAAGCACGGAATCATCGCCAAAGATCTCAACCAGTGCAGGCATGTGCCATACATGGATACCACCCGAAGCAACAGCCATGACACCAGCCATGGATGCCCAGTCTTGGGTGAAGTAGATACCGCGAGACTTATCTTGCTCGACGTAGTTCTCACGTAGCAGGTCTACAAAGCCAAGGGTACCGGCACGGTCACCTTCGAGCTTACCGACAACAGTACCGGTGTGAATGTGGTCACCACCGGAGAGGCGCAAGCACTTTGAAAGAACACGGAAGTGAATACCGTGGTTCTTCTGACGGTCAATTACCGCGTGCATCGCACGGTGAATGTGTAGCAGAACGCCGTTATCGCGACACCAGTGAGAAAGTGTGGTGTTAGCGGTGAAACCTGCTGTTAGGAAGTCGTGCATGATGATGGGCTGGTCGAGTTCTTTAGCGTACTCGGCCCGCTTGATCATCTCTTCGCAAGTGGAAGCAGTCACGTTTAGGTAGTGACCCTTAATCTCGCCAGTTTCTGCCTGTGCTTTGCTGATGGCATCTGCAACAAACAAGAAACGATCGCGCCAGCGCTGGAAAGGCTGGGAGTTGATGTTCTCGTCATCCTTAGTGAAGTCCAGACCACCCCGTAGGCACTCATAAACCGCACGACCGTAGTTCTTAGCAGACAGACCGAGCTTAGGCTTAATGGTGCACCCTAGCAGGGGACGGCCATACTTATTAATTCTGTCGCGCTCAACCTGAATACCGTGGGGAGGGCCTTGGAATGTCTTGAGGTAGGCAACCGGGATGCGAAGGTCTTCTAGACGTAGGGCACGTAGAGCCTTGAAACCGAATACGTTACCAACCAGAGACGTCAGCAGGTTGGTTACAGAACCCTCTTCAAATAGATCAAGGGGATAAGCAACGTAGCAGATGTATTGATTATCTTCGCCGGGAACAGGCTCAATGTCATAGCAACGGCCTTTGTACCGATCCATATCGGTCAAAAGGTCGGTCCATACAGTGGTCCATGTACCAGTAGAAGACTCTGCTGCAACGGCTGCTGCGCACTCTTCTGGAGGAACTCCAGGCTGAGGCGTCATCCGGAAAGCCGCCAAGATATCTGTATCTTTGGGCGTATAGTCCGGCGTGTAATAAGTCAGCTTGTAATCTTGTACGCCAGCTTTGTAACCAGCCTTCGACTGCGTCGACGTCTGAGAGTAAGACATATCTCCCTTCCTGTGAATCAAACTAGATGGCTTAGAACTGTCGCAATACCTAGGAAGGAAAGGCCAACGAATGCCTGATAGCTTCCCAAGGCGGCTAAGTTCAAAAAATGGTATCGAGCAGCAAAAACTGCCAGACAGCCAAATTGACTGTTCTCCTTATTTCCTAGGCAGTTAGCTACTGCCTAATGCTTTAAGAATACTATCAGCGATCTGATAAGTTGAATTTTGGAAGTTCTGTATAGATTCATAACTTTTGTTTATGAATCTACGTGGAATACCATTAAGTTTTCGAAATATGAGCCTGCTTATACAGCACGTAGGGCTTTGCTGATTATGCAGAGTTAGACAAGCACCTTTATGTCAAAATTACTATCCCATAGGGGTTGAGAAAGTCTTTTCTCTTTTAATAGAGTTTTTAGATTTACTAATGAATGGCAGGCTAATTGGGGTTGCTTTAGATTGACACAGGTGCGTGGGCACGCTATCAAAAGCATCAAGCTACCTGTTGGCCTTCGCTACAGGAAAAATAGACTCGTGGATTTATGACTCGTAGACTCTCTGGAGACGTCACTGTGATTTTTGCTAAGCAATTAATTCGACTGGCCGTAGGCGTAACACTTTTGGGAGGTGCAGCCTCTTTACCAGTTGGTGCTCAAGAATCAAACAGTAACCCTCTATATACAGATCCACCGCCACGGGTTACGCCTCTACCGTCGGAGCGCCCTTACCAGCGCAGTCCGCTAGCCACCGACTTCCAGGTGGGGGCCCTGCAGTCAGACTATACCGGTAGTCTTTGGGTCGGGTCCCACCAGGGGTTAGCCCGCATTAATCCAGCCACCGGTGTCATCCAGTCTCGGGTAAATGTTCCTAACCGATTTATTGACGCCATGGCTCAGGATCGGGTGGGCCGCATTTGGCTAGGCACTTATAACGGTCTGGTTAGGGTAGACCCTCGCATCAATCAGATTACGGCACAAAATTTTCGACTGCCCTCCAATCGAGTGTTGGATATGGCAGTGGATGGTCGGGGGTTCTTGTGGGTAGGAACCGATCAGGGGTTGGCCATGGTGAGTCCTGATCGGGGTCTTTTAATGACCACATTGCAGGAATTACCAGGCACCAGTGCCAATGCCTTAACGGTGGATAAAACTGGGCAGCTATGGGTGGGGACCCTAACGGGATTAGTTCGGGTAGATACGGCGACGGCGTTTGTCTTAAATCGAGTGTCGAATATACCGGGGCGCTCGGTGCAGACCATAGCGACCGGTCCCCAAGGACAGATATGGGTGGGTACGGCCCAAGGGTTGTTTGTATTTGAAGCAGATACGGGGACATTGCTCCGTTCTGTGACCGAAATGCGCGGTAAAAGTGTGACTGATATTGCCTTTGCGCAGACCCAAAGTCTGTGGGTGGGAACTGAAAACGGACTGTTTAAGCTCAATCCTTACAATGGTGCCATTGTCAGTCGTGTGCCTAATTTGCCGTCGGACCATGTGCTCTCTTTGGCCACTGATGTTAGCGATAAGCTGTGGGTGGGAACAACGGAAGGTTTGGCCTGGATGAGCCTGACAACGGGACGAGCCAACACCCATGAAGCATTTGTCAGCCCGAGAGGATTAGCGCAATAGAGAGCCATTGACCGTTGATACATCGTAGAGGCGTTCCATGGAAGGTTTCCACACGAATTGTCCCCTCAAAATGGATGAGTTGTGGCCTAATTGTAAGAGAGGTGGTTGAGCTAACCGCTGGTGAAAAGTGACTACGGTGTAATCAGCTATGACCGTTACGATTTCTCAGGTAATCCGTTGGAAACAGGAGAGGCGGGCGATTGCAGCGCTCACAGCCTGGGATTATCTTTCGGCACAGCTTGTGGATACGGCTGGTGTGGATATTGTCTTAGTGGGTGACTCGTTGGCTATGCCCGTGCTGGGGTACGACACGACCATACCCCTGACGTTAGATGAGATTATGCATCATGCTAAAGCCGTTCGTCGTGGCATATCTGAGGCGTTAATGGTGGTGGATTTACCATTTTTGAGCTATCAGGTAAGTCCGGAACAGGCCCTGGCCAATGCGGGGAAAGTCATGAAAGAAACGGGAGCCCAGGCGGTGAAATTGGAGGGTGGGCAACCAGCGATGGTGGCAACGGTGGCGCGGCTCACCCAAATAGGCATTCCGGTAATGGGGCATGTGGGGTTGACGCCCCAGTCAGTGCACCAGTTTGGGGGGTTTCGTAAGCAAGGAAAAACATCCGAGGAAGCGGAGCGAATTTTACAGGAGGCTCAATCGTTGGAGCGGGCAGGGGCGTTTGCGATTGTTTTAGAGCATATCCCAACTGATGTGGCGAAAACCATCACCCAAGCCGTGGATATTCCCACCATCGGCATTGGCGCTGGCCCCCATTGTGACGGTCAGGTGCTGGTTACGTCAGATCTGTGGGGGCTTTCGACCTGGCAACCGCCCTTTGCTAAACCCCTAGTGGATTTGAGATCGCAAGCCATCCAAGCCGCCCAGCAATTTTGTAGCCAAATCCGTCAAACCGACTGAGCAAGGCCAATTGAGGCTAAGCTGGCTATGGGTTAGCGGAACCTGGATAACAATTGTCCAGTCGATTGGCTGAGTGTGCAAAGTAGTTTGCTCAGTGTGCAGACTACTTTGCGCACTTAAACTTCTATTCGCCTCCAGACCGCCGGTACCTGCTGCGAAATTCTTATAAGTAACGTCTAAACTGACTGATTTATGGCTAAGCTATCCGCTGAACTTCAGCGCTATTTTTTAGATGCTCCATCCCTGACACCCACGCCCCACGAAACCGCCGCCGCTAACGTTTCAACACCGGGTAGCGATGTCACCTTAAAAGAGCTGCTCACCCTGGGTGGGGAACGCACCTTTGGTTTTTTGTTTGTCTTATTGTCACTGCCGTCGGCGCTACCGGTACCAGCACCGGGTTATTCAATTCCGTTTGGCATTGTGATGTTATTGCTCGCGGTGCAGCTGATTATTGGACGGGCCCAGCCTTGGTTGCCGGAAAGCTGGCTGGATAAGGGATTTGCACGGACGAAGGTAGCCGGGTTTATTACGAAGGGGCTGCCTTGGCTGCAAAAGATTGAAGCGGTATCACGGCCAAGACTATCAATTATTTGTACAAGCCCGGTGGGTCGGTTGGTTTTGGGAGTTGCGATCGCACTTATGTCCACCTGCATGATGATTCCAATTCCCGGCACCAACACCCTGCCCGCCATTGGCATCTTCGTCATTGGCTTTGGCCTGTTAGATGATGACGGTGCCATTAGCCTAGCCGGACTCACCCTTTGCACCCTGGCCGTTGGCCTAGTTGCATCAGTCGTCATCCTCGGTGCTGAAGTCGTCGACCAAGGCAAAGACTGGGTAAAAAGTTTAATTTTAGGTCGTTAGATTATTCCATTCACGGCGGCTGCCCTGCACCAGAGCTACATCAGCTCTGGAAACTCATATACGACAACGCCCGACCCAGGACGATTAGTCACATCAGCGTAGCCAGATTTGACCATCGTAGTCAGCTCTTCTTCGATGGTTTCAAAGGACTGGCCAGTTTCCATCACCGCTTGGGTCACCGTAATCTGACCACTGTGGAGTTTGGCCAGTCGCAGCAGCTGTACCATCAGGGTCTCTTGACTCACTTCAGCCGCCACCACAGGCTGCATATCAAAGTTAGACGGACGATCGCCAAAGAGCTGCCGATGACGTTTTTCAGCCATGTCAGGAATTAACAGCAGGTCAATAAACTGACCAAAGCCAAACAGCCCAAAGGTACAAAACCACAGCAGTCCCGATGCAATTTTGCCGTTATACAGTCGGTGCAGCCCACCTATACCAAACAAAAATCCTAGCCACAGCAGATAGCTAGCTGTTTTGCGATTTTTAACTTCCTGGGATGACACTATGGCAGACATG
>ERZ1740059.907-NODE-907-length-15113-cov-5.525369_pt1 | contig 15113 bp, 18 predicted proteins | sample MGYA00581744_ERZ1740059 | MGnify/ENA primary metagenome ERZ1740059 (study PRJEB43018, sample SAMN04849738) | marine metagenome | isolation source: floating plastic debris | place: Pacific Ocean | collected 2008-08-28 | study: EMG produced TPA metagenomics assembly... | reverse complement strand
TCTTGTTGCTGTTCAAGATCGTGGAGAACATCGGCGATATCTTTTCCTTCGGCGGCTAGGCCAGGCGCCTGTTGCAGACAGATGGCCTTGGCTTGAGACTAATTTGAGAGACGCGCTGCGGTGCTCTTATGCAGCGGAGGTCGATATCGGATCTGCCCACATTTTTCCCGCGCGTGGCGTATCTATTTTGAAATCCGTTGCGTGGGCTTTGTAGAATGTCTTTCCGAATTGACGCGCGGCTTTCATGGGGGCGCTTGGGTCGCGGCATATGTCACCGCGTGCGTTGCCATAGCCATGAACCACGCCTGCAAAGGTAGAATTCGTGTAGCGGCTAAACTCTTGCGCCTGATGCACGATACCGTGGGAAACGGTGGGGAAGGTTTCCTCGGAACTCAGCACCAAACCGATCCGCTTGCCTTGGATCTCGGACAGTACACGTGGGGACCCGGGAGAGGACGCGGCCACGTAGCAAAACATCCGATCAAAGAACGCTTTGAGCTGCGCTGACATGCCGTACCAGTAAATGGGGGTGGCGAGGATCAGACCGTCCGCAGGCAGAAACTCATTGAAGAAGAGATCATGATATCCGTCCCTGATGCCGCATTGCCCGTCTGCGCAGCGACACGCTTTGCAGTCCTTCAGAAAGCCATCGATGACGGCGTTCAGATCGCGGTGGGTTGCATTATGCCCCGCTTCCTGGAGGCCTGCGAGCACCTCTCCCGCCAGAAGGGTAGAGTTGCCTGTCTGTCTCGGGCTGGACGTCAGAACGAGAGTTTTCATGTCATGATCTCCGGTGTGTTTGGCATTTGATCTTGACGATTTAACGAGTAGTCACCATAAAGCAAGTACGTACCTTTTGGTAACTATCCCGAGGCACAAGATGGACAGCAGCAAACCTGACCCGAGCGTGTTTGATGCCGAGTGTTCTGCGCGGCACGCACTGGAGTTGATTGCCAGCAAGTGGGCTGTCTTAATCCTATCAGCTTTGGCGGAGGCCCCGATGCGCAACGGGGCTTTGATGCGGCGCATCGATGGTATCTCACAAAAGATGCTGACCCAAACCCTGCGCGATCTTGAGAGAAATGGTCTTGTCGTGCGTGAAGACATGAAGACGATCCCTCCGCATGTCTCCTACCGGCTGAGCGAGCTTGGCTGGTCCCTGAGTTCGGCATTGATCACGTTGGATCGATGGGCCGAGCATAATTTCCCAGAGTTGGATCGGGCGAAAGAGGCCTACGACCTGCAAAACGGCTAGATGTGCCGCGTGGGTCCATTTTGGATCAGACGCCGCGCCAGATCCAACCACCGCCCAGAATGCGGGAGCCGCCGGTTTCGTAGAACACGCAGGCCTGTCCGGGGGACACGCCGGCCTCTGGTGCGAAAAGCGTGACTTCGGCTTCGGTCTCGGACAGCGGTCGGATGATTGCTTCGCGCGGCGGGCGGGTCGAGCGGACCTTCACGGAGACATGCCATTCTTCGCGCGATGTCAAAGGCGCGTCACCTAGCCAGTTGATCTCTCGCACCGGCACGGTGCGCGTCGAAAGAAGCTCTTTTGGGCCCACGATGACGCGCTTTGTGTCTACATCCAGCTTGACCACGTAAAGCGGCTCGCTCAGGCCTCCGATGCCAAGGCCCCGGCGTTGGCCAATGGTGTAATGGATCACACCCTGATGATCGCCCAGAACGCGTCCGTCCACATGGACGATCTCACCCGGTTCAGCCGCACCCGGGCGCAGCTTTTCAATGACGGAGGCGTAATCGCCACCCGGCACAAAGCAGATATCCTGACTGTCGGGTTTGTTGGCGACGGTCAGGTTGTACTTCGCCGCCAGCTCACGCGTGGCGTCTTTGGAGGGCAGGTGGCCCAACGGAAAGCGCAAAAAGCTCAACTGCTCCGGCGTTGTGGAAAACAGAAAGTAGCTTTGATCGCGATTGGCATCGGCCGCGCAATGCAGTTCAGGGCCGGATGCGCCAAGCTTGCGCTGAATGTAATGGCCCGTCGCCATGCAATCAGCATCCAGATCCCGTGCGGTTTGCAGCAGATCTTTGAATTTCACACGCTCATTGCAGCGGATGCAGGGCACAGGCGTGGCGCCGGCCAGATAGCTGTCGGCAAATTCGTCGATCACCGCATCTTTGAACAGGTTCTCGTAATCCAGCACGTAATGGGGAAAGCCCATCTCTTCGGCCACGCGGCGCGCATCGTGGATGTCGACGCCAGCGCAGCACGCACCTTTCTTGGCCAAAGCCGCGCCATGATCATAAAGCTGCAGCGTCACACCCACCACGTCATAGCCTTCTTCCGCCAGCATGGCCGCGACAACCGAGCTGTCCACGCCGCCAGACATCGCCACCACGACACGGGTGTCGGCAGGGGCTTTGGCCAGGCCCAGGGAATTGAGATCAGAATCGAGCGCCATGACATCTTAGCTTTGGGTTGAAAGTACTGCGGAATATAGGAAAATCCTAATTACTCTCAAGGTGGTGTTTCATTCGGTGTTAAGTGTCATTGCGCATCCTTGGTCGCGTAATCACACGAGAAGCGCCATGTATCTCAAAAAAGTTGATGGGCCAAGATCTGTTAAGCTCCCTGATGGCACGGTGATGAGCCGTGCCGACCTCCCGCCTATGGAGACGACGCGCTGGGTTGCCTCGCGCAAGCTGGCCGTTGTGCGCGGCGTCATGCACGGGCTTATCACGCAGGATGAAGCCTTGGAGCGCTACAGTCTCAGCGATGAAGAGTTTCAGGAATGGCTCACATGCCTGTCGGAACGGGGCGCTGATGGCCTCAAAGCCACACATCGTTAAGGCGAAATCGCAAGGCGCACTAGACAACCTAGGGTAGATAGTGCAGTTTCTTTCCTATCGGTAACGTGTGATTAACCAATTCTTGGCAACCTAAGATTGAAGAGGACGGATAGTAGCGGAGACGAAGAATGCGCGTGCTTCTTGTGGAAGACGACCCGACGACGTCGAAAAGCATTGAGTTGATGCTCACTCATGCAAATCTCAACGTCTATACAACGGATCTTGGTGAAGAAGGCATCGATCTTGCCAAGCTCTATGACTATGATTTGATTTTGCTGGATCTCGGACTGCCCGACATGAGTGGCCATGAAGTGCTGCGCCAGTTGCGATTGTCGCGAGTGGAAACCCCGATTTTGATCCTAAGCGGCGAAAATGACACGGAAAACAAGATCAAAGGCTTCGGATTTGGCGCAGATGACTACCTGACAAAGCCGTTCCATCGCGAAGAACTGGTGGCCAGGATCCATGCGATCATTCGGCGGTCCAAAGGGCATTCCCAATCGGTCATCAGAACAGGCAAGGTGCATGTCAATCTAGACGCCAAGACGGTGGAAGTGGCCGGCCGCACGGTGCATCTGACGGGCAAGGAATACCAGATGCTGGAGCTTTTGAGCCTGCGCAAAGGCACAACGCTCACCAAAGAGATGTTTCTCAATCACCTCTACGGCGGCATGGATGAACCTGAGCTCAAGATCATCGATGTGTTCATCTGCAAGTTGCGCAAGAAATTGTCGGTCGCGACAGAAGGTGAGAACTACATCGAAACGGTTTGGGGGCGTGGATACGTCCTGCGTGATCCCGATCCTGCCACGAGTGACTCACCGCCCATTGCCGTGAGTGCCTGATCGCGGTGCTTTGCTAGGACCGCTCCGGTAGAATTGCAGGTTCTACGCTCTTCGAAAGCGCCTGATTGGCTGGACCAAAGGCACATCGCGCCCTATCACATCCTGTGGTAGGGCGTTTTTTCGTGATGCCCGTGTAATGATGCAGCGCCACATAAAGTGCGCCCCTTTGTGGGCATGACGAAGAAAAGGCTCGATGATGAGCGACAAAGACATCTCGCAGCTGAGCGAAGAAGACGCGGCGGAAGAACTCAAACGGCTCGCCGTCACCATCGCTGCGGCCAACACGGCCTATCACACGCATGATGCCCCTGAGATCAGCGATGCAGATTTCGACGCACTGAAAGCGCGTAACCTGGCAATCGAGGCCCGGTTCCCCGAACTCAAGCGCAGCGATAGCCCCTCAGATCACGTGGGCGCTGCGCCATCTGAGGCCTTTGCCAAGATCACCCATGCGGTGCGCATGTTGAGCCTCTCCAACGCGTTTGATGACGCCGATGTGGCAGAGTTCGACGCCCGCATTCGCCGCTATCTGGGCCTGGCAGATGACGCGCCGCTTGCGTTCACGGCAGAGCCGAAGATCGATGGATTGAGCCTGAGCCTGCGCTACGAAGAGGGCAAGCTGGTGCAAGCGGCCACCCGTGGCGACGGCGAGGTGGGCGAGAACGTCACCGCCAATGCCCTGACCATTGATGACATTCCCGCCACTGTCGAGGGCGCACCGGACGTGATGGAAATCCGCGGTGAGGTGTATATGAGCCACGCAGATTTTGACGCACTCAACGCGCGTCAAACCGATGCAGGTGCCAAAACCTTCGCCAATCCGCGCAACGCGGCCGCGGGATCGTTGCGCCAGCTCGACGCGGCGATCACGCGGTCACGTCCTTTAAGATTTTTTGCCTATTCCTGGGGGGAGCTGTCCGAGCCCCTCGCAGAGACCCAGATGAGCGCGATTGAGCGCATTGCGCATCTGGGCTTTCAAACAAATGTCCGCACGCAGCTTTGCACCGGTGTCACAGAGATGATTGATCATTATCAGAGCATTGAGCAGGCCCGTGCCACGCTGGGCTATGACATTGATGGCGTGGTCTACAAGGTCGATGATCTGGCGCTGCAGGGGCGTCTTGGCTTTCGTTCCACCACGCCGCGCTGGGCAACGGCCCATAAATTTCCCGCGGAGCTCGCATGGACCCGGCTGGAAGCGATCGACATTCAGGTGGGCCGCACGGGCGCACTCAGCCCGGTTGCGCGTCTGACCCCGTTTACGGTGGGCGGCGTGGTCGTTTCCAAGGCGACGCTGCACAACGAAGACTATATCGCAGGCAAAGATTCCAAAGGGCAGCCGATCCGCGATGGCAAGGACATCCGAGTTGGCGACTGGGTGCAGGTCTACCGCGCGGGGGATGTGATTCCGAAAGTCGCGGATGTGGATCTGTCGAAACGCCCCGAAGATGCGGTGCCGTATCAGTTTCCGACGATCTGTCCTGAATGCGGTTCTGAGGCGATCCGGGAAGAGGGCGACTCTGTGCGGCGCTGTACGGGCGGGCTCAGTTGCCCGGCGCAGGCGGTGGAGCGTCTCAAGCATTTCGTCTCGCGCGCGGCGTTTGACATTGAAGGCCTGGGCTCCAAGCAGGTGGAACAGTTTTACCGCGATGGATGGGTGGCGGAACCGGCGGATATTTTCACCCTACCAGAGCGCTATGGCGAGGGCATCCAGCAGTTGAAGAACCGGGAAGGCTGGGGTGATAAAAGCGCGAATAACCTCTTTCAAGCTATTGAGGAAAAACGGAATATTCCATTTGCGCGCGTCCTGTTCGCGCTCGGCATTCGCCATGTGGGTGAACAGGCCAGCACGCTCATTGCGCGCACCTACGGGGAGTGGGACGCGTTTCTGGCCGCGATGGATGGGGCTTCAGAGCATGCTGGTGAGACCTGGGACGGGCTTTTGTCCATCGACGGCGTGGGTGAGGTGATGGCCAGGAGTTTGGTCACTGCATTCGCCCAACCTCAAGAGCGTCAGAGCATTGACCGGTTGACCGCGCATTTGGCCATCGAAAGCGCCGAACGCCCGGAGACTGATGGCAGCCCGGTGGCTGGCAAAACGGTGGTTTTCACCGGATCATTGGAAAAGATGACCCGCGCCGAGGCCAAGGCACGGGCCGAAGCCATGGGGGCGAAAGTGTCGGGATCTGTCAGTGCCAAGACCGACCTTGTTGTCGCCGGGCCAGGGGCTGGATCCAAAGCCAAAAAGGCCGAAGATCTGGGCATTGAAATGATCAATGAGGATGATTGGCTGGCCCTGATCGGCGCCGCGTAGCCGAGATGGTGGGGCGGCCGGAAATCTTGTTTCCGCTCTTTGCAGGGCTTGAAACGCTGGACGGCGTGGGTCCGAAATCTGCGCATAATTTCAAAGGTCTGGCGGTGGAAAAGCCGCGTGATCTGCTCTTCACGCTGCCCTATTCTGGCATTGATCGTCGCCCCGTGCCAACGGTGCAAATGGCGGATTTACCGAAAGTCTTGACCGTTGAGATCACCGTGGGCCGGCACCTCGCTCCAAGCGCGCGCGGGCGGCCCTATCGCATCGAAGTGCAGGATGCGCAGGCCTCCTTTCACCTCATCTTTTTTCATTCTCATCCCGATTATCTTCAAAAAACTTTGCCTGAGGGTTCGCGTCGGGTCGTATCGGGCAAGGTGGAGCTCTTTGACGGCATCGCGCAGATGACTCACCCAGACTTTGTGGTGCCGCCGTCTGAGGCCCGCGAGATCCCGGAATTTGAGCCGGTTTACCCCAAGACCGCAGGCATCACGCAAAAGCTGATGCTCAAGGCAACACGGTCCGCCTTGGCGCGGGCGCCTGATCTGCCAGAATGGATTGATCCCGGTTTGACAGCCGAGAAAAAATGGCCCAGGTGGTGCGACGCGATTGACGCCGCCCATGCGCCCACAACGATAACGGCGCTCTCTCCGGAAGACCCGGCGCGCGCGCGGTTGGCCTATGATGAATTGCTCGCCCATCAAATGACGCTGGCCTTGGCGCGTGCGCGGGTGCGGCGTGCGAAAGGGCGCGTGACGCAAGGCGACGGGTCGCTCAGGCAGGCCGTTTTGGCGGGGCTGCCGTATCGCCCGACCGGGGCGCAGACGCGATGCATCGCTGAGATCGCGGAAGACATGGCAAGCGTCCGACGGATGAACCGCCTGTTGCAGGGCGATGTGGGGGCGGGCAAGACGCTGGTGGCGCTCTGCGCGCTTTTGATTGCAGTTGAAGCCGGCGGGCAGGGCGTGATGATGGCCCCCACCGAGATCTTGGCGCGCCAGCATCTCGAGGGGCTCCGGCCCTTGGCGGCGGCCGCGGGCGTGCGATTGGAGATCCTGACCGGGCGCGACAATGGCGCGGCGCGGCGTGAAAAACTGGCCGCGCTGGAGGATGGGGCGATCCAAATTCTCGTGGGCACCCATGCTGTCTTTCAAAAGGATGTGGTTTTTGCGGATCTGCGTCTGGCTGTCGTGGATGAACAGCACCGCTTTGGCGTGCGCCAGCGGTTAGAGCTGGGCCGCAAGGGAGAAGATGCGGATGTTCTGGTCATGACGGCGACACCCATACCACGCAGCCTCTCGCTTGCGCATTACGGGGATATGGACATCTCCGTGCTGGACGAAAAACCGCCCGGGCGCAAACCGGTGACCACCGCGTTGATCAATATGGACCGAATGGAGGACATCACAGCCCGCCTGCGCCGGGCCATCGATGAGGGGCGTCAGGCCTATTGGGTCTGCCCATTGGTCGACGAAAGCGAGCAGGTCGATCTGTCCAGCGCGGAAGAGCGGTTCAAACATCTCCGCGCGGTATTGGGCGAAGGAACCGTCGGTCTGGTGCATGGTCAAATGCCCGCTGAGGCCAAAGACGCTGCGATGCGGGCGTTTCAGACCGGCGAGACCGCCGTTCTGGTGGCAACAACCGTCATCGAGGTGGGGGTCGATGTTCCCAATGCCTCGATCATGGTCATCGAGCGGGCGGAGCATTTTGGCTTGGCACAACTGCATCAGCTGCGTGGCCGCGTTGGGCGTGGCGCGGCACAGTCGACCTGTTTGTTGGTCTATCAGGGTCCGTTGGGGGAAGCCGGCGAGCGGCGGCTCTCGACCATGCGCGACACCGAGGACGGGTTTGCCATTGCCGAGGTGGATCTGGAAATGCGCGGGGCTGGGGATCTAATCGGCACGGCGCAATCGGGCCTGCCGCGATTTCGGGTGGCTGACATTGAACGTCAGACCGCGCTTATGAAAACCGCACAGCAAGACGCTCGAAAGTTGTTACTGGATGATCCCGAGTTGACCTCTGAGCGGGGGCAGGCGGCGCGGATCCTGCTGTGGCTCATGGAACAAGACCAAGCCATTCGTTTGATCGATGTGGGTTAAATCACCCATTCCAGTGTTAGAACAAAACTTCCTTGGAAAATCAGAGGCTTGCCGAGGATTGACGTAAAAAGTTCGCGTTTGTTCTCATAAAGTTCTTTACAAGGCGTGAATAAAATGAGAACAAATTAGCAACAACGCAAACATATCCGAGGCCAGCATGACCAAGCGCATCAAACACATCACCGCCCAAGCCCAAGACAGTTATCTCGGCGATATCGTCGGCGGTGCCGCATTGATGATCATTTTGGTGGCTGGTCTGCATTTGCCTAGCCTCTTCTGAAAACGCTCTTCTGAAGATGTTCTATTCGTATTGAAAGGTTCTGCCTGCGACGCTCCTGATCTCTCTCGCGCTCCTGCATCTACTGTCCCAACTTAGGATGCCATAGCGCACTGTCCCGCGCCAAACCGGGGTCCGCCTCATCCCCCCGGTTGAATACGTCCCGCGCGAGAAATCACACCGGAGCACCGCATTCCTTCCGCCGCCGCTTGTTGCAAGCGCGCGGCGGTTTTTTTGGTTTGGGTCCAGAGAATAACGGCGCGGGCGCGGGCGGGCGCTTCGGGATCACTTCAGCTGGGCGTCACGCGCAGGAGGCTTTGACCTCATCCATGGCCTCCACCAGCGCATCAAGCGTCAGCAAGATCGAGGCATGGCGGTTGGCAAACCCGCTCGCGGCGCGCAGAACTTCGAGCTCGTCAAATGGGGCGGGCGGACGTGCCGCATCTTCAGACAGCATCGCTTTTAGCGCGTCACGCGCAGTGCGCACCTGTTGCCGTGATTGCCCGATGATGTGGGACCCGACCACGCTCGCAGCGGCCTGACCCAAGGCGCAGGCCTTCACGTCGGCTGCATAGTCGGTGATGATCTCGCCATCGGTGGTGATGTCCACCGTCACGGTCGAGCCGCAGAGAGGGGCTCGTTTTTGAACGCTCACATCGGGATTTTGCAGACGCCCGACGCGCGGCATCATGGCGGCCAATTCCAGAATGCGGGCTGAATATAGCTTTATCAGGTCGCTTTCGCCGCTCATCTCTTTCCCTTTGTGACGTAACCCCATAAATAGTCGGCCAATCTGCAGACGCAAAGGACTTTCTGGCATGCTTGATCCAGACACGCTGAAACTGACGAAAGACGGCTTGATCCCTGCGATTGCACAGGATCATGAGACAGGCGACGTGCTCATGATGGCATGGATGAATCCGGCGTCCTTGGCGCGCACTTTGGAAACGGGTCGGGTTACGTATTGGAGCCGTTCTCGGCAAGAGTTGTGGGCAAAAGGGGACACCTCCGGCAACATCCAGGAGCTTGTTGATATGCGCGTGGATTGCGACCGAGATTGCCTGTTGATGCAGGTAAAACAGACTGGGCCAGCATGTCACACGGGACGTCGCAGTTGTTTTTATACAGCAATCAGAGATGGTTCTGAGGTGGAATTGATGCGTCCTATGACGTGATCCTGGATACGCTCAAAGGCCCACCATCTCTCGGATTTGCGCCGGGGTAAGACCTGCACCTCTGTATATTGAGATGGCGCGGGCATCATCACGTTTCGCAAGCCGCTTGCCTGCATTGTCACGGATCAGGCGGTGATGATGATAGATCGGCGTGGGAAACCCGAGCAACCGCTGCAGGAGAACATGGATCCCCGTGGCTGCACTCAGGTCTGCGCCGCGAATGACATGCGTGATGGATTGATCGGCGTCATCGCAGACGATCGAGAGGTGGTACGAGGCGCCCATGCCAGGGCGCGCAAGGGCCACATCGCCTGCCGTTCTGTCCAGCCGGCCGATTGAGATGTCTCCCGGGTTTTCGCCTGTTTCCCGATATGAGAGGTCTTCCACCCGCGACAGGGCACGTGCCATGTCGATGCGCAGCGGCAAGTCAGGCATCGGACCGCGGCACGGCTTTTCTGGTCGGCAGGTGCCAGGATAAATGAGCCCGTCCGGGCCGGAGATCGGTGCGCCTTCCTGCGGCGCTGAGGCCGCCGCACGGATATCGGCACGTGTGCAGGTGCACGGATAGAGAAGACCTTGATCCCAAAGGTTTTGAAGCGCCTCGATATAGCGTGGCAGACGGCCTGATTGTCGCCAAACCTCTGGTTGCCAAATGAGGCTCAACCAATGCAGATCCGTCTTGATCAACTCTTCCCACTTTGGACGGCTGCGCGATTGATCCAGATCGTCGATGCGCAGGTAGAATGCGCCGCCCGCAGAATGGGCCATCTCATGAGCAAGGCAGGCCGAATACGCATGACCCAGATGCAGAGGCCCCGTAGGTGACGGTGCAAATCGCGTCCGAAAAGTCATTCAGTATCAGATCGCTGCGCCGTGATGCTCATGCTGCCTCTCGCGCACTTTGGCTCAGCCATGCGGTCCAGGCGGCTTTGGCTCGATCTGTATAGGCTTTGTACCTGTCACGGCGTCCGCGACGACCGCCTTTCAGCCCGTCCACAGGTCGGAAAAGGCCGAAATTCACGTTCATCGGCTGAAACGTCTTGGCCTCAGCGCCGCCTGTGATGTGGTGAATGAGCGCGCCCATGGCGCTGTCTTGCGGAGGTTTAGGCAGGGCCTGCCCCAAGATCTCTGCGGCGGCCATGCGCCCGGCCAAGAGCCCCATGGCGGCAGATTCCACATAGCCCTCCACGCCCGTGATCTGACCGGCGAACCGGATGTTCGGGCGTGATTTTAGACGCATCTGAGCGTCGAGAAGGGTCGGGGATTTGAGAAACGTATTGCGATGTATCCCGCCCAGCCGAGCAAAGCCCGCCTCTTGCAAGCCGGGGATCACGCGCAACACCTCTGTCTGAGCGCCGTACTTCATTTTTGTCTGAAATCCGACGATGTTATAGAGCGTTCCTAAGGCGTTATCCCGGCGCAGTTGCACCACTGCGTGAGGTTTCTGATCCGGCGCGTGAGGGTTTGTCAGCCCCACGGGTTTCATCGGCCCATGGCGCAACGTTTCCCGACCGCGTTCGGCCATGACTTCAATGGGCAGGCAGCCATCGAAATACCCGGCGGTCTCGCCTTCATGGAATTCAGTTTTGTCCGCCGCGAGCAGCGCGTCGATAAAAGCCTCATACTGATCGCGGGTCATCGGGCAGTTGAGATAGGCCCGACGCTCTTCTTCTGTTTCACCTTTGTCATAGCGCGATTGCATCCAGGCCTGGGACATGTCGATCGTATCGAAATAGACGATGGGCGCGATGGCATCGAAAAAGGCGAGGGCGTCTGTTCCAGTCTCGGCCGAAATCGCCTCTCCCAAAGCGGTAGAGGTCAGCGGACCGGTCGCAAAAATCCAATTTCCATAATTGGGTAGGGCGCGAACTTCATCCCAAACCACACTCACCTTGGGATGCGCCAACAGCCGTTTTGTGATCGCTTGTGCGAAGGGATCACGATCGACGGCCAGGGCGCCCCCGGCTGGCAGACGGTGCCGATCGGCCATTTCCATGATCAGCCCGCCCGCAGCGCGCATTTCCCAGTGCAGAAGGCCAACGGCGTTTTGTTCATCATCGTCCGACCGGAAAGAATTGGAGCACACCATCTCAGCCAGATCGCCCGTGCGATGGGCGAAGGTTTTGACCTTGGGGCGCATCTCATGGATCACGACCGGCACGCCCAGTTTCGCGGCCTGCCATGCGGCCGCGGCCCCGGCCATGCCACCGCCAACGATGTGCAGTGTCTCTGTCATGCCTACTGTGTCCACTCTGGCGGGCGCTTTTCAATGAAAGCCGCGATGCCTTCTTCGGTGTCGCGGTGGAGCATGTTTTCGACAATCACACCCTTGGTGTATTCGTACGCCTCATCCAGACCCATTTCGAGCTGTGCATAGAACGCCTCTTTGCCAATTTTGACGGCGGAGGCGAGTTTCGAGGCGATGGTCGTGGCAAGCTCTCGCGTGGCCTCCGCCAGTTGGTCCTCTGGCACAGCGCGATTGATGAGGCCGTAGGCGCGCGCCTGGTCGGTATCCAGAAACTCACCCGTCGTCAGCATCTCAAATGCCTGTTTGCGCGGGATATTTCTGGACAGTGCCACCATAGGTGTGGAGCAAAAGAGACCCACATTCACGCCATTGACGCCAAAGCGCGTGCCTTCGGCCGCGACGGCCAGATCGCAGGACGCCAAGAGCTGACATCCCGCTGCGGTCGCGATGCCGTGGGCTTGCGCGATCACCGGCTGCGGCAAAGTGCGAATCGAGGTCATAACGCGGGTGCAGCGGGAGAAGAGCTCGGTGAAATAGGCTTTGCCACCGTCTTCTGCCTGACGTCCTTGGGTCATCTCCTTGAGATCATGCCCCGCGCAAAACGCCTTGCCTTCGCCAGACAGTATGACGGCGCGGATGCTGCGATCCGACTGCAGCGCATCAAACTGATCCTGCAATGCTGCGAGCATTGCGTCAGAGAGCGCGTTCAATCGTTCGGGCGCGTTCATGCGCAGATGCGCGATGCCGTCCTTGTCGCTACGTTCGAGAATTGCCATCTTGTCTCTCCTACCTCGCTGTGATCTCCCTTTTACGCGCAAGTTGCGGAGGACGGAAGCATGCCGCTGATGATGACGGCCGATGAGGTCATGACAGTTCTGGATCGCGTGTTTGGTCAGGTGGCCGGGCAGTTTGCGATCGAAGAGCTGAGCGAGATGCAAATCACCGTGCGCCTCAAGGTCGGCGAGCAACATTTGCGCCCCGGTGGAACGGTGTCCGGCCCGTCGATTTTTGGTTTGGCGGATGTGGCGATCTACATGATCGTCATGGCGATGATCGGGCCCAAGGTTTTGGCGGTGACCACCAGCTCTTCGATGGACTTCATGCGCAAACCGGATGGGCAGAAGGATCTCATTGCGACGTGTAAACTGCTGAAATTAGGCCGATCTCTGGCCGTAGGGGATGTGCTGATCTTCTCTGAGGGCGGGCGAGATCCCGTGGCGCGCGCGTCGATGACTTACTCTATTCCGCCCGAGCGTTGAGAGGTTGACCACGCCTCGGCTGTGGTGCTCCAGACGTGACCCTCCCAGATGCCCACGGATGGATAATGCTCGGAAAAATCCATATCGGATCTGCGCGAGAGGCCAAGACGGTGCATGACCGCCTGAGATCGGTGATTGTCTGGCGCGGTGCAGCTCAACACACTGGAGAGCCCGATGCGGTGAAAGGCGTCATGCAGTGCAAGCTCAGCTGCGCGAAAGGCAACGCCCTTGCCCCAGAAGGACCGGTTCAGACGCCAGCCAATCTCATCATGTGGGCCAAGCGGATGATCCTGTTTCGGGTGATGCATCACGCCCACATAGCCCGCGAAGCAATCGCGTTCAAAGACAGCAAATCGCCCATAGCCGACGCGAGCCCAGGCATCGATGTAGGTTTTGAGCTTGGCCTCAGCCTCGCGCGGATCGATCGACCCGCCGAGATCATCCATGACATCAGGATCGGCGTGTAACCTGCTGAATTCATGACTGTCGTTCAAGGTAAAACGGCGCATCTGCAGGCTGCCCGATGCCAACTGAGGTAGTGGGGTCAAAGCCATCCGGCCGCGCCCCAGACAAGGCCAAACCCGATGCCGGCGGCGCTCAGCAAGGCCGAGTAGCCAGCGAGTTTCCAGGAGGAGAACGGCCGCTCACCATAGGTGCGCCCGTTGATGCCCGAGACCACGATTTTGTAGGGTTTGTCGCGATAGGTGTAGTGCAGCATCCATACCGGCAAAAGGATCCGGCGATAGTGGATACCGCTGGTATCGGTGCGATACCGGATAGAATGCACGCGAGATCGGTTGATATCGCCCTTGATGCGGTTGCGGATAAGCAGATCCTTGTCTTTGCGATTGGAACGCAGGCCTTCGGAAATGGTCATGTGATGGCGTGCTGCGGCAAAGCCCGCAAGGTACCCCGCCCGATAACTACGTAACTTATCGGGGTTGAACTCGTGCAGGATGCCGTCGCGGATCAGCGGCGTCACATGGGGCGATGCGGGCACCAGCAGGTCGTCAAAGTGGATATTCATCGCGCCGGACACAGAATGCGTGCGCTTGTTGTCGCCCGATCCGGTTGTGTAGTTGGCCCAGTAAGACACGGCCTCTTTGCTGTCGAAGGTCCAGAACGGCGCATAAAGCCCCGCGACACGGGCCGGGGCCACGCTATTGGCAAGATCACCGGGGGCGGCGAGCCGGGACTTGGCCCAGGCCTGAGCATTCATCTGGGCCGTCTTTTCCTGCGTTGAGAACGGGATCAACGCCATAGTGTCATAGCCATTCACCGGTTGGCTGAGAACAACGGCCCCGGCGCAATAGGGGCAGTTTTCAGACAATTGCGGGCCGGTGAAAATCACGCGGCCGCCACAGGTTGCGCAGTGATATTCAAGTTCTGCAGGGCGCGTGGCAGGCTCTTCCTCCGGCTGGGTTGGATCATAGCCATACTCTATATGAGCATCGTCATCATCCTCATGAGCCAAATCCTGAACGCGTCCGCAGCTCTGACAGGTGAGGCCGCGCTCTGCAGGATCAAACACACATTGGCCGCCGCACCCGGGGCAGAGCAGAGCGCGCCGCGTGGCGCCGGGCGGGGCGGCGTCAGGAGGCGCAGTTTGCGTCATCAGTCGCTCTCCGCCAGGGCGGCGAGGATTTCCAGCAGAATGCGCAGCCGGACTTCGCCACGCGCCCACGCGCCGGCCAGATCCCCTGTGGCGCCCCAATCGCCGATGATCGTGGCCAGAAACCAAATCGCACCGAACCAGATGAAGATGATGGACCAACCGCCGATGCTGCGCAGAAACCCGGCTGAGCCTTGCTTTAACTCGTGCTTGGCCTCGCGCACCTGGATGATTTTGCGCACCGGCAAAATGCCCACGCCCGTCGAAAGGAGAAAAAGCGCCGCGGCCGATAAGAACGGGCCAAAACTGATCACATCGAACACGCGCTATCCTTGGATGTCTTGGATTTGACGATGTCATGCCTCGTGACGAGACGGATTAAATGGGGTATAATAATACCTAATTTATAAGACATTGTATTTGCAAGATAATTTCCGCGTCGCGCGTGTTGACTACATCTGCGCATCCTGTAGAAAGCG
>ERZ1740059.905-NODE-905-length-15139-cov-10.233028_pt1 | contig 15139 bp, 9 predicted proteins | sample MGYA00581744_ERZ1740059 | MGnify/ENA primary metagenome ERZ1740059 (study PRJEB43018, sample SAMN04849738) | marine metagenome | isolation source: floating plastic debris | place: Pacific Ocean | collected 2008-08-28 | study: EMG produced TPA metagenomics assembly... | reverse complement strand
GGTTTCATTTACGCTTGAATTTCACACCATGCCATCTGGCTCAAATTTATAAAGCTAGCATTGACAAATTCTGCACTGATATGAGGTTTAAACATTTCACGATGTCGGCTTGTGCATAAAAATGGCAGTACCTATCGGTGATGGTGAGAGCAAACAGCCTGAAGCCATTCATCAGTCAGGACCATGAGCCCTCTTAGTTCACTGTTACACCATTTACAGGTACATTACTTGGATATTAAAGTATTAGGTAACAGTCAACAAAAGTCAAAACTATTCAATAGTCGTTTTTTGATGAAAAGGCACCGAGTGTTGTTCGTATTGATCAGCTAACATTGAGTTCGCCAATTCAATTTCTCTGTCTGTGAAAAAGTAAAGGAACAAAACCCTGAGGTTTACATGCACCCAGCCTGGCCTTGCACCAATAAAATTAGCAGCAATAGTCTGAGTTTACCATCAAAGTTAATCAATGCCATTGCCTTACATCCATAACAAACTTTCGAAAAAACAAATATCATAACGAAAAGGTAAGTGCCAAAAGGGAAAAGTGTTGTAATGAGTTAGGTAAAAATGTCTGTCACAAGTATCAAGTACACAGCTATGAGTTTATTTTTCGTTTAAGTGGCTCAGGAATATTAACACGTAATCTGACTGTAGAAATTTAGGTGCAGGTTCTAATTTCTCCGCAGCCATGCGTCAGTAAAAGCTGATCCCACAGACGTTTTATTCATAGCTGCGGAGCCCAGCATGTTGTCATGAGATAGGGTTACAGAATCATTTCAGCTGCCATATAGTCAATCAAAGTCTCGCTGAACCTGATACAGGCGCTGTGGTCAGCATCGAGACTAGATTAGCTTCCTGCTGGGGCTCAAGCATAAACAAAAACAGGTTTCCATACCTGGGAAATTTGGAAATCTTTTTATACACTCAAATATCGAAGTTACATGGTGAATTAACTAGAAAGTGTTTTTGGCAGGCACTACCGATCAGCGTTTTTCTTTCAACCTCAGGCCCTTTTTTAACACCATAACTCTATGTAAATAGGCAATTATGATTCAGTTTTATAGCTTGACATTGCTTCTGAAAGCACTGATAACACTAGAGGACAACCCAGCAATACTTGATGATATATGAAATGTCACTCCATGGACCTGACACTGATTTTGCTACGAATCGAGGACCGAAAACAGTCGACTCAAGTGGCGAGCTCTGCTATCTGCAGGGCAAATGAGCAGATGTTAAACCCGCGGCCATCTTAATCTCTCAAAACTGATTTCCTAATTTCCATACTTAGCAAAATTGCTGTTATAATTAGCGGTACTTTAACCCAGTGTATTAGCTTTGATGTTTGGAGTCACAACAACTTTCATACAGACACAAATTCTTGTCCTGAATAATTGACCGCGTGCATGAGATGTCTTTGGTAGGTGAGTATGGTAAGTGATACAAAATTATGTAACCAGTCAAGTAGAGAACTTAATGTCCATGCCAACGAGCATGATTTCACTGAATCCCACTGAAAATTGGCCAAATGGAAATCAGTGATCAACCTTGTTGACCATTTGACTGAGCACATCTTTTGATCGCCATCCAGTGATAATTTCATGTTTACAAACATTACACATGGGTCATTCATAGGTGAAAATTGGTATTTTGACGGTGATATTCCGAATGAGCCTACATATTGGGGAGACATAACAACATTTGGGAATAGTATTTTTCTTACGCAGCGCTATACTGTATAATATAATGATATACCTAGAACTGTCCCTACTATGCACTTTATATTGATATACTGGTAAAGGAGCCTCAGAGAGGACCGTTTATCTTCTTGATATGCAATGCCTGATTACAAAGGGAATTGTGGGACGCGAATCTGTAGCCTTACACCAATTACCATATAGACTGTAGACGTACGCATACATATCAATGATGTCAGAAACAAGCAGAACAAGTCCATTGGCCTCAAGTTCATGAACTTTCAGTAAAGTCTTGTTTTTAATTTGCACCAAGATGCTGCCAGGCTTAGGTCCTGACATTCAGACAGCAATATTGGTAATTAAATTGGATATTACTCATAATCCTTTGAATAATTTGGCAGCAAATTGCTGTTTAACACTCATAAGTGCTAGATTAACACCTTTAATTTGGTTCAAATGGCTACAGCATTCCATTATTCAACACCGTGGCTGCAGAGAGTGGGCCCTTGATTCTAGAAGCAGCAACTGAATAATGAAACTGTTCAATACCCTAATGACTGAATGATTAAGGATTAAATTTTTAATTTATTTATAATTATTGAAAACCTAATAACCTTAAAATCTTGACATACTGAAATCCACTTGATTTATAGTATTTTTATAAGCTTAACAATTTTATTAAAATAAAAATTATATTAATGTACTCTCTGGGAGGCATAAAATGGTAATAAAACGTCACAGATATCACCTGGCATTGTTAAAATTGGTGTTATGTTATGTTGTTGTGATATGATATAAACTACAAGTCATTTTTTTCAATTTCGTACTTTGGATACCAATAGCAGTTGTTATTGTTTCATTCCCTATCTCGATCCATAAGATTGAATTTTCAAAACCCTCTAACTTTTTCTCACTTAAACCCACACGCGTGTTGAGTTGGCTCATGCTATGGGTAAATTGTAATGCTGTATTCATTCGGAAAATGGAGGGGGTCCCACATTTTGGAGAAGGCGTGAGAGGGTAATTACCTGTGTAATAGCGGTTTCAGGGTCTGTTTGATATTTTATGAGTCTGGAAAAGCTGTAGCTTGTAGCTTGTATTGTTGAAGGATAGTCGATTTGTGTGTTAAATCAAAAAGCAGATAAGCCCTTCTATATCCTCTTCAGAACTACATTCCTAGCAAGCTTTCCTTGAGGTTCAGTTTTTCCTATTATTTACAAGTGTCAATGATAAAACACCAACTTACATCATAACTATTGATAAAATAGTTTGGTTACACATGTGTGAGGGAGGGGATGTGACTCATCACACCAGCGTACAGCATATTATTACTTGAGACTTGAATGGATCCAGCAATAGTGTTGTGCAACCAGACAAGATAAGCAAGATTACAGGCTGCCAGAAAGACCAAGCCAGTCTTTTTGAGATCACTCCCAATTGGTGGCGGTATCACTTGACAGTTCTAGGCGTGCGGCTGCACTAGGGGTGGTTTAAGTTATGCTTGTTTCGCCATCTTTCAAATTTAATGTGAGGAAGTATGGGGGTGATAGCCATACAATTTCTTATTATGATTGCGATGAAACATTATTACACTAAACTATCCTCTGCCAACTTTCCCATCCAAACTTGAATACAGGTAACAGGTACTCCTCCCCCTGTTCTTCCATGCTTATACCAGAAGATCATGGCATTGGCGATTACAAAACGCCCAAGCAGGTAATGCATAGCAGCATCAATCTACTTTTATAAATCCCCCAGAAGATTTATGGGGGCAGAATTATATCCGAAATTACAGCTGAATTCATATTGAAAGCGTAAAGTAATCTTAAAATCAGATTATGTACAGGCAATATCATGCTTTTGTGAGTTTTATGTTTATCCACATATTTCCTTATAATAAGCATATCTTTTTATCTAATAATCATTTCAATTTTTTTTCCATAGCATTTTTATCACACATTTTCTCACAAATTCAATTAAAATTTTTCACAACATTAGATTTAGACAACATTTTACAGGTTAATGTTCATTGTGAGCACATTCAAAAGCTTGAGTACAGATAAGATTACTTGATATCTGTCGAATATTGACGGAAAAGGAGGATGCATACATTAACATTAACGGTGTTAAATATCAATGCTACCGCTATGTGCAGCAGATTGTTATTTCATGCATTTAGGAGATACAGTGGGTGTTTTCCATGCTAACAACGGGCCTGTTACTTGAGATATTCTTATTGACATGCACTTCACCAAACCAAACACACTGCCTCAAGGATAAAAGATCGAGACTCTTGACTAATTACAATTTCATCATAACCAAGGTAATAAAATTGATAGTGTTTGGTTCTTTTCAAAAACCGAAATTACAATGCAGACCATCATTATAAGTCTGGGGGAGCATTGAATAAGGAATAAAGTGAATTAAATAACTGGTTTTGTTATCTGAAACCATGCTCAAGCACGTCTGAGAGAAAATGTGGTCTCAATCCTTAAGTGCCCCACCACACAACTTTTGTAAATGTGAGAAGAGGCTGAATCAATGATTGACTTAAAACAACTCCCTCATGGGAAACTGCAAAAAGAAGACCCCCAACTTCAAAATCCAAGAATAAATTTTAACGACCCACTTGTTACCGCAGTGTACGAAGTCTCAAATTCACCTCAATTTTTAGAATATGCAAATTTTGATAATCTATTTATCTATCATCAGGTTTAGGTGATATCTGGGTGAAGTGCTGGTATAAGATTCATATACATTTTGTGCATATATACTGAACGGAGAAAATGTCGGTGATCCTATCCATCATCAGACAAAGATCAGTTTCAGAGCATCATAAGAAATATAACAGCCACCTGCAGGTGTGATTTGATAATTTAGTGTCAGTCATTCAATATGAAGCACTAACTGTCAAAATCTGGGTTTTTTTCATAGTGTGTGGTATTGATACTCAAAATCACCAAAAAAGACCAATTATCCCCCAAAAATAAATATCTTTGCCAACATCACAAAGGTTCATTTATCACACCACATTATCCCCTCAGACAATTCAACACTTCCTAGTTATGTTTACACCATAATTATAATACTTCGGCATCATGAAACATAATCTTCGTATAAGAAATTGAAAATATTACATTGGCAATGTTTTTTACCACATTTTATCAATGACAGATTTGTACATTTTGATACAGACGTTTAGGTCTGATTACCCTAGCACTGTGGTGGTGGGAGGGTATGATACTCCCTTATATCACTAGACCCAGTTGATTGTTTCAACCAGAGTGACATTTAAACCATTAATGAAAACAAATTGCACCAAAGCCAACAGAGGCCTCTTGTTGTGAATAATTTATTTTTGGTAAATTAACACTGCCTCCCCTGCCAATTATGCAAAGTTGTTGTGTAATTATAGCACACTCTTGATAATCAAGAATTCAGCCACCTGTGCTTATTGTATTGGGTGTGCAATGCGGCTTTCACCTGGATCCCAGCAGCAAAGTTGTATGATAGGTGACTGGTTGATTAATGTAACTTCAGGAGAAACCTTCACTATACCCAAAAGTAATGATTTTATAGTAAATTTCCATCTAGTGGTTGCTGGTCATTCGAATTTGACTGAATTAATCTGACATATATATGATATGGCAACAAAAGCTTGAAAATTGATGGCCCCTTAATAAGCATTAACGCCCTGAAAGTTGTGCAGGTAGCGGCAAAGCTCAAGTGGCACAAATTTTTTGTGGTGAATTTTTTGAGTTAATCTTGACAAATCTGCAGTCATTTGTTTGACAACGAACAACTGTTATGTCTTATACAACAAGTATGGGTCCAGTCACTATTGTCATTCTTTGTAATAGTTTGGTTATTACAAAATTACAGTTTTATCTCATTGCACGCTATTTACACCACCCATATACAACACACCTCACTCCATTTTACTTTGGCTAGTTGTTGCCTGCCCATGGCTGGAGGTAATCTTGTATACTAATCTGAGCGATTACATTTTTTACATGGCTCTATTGACCCACAATCCTGGCTAATCTACACTTGAAACACTGCCCCCTCCCAATTACGATAAAAAGAAGAGCAATTAGTAGGCATTACTAAATTCCACACTTAACCACTTCCCTTTCAACACAAATAGATTGGATTGTCTGTGGTGTATTTATTGTGTAGCTCCTCACACCTAACGCTAAACTGTACCTAAAAAAAATGATCGATGGCTCTGATGTGACATGAAATTAGCAGATTTTTGAGATTTGTCTCCATTGAGTTTCTATTTTCCTTAATATTACTTTTTTACATTTGTTACTTTCATTTCGCCTTAGGTATTGTACCAGACTAATGCTGAATGATGAGGATGACTATGAAATTAGGCTATCTATCATCAAACTCTATGAACTAAATGTGCATCTGCAAATCCTGTGCTTTCGGCATGTAGCGAGAGTTTGGTCTGATGATGATCATCCATGTAATATCTTTCTTATTAAAGATCATCATTCATATAATAGAACTACCCTCCTTGATAACATTTTCAACAAATTTACAATCTATGATATTTTTTGATGCATGGGTCTCATATGTCCTTGTGACTTGATCGGATGATATATATTTTTTTCCATATCATTTTCATTACCAGAAGGAGCCTATGTGCATCCAGGTGTACGTACAGCCCATATACGTTTTGAATATGAAGAGTATCCCAAAATGCAATTATCACACTGGATTCAAAAATACTCCAGCTATCATGGTGGAACAAATTCGACACCTATTGTATGCAAGTGGCATCGCAATCCTTCCACTGATCAACCAGGCGAAGGATAGCAGTGTCGGTTGCGTGCAAGAGGGATCAAACTTGATCCACTGACATGGCCACATACTACCACTGAGGCTATAACAGTTTGAGCATGTCTAGTTGTCCAGGGATTGGGGTTGACTTACTCGCCCACTGGACTGACACGGCTATTGGGCTAGCGCAAACTGTGCAGCCCTTGTGGTTGAGGTTATTGATATCTGAGAGAAGTCCGGAAATTATATCATGAGAACATTAATTGAGGTTATTGATCACGCCAGAGGGCATAATCCCTCTTCACCCAAAAGGCAATCGAAATACACCGATTCAGGGTTTTTGCGGCATTTTTTACCAGAATCCCTCAGAAAACCCAACAAAAATGGATATTTTTGCCTATTGAATGGGAATCAAAGGAAAAAGAATCATCTTACGTTGTCAATTATATGAAACTGTATCTGTACTGCACCAGGCCCCTCTATTTTGAGAAGGAGAGAAATAATTCTGCCTCTTTTATGGTTGTGAATGAGCAAGCCTTGTCATTGATTATAAATCTTTGCAACCCGGTGATGTGTAGTTTCAATGGAGGCTACCATTACAGGTATTGCCAATGAATAATTCATTGTTATAAAATTACTGTTTTCGAGTTTTTCAGTTCACTCACAGGTCAGGAATATAACCAACGACTCAGACCAGCTGGCTATGACATACAACGTTTATACTACCTTCAGGGTTTCATATATCCGCACGATGTTAGGGTGTCGTATCTGTGCCAGGATTTTGGCTTCTCTATAGAGATTTTTACTGGCATAGCTTGTTGTTAATTTTCTTGTATCTATGATCTTGATAGCTACCTGCATAAAAAAATTAAAATAATTTATTGATAACAGTATTGCCCACCATCATGGGTCGGTGACCGCTGGAAATTAAACCACCAAACCACATTAAATATAACATGAGCAAACACATACATGGACAATTCACTTGTAAAGCAATGTATTTGAACCAAATTCTACGCAACCTATTTCGTCTGTTGAACCGCTGATTCAGACACAACATTCAGCTAACATCATGAGGTAGGTGCACTTGATTGATTTGGCGATATTGTTGTCGCATACTAGAGCTACTAGATTGTACTCGATATCCACATGAGATAGCAATCTTGACAAGCAGCAGATGTGCAGGCACACTTTGAGTGGAGGGCAGGCAGGAGATCAGCATCAGGCAGCAGCAGTGCTCAGTATATGAGATGTATGTAAGATAAGACTGTATGATATATGTGAGGGTCAGCCTCTAACCACCCGCACTGTGAGCAGCCCGACTCAGGGCTGCTTTTAATCAGCATAAGTATGGCCTTCCTCTTCCGAGCTTTTAACTTTCCAAGTGACGAAGTGCAATATTTAATCTGGCACTAATTTGAGACAGATCCGCAGCGGAGGAGAAGCACCGAGTGCTAATAAACTTGATTTATGAATTCTAACCAAATAATATATTTTGCAAACCCATAACAAAACTCAGGACGCTAATTAGGAAGGGCTATACATCACAGCCTGAAGGTACTCCACACTTTATAAACAGCTGCCACTGGGCTACTATGTCAGGCAGGCTCTGCGGCCAGAGCCAAGTGCTCGACTCTCCATAGTGTAATAAGCAACACAAGTAGGTAACAGTCCTGACAAACCTCAAAATAATTATCGCCTAAACCAAATTTATATCAATACAACTAGTAAGGGGATAGATACCAACAAAATTCAATTACGATACCTCGTATATTTTTGAAAAGAGTCAGGGCAACTGAATGAATGAAGGAGATATTGCTGACAAGTGGATATTGTTATGGTTTAGGGTGGCACGACATTAAGTGATGAGAGGAGAGGGTGAAAGTAGGGGTGACAGCGGAATACAGCCCATGTCGAGAGCTTAAATCATCATAGCCTGAGAATCCTTAGCCCAACACTGTGGTGAGATACAGGGTGGGTGTACAATCCAGGTGTGAGAAAGGGTGAGCCAAAACAAATTTTCTTCAAGAGCACATTAATATTCCTGCATAATGATGGAGCGTCGGTGAACGACCTGGACAGGCAAATTAAATTCAACAATTGCAATTGCTACATGAATGCAAGGAAATCTACTTGTGATAACATGTTATATAAGCTTTAGCTTGGAGGACACAGGATGACCTGGGGAATGGCTAATTATCTGTCTGAACCAGAACGATTAAGAGATGGCCAAGCACCCTCAATATGTCAGAGGTCAAAGGGAAGATTTCGGAATCACCTGGACACGATAACCGATATAACATTAGGCCACAAAAAGATGAGCATGCTATAATTGTCTGTCTGTGGAGCAAGTTTTAATTGAGTGCATCAGAGGAGAATATCAACCAAAAAATATTGTAAATCTGGATATGAATCCGGCAAAACTTGTTAAGTGGGTTGTTAAAATATTTTACCATTCAATTATTCTAATACCATGGAGGAACAAGGTTGGCATACTAAACTATTCAAGAGTACAAAAAGCCACAAGAATGACGGAGGCACGGCACATTCTTTGGTAGTGTCTGTTTCCATCCCATTAGCTATATATCGTTAATAGAGCTCAAAGGGCAATATGCCTACCCAGATACACGTACTTCAGTTGATGATATAATAATTGGAGAAAAACGGAACTTCCAGGACTATCCATTACATAAAAATCAAATTTGACATTCAGCTTTTAAGGAAGACACTTAATATTATATCAATCATTTGGACCATCCCGTCAAAATTGCAAGTGGGAAGTCATTATCTCACAGTTTCTGTCAAAATCTAGACACGGTCCTCCAGCAAGCATTTTCTAGAATTTCCTAACCAGCCTGGATCCCATGTACCAGTTACCAACAATCTATTCACACTTCCATTCATCTCTTCGGATTAACAAATTTTGGGGCACAGGCACTAATTGCCATAGGTAAACTCTGAAGCACATATTTTGACTGAGGGTTCAGTACGGATGAAATTGATGTAAATGATGATGAGAAATGTAATCTGAGAATTTGATTGTATCAGGTTTCTTAGATAACAGATAGAAAAGGACTGACTGTTACAAAAATTCAAGATTCCAGGGACTAAGTTGGATGGAGGAGCATCCAAGGTGGACATTGCTCACCACATTTTATCACAACACTAAACACAAGTCTAGTCAAAATTGATAGAGCCATGCCAAAATATTCAGAGCGCCGATAAAACATCAAACCTTGTCAAACAAGTTTTGGGTTTGACGAGCACATGACACCAGTGATTGGCACGCTGCTCACCAAGTTCACAAGGCAGCAGGTGAAACCGGTCACAGATACTTCCCAGAAATTACCTAAAGTCTTCATTACCTGAGAACTAGCGAAGCGCCCTGACAACAGTCATCCAGATCGATAGCCAAAATAAACACTCTTACCTTGATATTTGTGAGTACATGAGTCGCCAATTCCACTCTTCCGAAATTACCACATCCCAGCAATTTACCATCCATTGAGTATTTACCGAGTGATAAAATCTTTTTCATTTTCAGCGCTGTTAGAGTGCGATCAAACCCGAAACAGATAACACTAGTATAAACACAACTCCTAGCTCAAGATGACGAATGAGTTTAAACGTTGCGTACAGGATCCTTCTGCATTGCGCTCAACAAAAGTGATGTTACTCCAAACAATATAGTCATCGAGTGACCAACACGCTGTCAGAAAACGCTGACCGACTCGTATATGTTACACTTTCGAGTGAAGTAAGATGGAAATAGTAACTTGGCAGCGGCTGGCTTGATGCAAACATAATAAAAAACCCTTGAGGATTGACGGCCAGATATCCATAGTAGATGTTCACTGCATTATTATTGACTAAATTTAATGATATTCCTGATTTGTAATGGAGAGCGTCAGTTATGTATTTTCATCTTTGGAGGCATCGATTTCATTAACAGCAGCAACGTGAATACTAGAGCGTGTTAGTGTACTGTCAATAAAATTAGTGCTGTGTTAATCTATAGTGTCAGATGAGATAGTATTGATCAGTCCATAAGTGATTTCACAGAATAATTTATCACTAGAACAAATAAAAATATAAATAATAAAAATATATTCCATAATTTTATGCTAATTAGCCAGCTTAAAGGCCAATCACGTCAAATCGTAGATAACAATGAAAAACACACCATCATCAGACATGGCTGCGGCAGAATCCGTAAAACTTCGATATGAGTCAGACCTGAGCAAGTCATGCAGACATAATATTGCACACTCAAACAGGTTTGAGTTGTTTATTTGCTATTGAATGATACAATGTTGGAGACCATGTCGGAGACTAATCTTTTGGGCTTGCTTTGTAAAACTGCAAATAACTTTATCAACCATAACACTTCCTACATGAATCAGGGTAGAAAACTTTAATGAAATCATCAGACGTGAATAGAGGGGCAATAAACCAACAGCTTGAATTGCTATGCTTTTGATACCCCTGGATATCAATAGGAAAGGTTGCGTATGTACACAAAATTGAATATCACCGCTGATTAGCCATTATATACCATTACTCATAGCTTCGATATGACAGACTACCTTCCCCTAATATTTTTCAAACTCGTAAAGGTAATGTAAATATCATGGTGTAGATCAAATTTTCCCGCCTCACCCAAGTACCAACAAACTCCGATAGCAAATTTACATAGCAACGCTAAACCAGTATAGCAACAAGTACCACCAATATTTTTTTACTATCAATGTCAAACAGCAAACAGAAAAGCACTTCGAGTATCTACCATAAAATCTGTGAAATGAAAATAGCCTAAAGACAAGTAAGGCGCCCTTTGATAACACAAATTTTAATGTAATCATGGTAATGGGAGGGTAAACGACATGGTTACGTCAAATGATATAGCCAAGGAGAAATTGTAAAAGCTGCGAGGTGATCTCATGGATATGAGGGGTTGATATGCTCCTTGCTGTAGCTGATCTATAACTTGCATCAAGATACAGCTCATCATAGATGACTCATGGGCAAAATTTGAGATAGGAAATTTCATAAACATGGAACAGCTGCACTGAACTGATGCCAAGCGATCTACAACCATTTTTTACTGTTACTAGCTACAAGTATTATGCTGCGTTATACGGTGTATAAACCCACACTCAAGTATTTGGCACTGAACTACATCAGGTTAAAACCTGGTGCATTCACGTATTTAATTCCACATGGTCGAAGCAAAGGTGCCAAGAGCCATGCATCATGAAGAATAGAACCAAACAAACTAGTACTCATTGCGATTACCTATCTATGCAAACAATCAATAACCAGAGATCACCTAAATAAACTAAATAAACCACAAAACAGTGATAAACCATGTCCCGAGCATCAGATAGGCCTCATGTGAACCGACATAAGGTAGACTTGAATACAGAAGACATCAAGAAATAATTCACAGTCAACCAAAAACAATCACTGTGTCACTGATATCAAATTATTTGATGCAGACATCTAGTTTGTCTTTTCCTTTAACCCATAGTACAAAGATAATGACGGATGATTCGAAAGAAGCAGGAGTTGTGTTTCACATTCATTGTGGTGTATTTTGTAATTTTTATGATCAATTTTTGAAAATTATTCTAATTCTGCATTGCACCAAGAGAGTTTGAAAATAGTGATGCCATCACAAACAAATAAATATAATGCTACTCTGTCTTGCCAAAAAATTTGACTGCCTTCTCCGCGATGGCTGTGTGCAATACAGTGTTAGTAGTACGGCCACACGGTGGATTGCAAATAGAAAATGTAAAATAGTCCATCTAATATGAAGTGAGCAATAAAATATTACAAAAAGATATGATGCACAAAGGGCTATATACAAAATTATATAATTAATAATATAATAATCTTTATGTAGGAAGCTATTTTCAGGGAGAGGTGAGTGACATGGTTAGTCCAAATGACAACAAAACAGGATTTTATACAAAACTAGACGGGAGTTATGTCAAGGTGCAATATATATATCAAATCTACATGGATGATTTACAAGAAACTCTCTGATAGGAATAACTGTCAGGAAACTGCAACTAGTTATCTAAAACTAATTAATTATTATGAGCAAAATAAATAAGGAATACTTTAGTAGGAAAAACATTTTTGCATCAGTGTGTAATAAAAATCCATTGCTTTGTGAAATGCACTGCATAGTCTGGGTATGCAATGTATGCTGGTCCGCATTTTGAATGTGTAAAAATTGGCTACTAGAGCAAAGATCATTTGAAAAAATGTCATAAAAAAGTGATTGCATCAGAGCTTTACAAGAATGCATCTGCTGTGATTCCCCAATCCGAGGTCATAATATCTTTAATTTCAGGCGCCTCGTAATCAAAGTCGAGGTGAGATTGTGCTGGTGTGGTATCGAACGACTCGATTCGTGAAATGTCCAAATGGAAATCGTTGGGAAGTTGCAAAATGTCTGTAAGATTATCTAAATCGCTGAGGGTAACCTCGGTAGGGCCGGGCATGTAGTTTGGTATATGTTTTGGCAAAGCGATGGGGACGAATTGATTATATGATGAAGTATAGGAGCCAGTTGAAGAGTGGCTGTAGTCGCTGCTACATGGGCTGACGGTAGATCTATCTGGACTGCTTACTGGGCTGTCGAATACGCTGCTGTCTTCAGGGTAGAAGGCATGCTGCTCGTTACCGCTCATATAGTGGTCGACTGTGGGTGTGCATGGCACTTTGGCTGGAGGGGTGAGCTGACCTTCGCTGGAGGTAATGCTAGAGCAGTAACTGTCACTTGAGGTAAGTCGGTTCATGTGCCCGCTTCCGATGACCAGACGTTTCAGCTTGCTCTCTGTATACTTTTTATTCTTCTGGCTTGAACTTGGTTTGGTGACCTTTGTCTTTGCTAAAATCAAAAATAATACAATCATAAGAACTCATGTTTTGGTACGTTTAGAGATATCCATGGATACATAACCAGACGAGCCATGAGGTGTAACTGACCTAAGATTTTTATCACTTAGGGTGTGCTAAGAATGTAGTCCTTGTGGATGACATTTGCAGTGGGAGCCATGAATCTTTCAAAATTGTACAACCTGGAATATACATTTTAATCTCCTCAAGCCAAATAGATAATTTTGAACGCCAGAGTGCCAACTCTAGGCGTCAGTCTCAGAGCATTTTGTGATTGATGAAGACATGCGACCTGTAATATTACATGACCGAAGCAGATAATCCTATATAATAAGATTCCTACCTACAAATTATCAATGGGATAAAATTTGGAATTTTCACACTGTAATCAAATCTCACCATTCTCAACTTTCTTGATCTCTGTGTTGTTATTGTTGGTTTCAGTATTATTGTTGTTGTTGTTCTGTGACTGTGGGTTGCCGCTTGTTTTCTTTCGAGGTCTGTATTTGTAGTCTGGGTATTCTTGTAGATGCAACAACCTTAGCCTTTCAGCTTCTTCCACATATGGTGCCCGCTCTATATCAGACAGGGTCTTCCATCTTTTACCAAGCCTTTTACTGATCTCGGCATTGTGCATTTCTGGTGCTACTTCAGCAATCTTTCTTCTCTCCATCTGACTCCAGACCATGAAAGCATTCATAGGTCGCTTGACGTGTGTGGTTTGCTTCTTACACTGTGTAGCGTCTGAGTATGGTGTTCTAGTCTCCGAGCTTATCTGTTGACTTCCAAATTGAATGTCATCAAGTGGTGAAGGTGCATTGAGAACATCTTCCATTTTCTCCATTTTGTGATCTAATAAAGTCCAGAGTTTGTTAAATTAATATTCCTTTTTTGAGTGAACACGCTGTGTGTTTTGGTTGAAGCCGTTTAGAATTATGAGTGTTTAGATTGAATCATCCCGCTTTTACAGTGTTCCTTCTAAGTACATTTACTAAAGTCAACCAATGAAATGCCTCGTCTGTTATTAAATTGTTATTGATTGGCAGTCAGGTTCAAAGGCGGAGCCAAAGCTCAAGTCCACGTGGGTTGACAATAGCAGCGTGTCTTACAGCCTGATATGATCCTCTACCATAGATTAGCCATTCAATGCAGTTCAATAAGTCCTATTCTTAGGGCAAAGTTATCAAGAAATAAAGCCCTCAAATAAAAGATTTTTCACAAATCTGCCATGATTGACCTTTCCATTGTATTGATAAGCTGGAAAAGCTGCAAAATTCAAGGATTATCTCTCAATCAAGCCGTCTGAAATAGAAAAGATATTTTGACCGGACAATATAGCAAACGCTGAGCATAGTGTGACTGCATGTTTGTACACTAAATCTGACTGACACATGACTGACAACAAAATAAATAAAGTTTCACTTCAACCTTTCTAATGGAATGCAAATGAATTTGCAAAATTGTACATCACAAGCTGCCAAGCTATAATCCTATCTTCTGCCATCAAGGTTAACTGTGTAAAACTGACCAAGTTCTAAACGACCTTTTCTACAGGTTTCTGGCAACAGCTGTTGGCTTCCAAAAGTGCCACATCAGCAAAAAATAAGTCTCAGCATGCATTACTGTACAAAATAAAGATCGCTTAAATTTAAAATCCAAGAGAGTAGGACCTATATTTTAGTGTAAAGCACATAACAAGTAATCTATGACACAAGTGCGTAGAAGCCTCAACATCACAG
>ERZ1740059.904-NODE-904-length-15140-cov-8.113225_pt1 | contig 15140 bp, 12 predicted proteins | sample MGYA00581744_ERZ1740059 | MGnify/ENA primary metagenome ERZ1740059 (study PRJEB43018, sample SAMN04849738) | marine metagenome | isolation source: floating plastic debris | place: Pacific Ocean | collected 2008-08-28 | study: EMG produced TPA metagenomics assembly... | reverse complement strand
GCAGATCTGGTGATTTTGATTGGCGGGGCGGGCGCCACCTATGAGACCTATCAATACGCTATGCAGGAAAACGTGCCTGTGATCCCCATCGTGTGTACCAACGGTGATGCCAAACGGGTCTTTGATCACATGCTTAACCACTGGGATAGCCAGCTGATGGGCCGGATCTCACCTGAGAAGTTTAAGTCATTAAATCAGTACATTAACAACCCTGAAACAGCTGACGATGTTGTTAATGATGTGATTGGAATGGTGGATGAGATTATTTTTTCTAAAACTATGCTGACGTCATAAGAGGGGGGTAGGGCCAACACTTACGAAATCTTTCATGCTTCTAGACAGAGATGGACCTAATCTGTCATAAAGAAGGCTGCACGTTTTACCAGGGCCCATGCCTACTTTTTACGTCTCAGATCTCGATGGCACCCTATTAAATTCTACCGCTACCCTGTCTGGCTACACGCGTCAAACTCTCAATCGTCTGTTGGCGTCCGGTCTTCCCTTCACCATTGCCACCTCCCGCAGCGTTAGCTCCGTTGGTCCCATTTTCCAGGGGGTTTCCCTACCGTTTCCGGTGATTGAACTCAATGGCGCTTATATTACGGACCTGAGCACCGGTGAGCATCTTTTTGTAAACAGCATTGCTACGAACCTGGCAGCGGATGTGCTCACGGTGGTTCAAGCCCACGACATCAAGCCCCTCATCTCTTGCCATAACGGCCAGGAGGATCAGGTCTATTTCACAACGGATGTGAATGCCGGTATCCAGTGGTACATTGACGATGCCGAACGCAATGAGGATGGTCGCTGGCACTGCCGCCCTGACCTGACGGCGATCTTTGATGACCAGGTGATGCGGTTTACGCTGATTGATACCCAGGTTCGGCTAACGGCCCTTGCCCAGGTGCTCAGGTCGCGTTTTCCTAACTGTCTCGACATGCATCTGTTTGAAAATCCCTATCAGCCCGACTGGTATTGGCTCACCCTGCAGGACGCCCAGGCCACCAAGGCTAATGGCATTCGCGAGCTGCAAATGCTTCGGGGATTGCAAAACCACGACCTGACCGTCTTTGGGGATCACAATAACGATATTTCCATGTTCCAGCTGGCGGATGTGGCGGTGGCGACGGCAAACGCTACGCCAGAACTGCGGCAACATGCTACCGAAATTATTGGTCACCACAGTGAAGATAGCGTGGTGAAATACTTAGAAACCCGTTGGTCAATGGTGAATGTCTGAAGCTGTAGTTCCTGATAAGTTTCCTGATGAGTCTCCCGATAATACCGCTGAGGGGGCCCGTGCCGCTAAGCGGGCTAAATTAGCCAAACGCAAGCAGCGGCGCTACGTTGCCCTAGGGCTGGTGGCTCTGTGGCTGGTGCTGGTCTGCTGGCAGGCGCCGGCGGTTACCCTCGCGACCACCAGCCAAATCCGCGGGGTGTGGATGACCAATACGGCGGCGGCGATTAACTACTACAGTTTTCGCTTAGATGATGCGGTGGCCAACCTGGCCGAGCATCAGATCAACACCCTCTACCCCAGTGTGTGGAACCAGGGCTATACGCTGTATCCCAATCAGGTGACAAAGCGGGCGGGGGGCTCATGTTGCGATCGCATCGCCAATGTCCCCCTCTACCCCTTTGACGACATTCTCCATAGCCTTACCCGCCAGGCCCATCGCCACAACATGCGGCTGATCCCCTGGTTTGAGTACGGGTTAATGATCCCGGCTTCATCCCCCATCGCCCGCGCCCATCCCGAGTGGCTCACCACCAACCAGGCCGGGGAGACGGTACCCGCCCAGCTGTCGGCCCATCCCCTACTGCCCACCCCGCTAAAAAACTTTCAGCTAGAGATTAGCGGTGGTAATCTGGCCTGGCTCAATCCGCTGCACCCAGAGGTACAGCAGTTTTTAACCGACCTGATTGTCGATGTGGTGCAGCGCTATCCGGTGGATGGCATCCAGCTAGATGACCACTTTAGCCTGCCGATTTCCATGGGGTACGACCTCTACTCGGTGCAGCTATATAAAGACACCCACGGTGGTGCCCCCCCACCTGAGGACCCCAGCGCCCCAGGCTGGGTGGCCTGGCGAGCCCATGCCATTACCTCACTGCTCGCGGATATCACCCAGGCGGTCAAACAGGTGCGTCCAGAGGCGATTGTTTCCGTATCGCCTAACCCCCCCGGTTTTGCCTATCGCAAATATCTGCAGGACTGGGTGCGATGGGTAAACCTGGGCATTGTGGATGAGGTGGTGGTTCAGCTTTACCGCGACGACCTGAGTATCTTTGAGAAAGATCTGTACAACAGCGGTTTCCATGATCTCCGTAACCAGGTCCCCATTGCAATCGGTCTCTACACCGGTCCCCTAGATTCTGCCAAAGACTTTAGCCGCACCGTAGATGAAATTGCCGCCGTCCAGGAGGCGGGCTATCGCGGGATCTCGTTTTTCTCTTGGGAAACAACTTTTTGGTTCCTTAAGAAGGTGCCCGATATGGAACTTAGACACACCTTAGACAGGCTGTTTCAGTCCTAATGCCCTAATAATGGTTACCCGTTTTCCGATGGTGGACAGCCGTTTTAACATTGCCATCCAGTACCTGACCGCCGTCAATGGTGGCGTAGATCACCCAGTGATCGCCGCAGTCCATCCGGTTTTTGACCGTGCATTCTAGATAGGCAATGGCGTCTTTGAGGATATGGGCCCCATTGTCAGCAATGTCAGTCTCCACCCCTTCAAACCGGTTTTCACCTGGGCTAAAGGGTTTGAGAAACTGTTTCATCGCCCCTAGCTGTTTGCCTTCTCCTAAAATATTGAGCACAAATGAATTCTCGGGATAGACCAGGGTTTCGATGGCCCGCTCCTTGGCCACGGCCACAGTGAAACCGGGGGGGCTAAAGGTAGCTTGGGCCACCCATGAGGCCAACATGGCGCTGGCCACTTCATTTTGCTTAGCGGTAACCACACACAGGGAGCCCACCAAGCGGCCCACGGCTTTCTCCACATCGCTGGCGGGGGTGCGGGGGGCCTTGGCCCGTTTTGCTTTTTTTAGGGCTTGGGCAAAGTCGGTACCCGCTTCTTCGCAATATTTTAGGGTGACGTCGTCGGGCTTAAATTTGACTCGAATCGGGTCAAAGCCAAAGCTGTAGCCGCCGTCCCGCAGTTTACCTTCTAGCAGGTCAATGGCCTCACCGCTCCAGCCGTAGGAGCCAAATACACCGGCCAGTTTAGTCTTAGAGGCGGTGGAGAGCAGCAGACCCAGGGCGGTTTGGATTTGGGTGGGGGCGTGGCCACCGAGGGTGGGGGAGCCGATGATAAACCCGGCGCAGGTTTCGGCAGCGGTTTTGATGTCACCCTGGGGGGCCTGCTCGGCGTTGATAGACTCAACCGCAACGCCTGCTTTGGTAATGCCTCGGGCAATGGCCTGGCCAATGGTGGCGGTGTTGCCATAGGCGGAGGCGTAAATCAGGGCAACGCTGAGGGTTTGTTGCTTTTGCTGGGCACACCATTGCTGATACTGCTGGGTGAGTTCATGGATGCCATAGGAGACCATGGGACCATGGCCAGGACCGTAGAGGTGGGCGGGGAATTCGCTCAGCTTTTCAAGGGCGGTGGCCACCTGCTTGGCGTTGGGGGCCATCACTGTGTCGAAGTAGTAACGCCGGTCGGGCAGCAGGTCTGCCCAGTTGAGATCGTAGGCATCCTCACTACAGATGTGGGCGCTAAAAAATTTGTCGGTAAATAGGGTGCAGGTGCAGGTGTCGTAGGTGCTGAGACCATCGGGCCAGCGCGGGGTGGGCACGGGCATAAACTGCAGCCGATGGTCCTGACCCAGGTCTAGCTCATCGTCAGCGCTTTTGACGATCATCAGGGGCTTTTGCAGGGAAAGTTCTGCCGCCTGGATGGCGACGGCCCCCGGATTGGAGCAGACAATGGTGACCTGGGGGGCTTCGCTCAGTAAGTGCTGTAGGGTTTCTAGACGGTTGGGGTTAACGTGGCCCAGGATAATATAGTCGAGCTGATCGAGGGGAATGTGCGATCGCAACTCCTCTAGAAAAATAGCGGTAAACGACCCCCCCGGCGGATCAATCAGGGCCGTGCGGTCGGCCTTAATCAAGTAGGAGTTCGCCGTCGTCCCTTTCTCCAGGGCATATTCAATCTCAAACCGCAGTCGGTTCCAACTGCGAGAGCGTAGGGCGAGGGTATCGACCGCGATCGGTAAGACTTGAACGTCCCTCTGTTTAGTTTCAGTCATGGTGCGCCTCGCTGTCTGCCTTTAGTGAGTGGTGAGCATCAATCCGTTATCAGGGCACTCATCAACTCATCGGTAAATGCTCCTTAACCTATCTTAAAGGCTTCTGCAGGTCCGCCACTATTGGTTCCTTTAATGGCAAGCTGTCTGAAGATACATGATCGTTATCACCCGCCCATATGAAACGAACCCAAGCCATCACCCGACCTGACTTGGGCCAGCAGCGTTTTTGGTTTTGGCGCGGTTGGCGGATCCGCTACACCTACCTTCGCCCCAACGATCCGGTGGCCCAGCAGCGTCCACCGCTGCTGCTGATCCATGGATTTGGGGCCAGTTTAGAACAGTGGCGCTCCAATCTAACGGGTTGGGGTCAGCAGCGCCCCGTTTATGCCTTAGATCTACTGGGGTTTGGCCATTCCCAAAAGCCCGGTATGTTGCTGGGGGCCAACGTGTGGCAGGCCCAGGTCTATGACTTTTGGCAGGCCGTCATTGGTCAACCGGTGATTTTATTGGGCCATTCCCTGGGCGCGTTGGTGGCGCTGACGGCCACCGCCCAGCACCCAGCCATGACCCATCGGCTGATTTTGCTCACCCTACCCTTAGCCCGTCAGGAGCTGGTGGCTGGCTGGCTGGACCGGCTGGCACGGGGAGTAGAGAGTCTAGTGGCCACACCGCTGCTGCTACGGCCCCTATTTTTAGTCGTGCGGCGACCGGGATTTATTCGCAAAGCGTTAACCAGCATCTATCAAACCCCTGAGCGGGTGGATGATCAGCTGGTGGACCTATTTACCCGACCCGCCTTGGAACGGGGTGCGGCGCGGACGCTGTGCTATCTGGTTAAATCGCGCACCCAGGCGGAGTTTAGCGATAGCACCGCCAACCTACTTCAACGGGTGTCTGCCCCTATTTTGCTGCTGTGGGGCACCCAGGATAGGGTTTTACCCACGGCCTGGGCCGACCAAATTCTCTCCTCAAACCCCGCCATCACCTACCGTGCCATCGAGGGGGCCGGACACTGTCTCTACGATGAAGTCCCTAGGGTAATAGATAGAGAGAGCCAACGTTGGCTCAGCTCGCTGGACCAGATCTCCAGTCAGACACCTAAAACACCCCTATAGAGGAAATGCCGGTCCCGTACTGCTGCTGGGCCGATCCTTTAGCTGTCGCTTACGCAGACGCCGGATGGCAGCGGCCCGCCGTTGGATGGGTGACAGGTTTTGTTCTAACTCAATCACATTGTTTGATGTGGATGTCTCTGCCGTCTTTGGCACCCGATTGAGACACTGCTCTAAATTGCTGTAGTGGGCGTCGAGCTGGAGCGCGCGCTGCACCTCGTCTATGCGCTTAAACCGCTCCGAGAGATCGGTGGTCAGCATTTTTGCCAGCAGTCGCTCAAAGGGGCGGCTGATGTTAACCGAACGCTGCCAGTCTAGTTCCTGGGTGTTGGGGTTAATGTCAAACTCCAGGGGAGATTTACCCGAAAGTAAATATAAACAAGTGACACCCAGGGCATAGATATCGCTGCTGTAGGTGGGGCGCAGCGCCAGCTGCTCTGGCGGGGCAAACCCCATGGTGCCAACAAAGTGAGTGGTGGGGCTGGCGGCATGGTCGCCGGGGTCATCATCGTGGTGAAGACATTCGCGGACGGCCCCAAAGTCTAATAGTACCAGGCGGTTGTCATCGCGACAGCGAATGATGTTGGGCGGTTTAATATCTCGATGAATAACGCGGTTGCGATGGATGTAGCGCACCGCCGGGAGAACTTCTTCTAAAAATGTTTTAACCGCAGGCTCTTTTTGGGCGCCGCCTTTACGAACTTCTCGGCTGAGGGTGTCGCCATGGACGTATTCTTGAACTAAGAAAAATTCCCCTTTAAGGGTGAAATAGTCCAACAGCATGGGCAACTGAGAGTGGCTGCCCAGCCTCCCCAAGATTCTGGCTTCGCGACGAAAACGCTGCTTTGCCCGCTCCAGGGCAATGGGATGACTCACCTTGGGAAACAGCTGCTTGATCACACACAGGGGAGACCCAGGCAACATGCGATCGCGGGCCAAGTGGGTTACCCCAAAACCACCCCGACCCAAAACGCGCACCACCTCGTAACGATCGCGAAAAAGCTGACCGGAGTCACAGAGTTTTTTGCTTAGACGGGGATCTTGGGAGTTTTGATCGGCCATGGGCAGAGGAAGCGGACGGATAAAGCCGCGGATCAAATGAACTACGCTGCTAGCGACAGGGTCCTATCAACAGATAGGGTCCCATCAATTGGGTGTCCGCAGTAACGGTCATTATATTTATTATTATTGCCTATCGGCTATCGGGTTGTAATCCACAGGGGTACCTCTATGTCAAAACTTAGCGGTTTTAAGTAGCTTTCGGCAACCAAAACTCAAATGTGCTGCCCTGATTTAGTTGACTGCTCACTTGAATGGTGCCTCCTTGAAGTTCCACTAAGCGTTTGCAGATGGCCAGGCCAATGCCAGTGCCGCCAGATCGTCGATTGCGGGAACGATCGGCGCGCCAGAACCGCTCAAATACATGGGGTAAATCGTCGGTGGCGATACCAATACCGGTGTCTTGGACCGCTAGCCACACCTGCTGATCCTGGTGCCAGGTTCTTATAGTGATGGTGCCCCGATCCGTATATTTCAGTGCATTGCTTAACAAATTGACCAAAATTTGTTCGGTGCGAACAGGGTCAGCCGTAATGGTTGGTAGATTTGGAGAATTCTCTACGACTATTTGCGGATTTTCAGATTCTAGTTGCTGCTGGTCGCGAAACCGCTGGGTGACCTGCCGAATCAGAGGCGGTAACGCAACGGGCTGTCGTTGAATGGGCAGATAACCCGTTTCTAGTTTGGAGAGTTCTTGCAAATCTTCCACCAGACGCTGCAGACGCTGGGTCTCGCGCAGTAGACGTGCATAGGTTTCGGGGGTGGCGGGCAATTTTTGATCGGTGAGGGCTTCGAGGTAACCCCGGACGATGGTGAGCGGTGTGCGCAGTTCGTGGGATAGATCGCTCACCAGGTCCCGTCGCTGCTGCTCCACCTGCTCCAGGTCGCTGGCCATGCGGTTAAAGCTATGGCCCAGCTGATGGAGTTCGGGAATGTCCGATGGCGGCACCCGAGCCCCCCAGTCCCCCGCCGCAAACCGCTGGGTAATTTGCTCCATGCGGGTGAGGGGACGAATAATGCGCCGGGAGAGTAGGTAGCTGATACCGCCTGCCGCACTGCCCCCCAATAGCACAGACCACACCATGCCCCGCGCCCAGGCATCGGCAAAACTTTCTAAAATTTGTCCCCGCATTTGCTGAATGCGCACCCCTCTGCCCTCGAGCCGTTCTAAGGTGACCACAAAGTAGCGGGGGGTGGACAGCCGGCTAATGCCGGCCAGGGCAATAATTGCCACCGCCATAACCGTTAGGTGGGATATCAATAAACGGGTCCTAAGGGGGACTTTAGTCATCTTCAAATCGATATCCCACCCCCACAACGGTTTTTATAAATGTGGGCTGGGTGGGATTGGGTTCTATTTTTTTACGAAGACGTGCAATGTGGGTGTCCACTACCCGCTCATCACCAAAAAAGTTGTCTCCCCAGAGTTTTTCGATTAGCTGGGGCCGTTGCCAAACGCGCCCAGGATAGCTCAAAAATGTGGCCAATAGGTCAAACTCTAGCGGTGTTAGGTCGAGGGTGGCTGGCGCTAGATCTGGCGCTTGATAGCGGGCGGTGCGGCGCTCAAGGTCGAGGGTAAAGTGGGCGGTTTGGTAGGCATGGGCCGTTGCGGTGGCGGGCCCCCGCAAGCTACGCCGCAGCAGCGCTCGAACTCGCGCCACCAGTTCACGGGGGCTAAAGGGCTTGACCATATAGTCATCGGCCCCGGTGGAGAGGCCAATAATCCGATCGAGTTCTTCTCCTTTAGCCGTCAGCATCAATATATAGGGGTCTTTGGCCCCCGGCGACTGCCGAATGCGGGCACACACCTCTAAGCCATCTAAGCCGGGCAGCATCAGATCTAGGATAATCAGGTCCGGTTGAAAACTAGGAAAGCGTTTGAGGGCATCGGTCCCGCTGGTGCAAATTTCAGTGGTGAAGTTTTCATTTGTCAGATAAAGCTGAATTAGCTCAGCAATGTCAGCTTCGTCTTCCACAATTAGGACGTTCATCGGTTGTGCTAGTCTCACCAGACCTCTAGGGTACCGTGCCCCGTGGAGCTGACCCTGACATAACCCGATACGACCTGATATGGCCATGAGCGACCCCCGATTCCAGGGGGATTATGACCAGGGGAATTAAACAAAGGGAAAAAGGGCTTGCGTAAACGTAAACAATAGGCCACTATTCAATAGTTTTAATACTTCAGATCCTTGACAAGTCGGGGATACTGTGGGTATAAACTACGAGCCGCGCCCGTGTACATCCGTTATTGTTGAGCGGTTTATGGGGTCCGCGCTGCCCTGTTGGTTACCTTTTGGAGGCGTAGAGCATGAGTCTAGCGTCGGCGTTCACCCTAAGTCGTCTATCGGCCGATCTGACTTACGATTTGAGTAAAGCGCCGGAGGTACCTCAGGAGATGTCGGTACAGTGTGCCGTTAGCCGGGGCAAGATGATGGTGCTGTTGGAAAGCCCCTATGCGGAAACGGTGCCTGAAAGCTATGTGTTTGCCCAGGTGGAAAGCTCCATTCGCCATCGCTTAGAGATTGATGGGCTACCGGTAGAAGCAGAGCACCTGGGGACCAATGGTGAACCTATTGCTATTAAGGTTTATTTGAAGCAACAGTCGGCGGCAAAACCCAGCGCGGTGCATCGGTTTAACTGGCTGTTGCAGGATAGCTCGGGGCCGAGTTTGTTGGAGGATGAGCAGCTGGACGATCAGCTGTATGAGCCCTTGTTAACCCAGCAGCCAGAGCTGGCACCTAGCAGTTTGTTTGGGGCGATTGAAGAAGAGGATGAGGCCACCGGAGATCTCTCAGAGGATGAGTTTATTTCTGGTGAAGAATTTTTATCCCATGAGGAATTTTTGTTTAGTGGCGAGCTGCCCCTAAGTGATGAGTCTGGGGCTAACCCCCAGTTTGACTCTCAAGAGCTGGACTCTCAGTTCGATCTGCCCACGGTTGATCAGGCTACGGCGGATGATCAGCTGGATTTGGATGGTCTTTATGGTGAGGCATCGACAGAAGCAGCCCCGCAGACAGGAGTGGGGACTCACCGTCCGGCGGTGAGTCCGGGGTTGGCGGCCTTGGGTCTGGGGGTGGCGGTTGTGTTTGGCAGTTTGGGGTATGGTCTGAGTCGACCCTGTGTGATGGGACAGTGCGATCGCATCCAGCAGGCCCAGGCCTTGGGTGACGCCGCCCTGATTGCCCTACAAGATCAGCCCAGCCCCCAAACCGTGGTGGACATGGGTCAACAGCTCAATACCGCCGTCGATACCCTAAAGCCCATTCCTCCCTGGTCTCGCCATCGTACCCGAGCCCAGGAACTACTGGCCGACTACCAGGGAGAAGCCGACCTGCTCAATGCGGTGGTAGCGGCCCAGGAAAATGCCATGGTGGCCGCCAACGAGAGTCAGAACCCACCGCACCCCATTGCCCATTGGGAGAAAATTGCTGGGCGCTGGCAAGAGACCATTAGCCAGCTTGAAGAGATTCCGGCAGGAAGCCCTATCCATGGGGCTTTTGTCGCCCCAAAACTTCAAGAATATCGCGGTAATCTTGCCGCCATTCAAAAGCGGGTGGTGGCCGAACAAAACGCCGAAGAAAACCTCAACCAAGCGCAGCTCACCGCCTCTCTGGCAAAGGATCAAGCAGAAGTCGCCAATACCCTTTCGGCTTGGAAAACGGCCCTTACCTCATGGGATCAGGCTGTCAAACAGCTGAACCAAATTCCCAGTGGCACCATGGCCTATGGTGAAACCCGCAAGCTGTTACCTAAGTTTGAAACTGAGCTTAGCGACGTCCGCACCCGCTATCAGCGGGAACAGGCTGCCGATCAGTTTTATAACGAAGCGGTGCGCCATGCAGCCACCGCCCGCCAGTATGAATCGGAGGAGCAGTGGACCCTGGCGATGCTGAGCTGGCGAGATGCCATCACCCAGATCAAGGGTGTCCCTGACGGGTCTTCTCGCTCGACCGACGGTCAAAACCTGCTCAAAACCTATGAACCGGCCCTGGCCACTGCCCAGGAGAATCTGCGGTTAGCGATTCGGTTTCGCAAGGCGGAAGAGAACTTTAGCCGGATTTGTAAGCCCACATTTTGTCAGTTTGGGCTTAAGGGGGGCTCGGTGCAGCTCCTACTGGCAAAAGATTACGATGCACTGACGGATTTTTCCATCACTGACCCCAACAACCGTGCTAGCAGCGTGCCCGCCTCGGATCAGATGATCGTTGAGGTCAATCAGCTGCTGCAGGAAGTGATCAATATTGGTAAGCGCACCCAGCTGCCGATTGAACTGTATGCGTCCGATGGTGGGTTTATTGCTCGGTTTAGCCCAGAGCTAGAGGGCTATGTAAAAACTGTAGTGGTGAGATAGTCTCGGCCAGACTCAGGTTTAGCTGCTCTACGAACATCTTTCGGACCACCGATGTGCTTAAAATTGCCCAGGGGCGAACCCTATTGGGGGGTGGCTGTGGTGCAGGGATGATAACGCATGGGCTATCGGTTTCAGTTTCAAGTCATCTGGGAAAATTGGGATCTGCTGCTGGCCGGGGTGGGGCTGACGCTACAGCTGTCGGCCCTGGCCATAGTGTTAGGGCTGGTGGTGGGGATTGTGGGTGCCCTGTGTCGCACCTCGGGCAATCGCTATGTCAGTCTGCTAGCGGCCGCCTATGTCGAGGCTATTCGCAATACGCCGTTTCTAGTACAGCTGCTGTTTCTTTTCTTTGGTATCTCTAGTTTGGGGCCGCGTTTGGGCAGCACCCAAGCGGCTCTGCTGGCCCTCACCATTAATTTTGGGGCCTATGCCACTGAGATTATTCGAGCCGGGATTCAGTCTATTGATCACAGCCAAATTGAAGCAGGGATGTCCCTGGGGTTAAACCGTCGTCAGGTGTTTCGTTTGGTGGTGCTAAAGCCTGCCATTGCTAACATTTACCCGGCGCTAACCAGCCAGATGGTGCTGCTGTTGCTGCTGTCTAGCGTGGTCTCGCAGATTTCAGCCAAGGAGCTGACGTTTATGGGAAATTTTTTGCGATCGCGCACCTTTCGCGACTTTGAAGTTTACTTTGCCCTGGCCCTAATCTACGTAGCCCTAGCCCTGGGCTTTAAGCTATTGGCCCAGCTGTGCCACCGTCGCCTATTCACCTTCACCCGCTATATCTGATCCCCCATCTAAACGGATGCATGAGAGATTTTAGTCACCTAGATATTGTCTTTGCCCTGCTGTGGGCTGCCCGTTGGACCCTGTTACTCTCGTCCATTGCCTTTGTCTGTGGCGGCTTAGCCGGGTTTCTCCTCATGCTAATGAGAATCTCTCCCTTTCGTTTCCTCAAATATCTCAGCTGGGGTTACCTAGAAATTGTGCAAGGCACACCGCTGCTGATTCAATTTCTGCTAGCCTTCTTTGGCCTCAGCATTTTAGGCATTGACATCAGCCCTTGGATGTCAGCAACATTGGCCCTCACCACCTTTACCAGCGCTTTTCTAGGTGATATTTGGCGCGGTGCCGTAGAATCAATCCCGACGGGACAGTGGGAAGCCTCTAAAGCGCTAAGCATGACGTATTTTCAACGGCTGGGACTGGTGATACTGCCCCAGGCACTCAAACGTTCCATTGCCCCCACCGTCGGGTTTTTAGCCCAGGTGATCAAAGGCACCTCCCTGGCCTCCGCCATCGGTTTTGTCGAGCTAGCCCGCTCGGCCACCAACATCACCAACGTCACGTTTGAACCATTTTTTGTCTATTTTGTAACGGCCGTTGTCTACTTTGGCATTTGTTTTCCCATCTCTATTGCCAGTCGACAGCTAGAGAAATCCTTAACCTACTGAGGTAAGCCTGTATCTTAAGATACACTTCTCCCCATTCAGCCTGCTACGGTGGGCGTATCGTACATTCCTTTGCCCAGCAAGGATTTGAGTGAGGATTTGACCATGGGTTTTTCTATCCCCAGACGGTGGTTGCAAACCATCTCCATTGCAATTGTCGCCTGTGTGTTTTCGTTGGTGGTTGTGGCCTGTACAGGTGGGGGAAGCTCCCCCAGTGTGACCGCCCAGGATGAAGCGGCTACGGTTTCGAGCCTGGACCAAATTATTGAATCAGGCACCATCAAAATCGCTGTACCCCAAGATTTTGCGCCGTTTGGTTCGGTAGATTCTAGCGGCAACTTAGAAGGCTACGACATTGATGTCGCCAACCTAATTGCCGAAGACCTGGGTGTAAATCTGGAGCTGGTGCCGGTGACCAGTGACAACCGCATTCCCTTTTTACAAACCAATAAGGTGGATCTGGTCATCTCCAGTATGGGAGCCAACCCTGAGCGGGCAAAATCTATTTTCTTCTCCATTCCCTACGCTCCGTTTTTCTCAGGTCTTTACGGCTCATCGGATATTTCTGACGTAGGCGATTTTAGCGATTTAGGCAGTTATAAAGTCGGCGTAACCCAGGGCACCCTAGAAGATCTTGAGCTCACTGATGCTGTTGGTGAAGACGTACAGATAGAACGATTTGCCGACAATAGCCTCACAGCATCGTCGTTGATCTCAGGTCAGGTGGATCTCATCGCTACGGGGAATGTGGTGGCTGCAGAGCTATCAAAAAACAACCCCGACAAGAACATTGAAGGCAAGTTCATCATCAAAGAATCTCCGGCCCATATTGGTCTACGTCGGGGTGAGGTGGATTTACTCCAGTGGGTCAATACGTTTGTTTATCACAAGCGCTTAGGTGGTGAACTAGATGACTTTTCTAAAAAGTGGTTAGGGGAGCCATTGCCACCCCTACCTGCGTTTTAGGCGCCATCCGTACACTGTGCTATTTGGCCCTGCTGACCTTACGAACAGGGGCAGGTATTGAGCGCTTTGCCTTGGGGGCGGTCGATGGTTTACGTCGGCCGCTGCCGTTGCGGGAGCTGCCCTGTCTACGCGGCTGTGAGCGGCCGCGACCGTTCTGAATGGGTTCGGGTTTAATGCTGGGGTCGGGTTCATACCCGGGTAGCACCACTTTGGGTAGATCTTTCTTTAACAGTCGCTCAATTCCCCTGAGCAGCCCATGCTCGTCTACACAGACCAGGGAGACGGCTTCGCCTTCGTTACCGGCGCGGCCGGTGCGACCAATGCGGTGGACATAGTCCTCAGCTACGTTAGGTAATTCGTAGTTGACTACGTGGGGCAGCTGGGCAATGTCGAGACCGCGGGCGGCAATGTCAGTGGCTACTAATACGCGTACCTTACCGCTCTTAAAGGCAGCCAGGGCTCGGGTTCTGGCTCCCTGGCTTTTATTGCCGTGGATGGCGGCTGCTGTCAGACCGTCTTTTTCGAGCTGCTGGGCCAGGCGGTTGGCTCCATGTTTGGTGCGGGTAAAGACCAGCACCTGACGCCAGTTGTGGGCGCCGATCATGTGGCTCAGCAGTTCCCGCTTGCGGCTTTTGTCTACGGGGTGGATGACCTGCTTAATGCCATCTGCTGTGGCATTTTGGACAGCGACTTCGACCAGCACGGGGCGGTCGAGCAGGTTACTTGCCAGTCGTTTAATTTCTTTGGAGAAGGTAGCGGAAAATAGAAGGCTCTGACGATATTGCTGCTCCGGTATCAGGGCCAGCACTTTACGAATATCGTGGATGAAGCCCATGTCCAGCATGCGGTCGGCTTCATCTAGAACTAAAATTTCTACCTGGGATAGGTCTACGGTTTGCTGACCGGCATGGTCGAGCAGTCTGCCGGGGGTGGCGACTAGGATATCGACACCGTGGCGCAGCTGTCGGATTTGGGGGTTGATTTTGACACCACCAAAGATAACGGCTGAGCGCAAGGGCAGGTGGCGGCCATAGGTTTCTACGCTGTCGCCTACCTGGGCCGCTAGCTCGCGGGTGGGGGTGAGTACCAGCGCTCTTACAGGGCGTCGGCCCTTAGGGATCGGTTTTTGGCTGAGCTGATGCAGCATGGGCAGGGTAAAGCCTGCGGTTTTACCGGTGCCGGTTTGGGCGCCAGCCATGACATCGCGTCCGCTGAGGATAACGGGGATAGCTTGGCTTTGGATGGGTGTGGGTTCTGTGTAGCCTTGCTCGTTGACGGCACGCAGAAGTTCGGCGGAAAGGCCGAGGGTGTCAAATGGCATGTATGTATTTGCTCCAATCTTGCCCCATCAGCTGTCGTATTGGCTGGCTCCGGTCCGGGCTGGATAAGTGTATGTCTTGAATGAAGTAGGAAATCCTAGTTCTGGGAGATGCAAACGGTTCAAGAGTTTTCTCGATGACCCTGGGGTCACTATGGGTTACCAACCGGCGGGTCCCCGAGAGGTCTATAGCATAGCAGCTATTGTATCAATGTGGGTTCGTAGTTAGTTTTAATGATTTCAGAGGCATTTTGTTTTTCAGATAGGCTTCTATGAAGAGGTGGGATAAATCTCTTTGATGTGTTCTTTGCATAGCCACAACACATCTCCTTCGGGGGTGGTTATGCGGGTCAATCCTCCCCAAACTTGCTCAGGGTCTTTCTGTTTTAGAAACTCATAGAGCATTCGCAAAGCGGCACCGCTGATTTTGTTGGGGCGATCACCGCGCTCGTCATCGATAAAACTATGCTCGTCATCGTCGGATTTAATTTCTGGTAGCTTGGCCACCAGGGCTTTAGTCAGGGCCAAATCATTTTTGATTAGGTCACTGTAGATGGGGGCGGAGATGTTGAGCCAGGGTCCCATGACGGGGGTGACGTATTTGAGAATGCCGAAGAGGCGAT
>ERZ1740059.902-NODE-902-length-15166-cov-5.461849_pt1 | contig 15166 bp, 14 predicted proteins | sample MGYA00581744_ERZ1740059 | MGnify/ENA primary metagenome ERZ1740059 (study PRJEB43018, sample SAMN04849738) | marine metagenome | isolation source: floating plastic debris | place: Pacific Ocean | collected 2008-08-28 | study: EMG produced TPA metagenomics assembly... | reverse complement strand
GGCGCTTAAAATGGGTGCAAACATAATTTCTTATTGTTTTACACAATATCAATAACTTCCTTCAAACACGTAGTTAATAGATAAATAGACTCCATTCGTCTACTGTATGGCCCGTGCTTACAAAGCAGGATAGATAGTAGAGGAATAATTTGGTATATTTATTTCCTACGTATGAACTTATAAAAACAATTATGGCTGCTTTTACACTTAACATTAATGGCAAGAGCCACGAAGTGGATGTCGCTCCGGACACACCAATACTTTGGGTACTTCGAGACCACCTGGATATGGTGGGAACCAAATTTGGCTGCGGAATTGCACAATGCGGGGCATGTACCGTTCATTTAGATGGTACGGCAATACGATCTTGCTCCCTTCCGGTGAGTAGCATCGGTGGTGCAAAAATCACAACTATTGAAGGCCTATCAGAAAAATCAAATCATGTGCTTCAGAAGGCATGGATTAAGCATGATGTGCCGCAATGCGGGTATTGCCAGGCCGGGCAAATTATGAATGCGGCCTCATTGCTTGCACAGAATCCTAATCCCAGTGATCAGGATATTGAAGTCGCCATGAACGGCAATATTTGCCGCTGTGGTACTTATACAAGAATTAAAGCGGCCATAAAGACCGCAGCCCAGGACCTGAGTTAATCCATAAACCACATCAAAATGACTTTGATAAGAACAAAATACAATAGACGATCTTTTCTTAAGCTTTCGTCTGCGGCAGGCGGTGGCGTAATGATAGGGTTTAGCTGGTTAGCATCTTGTAAACCGGCTGCGGAAGAAATTACAAGCGTACCGGAAGAATGGTTTGATATCAACGCATTTATTAAAATTGGAGACAATGGTTTAGTAACGATCATGTCTCCGAATCCGGAAATCGGTCAAAATGTTAAAACTTCCATGCCCATGATTGTAGCGGAGGAGTTAGATGTGGACTGGAAAAATGTCACTGTTGAACAGGCGCCATTAAATACCGAGTTATACAAACGTCAGCTTGCCGGAGGAAGCCAGTCTATACGCCGAGGGTGGCAAAGTTTACGTATGGCCGGAGCCACCGGGCGGAGAGTGCTGCTGGAAGCTGCGGCCCAAAAGTGGCAAGTTCCTGTTTCAGAGCTCACCACTGATAAGGGTATCATCTCTCACAATTCTGGGAAATCATTGGGTTATGGTGAAGTAGCGTCCCTTGCCACGTCAGTCGAGATACCTGAAGAAGTAGATGTAAAAGACATCAAGGATTTTAAATTAATTGGTACTGATGTCAGAAATGTGGACGCACCAAAGATTGTTACGGGTCAACCGCTGTTTGGCTTAGACCTTAAAAGAGATGGAATGCTGATCGCTATGATTGTTCACCCTCCAGCCTTCGGCATGAAGTTAATGAGTTTTGATGCCACAGATGCACTGGCCGTGCCTGGTATCAAAGATGTTTTTAAGGTTAATACGGCGCCAGAGGAAAAACAATGGTCAGATACCAACGCCTTTACCGAACTTGTGGCTGTCGTTGGAGAAAGTACCTGGCAAGTAATGAAGGCCAAAAAAGCCCTGACGGTGGAGTGGGAAAAAGATTCAGCGTTAGAAGCTTCTGAAGATCATGAGCGCAAATTACAGCAGGCCATAAGCAAGGCTCCTTCCGAGGCGGCCAGAAAAGATGGTGATCCTAATAAGGCATTTAGTAAAGCCGCCAGAATTATAGAAAAAACCTACAGCGCTCCATTCCTGGCTCATAATACTATGGAGCCAATGAATTTCTTCGCTCACGTAACTGAAGACACCGCTGAACTTGTGGGACCGATCCAGACACCTGAATACTTAAGAAAGAGTGTATCCAGCTTACTTGGTATGGCTGAAGACAAAATAAAGATAGATATGACACGCATGGGAGGCGGTTTTGGCCGAAGGCTTTATGGAAACTTTGGGATGGAAGCTGTAGCTATTTCCAAGCAGGCCAAGGCTCCCATTAAACTGGTGTACACCCGTGAAGACGATATGACGCAGGGAACTTATAGACCCGCCTATAAAATAACATATAGGGCGGCATTAGATGATAATAACACGTTAACGGCTTTTCACATTCGTGGCGCCGGAATTCACGGAGGACCTGTATTCGCAAATCGTTTTCCGGCTGGAACGGTAGATAACTACCTGGCGGAAAATCAAAATGTAGATTCCAACATTTCAACAGGTGCATGGCGTGCTCCCCGGTCAAATTTTGTAGCTGGCGCTGAACAGTCTTTTATAGATGAAGTAGCAGAAGAAGCCGGCAAAGACCCTGTAGATTTTAGATTAGCTCTGTTTGATAGAGCGATAAATAACCCAGTAGGTGATGATAACGATTATGACCCTGAAAGATATGCAGGAGTACTTAGACTTGTGAAAGAAAAAGCAAAATGGGGTCAAGGTATACCAGGAGTATCCCGAGGAATTTCGGCCTATTACTGTCATAATTCTTATGTAGCTCAGGTAGTAGATGTCATGATGGAAAAAGGAAGACCAAGGGTTAAAAAGGTTTGGTGTGCCGTTGATTGTGGTATTGTTATCAATCCCATAGCGGCCAAAAATCAGATCGAGGGAGGTATAATAGATGGGATAGGCCATGCTATGTACAGCAATATCACAGTCAAAAATGGCGCTCCTGACCAAAGTAATTTTGATAGATATCGCTTGATTCGCCAGCGTGAAGCGCCCCTTGAAATAGAGACTTTCTTTGTTGAAAACGGGATAGATCCTACGGGATTGGGCGAGCCTTCGCTCCCTCCTATTATGGGGGCCCTGGCAAATGCCTTGTACAAAGCAACTGGCAAAAGAGTATACAAGCAGCCATTTAGCCAACAGGATATTGTATTAGGTTAAAAGTAAAATCAAAAATAGCAGAGGCCATTCTTATCCGGGATTGGCCTTTTCTTTTACGCCGGTGCGGATATTGTTATTTTAGCTAAAATGAATAGAAAGCAGGCATTACGAACGCTAGCGGCATCTACAGGAGTTTTTATTTCGCCACTCTCGTCTCAGTCCACTGTAACCGATACCTGGTCCAAAGCCCGGCTTAAGGGTAATGTAAACCATTCTGCGTGTAGATGGTGTTACAGCAAAATACCACTTGAAACACTGGCTCAATTTGGAAAAGAAATTGGTCTGAAGTCTATCGAACTGTTAGAGCCTGAAGAATACACAACTGTGACTGATTTAGGGCTAACCTGTGCAATGCCCAATGGCAGTATGATCGGTATTCCTAATGGCTTTAACAACCCTGATAATCACGACCAATTAAAAAAGGATTTTTTGAAAAGACTGCCAATGGCCGCTGACTACGGCTTTACTAAAATGATTTGCTTTTCAGGTAACCATTGGAAAAAATCGTATAAAAAAGGAGTTGATTACTGCGCAAAAGGACTAGAACCTGTATTGGCGGAGGCAGCAAAATACAACATCACCATCTGCATGGAACTACTCAATAGCAAAGTTGACCACGCAGGTTATCAGTGCGACAGTACGGAATGGGGGGTTCAACTTGCTCAAACTTTAGGGATGGATAACTTCAAGCTATTGTACGATATTTATCACATGCAAATCATGGAAGGTGATGTTATTGCTACAATTAGAAAATATTCAAATTATATTGGACATTACCACACGGGAGGAGTTCCGGGAAGGCATGAAATCAATGAAACTCAGGAACTGAATTATCCCGCCATAATGCAGGCTATATTGGATACCGGTTACCGTGGTTTTGTAGGTCAGGAATTCATTCCAACAGCAAATAATCCGCTGGAAAGTTTGAAAATGGGAGTAATTACCTGCGATGTTTAAAAAGCCTGAAACGACTACGTCCTACTCAGAAAAATGAACACCGATCATACAGCACCAATAAAACGGGTTATGAGGTTGCCCATGTTCTGCCACCGGCTTCATACAGGGTAACACACCCCTTATACTCCTGAGGAATAGCTTTATGCTGTAGTACCTGGGTGGCGCCGACTTCTGTTGTGAAGTAACCCGTCAGCGTTAGTTCTTTTAACATCCAAAAAAAGGTTTTCTCCTTGTTTGGCGTGAAACGAGCGTGATAGATGTTTTTATTAATTTCAGCATTTAGCTTTTTCAGGTACTCTACGCGATGTTCCAAGTCTAAATCCAAATATGTATCGCCGGTAGCGGCCAAACAGTCTTGGTCAAATTGAGCCAGGCCAGCCATGAATTTATCACGATCATCCTGAGCAAACCGAGTGCCTACCATTTCTTCTATAAACCGCGGTATGCCTAAGGCTTTAGCGCCCGGGGTAGCCGTTTGAGGAATAATATCTTCAGCTAGTTCCATAATTAAAATAGCCTGTTCCTCATTAAAAAAACTGGGAGTCCAATTCAATTCCGGCTTGGCGGTGCATCCATTCAATACCGCCATAATGGACGGCGCTGACAATGCGCCACCCATGATCATTGCCGTTCGTCTAAGTGCTTCTCTTCTATCTATAGCCATATATTATAGATTTTGCTTTTTCATCTCGTCAACTGCGTGATCTACTGCTCTTGCTGTTAGCGCCATGTAAGTAAGTGACGGGTTCTGACACCCTGCCGAAGTCATTGCCGCTCCATCGGTACAAAAGACATTTTGTACGGTGTGGATCTGGTTCCAACTGTTCAATACCGAAGTCTTTGGATCACGACCCATTCGTGCCGTACCCATTTCATGAATTCCAAGCCCGGGCCCACCAATATCATCAAAAGGAGTAATGTTATTAATCTTAGCTGCCTCTAGCATTTCAATAGCAGAAGCTTTCATGTCCTTTCGCATGCTCAGTTCATTTTCCTTGAATTCACAATCAATGTTAAATGTAGGTAAACCGTGCTTATCCAGTTTATCCTTAACCAGCTCCACCTTGTTATCATGGTAAGGCAGACATTCTCCAAAACCCAATAGCAGCATTCTCCATTTGCCGGGTGTGCCAATTGCTTCTTTCAGTTCTTTACCTACAGTTAGTTCCGCAACGGCAGCCTGCCAGCCGTCCCTATTGGCCCCGCCCTGGTAACCAAACCCTCTCAGATAATCGCTTCGCTGATCGCTTATGTTTCGAAATCGCGGAATGTATATGCCGTTCGGTCTGCGTCCCGAATAGTACATATCTTCAAAACCTTCATAGTCGCCAGCCGCTCCTACCCTGAAATGATGGTCCATTAAATTATGCCCTAGCTCTCCACTATCATTACCTAGTCCATTCGGAAAACGGTTGGAGGTTGAATGCATCATGATCCAGGTAGACCCTAAAGCTGAGGCATTAAGAAAAATAATACGTGCATAAAACTCTTCCGTCATGCCTGTTTCAGCGTCTAAAATACGTACTCCTGTGGCCCTTTTCTTATTTTCATCGTAAATAACCTCAGTAACAATAGAATTTGGCCTCATGGTCATATTCCCCGTTTTTTCTGCAGCAGGTAACGTAGAAGACTGACTGCTGAAATAAGCGCCAAACGGACAACCCCGCATACAAAGGTTTCGGTAATGGCATTTTGAGCGGCCGTCTTTAGCTTCGGTCAGATTAGCCGTACGACCGATAGTCATTATCCTGTCATTAAAATTTTCGGCTATCCTATCACGCACGTGTTCCTCCAGGCAGTTCATATCCATGGGCGGCTGAAAATTACCATCCGGTAATTGTGGCAGTCCCTCCTTCTTTCCGCTCACACCAATGTAAGCTTCCACGTAATCGTACCAGGGTTCCAGATCTTTATATCGAATTGGCCAGTCCACTGCTATCCCCTCCTTGGCATTGGCAGTTAAATCCATTTCACTTAATCGGTAGCTTTGACGTCCCCAAAGCAACGAACGACCGCCAACGTGATAGCCGCGGATCCAGTCAAAGCGTTTCGTCTCCTGATAAGGATGTTCGGTATCTTTCACCCACCAGTGCTTTGTGGATTCTTTAATGGTGTAGCCTGTTCGGTATTGTACCGGATAATCTTTCATCTCTTCATCCGAAACCTGATCTGCAAAAGGCAGTTCCCAGGGTTCTTTGTTCATTGTGGGGTAGTCCTCTACATGTTTTACCATCCGCCCACGCTCCAGCACCAATGTTTTGAGTCCTTTTTCAGATAATTCTTTAGCTGCCCAACCTCCGGAGATCCCAGTACCCACGACAATGGCATCATAAGTGTTCTGCTGCCTTGCCTTAATATTCAGATTCATTAATAATTTATAAATTAATACAAGTTGGAATATAGCCAATTTTGAAGTTCAAAAAAATTGAAAACGGTTGCATCATTTTATTAACTAATTATTTAGTTGTAAAACTAAACTTATAGTATTACCTTTGGATACGTAAGATCAAAATTTTATTGGTAATGAAAGAACTAACACGAGCAGAAGAGCAAGTTATGCACATCCTTTGGCGTCTAAAAAGTGGATTTGTAAAAGACATAATTTCTGAAATGCCAGAACCAAAACCCGCTTATAACACCGTATCAACAATTGTGCGGATACTGGAGCAGAAAGGTTTTGTAAAGCATATAGCTTATGGTAAAACACATGAGTATTATCCCGCTGTGGATAAGGCTAAGTATAGTAAGTTTTATCTGAATAATTTTCTGTCTGGCTATTTCAGCGGCTCTTTTGAAAGTCTGGTCTCTTTTTTCGCAAAGGAAAATGATCTCGACGTCAAGGATATGGACGAATTAATGAAACATGTGAAAGACGGCTTGAATAAGAAAGACGATGAATAGCTATATTAATTTCTTTATCGAGGCTAACCTATGTCTATTGGTATTAGGAGGTTTCTATTTGCTGGCGCTCAGTAAGGAAAGGAATTTTATCTGGAGGCGTTTCTATATTTTGGCCATTGTTTTTCTGAGCATTTCAGTGCCACTGTTGCAATTTGAAAGTCCATTTAGTTCTCCTGTAAACATTACAGTAGCAGATGGTTTACAAGCAATGATTCTTCCGGAAGTAGTGATAACCGCCGAGGGTGAAGCCGTAGCTGCTCAAACCATTAGTTTTTCAAGAGCTGAACTTATCGGATTTGTGTACACCGCAGGTATTTTGATCTTTACCACACTTCTGATATATCAGCTATTTCAAATAATCAGATTTTATCAATTACGAAAAAAGGAAAGATCCATTCAGGATAGTCATATAATGATACCTACTCATGGGCAGCTTCCTACCTTTTCATTTTTCAATTTACTTTTCTTCGACAATACCATTGATCTTACACCAGAAGAAAAGACCAAAATAATACAGCATGAGAATGCCCATATTAAACAGTGGCACAGTGTAGATATTATCTTAATTGAAATAGTGAAGGTTGTTTTCTGGATAAATCCGATCATTTGGATGTTGAGAAAGTCACTTCAAAATGTACATGAGTATTTAGCTGATGAGATCATTTTAAAGTCTAGCAATCCGGCTCAGTATAGCAGCTTACTCGCAAAAATGGCGGTTAAGCAAATGACACTATCTCTGGGTCACCACTTTAACAAGTCATTAATTTTAAAAAGAATAGAAATTATGAAGTCACCAAGAAAGAAACCTACCGTATGGAAATGGCTGAGTACCTTACCGTTAGTAGGCTTTGTAGTTTTTGTATTCAGCTGCAATGATGAAACTATGAATGATGTAGCAGAAGTCATGGAAACAGCAAAACAAACCGATATTCCGGTGCATTTAACAGACAAGGTTGCTGAATTAAAATTAAAATATCCTGAAGCCGAATTCGTATATTTTGAAACGGCCATGGATAATGAATCTAAGCTGAATGAATTTAAAAATATTGATCCTGCCACTATTGCCCTGGTAGAAGTAAAGAAAGATCCGGATATTGTGGGTGTTTTAGTAAACAAAAACGGGGCGCTGGAAAAAGTGGCCAATGCTACAACTGAAGGTGAAATATTTCAGATTGTGGATCAGCCTGCCATGCCTCAAGGGGGATACGAAATTTTCTATGAGCACTTAAAGAACAATATGACCTACCCCGTTCAAGCGAGAAAACTGGGTGTCGAGGGTAAAGTTTACGTACAGTTTGTCATAGACAAGTCGGGAACCATGACGGACATCACAGTGGTTAAAGGGATTGGCGCCGGTTGCGATGCAGAAGCCGCCAGGGTAGTTGGATTGCCGTATGAATGGTCTACTCCCAGACAATCGGGAAATCCTGTAAATCAAAGAATCATTCTGCCCATTACTTTCTCACTTTCTGGTGGGTCCGGGGCAGAAGCCAAGAAGGAGACTAACACCTGGTTGGAATTTGAGAAAATGGAATTAGGAGATGAAAAGACCATTACCGGTAAATTGGTTTCTCAAGATGGCAAGCCTTTGCCGGGAGTAAATGTGGTTGTTCAAGGAACTGCTGTGGGAACAGTGACCAACTTACAAGGTGAATATAAAATAAAAGCACCGGAAAATAGCACATTGGTTTACTCATTCATAGGACTCAAAACAACAGCACATCAGGTTGACTCAAAAAGTGTGGTTGACCTAGTAATGCTCTCAGAATAAAGTAGGTTAGATCTAAGTAAAAAGCAGCTCAATCGAGCTGCTTTTTTTGTTTGTCCATTGCGCTGGTCTTCCTTTATTTGCGTCCATGTTCAAACTAAAGTATTTCGTCTTTATGATGGCCTTTGTGGTCGCGGCATCTTCCTGTAAGGTAAGTAGACTGCCCCAGTCATCAGATCAAAGTGACAGCGCCAGTGTACCGTTAGATACTACGGTCGCACCACTTGATTCAACCCTTACCCTGATTCAGGATTCGGTAGAAATTGAAATCTTCCGACTTTTAAAGGACACTGTAACAATCATTGGCGTGGGCGACATTATGATGGGTACCAATTATCCCGATAAAGGCTATTTACCACCCAATAAAGGGGCAGACCTATTGAGAGATGTAAAACCTGTTCTTCAAAATGCTGACGTCACTTTTGGAAACTTAGAAGGTGTAATTCTGGATGATGGTGGAGATGCCAAATACTGTCGAAACCCAAAAATTTGTTACATCTTTCGTTCTCCGGAATACATGCTCAACCACTTGAAGGGCGCAGGCTTTGATTTACTCAGTACTGCCAATAATCATGCCGGAGACTTTGGCGATCCAGGGAGAAAGAATACAGCCCGTGCGCTTGACTCTCTAGGTTTCTATCATGCTGGCCAAACCACACATCCTTATTCAACTTTTATGGTTGACGGCATGAAATATGGCTTCACGGCATTTGCTCCAAATACGGGCACTATGAGTATTCATGATCTCGATAAAGCTGGCAAGATTGTATCTATGCTAGATTCTATTTCCGATGTGGTAATTGTTTCTTTCCATGGCGGGGCAGAAGGCAGTAAGTACCAAAATGTGACACGGGAAAGCGAAGTTTTTTATGGAGAAAATAGAGGTAACGTATATGACTTCTCTCATAAGATGATCGATGCTGGTGCTGACATTATTTTTGGTCATGGACCACATGTAACCAGAGCCGTTGATATATATAAAAATAGATTCATAATCTATAGCCTTGGCAATTTCTGTACTTATGCACGCTTTAATCTAAAGGGTGACAATGGATTGGCTCCCATTATAAAAGTATTCACAAATCCAGAAGGAGAATTCTTAAAGGCTGAGATCACCCCAATCGTTCAAAGAGCTCCCGGGGGACCAAAAATTGACGCTGACGGTCGGGTCATCACCAAATTACGTGAACTGACCGAAAAAGATTTTCCTGAAGTACCCGTAAAAATTGACGCGACTGGTATAATTACTTATCTTCAAGATTAATTCATTTTAAATGCCGTACAAAGAGAAAGTCATTGAGAAAAAATATTATGCCATTGGAGAAGTGGCTGATATGTTCAAAGTGGCTACTTCTTTAATAAGGTTTTGGGAAAGCGAATTTGATGTTATCCGCCCTAAGAAAAATCGAAAAGGGAACCGTCAATTTACTAAAGAAGATATAGAGAATGTTAAACTTATTTATCATTTAGTAAAAGAGAAGGGTTTTACGCTCCAAGGTGCAAAAGACATGCTTAAGAATGACGCCGGAGCAGTTAAAGACAAAATGGAAATCATCGATTCACTCAATAAAGTAAGACAATTCTTATTGGAGCTTAGAGACCAAGCCTGATCTTTTCAATGGAGAGTAATCGGGTAGCTCAACTGGCACTCCATTTTGTACCTCACATTGGTAACTTCCTAATAAAACAGCTTATCAGTTACTGTGGATCTGCTGAAAAGGTGTTTAAAGCACCTAAAAATAAGCTACTGAAAGTTCCCGGCATTGGAGATGTAGCAGCCAATGCAATTTTAAAACAACAACCGCTTGAGCGTGCACGAGCCGAATTCGAAAAAGCTCAAAAAGATGGCGTTAAAATTCTGTTTCATTCTGATAAAGATTACCCTGCTCGACTAAAGCAAATTAATGACGCTCCAAGTATACTTTATATAAAAGGCGTCAATAATCTCGAAAGTAACAAAATGATAGGCATAGTAGGTACACGTAATGCTACCGACTATGGTAAATCCTTTACCTCTGAACTTGTAAAGTCGCTAAAAGCTCACAAAGCAACTATCGTTAGTGGACTGGCCTATGGCATTGATATTGAAGCCCATAAATCAGCAATAAAAAATGATCTGCCTACTATAGGTGTAATGGCAGGTGGAATAAATAAGATTTACCCTTCAGCTCATAGAAAAGTAGCTGAAGACATGCAACTTACGGGTGCCATTATTACGGAACAATCGTATGATAGAGTTCCTGATGCTCCGAAATTTCCCGCACGAAATCGCATCATTGCCGGCTTATGTGATGCGATCATCGTGGTTGAAGCCGCCTATAAAGGCGGCGCGTTAATTACCGCGAATATTGCCAACGACTATAACCGTGATGTATTTGCCGTACCAGGAGACCTCAACCGTAAATATTCAGAAGGTTGCAATAACCTGATTAAGCAAAATAAGGCTCATCTGCTAACCGGGATACAGGACATTGAATACATCATGAATTGGGATGCATCGGATCAGGTACCAAAGCAAAGTGTTTTACACCTCGATTCGTTCAATGACCAGGAACAGTCAGTAATTGAAACCTTACGAGATCAAAATGAGGGGGTTCATATCGATAAATTGAGCTGGGTCACACAAATACCGGTTAATAATCTTGCTTCTATTCTTTTGGCCCTGGAGTTTCAAGGTCATATTAAATCGCTACCTGGCAAGAAATATAAGATGAATTAATTGCACACTATTTTCGTGTACACTACATTTGTATGATGCTAAAGAATATCACACTATCGGCAGAAAAGTCTTTAATTGACAAAGCGCGGGTCAAAGCCAGAAAAGAGCACACCACGCTAAATGAACGTTTTCGCCAATGGCTGAAATCTTATGCTCAAGATACTAGAACCAAAAGCGATTACTTGCAATTCATGGAAAAAGAAAACCTCGGAAAACCAGGTAGAAAATTTTCAAGAGAGGAGATGAATGAAAGGTAAGTTCTTTCTGGATACCAATATTTTTGTTTACTCTTTCGATGTGGATGCTCCTGTTAAAAAGGAAATTGCTACAGATTTAGTGGCTCAATCCTTTGCTGAAGATTCAGGAGTAATAAGCTATCAGATAATACAAGAGTTCTTAAATGTGGCGTCCAGAAAATTTAAGATTCCGCTATCCAAGAATAGTTTATCCCAGTATTTGACAAAGTTCATGGATCCGTTGTGTAAAGTGTATCCAAGTATTAATCTCTACATCGAAGCCCTAGACATACATGACAGGTGGCGATTTTCCTTTTATGATTCGCTTGTCATCTCCTCAGCGCTTCAAGCACAGTGTGAGATCATTTATTCCGAAGACTTACAACATGACCAAGTGATCAAAAATACCAGAATCATAAACCCTTTTCTATAGCTTGATCATATTGCTCTTTAGTGTCAATATCGAAAAGCACCTCGGCAGAATTCATTTTTACGTTATGCAGATGGCTTGAATTCTCTTGAACTATACCTCTGCACCCTTCCATTTCCTGATGATTTAAAATATCATTCCGATAATAACTTGAAAATATAACAGGATTCCCTTTCCTGTTATTATATACCGGAACCAATATGGACTTCTGATCATCCACATAATACTTTCTAAAGGCAGAAGTGAGCCCATTGTAAACCGGAAAATCAATCTTGGGCATATCAGCTAAGCAAATCATGTAACCCGACGTATCGACACCAGCCGCATTGACGCCAGCCTGAATGGACGTGGTCATTCCTAACTTGTATCGCTTGTTCTCAATAACCTAATAGCTTTGATAGTCTCTTGACGTGATGTCCCTGATGCTTTGAATGGACTGCTCGCTGCCCACCACGATTACCTCATCTACATTGCTTCGTGAAAGTTGATATAACACTTCCTCCAAAATTGTCCGGGATCCGTAGGGTAGAAAAAGCTTCTTGCCTCCTTCCATACGCTTGGAAAGGCCGGCCGCCAAAACGATAGCAGAAACTTTAGCCAACAATATGATTCTTTATATTATCGTACTCTTCGGGGGTATTCACGTTGGTCAATACTTCGGTATGATCAAGCTGAACCTCATGAACATCAGAGTTGATCAAAACCTTTCGCGGACAGGAATAGCCAAGGCTTAAGAAGTAAAGCAGTTGCTGATAAGCGCGCGGCTCCCAAACGGTAATCAATGGCTCCGGAAAATTGGTCTCCGGGTTATGGAAGCACGTAGCTACTTTAGAAATATCCCGGTTATTGATTAGTCGTTGTAAAGTTAGCTGATCAAGCATGGGAACATCGCAAGCCACTGAAAGCCAGGCGGCATTCGGATTCTGCCTGAAGGCTGAAAGTATTCCGCCATAAGGACCTAAACCTGTAAAAGCATCTTCAATAAAGGAATAGCCACTATTCAATTTAATTTCACTTCGTTTGGATATAAATGTTTCTGAACATAGGCTCGAAAGAATATCGGCCATATGCTCTCGCTGTGGCTTGCCATGATAGTCAATCGCTCCTTTATCGTGCCCCATACGTGTACTTTCCCCTCCCGCCAAAACAAGACCGTTTAAGAGCGGCTTTCGTGATGAAATAGCTGCTTTAAGGATATGCAGAATGGAGTGAGTATCGTTGATGTTTAAGACTGGTAAAGTAGAATAATGCGGAATAGCCTCTTTTATAAAATCATATACCTCCTCTTCCCGCTCATCCAGCAAAATCATTATCACATCGGTTAGCCTATCAAGCTTCCTGCTCAATGATTCCTTTTTCTTCTTGTTAATGATTACTATTTGCTTTAGAGCGGTAAAATGGTTTCCGTTCACGAGAACAACATCCTGATCATTGAACATTCTTTTATACTCGTACGTCAAGTCTCTGGAATAAAACTCAAGCCGGTTGTGATCAATTTTGTCCGTGTACTTTACTTCAAAAGGGCTGTTGTAGTTAGCTGCATTGTGATCCGCATCCACATATCCTGTTCTGAAGTCTTTTTTAAGTTCAGTACCTAACCGGTCTGATAAATCCTGGATAACAGAACATGGCGCACCTAATAGGGCGAACTCATTTCTATGAAACTTACCACCTACAGGTTTCTGAACAAATGCATGCTGTTTATGCTCTTTTGAAGTCACTCTTCCCTCCTGTCTTTTCCATTAATTTGGTTTCCTTAATTACTATGTTATGTGAGAAACCTTTACACATATCATAAATGGTTAGAGCCGCCACTGACGCCCCTGTGAGCGCTTCCATTTCCACTCCGGTCTTTGAAGTCACCTTAGCCGTACACTCCACCACTACCTGCTTATCGTTATTCAAGCTTATGTCTATGGTGCATTTGTCAAGACCAATGGGATGACACAATGGAATAAGCTCACTTGTCTTTTTGGCTGCCATTACTCCAGCGATAATTGCGGTCTGAAACACCGGACCCTTCTTGGTATGAATCTCATCATTCTCAAACCGAGCTATGATTTCAGTATCCATTTCCAATATACTTTGAGCTTTCGCCACACGTTCAGTGACGGATTTTGGTGAAACATCTACCATAGTAGGGTCACCAGCAGCGCTTAAATGCGAAAAATCGTTGGCCATAGCCAAAAATACGACTTTGATCCGACTTGCATTAACCAACTAAACAAGTCACACCAGATATTCTTGCTTGATGTATTTTACGCGGATCATATGACACAAACAATGAACTGATAAACTCAGTGACAGCTACAAAGAACTATTAAAGAGAACTTTGCGCCTTTGGGACTTAGTGGCCAAACGAATTCAGCATCAGACGGAATAAGAGCGCTGAACTAACTCTTATGGTCTTATAAATATTTTACCAAGCAATAACTATGTTGACGTCTACACCTCCTGGTCCATCAAATCGGTAACCACATGGTATCTGGGATCGTCAATAGATGTTTCGATTACGTCACTAAACTTAGGATCCGCTTTGAGCAAAAGTACTTTACACTCCGGGCTAAGATGTGTAAGTTTCAGTTTCTTACCCTGATTCATGTATTTATGAGCTAAATTATCAATGGCCTCTACACCTGAATGATCACTTACCCTGGATTCAATAAAGTCTATTTCTACCTTATCCGGATCACCACTAGGATCAAACTTCTGATTAAAGTTTTGTACTGAGCCAAAGAAAAGTGGCCCCCAGATCTCATACACTTTGGTGCCATCGTTTTTCAAACGTTTTCTTGCCCGGATCATGGTAGCGTTCTGCCAGGCAAACACCAATGCCGACATGATCACCCCGGTGATTACCGCTATGGCCAAATCCTGCCAAACGGTGATAGCTGAAACGGCGATCAGAACAACAGCATCAGCTTTTGGTATTTTATTGATGATTCTGAAACTACTCCAGGCAAATGTACCTATCACCACCATGAACATTACCCCTACCAAAGCCGCTATCGGAATTTGCTCAATCAAAGGCGCACCAAATAAGATAAATAAAAGCAGGGCCACAGCTGCTACAGCCCCGGAAAGTCTGCCTCTACCTCCTGAATTCACATTTATAATGGACTGACCGATCATAGCGCAGCCGCCCATGCCACCAAAAAGTCCATTAAGAATATTCGCCCCGCCCAGGGCCACACAATCACTAATACCGGAGCCTCTGGATTCAGTAAGATCATAGACCAGGTACAATGTCATCAACGATTCTATCAGACCAACAGCCGCCAGCAAAAATGCGGTTGA
>ERZ1740059.900-NODE-900-length-15177-cov-6.541860_pt1 | contig 15177 bp, 11 predicted proteins | sample MGYA00581744_ERZ1740059 | MGnify/ENA primary metagenome ERZ1740059 (study PRJEB43018, sample SAMN04849738) | marine metagenome | isolation source: floating plastic debris | place: Pacific Ocean | collected 2008-08-28 | study: EMG produced TPA metagenomics assembly... | reverse complement strand
GAAGAGCGCGCGGGCCGCCGCGGCGCGCCATCGCAGGTGCCCCTGGCCGGTCCCGAGCACCGGCGGTCGCCAGTCCTCGCATGCGAGGACGGCCCGCGCGCCGTCGAGCAGCAGCGCGGCGCGGAGCTCGGCCTCGCCTTCGTAGGCCTCGGTAAAGGCCACCTCGAGCGCGTCGAGCACCGCGCGCTCTCCAGGCGCGGGCGCCTCCTCGAGGACGCCCTCGAGGGCGACGGGTCCCGGCCCGAGCTCCGCGCCCTCGTCGCCCGCGCGCGTGAGCGGCGGATCGCCGACCCAGTGGAGCCCGAGGTCCCTGCCCGCGGTGCCCTCGCTGCGCGGGGCGAAGAGAAGCGCTTCGGCGTCGAGTACTTCGCGAAAGGCCGCGTCGGACGCGAGACCGTGCGCCGTGCGTGGCCTCCGCGAGGCGCTCCACGAGCGCGTCGGGGTCGCCGATGAGCGCCTCACCGAGCGTGTCCACCGCGGCGCGCGCCGTGAGCACGTCGAGGGGCGCGTCGCGCCGGAACATGAAGGTCCCGTCCATCGGGCCGGTCATAGCGCGATTCGGGTGTCGGGGCGCCGCCTTCGCGCGCGCCGAAGCTCAGCGGCGCCTCGACCGGCGACGCCGCGTGCGCGCCGAAGGACGCCGGCCGGGGTTCGGGGGCTGCTCTCCGAAGGAATCGGGGATGCTCCCGGGCGCGGCCCCCAGCTCGAAGAAGGCGACCTCACGGCGCGCCCGCTCGCCGACGCGCAGCGTGACCACGGACGCACCGACGCCCGCGCCGACGTACACCGCTCCCTCGCCGCGGCGCTCGCCGTAGAGCCCGTGCACGTAGCGATGGCCCACGAGGCGCCCGACGGTCAGCTCGTGGAGCTTGGCGACGGTGATCTGCCCCGCGTGCGTGTGCCCGCTGAGCACGAGGTGCACGCCGGCGGCCCAGAGGCCATCGGCCTCCTCGCCGATGTGGGAGAGGCCGAGCGTCGCCACGTCGCGGCGGAGGCCGCGCGTCGCCCGGCGCCGGTCCGCCTGGCCCGTGTAGGCGTCGTCGAGACCCACGAGCTGAAGCCGCTGACCGCGGAGCGTCATCACCGTATGCGCGTTGTCGAGCACGAGCGCGTCTCCACGGCGGAGCGCCCGACGGACGGCCTCCGCCCCCGACCAGTGGTCGTGGTTCCCGAGCACGCACACGACGGGCGCCTCGAAGGCGGCGACGACGGCCGTGAGCTCCTCGAGGTGGTGCAGGCTATGGTTCACGAAGTCGCCGGTGAGCACGACGAGGTCCGGCTGGCCGGCGTTGGTGAGGCGCACGGCCTCCGCGTGCACCGCCAGCGGTTCGGCGCGGCCCACGTGGAGGTCCGTGAGGTGCGCGACGCGGAGGTGGTCGAGCTGCTCCGCGTGGAGCCCCGGCCCGGCGAAGCGTCGGACGCGAAACTCGGCCGTGTGCTGCCGGCGCGCGCGCTGCCGCGGTCCGAGGGTCGCGCGGGCCGCGTCGAGGAGGTGCGCTTCGGGACGGCCGAGCAGCGCTGGAGGAAAGCTCGGCGGGACGCCGTCCAGGGAGTCGAGAAGAGGAGCGCTCACGAGTTCTCCGTAGGGCGAAGGCGGCGAGGGAACAGCCCCTTCGCGATGAACGGGCGATGCGGAGGCTAGGGACGACGCTGCTTCTTGAGCAGGTCCTTCGTCCGCACGTCGGGACCGCGCTTCGGCGACCTTCCCTTCCGAACGCGCGTCCCGGGGCCGAACTTCCAGCCGAGAAAGACGACGGCCCCGGCCACGGTCAGCAGCGTGAGCACGTCTTGGATGCTCACGCCGTCCCCCACCCGAGCGCGCTCCCCACTTGATAGACGAGGAAGGAGGCCCCGTAGGCCAGCACCGTCATGTAGGCGAAAACGAAGACGGGCCACTTCCACGAGCCGCTCTCGCGTTTGAGCACGGCGAGGGTGCTCATGCACTGCGCAGCGAGGACGAAGAAGACCATGAGCGACACGCCGGCCAGTGGCGTCATGAGCGGACGTCCGTCGGCGTGCGTCGCCGAGCGAAGGCGGGCGCGGAGCCCCGGATCCTCCTCGTCGACCTCCCCGGCGCCGAAGACCATGCCCAGCGTCGACACGAAGACCTCGCGGGCGGCGAAGGCCCCGATGACGCCGATGCCGATGCGCCAGTCCATCCCGAGAGGCTCGAGGGCGGGCTCGATGGCCTTCCCGAGGCGCCCGGCGGCGCTGTGCGCGAGCTGCGAGGACGCGAGCTGACGATCGACGGCCGCGTACTCCGCCTCGAGGTCCGCGCCCTCCAGATAGGCCGCGGCGGCCTCCCGGCGACGCTCGGCCTGCGCCTCCGCGGCCGGGTCACGCGGAAAGGTCAGCAGCGCCCATAGCACGATGGTGAGCGCCAGGATCACGGTGCCCGCGTCGACGAGGAAGCTCCGCACCCGCTGCCAGGTGGTCCCGAGCAGGTTGCGCACCAGCGGCAGGCGGTAGGGCGGAAGCTCGAGGAGGAGCGCGGGGACCGGGCCCTTCACCACCGTGCGCCGCATCACCGCCGCGGCGCCGAGCGTGGCGACGACGCTGAGCACGTACATGGCGAAGAGCGCGAGGGCTCCGGCGCTGAACACGCCAAAGACGCGGTCGCTCCCGGCGAAGACCACGCCGATGACGAGCACGTAGACCGGGAGCCGGGCGCTGCAGCTCATGAGCGGGAGCGCCATCATGGTGACGAGGCGGTCGCTCCGCTTCTCGAGCGTCCGCGTCGCCATGACGGAGGGGATGGCGCAGGCGCAGCCGCTCAGGAGCGGCACGAAGGCCTTCCCGTGGAGTCCGACGCTGCGCATCACGCGGTCGATGACGAAGGCCACGCGCGCCAGGTAGCCCGAGTCCTCGAGGAAGTTGATCAGCAGGAAGAGCAGCGCGATCTGGGGCACGAAGACCACGACGTTGCCCACGCCCGCCACGATGCCGTCGGCCAGGAGATCGCGGAAGGTGCCCTCCGGCAGTCCGGTGCGGACGAGCTCCTGCAGCCACGCCACGGCGTCTTCGATCGCCCCGACGAAGGGATCGGCCCAGCCGTAGATGGACTCGAAGACGACGTACATCACGGCGGCGAAGACCACGAGGCCGAAGACCGGATGGGTGAGCACGCGGTCGATGCGCTCGGTCTTAGTGGGCCCGGCGGCTGGGGACCGCCGCACGGCGGCGTCCACGGCAGCGTCCACGCGCGCGAAGCGGGCACCGATGATGGCCCCCTCGAGGTCGAGCCCCAGCGTGGCCGCGTCCACGCGCGCCTTGGCGACGGCGGCGCGCCAGGCGTCGGGCACGTCGTTCTCGTCCCGCTCGCCGACGCCGGCGAGGGAGAGCAGCGCCCAGAGGGCCCAGACGCGGGCCGACGCGCCCTCGGTGGTGCCGGTTTCCCGAACGACGCGCTCGACGTCGCTCACGACGCTCTCGACCAGCTCCGGGAGGCGGAGCGGCCGCTCCCGCCAGGGCTTCCGGGCCACCTTGGCGATGACCCGGCGCAGCTCGTCGAGGCCTTGCCCTCGTGACGCCACGAGCTCGACCACGCGCACCCCGAGGTTCTCCGCGAGCGCCGGGACGTCGATCTCCAGTCCCTGGGCGCGCGCCTCGTCCATCATGTTGAGCCCGACGACCGTGGGGACCCCGGTCTCGACGACCTGCCGCGCCAGGTAGAGCCCACGGGAGAGCGCCGTGGCGTCGACCACGACCACGGCGGCGGCCGGGGGCTCGGCGAGCAGGGCGTCGACCGCGATGCGCTCCTCGGGCGACGTCGCGGCGAGGGAGTACGTTCCGGGCACGTCGATGAGCTCGACGGACATCCCGCCGACGTCGATGCGTGCGCTCCGCCGGTCCACCGTCACGCCCGGGTAGTTGCCCGTGCGCGCCTTCGTGCCGGCGAGCTTGTTGAAGAGGGTGGTCTTCCCCGCGTTCGGGTTGCCGGCGATCAGGACGGCCGGCGCGGCGGTGGCAGTGGCCATGGTGTGCGTCAGGCGGGCAGCGACGTGCGCTCGGCGGCGCGCGCCTTCGGGGCGGGCTCCGCGGTCGCCTCGGCGCCGACGGGCTCCGCGCTGGTCGCCGCGGCCGCTCTCACCCGAATGGCGTTGGCGTCGCGGCGACGAAGGGAGAGCGAGAAGCCTCGCAGGCGAAGCTCGAGAGGGTCGCCCATGGGCGCGCGGCGCACGATGCGGACGACGGTGCCGGGGAGAAGGCCCATCTCGAGGAGCCGACGCCGAAGCGCCCGCGGTCCCTCGACGCGCTCCACCGCGGCCTCGGTCCCCACGGGGAGCTCACCGAGCTCGCGAAGCGTCATGTCGCCATCGGGAGACACCTCCGAGGTGATAATGACTTTCAAAAGTTGCGGCAAGGAGGCGCCGAGGGCGCGCCCTCGGATACCCTGAGCGCGATGCTGCGCTTCTCCGCGGACCCGGAAGTCGCCGAGCGCCAGATGCAGGCGATCATCTTCTACCTGACGACGTTCGGGTACATCGACGGCGACTTCGACGCGAGCGAGAAGGCCTTCGTCCGCGAGTACATCCGGACGCTGGTCGAGGGGCGCGTGAAGACGGGCATGCCCGGCGCCGACCCGACGCTCCAGAAGGAGCTCACGGACCGCTTCACCACGCACTTCCACGAGGTCTTCGAGAACGTGGACCGGCACGTGGCGGACCTCTTCACGGAGGCCGTGGCCATGGACGAGGAGCAGGACGCCTTCGTGCACGCGAAGCTCAAGCTCCGCTGCTTCGAGTACTTCCAGGGCTTCGACCGCGAGAGCCAGGAGACCCTCCTCGAGGCCATGGAGCAGCTCATCGCCGCCGACGGGCAGATCCACCCGGCCGAGCGGAAGTTCCGGAGCGAGCTCCTCGCGCTCTTCGAGGAGGACCTCGGCATCGAGCTCGTGGAGGAGGGCGCCGGGCGCGCCACGCACATCGAAGCGCCCGTGGCGCGACCCGTGGCCCAGGAGACGCATCCCTTCTTCGACCAGTTCGAGTTCCACTACTCGAGCGACCAGCAGAAGATCCAGAAGCAGATCGACGCCGACCGGCAACTCCTCGACCGCGTGCTCGAGCTCTGGAAGACGCAGCGCGAAGCCGGTGAGGGACGGCTGAAGGGTGTGCAGCGCGTGGACGAGCTGCGCGAGGCGCCGCCCTTCCTCGACGGGCACGTCTACGTGCACCCGCCGCAGCCCGGGGCCGGCTACGAGGTGACGGTGCTCGGGGATCTGCACGGCTGCTACAGCTGTCTGAAGGCCGCGACGCTCCAGGCGGATTTCTTCGCGAAGGTCGCCGCCTACAAGGCGGCCCCGGCGGGGCAGCCGCGACCGCTCCTCGTGCTCCTCGGCGACTACATCGACCGCGGGCTCTTCAGCCTCAACGGGGTGCTGCGGACGGCGCTCCAGATGTTCGTGACGGCGCCGGAGCACGTGGTCGTGCTCCGCGGGAACCACGAGTACTACCTCGAGTACAAGGGACAGATCTTCGGGGGCGTGAAGCCGGCGGAGGCCATCAACACGCTGAAGCCGCACCTGCCCATCGACGTCTTCCGCCACTACATGCGCCTCTTCGAGGCCATGCCCTCGGCGCTCGTCTTCGACCGGACGCTCTTCGTGCACGCCGGCATCCCCCGGGACCGGCTCCTCAAGGAGCGCTGGGTGGGCATGGAGACGCTCAACGACCCGGACGTGCGCTTCCAGATGATGTGGAGCGACCCGAGCTCGGCGGACGTGATCCCCGCGGCGCTTCAGGAGCAGTCGGCGCGCTTCCCCTTCGGACGGCTTCAGGCCGCGAGCTTCCTCGGCCGCATGGGCTGCCACACGCTGGTGCGCGGCCACGAGAAGGTGCTGAGCGGCTTCGCCAACACCTACGACGACGACGACGTGAAGCTCATCACGCTCTTCAGCGCCGGCGGCGCGACGAACGGCGACCTCCCCGCCACCTCCAGCTACCGGAAGGTGACGCCGAAGGCGATGACGCTCACCTGGAAGGACGGGACCCAGAGGATCACCCCCTGGGACATCGACTACGCGACCTACCAGGACCCGGAGCGCAACGCCTTCTTCAGGGTGCCGCCGGAGATCGAGCACCGGGCCTAGCGGACAGCCGCCGGGGCGGAGCCCCGCTGCAGTTGCCGCGTCGATGCGACAGACTGACCATGATGCGGCGCGTGTGGAGACGGCGATGGAGCGCGACGCTCACGTTCCTCGCGGCGTGCGCGGGCTGGGAGGCGGAGTCCGTGTCGGTCCCGGACGCGAGCGCCGACGCCTTCGCCCGGCCCGACGTGGGCGTGGACGCCGCGCCGCGCCTGGACGCCGAGGCGCCCAGCGATGCCGCGGGCCTGCCCCCGCGCTTCGAGAGCATCGCGGCCGGGCCATGCGTCGTCGACGATGCCACGGACCCGGCGTCCGAAATACGCATCGGGCTCCGCCCCTGTCGCGAAGGCGTCTGCGAGGAGCTCCTGCTGAGGGACGCCGCCGGTCTCTCGCTCCGGGTCATCCGCGTGGAAGGGCGAGGCGAAGGCCAGGTCCCGCTGCTCCTGACGGCGCTCGACGAGCTCGCGGAGCTGCTCTACGTGGTGGTCCTCGACGTCACCTCCGGCTCCACGCCGGCCGTTCGTGCGGTGGCCCGCATCCCCAGTCGCCACGGAGAGCCGTGCGGCTTCTCGGCGCCCGGGGCAGGTCCCGAAGGCGCCGCCTTCATGATGACCGAGGTCGAAGGAGGCTCCGGCCACCTCTTTCACTACCGCGCCGGCGACCGGCGCTTCGGCCCCTCGGTGGCCGAGGCGCAGCTGCTCCCGGGCCACCGAATCGAGCTGCAGTCGGTCGGCCGGGACCGCGTGATCGCGACCGCGGGCTCCCGAGGGGTCCGCGTCTGGACACCGGAGGGCGGCGCGGACCGCCCGTGGGCGGAGCGCGAGCACGAGCTGGAGGGTCCGCTCCGCCACGTCCGCTTCCGCCCCGACGGTGCCCTCGACGCGTGGATCTCTTCCCGAGGCCTGGTCCGGCTCTCCTGGCCTGCGCTCGAGGTGGAAGCCACCTACTTCGAGAGCCGGGAGACTCCCTCGTGGGCCGCGGCGGGCGACCTGATCGCATGGGCGGCGCGGGTGAGCGGCGACCCCGAGCGGCGTTACGCCTTCGCGTCCGGCCGCCTCTGCGGGGAGACGCTCTGCGATCTCGCGCCGCTCGAGGCGCCGCTCCCCTCCCGTTATCGAGGCCATCCCCGCGCGCGCGGGGGCGTCGTCCTCCTCGGCGACTACTCCTTCTCGGACGCCTACCTCCTGCGCGTTCGAGATGGCGCGTCGCGGGTGCTCGATACCGTTCCCGAGGGTCGTTTCTCACCCCCCGTGCTCACGGATCGCTTCGCCTACACCGTCCACGATGCCGACGAACGCACGTGGGATCGAAACGAACGTTTCCTGCGCTTCCCCTACCCGGACGGCTTCGCGCCCGGCTCCGAGTGACCCTCACCCGGCCGGGGCGAAACGTTGCCGGCGGACCCTTCGAATTTCCGAGTCATGAGGTTCGTGCTCCGCCTCCACTTCGAGGTAGCGCGCACCGGGCGCGCGCTTCGAAGGGCACCACGTGAGACGAACGACGAACGCCGCCGTGCTCGCCATCCTGACGGCCTGCGCCCAGAGCGTCGTGCACGGCGGGGACGAGGACCACGCCGACGAGGGGGACGCCGGGAGTCCGGCGCTCGATGCCGGTCCGGGTGAGGAGCCGGGACCGGCGCCGGACGTGTGCGGAGCGCCCACCATCGTCCCCGGCGACCTCGCGCCCTCGGGATCCCTCGTGGTCGCGGGCGACGTGGCCGTCGTGCAGCCCGCGTCCGAGTGCGACCGCATCGCGCGGCCGCCGGAAGACGTCGCCGGGTGCGCGACCCCGGCGCCGCTCGTCTTTCGCGCATGCGCGGCCGTGCGGGCGGCGACGGAGCTCGCGGCCATCGACTCCGCCGGGCATCGCGTGCGCAGCGAGGTCACCCGCGATGGCGCGGTCTGGTTCGCCGTGACGACGACCCGCGACCAGCGGATGCACCGCGCGTGGCCCGCCGATGCGGCACCCACCGAACGGGCCGCCTTCGCGACGCCTCGCTTCGAGAACACGGCGCTCCCGGCGGGCGGTGGCGGCCTCGTGCTCGCGGGGCCGGCGGACGCGCCGAGCGTTCAGTGGTCGCGGGACGACCTCGACGTTGCCGTGCGTACGGGTCCGGGGACCGTGCGCGTCGTCGGCGGACGGGGCGCCCCGCTTCTGCTCGTGATCGAAGACGGGTCCGGGCAGCGCCTCGCGGCCGTCGACGGGAGCGGCCGACTCGTCACGCTCGCCGGCCCCGGCGTCACGCGCGCGGGGCCGCCCTCGACGAGCCTCGGGCCCTGGCACTGCATCGACGACGCGGAGGGCGCGCGGTGGATTCGGGTCGCCGAGCGCGGGCTCGCCGTCGAAAGCGAGAGCCCGGCCGTCGGGAGCTGCGCCCCCGGGCTGGCCCGCTACGACGCGGAGCACGACGCGCTCCTCAGCGTCGAGGGCGCCCCCGCGGGGGAGCGTGGCGAGCTCTTCCTGCGCCGCGGCACGACCACGCCCCGTCGTCTCAGCCCTTCCTTCGCCGGTCCGCCGCGCCTCACGCGGAACGACGCGACGATGCTGGTCGGCGAGGCCTTTCTCGAGGCGACGTCCACCGCGGTCCTTCGCCTCGACACGCGGGATTGGTGGACGAGCGGGAGCAGCGTCAGCGCGGGCTTTCCGGAGCTGCATGCGCGCGCCTCCCACGTCGCTTACGCGCTCGTGAGCGCGGGCCGGCTGCAGGTCACGCGCTCGCCGAGTCATCGGGACGACTTCGCGGCTCAGGCGCTCGACCTCGAGGGGGCGATCTACACGAACGGAGTCCTGCACACCGATGGCAGCTTCTGGTTCGAGCGGCGGAACGCCCCTTCGGGAGGGAGCGAGTACTGGGGAGTGAGCGCCGCGGGCTTCGCGCGCGTCCACGCGCAGGCGAGCTTCGTCGGCAGCTCCGTGCCCGCGGGAGCCGACCGCGTCTTGGTCGACCGGGACGCGGGGCGGCTGCTCAGGATCCGTCCCGGAGAGGCCGTGCCGCTCGAGGTGCCGCATCGCGTCGACGGGGTCCATAACCTCCTCCTGCTCGGCGAAAGCGAAGGGGCCCTCCCTCCGAGCGAGGCGGTCGACGACGCGGGCTACGCGTGGCTTTGGATTCGCGGCGAAGGAGAGAACACGTTCGCACGCTACCGAGACGGCGTGCTCGAGCCGGTGCCGCCACGGGTGGGCGCCCCGGCGGCCATCGGACGCGCTCCGGGAACGCCCCCGCTGCTCGCCCTGACCGGCGACGCGGGGCGCCCCACGGAGCTCGTTCGCTTTCGCGGAGGAACCGTGGAGACGGTGTGGGAGGACCTTCGCCTCCTCGCGCCCGTCATGGACGATCCCGAAGACGCAGAGAACGAGCCGAGCGCGCGCTGGGGCTGGCAGGCCGTGCGCACGACCGACGCGGGCCCCGCGCACATCGCGTGTCCCTTCGAGGCGGCCGAGGGCCCGTGCCGCACGACGCCCCTCGAGGGCCTCGCCGAGGCCGATCTGGGGGGCGCGCGCCTCGTCGGCCGCGTGTCGCGAAGCGGCTGGCTGACCGTCGCGCTTCGCGTGAGAGCGGGCGCGGAACCTGCGCTCTGGATCCTCCGCTATCCCCCGCCCTGACGCGCAGACTTCGATGAACGCGCGTTCTGCCCGGAATGAGCGCGCTGGACGAGGGCGCCGCCTGCCTGCGGACCGTGGCTCAGCGGGAGGCCTGCATCGCCGCGAGGATGGCGCTCTCGCTCAGGTCGACGGCAGCGAGCGGGTCCTCGGGCGTACCGGCGAGGAGCTGGCGGGCGAGGAGCTCGCTCGCCGGCCGGAGCACGTCGAAATGCCCCGCGCCGGGGACGATGGTGGTGCGGAGGGGGGCGCGACCGGCCACCTGCCGCAACAGCTCGAGCGCGTCCGCGTTCCCGGACTCGCCCTCGACGATCCAGGTCGGCGCGCCGAGGTTGGCCGCCCAGACGAAGGGCGCGCGGAGTAGCGTCTCGTAGCTCTCGTCGGGCAGGTCCGCGGGCGGGCACATGCCGCCGTAGCCCCGGGGGTCGTCGACGGGCCCGAAGGCGAAGACGGCCTTGAAGGGGCCCGCCTCGAGCTGGCTCTCCGACGCCAGCATCGCGAGCGTGCCGCCGGTGCTGTGGCCGCCGAGATACACGCGCGCCGGGTCCACCTCCGGCCGGGACGCGAGATAGCGGCCCGCGGCGAGGATGTCCTCGACCTCGCCGAGGAAGCACTCGGGCCGGCCGGGGGCGCCGCTGAAGCCGCGAAGCGCCGGCAGCATCAGCACCATGCCCGCCTCGCGGAAGGCCGCCGCCGTCTGGTCGTTTTCGCGCGGCTGAGGCTCCCAGGCGTAGGACGAGATCCCGAAGTCGAAGCCGCCGATGATCCATACGATGGCGGCCTTCTTGGTGTTGCGTGCAGACGCGGGGAGCACCGAGACGTAGGCCGGCGAGGGCCCGAGGGGCGCCGGGTAGCGCACGAGCTCGAAGACGTCCCGCGGCGGTGCCTCCGGCGGGGTCCCGGGCCCCGGCTCGAAGCGAAGCTGCGTCCGAAACCCCCTCCGCGCCTGTCCGAGCGGCGGGAGCCGCCGGAGCTCCGCCACCGCAGCGGCGCGGTCGGCCTCGCCGAGCTCCTCCACCTCGTCGGCCAGCGCCTCGGAGAGCGTGGACTGCTCTCCGGCTTCGGGCGGAGGCTCCGTCTCCAGCGCGGGCGCGGCGGTCGTGGCCTCGGTGGCCGGCGCCCGCTCGGACGCTCCGGAGCAGGCGGAGAGGAGACCGAAGAGGATGCACGGAACGAGCAAGCGCACGGCGCAGACCCTCGCGCGCTGCGGCCGCCGATGGCAAGCGGCAGCACGAGCGCGGCAAATGCGGCAGACTGATCGGGATGCGGGTTGCTCGACAGGCGAGAGTCGCCATGCTGGTCACGCTCGCGGCCTGCGCCGACTGGTCGTCCGGCGTGGGCATCGCGCCTCCCGTCTTCGACTTCGACTTCGGCACGCCCGTCGAAGCCGGGGTCCCCGTGCGCGACCTCGGGCCGCCCTGCGAGACGCAGGACGACGACCGGGACGGTCTGTCGAACGCCATCGAGCAGTGCTGCGGCGGCTTCGCGGGGCGCGACGAGGACGGCGACGGGACGCCGGATTGCCAGGACTTGGATTCGGACGACAACGGCATTCCCGACGTCGATGACAGCTGGCTCGTCGCCGGCGTGCCAGGTGACCTCGACGGGAACGGCATCGAGGACTTTCGCGACGGCGACGACGATGGCGATGGGCTACCCGACGTGGACGAGCTCGGCGGCGACCCGCGCGCGCCCCGCGACACCGACGGCGACGGCGTGCCCGACTTCCGGGACACGGACTCGGACGGCGACCTCATCCTCGACGTCCACGAGTTCTGCCGGTTCGGCGACCGCTGCGGCGACCGAGACGAGGACGGCGTCCCGAACGAGCGCGACCTCGACAGCGACGGAGATGGCTACAGCGACCAAGAGGAGGCCGGCGACGGAGACCTGGCGACGCCTCCCGTCGACACCGACGTCGATGGGGTACCCAACTTCCTCGACCTGGACGGCGACGACGATGGGCTCCTCGATGCGGAGGAGCGGGAGCTCGGAAGCGACCCCACCTCGCGCGACTCTGACGGCGACGGGGTGGACGATCTCATCGAGCGGTCCGCGGGGACGGACTTGAACGACCCGGCCGACAACCCGAGGACGCGAGGCTTCCTCGTGGCGGTCACGCCCTTCCGGCAGCCCCCGGCGCCCGCGCAACTGACCACCACCCTCACCCTCGACGTGGCGCTCGAGGCCGAGCTGGGCACGGCGACGCCCGCGGTCACCCAGGCCTTCGTCGACGACCCCTCCGACGAGATCGACGCGAGCGTCTTCGTGGCCGACCTCGAGGTCGATGGCACGACGGAGGGCTGCGCGATGCCGGGACCAGAGGCGCCGCCCGGAGGCTTCGACGCGCTGCCGCTCGGCGCCACCGCCTGCTTCGTGCTGGAGGTCGAACCGAACCGGACGCTCCCCGAGCGAACGACGCTTCAGGTCGTCTCCGGCGAGCTACGCATCCAGGCAGAGTCGCGGGTGGTCGCGACGCGACGCGTGGTCTTCGTGGTACCGCCGGGGTTCGAGCTCTAGTCGCGTGCGGCGAGAAAGGCGTGGAGCCGGGCGACGAGCGCGGCGCCGCGCGCGGGGTCCTTCCAGTCGTGCACGAGCTCGGCGTCCGGCGCGAGCTCCACGACGCGCTCGCTCACCGCGCGCGGGTGGTAGAGGTCGTCGCCCACGAGAACGAGGAGCGGCTGCTCCGTCGCGCGCACGTCGTCTTCGCTGGCGCCATAGAGCAGCTCGCCGGTGTCCCAGAGGTTCGCGCGGAAGGACGCCCAGTCGGCATCGCTCGCCTCCGGGTGATTGGCGGCGCGCTCGTCCTTCCATCCGTCGAAGAGCGCGTGAAAGGCCGCCTGGTTCTCCCCGTCCTGGCCGATGGGCTGAAAGAGCACCGCCCGCGTCACCCGCTCCGGCGCCGCCCGGCAGAGGCGGATCGCGTAGGGCCCACCGATGCACATGCCGGCGACCGCGAAGCGCTCGATGCCCAGGTGATCCATGAGCGCGAGCTGGTCCGCCGTGTACGTCGCCCAGCCGTCGCTCGCGTGCACGGGCGCCATGGACGCGCCGGCGTTGCGCTGATCCATGAGCACGACGCGAAAGCGCGCGGCGAGCGCTCCGACGAGGTCGAAGGGCAGCCGGCTCCACGCGGCCATGGCGCTCCGCATGCCGCCCGGCGCGATCATGAGCAGCGCAGGCCCCTCGCCGCGCACCTCGTAGGCGAGGCGCGCGGCGCCGCGGTCGAAGAGGCCGTGTTCGACGTGAGCCAAGCGCTCAGCCGAAGACGACCTTCGCGCCGGTGCCGTACCAGTCCTCTTCCTTGGGCTGGTACATGTCCTCGATGGCCGCCCGCTTGAGCTTCATGGTCGGCGTCAAGAGGCCGTTCTCGATGGTCCAGTCGTCGCTCGCGACGGCCACGAACTTGAGGTGCTCGTGGTGGTCGAGCTCGGCGTTCACCGCCGCGAGGTGCGCCGCGAGGCTCTCCTCGAGGTCGTCGCGGCCGCCGTTCGAGAGCTTGGCGCGCCCGTCCTCGCTGAGCATCAGCACGCCGTAGGGCTGGGCCTGGCCGTTGCCGCCCACGTAGGCCTGCTCCACGGCCGGGTGGTTCATGAGCTTGTTCTCGATGGGCGCGGGCGCGACGTACTTGCCCTTGCTCGTCTTGAAGAGCTCCTTCACGCGGCCCGTGATCTTGAGCCGGCCCTCGCCGTCGATGGCGCCGCGGTCGCCGGTCTTGAGGAAGCCGTCCTCGGTCAGCATCGCGGCCGTGGCCTCCTCGTTCTTGAAGTAGCCGAGCATCGTGGCCGGGCTCTTCACGAGCACCTCGCCCTCGTCGCTGAGCCTGTGCTCGACGTCGTCGTAGGTTTGGCCGACGTAGCCGGCCTTCACCGTGCCCGGGCGCGTGGCGTGCGAGTAGCCGAAGTTCTCGCTCATGCCGTAGCCCTCGAGAAGCTCGAGGCCGAGGTCGTTGTACCACTGGATGAGCGCAGCCGGGATCGGCGCCGACGCGCTCGCCGCGTTGCGCACGCTGTCGAGGCCGAGGCCCTGGAGGACCTTCTTCCGGACGATCCCGTTGAGGATGGGGATCTTGAGGTAGAGGTTGAGCTTCTTCGGCGGCATCTTCTTGAAAACGCCCATCTGGAACTTCGACCAGAGGCGCGGCACCGACGCGAAGAGCGTCGGCCGCGCGCGCTGCAGATCCGTGAGGAAGGTGTCGAGGCTCTCCGCGAAGAAGACCTGGTAGCCGACCAGCAGCGTCGTCGTCTCCACGAGGTTCCGCTCGTAGACGTGCGCCAGCGGCAGGTAGCTGAGCATGCGGTCGTTGGTGTCCGCGCCGATGAGGTCGGCCACGCCCTGGCCGCCCGCCGTGAGCGTCTCGAAGGAGTGCATCACGCCCTTGGGCTTCCCCGTGGAGCCCGAGGTGTAGACGATGGTCGCGAGCTCCGCGGGGTCACGCTCGGTCTCGCCCTGCATGGGCTCGTTCCCGGCGATGATCTCGTCCCAGGGCGTCGCGCCCTCGATGCCCGGCGGGCAGAGCGGCGTCGTGATGCGCGGCAGGCCGTCGGGGATACCCGGCGCCATGGCCTCGTAGCCATCGAGCTTGCCGATGAAGACGAGCTTCGACTCCGAGTGCTCGATGATGTGGCGAATCGTGTCGGGGCTGAGCGTCGGATAGATGGGCACCGAGACGTGGCCCGCCATCCAGATGGCCAGGTCGCTGATGATCCACCAGGCCGTGTTCTTCGAGAAGAGCGCGATCTGGCTCTTCTCCGGCAGGCCGAGGCTCTCGAGGTACGTCGCCATGCGCCGCGCCTGGTCCATCGCCTCGCCCCAGGTGAGCTCGAGCACCTGACCGCCGCCCGTCGGCTGAGTCAGCCACACCCGGTCCTTCGTCGCCTTTTCGAAGTGGTACGCGCCCGCCAGCTGATGCTTCATCGACCTGTCCTCATGCGGCTTCGCCGCGGCGTGCCCCGCGGGCACGTGCGGTCCGAAATCCTCTCGGAGCACCCAGACGCCCCGTCCGGCGAACGCCCCGCGTCGCCAGGTCGAACGCTAGCGCAATCGAGACAAAATTGAAGCGTCGATGCTCCCCGGCCGGTGACCTTCCCCGCCGTGGTCCCGTACGAATCGTTCCATTTCCGCTTGGGAGCGGAGCGGGACCAGGTCGTCGCCCATGGGGGAAAGCACGTCGGAGCCGCTCACGAAGTAGGCGTCGAGGGCCTCGAGGAGCTCTCCGCCGTAGTAGTCCGTGACCGTGGCGCCTTCGAGGCTGGCGCCCTGGGCCGCGGCCCAGCGGAAGAGGCATTTGGGTGCGTCGAAGGCCTCCGCTCCGGCCCGGGCCTGCCACCGGGGCGCGGCGTCGGCGAGCATGCCGCATTGCGCGCAGCGCGGCCGGGACTCGCCGCCGCAGGCCGCGAGGGCGGCGACGAGGAGCAGGGCGCGCGTCACGGGAAGAGGCTCGCTCCGCCGCTGATCGCGAGCCAGCGCACGACGGGCGCCGCCGCGAGGAG
>ERZ1740059.898-NODE-898-length-15191-cov-9.475885_pt1 | contig 15191 bp, 13 predicted proteins | sample MGYA00581744_ERZ1740059 | MGnify/ENA primary metagenome ERZ1740059 (study PRJEB43018, sample SAMN04849738) | marine metagenome | isolation source: floating plastic debris | place: Pacific Ocean | collected 2008-08-28 | study: EMG produced TPA metagenomics assembly... | reverse complement strand
CCTTGGACGTTTTGCGAAATGATTTGTTTAATTTCGGGGCTGACAGACTGGGCTATCCGTGCTAAAACCTCGGGAGGTTGGTGTTCGAGATATTTGAGCAACTGATTGGGATTTTCCTCAATGTTGTCAAAAAGATTTTGATTGGGGTGTTGCTCGAAGTTGTCGTTCAAAAAGTCGGGATCAAACACCATGGGCAATTTTTGTTCGCTGAGTTGCTAATTCTACTCTAAACCATACTAAGAGTATGAGGCACCTTAACCAAAGCTGAAAATTGGAGCTAACTACAATTTCGAGTCTTAAGTATATAGGGAACACTAAGCCTATCTTAGCAGGCATCTCAGCCACTCTCCGGCAATAGGTTAAATTAATTACACTATCTACTGATTTTTTGGCTATTTTTATAATTTTATGCACTTTCTGCAGTGACAGTCGTTGATGATTGTAATTCTAATTCAAGTTGTTGTTGCCCCTTAAAATTAGAAAAAGGCTGTGGTAGTTGATCTATTTGAAAATATTGATGAAATTTTGGGGTAACTTGCAGGGAAAAAGAACGAGAATCACCACTACGTCGTTTGCGCACAAAGCCTTGTTCAACTAATTCCGGAACGTGTTGATAAGCTCCCGAACCGCGTAAACTGATTAAATCGCTTTGTAGCATTGGACTATTAAGGGCAATTGCAGCCAAAGTTCGTAGAGCACCTACACCTAATTCCACCGGAATTAGCGTTTGTACTAAGTCATGAAAGTCTGACCGCAATTGTAGACTATAACCCTGGGTTGTTTCTACAACTTCTAAAGCGGTATCTCGACGAGCATATTCATCAATTAATTCAATTATCCCTTCTTCCGCCGTGGCGCGATCGCACTTTGCCATGGAGGCTATCTCCACGATGGTCATGGGTTTTCCTTTCAAATATAAAATTGCTTCTATCTTTGATGCCGCTACAGTCATCTAAAATCCTCCGGGAGGTTGAAAACTCTGGATGTCAAATTCAACAGAGTCAAACGGACAATGCTTTCGCCCAAAGCCATCCCCTTCTTCGGGGTTATAATTTCAAAATGCTGTCTGTGTAGCTTCATAGACTAATTAACTGGTGTGGAAGGATGGCATCCATCTTCTAACCTTTGGAAAGGCTTCGCCTTCCACAATCTGCCTGCCTCTATTGGAAGCTAAAAAAATGGTTCGGCAAAGTTATTTCTAGATACCCGATACACTAGGAGTTAACTTGCTTTAAAGCCGCACCCAAACGGCAAGTGAGAAATTGTACCCCTGTATTTCAAGGTGCTATCTTGGGGATAAGCAACTCAGAAGGCTTGTAAAAAAAGACAGGACCCAAAAGTGCAAAATTTAGGTATATTCAAACTAGTTAGTGCCGGTTTCAAGATTCAACCGTTATCGGTCGCTGATACCAAACAGTTCCTGATTTCACATTATTCAAAGGATAATGTATAACTCAAGAAAACAAATTGTGAGTAGTTAGGCAAGGATATTACCATACTTACAATAAAATGTCAAAGTCTTAGACGTAAACATTAAAGCTCCTTAAGTCTGGACTCGACTTTTCAAAATAAATTCTGCGATCGCTAAATCAATAGGAGTAGTAATTTTCAAATTAGTTTCTTCCCCTTGAAGGATTAATACTTCCAACCCGCATTTTTCAAATAAAGCGGCATCGTCAGTAACTTCCCAACCTTTACTAACGGCTTCGGCGTGGCATTGCTTTAATAATTTGACATCAAATCCTTGAGGAGTTTGTGCTGCCCACAAATGCTTTCGCGAGGGTGTCGATTGAATTATCTTATTTTCGTCTACTACTTTGATAGTATCCTTCACCGGTACTGCGGCAATTAAACCGTTAGTAATACCAAGAGTATCGGCACAAGAGTCAAATAAACTTGGGGTGGCAAGACACCTTGCTCCATCATGAATTAATACTTGCGACGCATTTGGTGGCAATACCTCCAAGCCATTGTAAACCGATTCTTGACGAGTAGAACCACCTTTGATTAATTCGACTGGTTTATTTAACTTCATAGGCGCTAAAATTGCCTCAAAATCTTGCCAGTCATCCGGTTGAGCAATTATCCCAATCCAACTGATATTCACAGCAGCACTCGCTGCTTGGATAGTGAAACTAATAATTGATTGTCCCAGTAAATTCAACAGGAGTTTATTACGATTACTCCCCATTCTTCTACCGCTCCCAGCAGCAGGAATTAATAAATACACTTTGACGATTCCTCAATCTACATTAATGGTATTTCTTTACCACACCTGGGACTATAGAACCCAAGGGAACCATAAATAATTCGTAATTCGTAAAGGCAATGAGGATTTAAGCAGGTGGTACAACATTGCTCGATTGCAAATTCTCCTCTCATCTTCCCCTAAAATAAGTAGCCAGTTAGCGAAAATAAACAATATGCGAATAGTAGCCCTTGTCTCTGGTGGAATAGCTGACCAAATTTTATTCTTTCCGACTTTAGATAATCTCAAGCGGAATTTCAATACTCATAAAATTGATGTGGTTTGTGATACTTCCTCAAAGGCTGCTTACCGGGTGAGTAAGTCTGTTGACGAAGTGCTAGGCTTTAACTTTAAAGATCGTAATAGTATGGCAGATTGGGGTAACTTAATCGGCATGATTCGCGATCGTGAATATGATATTGCAATTACCCCATCACAAAGCTGGTTTACTGCTTTGATGTTGTGGTTAAGTGGTATAAAAACGCGGGTTGGTTTTGAGGGAAATAATTCTTTGTTTTTTAATCGTGTAGTGCCCCTTAATACAGAACAGTATGCTGCTTATGCTTACCACGATTTACTGCAAAGATTGGGTATTAATTCTAGTTGTCCCGAATTAGCACTTAACGTACCAAAGCCAGATATTGACTGGGCAACTTCCGAACAATTACGTCTGGAAGTTAAAGATACAGGCTATATTTTAGTTTACGGTTCCTCAGTTGATGCTGATACTATCTATCCTGCCAGAAATTGGCTATCGATCGTTCAAGATTTTAGAGAAAAGCAACCAGATATGCCGGTAGTGGTTATCTCTCAACCGGATAATCAAGATTTAGTACGTACCCTTAAACAAGCCGTACCAGATATCAAGGAAACTTTTCCCGATAATATTGGTAAACTGGCGGCGACGATCGCCGGAGCTAATTTAATGTTGTCTACTAACAGTACGTCTATGCAACTTGCTGTAGCCGTACAAACCTACACCATTGCTTTATTCGGTTCAAGTGAACCAAGAAAATTATTACCTCAAAGCGATAAATTTCTTGCCATCAAATCTCCCACCGGCATAATTTCTGATATTGCACCAGCAACTGTTTTAGAAAAAATTTGGCAAGGCTGAGCCTAAATTTTCCGTCATGGGTGCCCGTCATCGTGGGAAACCTGAGAAAGTCAAATTCCATACAATCTATCGAGCTGAGTATAAAGTAGTACTCAGCTTTCTTTTGCCGTTTAATAAGTTGTAATTATTTTAAATATCAAATTATTTTTAAAAAACTATTAAATTTGTTATTTGCAATACAAACAACCTTGTAAATCGATAAAACTGTTTATTTGTAAATACAATTTTTGGATCTAAATCTTTTATAAAGATTATTCTACTGAAAACGTAATTAATTTTTACTTGTCAGAAGGTTAATGATCGATCAAAATTGATATAATACTTAATACTCAATAACTATAAAATCATGTTCTAATAAATACCTCAATTAAAAAGCATTGTATTCAAAAATACAATGCTTTTATGGCTATAAAAAACTAGATTGCTTAAAGTAAGCAGGTTTTTAGAAACAGTTTCACGACGGTAAAATTGGGGTGATTGTATGACTAAATGTATCAAAAAACAATTTTTTAAAATCGATGTAGCATAGTGCCAGTAAAGAAAGCAGAGTTTTAGGGGGTTGAACCCCTCAATGTAAAAATAGAACTATCTATTAAGCTATAAAATCTAGTCCAACGTTTTTCTCGCGATCGTGAATTTTTTTCTCAAAGAGAAAACTTTGGTCAATTTAACTTCTAAATGTTAAGCAAAATACATTTAATTGTGGGATGTCACATAGATACTTAACATCTTGGTTAAAGAAATGATTTTACTAATCGTCTGTAAGCTGCTTGATATCTAAGTTAATAAGCTTTTGGAAAAAAAAAGTAGATTTTTTTTTGGTCAGAATGTTAGTTCCATATCATTTTGGGGAATGATAAATCAGAAGTCAAAATAATGCCGAGTATTTCTTCTTGACGGGCACCCTTAAAAAAGTTTTTTTCTCCTGAAAAAACTTTTAAGGGAACCCTTGACTTCAATCCATCAACAGTAGTGCAACTACGTTGCGACAAGGGAGATGAATTAGCTAAATCAAGTTGGTAATGGTAGAGAAAACTAAATTCTGTTTATTTATCTCAACTATTAAATCAACTTGTCGTATTTAAATTGAATCACCCATTAGCTAAAAAGCTTTTGAAGTTAACAGCTAGTTTGAATTTTTGTAACCTTTATTAGTCAACATCTGTTGGAAGTTGATGTGAAGTCTTTATTGTTAGCAATCAATGGCAAATCAACTGACAATTTCAAAGAAAAAGTAGGCAATTGATACAAACAATATTCCTTGTGAAAGATGTACTAATAGAGGTAAAAGCGATAAATTCATTGTGTATGAACCTCTATCTAGCTGTTAAGTAGGTGACATCACCATATTGTAATGATTAACTAAATATAAGGAAAGAAATAATGGCAATTCGCTTACATAGCTTTGTTATCACTAAAAAACGTTATATCCAGGTAGAGACTCAACCTCATCATCTCACTGGTATTTATAAAAAAATTATGCTTTCCTCTCGGAATATACCTTTATGGCAATTTACTGATACAGACAGTGAATATTTTGAAAGTGAAGAAGAAGGAACTATTACTTTTTATCAAGCTATAAGTACTGATACAGCAAGCCCTGGGATTTGGACTTACATGATGTATGATTGTCCGGAAGGAGAGGAAGGTGTATTTACCGACTCATCTTTCAATACAAGTATTCAACCTTTAAAAGAACTATTTTCTGGTAAAAAATTAGATCGATCGGCTGTAGATATTTATGAGTATTTACAATACAAATATAGCGATAGTGATTATTTGGACATAGAGGTTCCTAATAGTTGGAATAAATTAGTTGGACGCAAGATAGCTGATGTTATTTTTGAAGAATATAAAGCATTCAAATCTATATCTGTTTTTGGAGAAGGTACGGGAAAGCGTTATGCGCAAATAATTTTAGATGAATTTATCAAAGCCGGAGAAGAAGTTATAGAAAGCGGGGGCAAGTTAGAAGATTTTGAATCAGCCCAATGCGACATTTTAAATAAAATTATTATTGATGATATGGCTAAATTGATTGTTGAATATAATGACTATCGTATTTGGCAAAAGGCTTTACCAACTAAATCAAAAGCTGTTGAGTATGCTTTTAACACCGCATTGAGTCTAATATCGCGTATTTAGAGCCGGTAATGCAAAATTAACTCCCCACCCTCGAGGGATATCTTCGTTCACTGGAGGCTCACCTAGAATGAAGGGATTTCTGCAACGTAGTGGCTTACCACCTTAGTCCTCTCCGCTGACGGGGAGGGTTAATCAACTGCTACATGAAACTTAAACAATATTATATTTTATTAAACAAATAACAGGGTATTATTGTGTTGTAGTTTAAATTTTCCCCAGCCAGATACGCCCGATATCTGCCATGCCGGATAGATATTGGCACGCTTGGAGTTTCTGGGAATGATACAGAACTATCTCGTCTATAATGACGTAGCTTGGCGTGGCTAACAGCCGGGATGAGGTCAACCTGTATGATGAGGATTTTTCCAGGTTATATGGGAAGCTCTAAAAGGCGCTTTATCAGGAAGGCGAGATTCCTTCCCGCAAGTAGGTAGTACTGCTCGACCAGCGTCTTGAATCGGTATAATCTTGTTTAGCAAGGTTTAGTTTTGTTCAAGTTTTAAGGAGCGGTTAGTATTGGATTGCTTTCTTTGTGCATATGTCAATAGAAAGATAAATATTTAGGTGATGTCCCAGATATAATGTATTACCTTTGGGACATTTAAACTCATACCTGGATTCACAACCTCAATATTTAAGTTTGGCTACACATATCTATCCACTATTGTCAAGGTATGTATAGGTTTTAAAGCATTTTAAATAGCTGATCGTCTAAATCGTAACCTAGCAATTTCGCCATTGACTTAATTCGAGATGGACTAGGTATGTCAAGATTTTCCAGCCAATCTTTTAAGATAAAACTTTTTTGCATTAAAAAAATTTCTAAAGCTTCGGGATTATACTGAATACCCTCTTTAGAACTAAACTGGTGTGGAACCAACATGGAGGTATAACGAACAAACTCTCCCGATTGCCAATCCAGTAAAAATGGAAGCCACGGGTATTTTGCATCCAAGCGGATAAACCACAACCGTACTTCTGGAATTTCTGAAAGTTCCCGTGGATCTCCGGGTTCTAAATCGTATTTAATATCGAAGCGTAATTGTTGTTCCTTCGATACTAGATTACCTTCATCTAAGATTTTATTAATTATCGTTGTCGCAGGGGACAAATCCAAGCTGTTGATAGAGTTATTCGGAAGTACGATGGTGAAAGTCATCAGCCAACATCTATGGTGTTACTTTATCGTAACCCACGACGATCGTAGATTCCCTAATCAAAATAGAATTGAAGCTAAAAATAGATTGTGTATAGCGTGACTATAGGGAAGCGGAGCCTTTTTAGACTCCGCATATTTTATGCTTTCTCGTTACCTTTCACTTCTTACGTCTTATAAAAGGAAGGCTAACTCAACCACTTATGGTATAGGGCGTTATCTCCACCAACAGTAAATATATCGATGCGGTTTAGTCCCCAAGATACAGCAGCAGGAGCCGAAATTGCTGCCCCGCCGAGATTTTCCCATTTGCGATCGATTGAGCGTAAACCGGAGGTATGGGAGCGATCGCATACTTTACGGTATACAGCATTATCTGTACCGACGGCAAATACATTGAGACGGTTAGCATCAGATATGGTAACAGCAGGAGAATATGACCATAAACCACCCAAGGAAAGCCAATCGGTGCTCCAGGATGTACCATTCCAAGACTTGCGGTAGATTGCGCGATCGCAACCTAGAATAAAAACATCAATAGAGTTATCTCCAGAAGAAACCGCTGCTGGGGTACCCAAGCTAATGCCACCTAAACTTTGCCATTCGCTCCAAGAATAACCATCCCAAATTTTTTGCCAAACTGCGTTATCAGCAGCGACAGTAAATACATCAATTCGGTTTTTACTACAACTAGTAGCAGTTACACCGTGCTTGCATAAACCGCCCTTATCTTCCCATTCACTCCAAGATTTACCATTCCAATATTTATGCTGCAATGTACGTCGATCGGAGATGATAAATAAATCAATATTTTGTTCGTCACGGGACAATACTGCAGGGGTTCCCAAACTAAAGCCATCTATCTTCTCCCACTCACCGGGATTTTTATCTTCATGCCAAGATTTACGATAAATGGCACTGTCGCCACCAACAATAAAAGCATCAAGGTGATTTGCTTGAGAAGAGACAACTGCTGGAGCATAAAAGCTATTACCACCCCAACTTTCCCATTCATGCCATTTTGGTTGTTGGGGTAAGATTTGGTCAAAAGCTGCTTTAGCTTGAATTATTCCCGCACCGGAATGATGATCGAAACCAGGTTCACCAATATTTTTCGCCGTATTCTTGAGAGCTTCCTTGGCTTCTTCTTGATTTAAATCGGATTTAGCTTGTTTGAGTAGCGCCACTACACCAGCAGCAATAGGGCAAGCCGCAGAGGTGCCGTTATCACTAGCAAAGTAACCCTTAAAATGACTCACCGAGCAAAAATCTGGTTTGTTGGGATCTAAAGATGCTGGCCCTTGGCTACTATAACCAATAAATTGTTCTTCTTTATTAACCGCGCCAACAGTTATCGCCAAAGGATGTCCGTTTGCACCCCAAATGCTTTTACCAGAACCAAAATCTGTGCCGCATCTTTGAGAGGGACAACTTCCTCCACAGTTACCTGCTGCAAATAATACTAAAATACCGAGCTCGATCGCTTCTACAACTTTACGGGTAAAGGGATGTTCTGGATTATTTGCATAAAATTCATCCCAGCTTGCTTGATAAATTCCCCAACTATTGGTGAGAATTTGGGGCGTACCATCGGTTTGATACTGCTTGATTGCCCAATCAAATACTTTTAAAGCGTTGGAAATAGCATCGCCACCGGCAATGCGACAATCGTAGAGTTTAGCTTCGGGAGCCATTCCTAGTACATCTGTAGCAGACATATTACCGTGTTCCCCCCATTCCTTGGCGGTAGTTCCCCAGTCAGATGCTGGCCCACCAATGACGTTTTTGACGCGACGAACGGTTTCTTGCGGACTAATATCGCGCCCTTGTGCAGTTATCCCACCATCGACAATACCAACGACAATACCCTCTCCTTTAAACCCCGAAGCCCAAATTTGGTCAGCACCGAGATATTTAGCTACATCAGCTATAGTTCCCTTGGCTGTTGTCGGCGAGCAATCACAAGTACCGATGGGACAATTTTGTGTCCCATCCATCGGTGTGACTAAATCTTTATTTTTTTCTAGTAACTCAATATCAAAAGGTGCAATGGGAGTATCTTTATAAACTTTTACTACATTCGGTTGTGATTCTAATTCCTGAATCTGACTATCTTCTACCATGCCCCGCACGATAACTGTTTCCTGGCTGTTAGCTTGTAAGCTGAGTACTTGCTCGCTACTGGGTTTAACTCTTATCGGTTCGTAGCTCGTGTCAAATCTGAAACTACCTACATTGATTTGTGCCGCAGCTCGAGATCTAGCTAATACACCTTGATTATTAGGTACGCGCAGTTCCACCAAAACTTTCTGCATTTGTCCATAAGTTGAAGAAGCATCCATATCGCTGCTAGGCATTGGGTGGCTGGTAGATGGCGAATTCATATCCAAAGAAGGCATTCTGCGACTGTGAGTATTAAAACCACCATTATTCATATTCGGAGTTCCACTAACATTGCTCTGCATTTTTGTCACCCTGTTAAATCTGATGATGAATCGGTGCTACGGATATCTGCCTATTTATAAATCTCAGCAAATACCGTTAAGTAGATGTGCAAGCTTTCAGAGAATAAGCCGACAAGTTCAACTTGCTGCTTTTCTCAACCGACTTTCTTTTCTGACATTATGTAAATACACCAGTCTATATGAGAATAAGTATATGTACTGAAATACAAAAACCCATCCACTTAATTTCAGTAAAAACCACAGTTATTTTGATGCAGGAACTGCAATATCGATGAATATTCTTTTTTTGTGGACATAAAAAATAAGTGCGATCGCGGATAAAATTAGAGAAGTTTACTTATTTACACTTAGTAGTTATTGAAGATAAATCTGAAAAGGAATAGTGATTGTTGGACAAAATATATTAATTTTTTCCGCTTAATGCTGCAATCATGCGCCTAAGTAGACGTTTATAATGATTTTAAGCTAAAGTGGTAATGAGTTTATTTTAAATTAACTAGTGGCAAACTAGACTTAAATTTGGCTTCAGAGGTTTCTCTTATCAGTTCACATCCTTGCGGATCTGTAGAAAAAAGAAAGTGTGGGTGAAAGGTAATGAGTAGAATTACTTTAAATTTTGTATCTATGAAATAAAAAATAAACTTTACGAATCGCAAAAATTACTTAGGTAGTTAAGAAAACGAATATGCAAAAACAAACTATATCTAAATCTACACAACCAATTCGTTCCTTAGAAGAGGCGCTTCTGAGATGTCAAACCTTGGGAATGCGGGTTAGTCGTCAGCGTCATTATATTTTAGAGCTATTGTGGAAAGCAAACGAACATCTTTCTGCCCGTGAAATTTACGATAGGTTGAATTTGGAAGGTAAGGAAATTGGGCATACGTCTGTTTATCAGAATTTAGAAGCGCTATCTTCTGCGGGTATTATTGAAAGTATCGAGCGTTGTGATGGAAGATTGTACGGAAATATCAGCGATTCTCACAGTCATGTAAACTGTTTGGATACGAAGCAAATTCTAGATGTTCATTTGGAATTACCTGAAGAAGTTATTCGGTATGTAGAAGAAAAAACAGGAGTGCGGATAACAGATTACAGCGTTAATTTTTATGGATATCGTGATTCGCAAGATTGATTTTCGTTTATTGTCCAAATTATGTAGAGACGTTTGTACTATAGCGTCTCTATGATGATGTGATTTGGTCCCACGGGAAAATTTACGTTCTTTAAAGCCGATATAGAAAGCAATCAAACGCTTCATCAGTCACATTGTTGTAGGATTATGCTCATATAAACTCTTCAGAGAAATATGCCAATGATGTTATCTGCAAAAATTGCTATAACTGCCCTATGTGCTGGAATTTTGACTGCTGCTTCTGTCAGTGCTATTGACAGTTATTTTGCGACAGTTGTGAGAAAGAAATATGCAGTAAATTTAAGAAAAATTATTAATCAGTGTTTGTTTTCGGGTTTTACTTATGGTCTTTTTCTCGCTGTAATCTTTTATGCCTTTACGAGTACTGAGTCAAAGCCAATAAAAATGATTTTAATTTACTCAGCTTTACTACCAGTTTCTACAATCTTGTCAAACTTCCTTGTATTTGCATATTCAAAACTATTTTCTAAGGAGGCAAATAGTGAAGTTCTAGATGATAAGTAATTACTAAATATGGAAGTATTAACTATATTTTCAAACACAAATATAATATAGTTCCGACTTACGCAAGCCCCCCAATGTATAGGGGGTTGGGGGGATCTAGAATGTCCGGAACACTATACTTTCCCTGATTGCTGCGTAAGTTATAATACATATAAATAAAAAGATGTTAATACAAATAATACTATTAAAACCATTTAAATTGAACAGATGCTTGCGTTATTTTATACTAGTTGATTATTGTATATTTTTTACTTACAAACGATTTATTTCAAGAGGTAATCTTTAATAGTACAATTAATGTGCTTATTCTACTTTTTTAGTTTAATAACATAAATTCAGTCAATTAATTTAAGATACATAGACAATTAATACCGAAATAAATAATAGATTGATTGTAGGATGAACTTGGTATTTTAAAACTTAATCTACCTGCCAACAATTAAATCTAAAAAAATTGATGAATTATGGACTTATCCCCCGCAGAAGTTCGCCTCCAATGTCGTCAAGGAACATTTAACTTTCCCACCCCCGGAATTGTATCTGGATTTCTCCAAGCAAATTTAGTTATTTTGCCAAAAAAAATGGCATTTGACTTTCTAGTTTTTTGTACTCTAAATCCCAAACCTTGTCCTTTACTAGACGTAACCAAAGTGGGAAATCCTGAACCGGAAATAGTTGCTACCGGTGCGGATTTGAGAACAGATTTACCCCGCTACCACATATTTCGTAATGGAGAATTGCATGAAGTTGTAACGGAGATTACAGATATTTGGCGCGATGATTTCGTTGGTTTTCTAATTGGCTGTTCATTTTCCTTTGAAGCAGCTCTGATGAATGCAGGTATTCCCATCAGACATATCGAAGAAGGTAAAAATGTGCCGATGTACAAAACCAACATCCCTTGTAATACTGCGGGGAAATTTTCTGCTCCTTTGGTAGTCTCAATGCGCCCTTTATCACCATCAGACGTGATTCGTGCCGTAGAAATTACCAGCCATTTTTCCAAGGCGCACGGTACACCGATACACTTTGGCAACGCGGCGGAAATTGGGATTGCAAATTTAGATGCTCCTGATTTCGGTGAAGCTGTAACAGTAGCTGAAGGAGAAATTCCTGTATTCTGGGCTTGTGGAGTGACGACTCAAATTGCAATTCTTCAAGCAAAGCCAGAAATTGCCATAACTCATGCTCCTGGATATATGTTCGTAACAGACGTTAAAGACGAATACTTTTGCAGGTGATAGAATTTCTCCCTCCTCCGAGTCAAATTAATTATTTTTCCGCTCCCCTACTTCCCTCCTCATGACACAACAACCACAATACGATCGCAAAACTTTAGATAAGATAGCTCGCTTGGAAGATATATCCTCCCAAGATGTAGGTAGAGGTATTCTGCCTTTGGTGAAATTTGCTAAAGGAGGGTTGCTAGGGGCTGCTCGTTCAATTGCAGAACATCCTAATCTACATGTGGCGATTATTACAGGCTTTTTTATGGCTAATGGCAAGCCCCCATGTCCTGAAACTGATGGTCCTATAGGTACTGTGTTGTTAGCTGCTAGTTTACTAGAATTAGGAATACCGATAAGAATTATAACTGATTCATTATGCGAACAAGCCGTAAAAACAGCAGCTCTTGCAGCAGGAATTTCTAGCGATATACCTTTGGATATTGTCGCTGTAGGGGAAGTTAGGGAAAACCAGCATTCAGTCACTTCGCTTCAAGAATTTTGGAAATCTCTAGCATCACCAATATCTCATATAATTTCGATTGAAAGAGCTGGGCCTGGAAAAGATGGTATTGTCCGTAATATGAGAGGAGAAGATATTACGGATTATACAGCACCCTTACATTTATTATTTAAGTCTAAAAAAATTATTTCAGTGGGAATTGGTGATGGTGGGAATGAATTGGGAATGGGGAATATTCCGAGAGAAATTATTGCATCTAGCATTCGTCATGGAGAAGAAATAGCTTGTAGCATTAAGTGCGATTATTTAATAGTTTGCGGCGTATCGAATTGGGGTGCTACTAGTATATTATTAGCTCTTTCTTTACTTCGTAGCGATTGGAAAGAGATAATTATCAAGAACTTAAATCCAGAAATTGAATTTAAGATTTTAGAGACGCTTGTAAACAATAATTTAGCAATAGACGGAATTAGAGGAATCCCAAGTTTATCTGTTGATAATTTATCTTGGGAATTTCATGGTGAAGTTTTGAAAAGTGCGATTGAGTTAGTTGTTGGTTGTTAGTTGTTAAAAGTTAGGAGCTCGCGGAGTTAGGAATTAGGAACTCGCGGAGCTCGCGGAATTTATTTTAGCAATGCCCCATGCCCCATGCCCCATGCCTTATACTCCATACCCTATGCTCCATACTCAATTCAAATTAAGCATTAATCGCAGCAAATTCTTCTAAAATTCTTTCTGCCTCTTTACAAAGCATTTCATGACATTTGCCATTACTAGCTAATAAACCACCCCATTGATTAATATCTCCGGTATTGTATTGTAACGGCGTACCATCAAAGTGAGTGTATTTTCCGCCAGCTTCAGTTAATATTAATTCTGGTGCAGCCATATCCCAATCTTTAGGTGCGGATTTACCGGAAAGGGAAATATAAATATCTGCTTCTTGTTCGATAATTGCAGCAATTTTTCCACCGACACTTCCCCTTGCTTTTTGATTTTGGCAGGGTAATTTTTCTAAGAGATAATTTAATTTTTCATTACGGTGGCTGCGACTTACAACTAAAGTTAAATCTTGGGGATTATTGCATTCAGAAACCCGCACAGATTTTCGTTCGCCATCACGAGATTCTACAAAAGTACCGCCACCTTTGATTGCATAATATAATTTTTCCGCTTCGGGTATTGCGACTAACGCTAATTCTGGACGCTTATTTCTTACCAAAGCAATATGAATAGCGTACTCACCAGTTTTATCAATAAAATCTCTTGTACCATCTAAAGGGTCAATAATCCATACCCATTCAGAATCATTTATACCATCTTGTTTCTGATAAGTTTCTTCGCTAATATAACCAAATTCTTCATCACCCAATTCCGATTGTAACTTCTCTAAAATATAATGATTAACAGCTAAATCTGCTGCTGTAACTGGGCTTTTATCTTTATCATCTTTAATTTCTACATTTAAATCATCTTGTTTATTACCGCGATAGTAAGAGCGTAAAATATCAGATGCACCCCAACCAATGGGACGAATTAATTCGAGAATAGATTGTAATTCTTTCATATGATTAGTTGTTAGTTGTTAGTTTTCAATTGTCTTGTTCACTGTTCACTGATAACTGTTCACTGTTCACTGATAACTGATTCTTCCATCCAACGGCGAGTTCCGAAAGATTGACAGGATAAAGCTGCAATTTTCGCCGATTTTTCTAAAGATGCAATAAACGTATTATGCAATACATGGTGACAAAAAGCACCATGAAAAACATCTCCAGCCCCTAGTGTATCAGCAGCTTGTATTTTTGGAACATCTATAAGATTAATTTTATTTTGGGATAAATATTGAATGGGCTTTTCTCCGTGAGTTATAGCAATATGGGGAATACCTACTTGATTGAGATAAGCAAAAACTTCTTCGGAAGTATGACAGTTGGGGGGATAAAAATTTGCAGAACAAATGGCATAATCTGCAAAGGGTAAAAGTTTTTCAAACCCAGGTTTCCAACTTCCACCATCGATAACTACTGGAATATTTTCGGCTTTGGCTTTTTGAGAGATTGCACACCCGATTGCCATTTGATGGCCATCGATTAGTACAATATCTATATCTTGCAAAATATCTGGTGAAATAGCTGTGGTGCAGTCTCGTTGTTTGACGGGCACCCTGCCAAATTTTTTTGGGAGAAAAAAATTTGGCAGGGAACCCTTGACAGCATTGATGGAAATAACAGCACGTTCCCCCGAAGGTGCGCTAACAATAATAGAAGATACTGGTGGCGGGTTTTCTGTAGTGGGATTCAAGTCAATTATTTCTACTTGATAATTTGCTAAATCACCTTTGATTAATTGAGTCATTGGGTGAGAGCCTACTACACCATAAATCTTAGCGTTATTACTTAAATGACTAAAAGTAACGGCAGCATTTGTTACCGGACCCCCAGCCGCAACTGTGTAGTCATCTGCAACCAATTTCTGATTATTTTTCGGGGGAGATTCTGCAAGATAAATTAAATCTAACGTTACTAAACCCACGAATAACCCGTTAAAAGATTTTTGATTTTTCACGATCGTAAATAGGTTAAAAGTTAAAAGTTAAAAGTTAGGAGTTAGGAGTTAGGAGTTAGGAGTTAGGAGTTAGGAGTTAGGGGTGAGTAGTGAGGAGGGAGTTAGGGGTTAATAGTTTAAATTTCTCCCCATCCCCCCATCCC
>ERZ1740059.897-NODE-897-length-15212-cov-11.111368_pt1 | contig 15212 bp, 4 predicted proteins | sample MGYA00581744_ERZ1740059 | MGnify/ENA primary metagenome ERZ1740059 (study PRJEB43018, sample SAMN04849738) | marine metagenome | isolation source: floating plastic debris | place: Pacific Ocean | collected 2008-08-28 | study: EMG produced TPA metagenomics assembly... | reverse complement strand
ACAACATACAACATACAACATACAACATACAACATACAACATACAACATACAACACATACTTTATAAACATTGATGTCATAAGGTTTGTTTGCACACACAAAGATTAACCAGCTGAATGTCAGATTTTCACGGAATAGTAGTTCCAAGGTATTTTATTGATTACACTCTACTACTGCGTGTTCATAAAGGGTACTGCGCAATTTCTATAGAATCCAACAGCTATAATTTGTATGGGAGTTTATGTTGCTAAAGCATTGACCTTGTGTGATCACAGCAAAAGCAGTCGCGCAGATGCTGCAATTGACTGCCACCACTCCAATTAGAAGCCTAGTTAGCAGTGAAGGAGTTACTGGTTTGTCCAAAAAATTGGAATACTACAAGGTACGCCTATAAATATTGGTACATGTTTATCATATTATGCACTTGTATTGTGAATCAAAATGTTGCGTTATTACCGTTATTATCGATGTTGTTCTCAGCAAAAGTTGACAAGTGCTAAAATGTAACTTAGTTGCTATGTGTCTCATCAACATTGCAACATAAAGTTTTATTATAACAGCTTGCTAGCAGTAAAGGGAATGTGATACTCGTCAAGTCGTAGTTGCAGCAACATTACCTTTGTTATTGATATGAGATTGGAAACAAAAACCACAGAAAAGGCCGGCATTACAAACTACAATTATCATGGTATGTACATGCAGATCACTATTATTTATAATGGGCCATGGGCTCCACTGTCAAGTTGGATCTTGAATGAGGCACGGCAATGATGTGATATACACATACAAAGAAATGCTATCAGACCAATTACCTCCGGTGAAATAGGCCTCACTTACAATTGATTTGACTGTTTTTGCAAAGCAAAACAATGTGAACAAGTGGTTAATTGAGGAAATCCGAGGGTCTCTGGGCTTCAGTGGACATTGCTTCAGACCCAATATGAAGCTGCAGGGGCTGCATTAGCCTGGTACAGCTGGCAATGTTTGAAAAACAGTCAATATAATCAGTTCAGCGATGCGCTTATATGCCTTTGCTTTGTTGCCCAAAGCCAATCATACCTCCTGGTGCAATGGTAAGCGCTTCAGCTGCCGCTCACCCTGGGAAGTAAACCGTAAATCCAATGCTAGCAATATTTATAGCGCTGTTGTAAAAACCTCCTCGGTTGTGTATCAGCATTGTATACGCATAGTCACAAAATCAGAATTTACTTCTCATTTCTTTAGCCGCCTGGGATACTACACTACCCATGCATTTTACATATTGGATACACCTACAATCCACCAGACTAAATAGCGGGTATGGTATGGAATATACATGTATATATCACCAAAAGTAACAATAAAAATACATTTTGTCATTATTCTGAGCAATTTATGATATTTTTAGGATGAAAAACAGTTAAGGGAATTCCGGCAGCAGTACAACAAGGCAGGCAAATATAATCTGGAAATTCAGGTATTTCACTTGGCTCGACTAGCTGACTATTACCAATGTAAATACGAGAGGGAAAATCTCTGGACAGACTGCTTGAAGGTGGGCTTTGTGTCAGTAAAACAAAACCCTTGCCATCAATCATAACTAAGTCTTGCAATTGCTCACTGTTTCAAAATCTATCAGGCAATGAGTCATGTCTTCATCATGAAACTTACTGTGATATGCCCCAGGCTGATTGCACCTGATTCAACTGCGATACTTTGGATATGGCGTCATATTGAACCAAGGAGTTTTAGGGGACCCCCTAAAACTCCTCAATTGAACCTGCTCCGCACTCAATATAATATTGAAGTTGATTTGGCATGATCAATTTACCATAAGCAATTTCAGATAGATGTAAAATGTAACTCGGTGAGCCATGCCATTCAAGTCGATTCATAAGTCAGACTTGACTTTGACTGGGCTGAAGTCTTTAGATCTTGACCTCCTCCTCAAACTATTCCAAATCTAAGCCTTCCAATCCTAAACCGTTCAGCCATTCGACAAGATTTTTATTTTGTAATGATTTGAGGATTGTTTACTAGTTGACCTCTTAACGGACAGGGCTCCTTGATATTTTTAATATTGATCAGAAGTATTTAATACATCTAGGAGTCCTGTCTGTCAAGAGGACAAAAAATATGTTCATAGTTGCATCAACATAACCAGCAATATTATAATATTTATCTCATTTGCACTGGGTAGGAGTCCTATTCAGAGTTTAAGCATTAAATACCTATAGATAGAAGCATGCAGACTTACCAATCAGACTGTTCCTGGCAAACAATATACTGACAAGCCCCCGGGGGCGTCTCAGTACTTTTTTTGCCAGGAACAGAATGATTGGTCAGTCTAACAAAGCATGCATAAATAGGCCGATCCCAGCCAAAAGTGAGTAACCTTGCCTGAATAAATCCCATCCTCTACATGTTTAGTTCACATTATTCACTTAGTCCCACTTTTGTATTTTAGTCTCACACTCTTTACAATTCTTGTGGGGCAAGGAAACCTACCAGCATCGGATGGGCGGAGAGGGCATTCCAGGTACAGCAAGCCTACCTGAGGGAAAACAGTTGGGTGACATTCGACGAACAACAAAACACATCAAAAGGTCTTGTGGAGCAGCTGAAGTCAATCCGTTCAAAAACTAGAGTTTTGTTAAAGCAGGCAGACAGTGTTGCGCAACAGTTCTCAACAGACTGTGACAATGATAGCAAGCTTATCACCAAATTTGTATCATCTGTAAAAGATATCTCCCTCAACTGCACAAATGCAATGATTACACTAGTAGAAAACATCATTTACGAGAGTGTGACAAGTTTGATACTACAGCCCCCATGTGATTTCAGCGCAGTTGCTATTGGGTCCCTGGCTAGAGGTGAGGCTACGCCATATTCCGACCTAGAGTATATTTTCCTCATCGAGCAGGACTCTCCTTCCATAAAGAGCTACTTTGAACAATTGGCAATGTATACTTACTTTCAGATAGGAAACCTTCGAGAAACAAAAATATCATATATGGCAGTTGAAGAGCTAGAGAAGTGGTTCGATGATCGATCAACAAACGGATTCAAAATAGACGGCCTTGCGAAGGGTGCAGGTAATATTCCAACTGGTAATGGAATCAGCCCGAAGAACTGGTTCATTGTGACCCCTAGACAACTAGCGTCAAGGTATGAAGAGGTTTTGAATAATCCAAACCCTAAAGAGGCACTTCGTGGAGATCTCACAGCGATGCTCACCTATATGAAGGAGCTGTACACATATTCAACTAAGGCAACTCAGGATAGCCTACTAACTAATTTTCTGAAAAAAATAGTCAACATAACACCAAATGACCTAAGGACGACAGTAAACAACGATATGCTGCAGCAAGACCTAGCCAAGTTTAACTTTATGCCAAACTCCACACTTCAAGACTGTGGGTTCACCGTTGATGTGAAACGGCAGCTTTACAGATTTCCCTCTATCCTTCTTTTTGACTTATCTATTCTATGGGGCATCAGGGGTGATTCTGCTTGGGAAACAGCTGATCTACTTTTGTCAAAGCAGAAAATTACTGTAAGTTTTCACCAAACTCTGACATTCTTGTTGGCTGGGGCTTGCTACATTCGGCTATCAACATATCTACATCACAACTCACATGATGATCGCCTATCGGTAGCACCAAAAATATCTGATGGTCAGGAAGCAGGAGATTTATTTGAGAAATCCCAAAGCAGATGGTTTGTTCCAATGGGACTGTTTGCAGCAATGAGCCAGGATATGATACCACTGAAGAAATACCTCAAGTCGTGGAACCCTGAGATGACTTCCATGTTAGGAACCTATCAGTTAGGATACAATGATCACCTACTAGCAAGGGCACAGACACTTCATGGCTGTGGTAGGTACATTGAGGGACTCAAAACACTACAAACAGTCTATGGTGAGGATTTGCTTAAGTTTCCAAATGTAGTAATCATCACTATAGAGGCAAATGAAGACAATGCAGGAGAAGTCATATCATTGGTAGCAGATAACTTATGGAAATGCAGCCACTACCAGGCAGCTTTGGAATATTCCAAACATGTTTATGGTAAGGAGGCAAACCTAGAGGCACTCAAGCGACTGGCAGGCTGTTATGATGGATTATCAAGATATTCTGATGCGCTGAAAGTTCTGAAAGCAGCAAAAATGAACTCACCAGACATTGACCTTTGGATGGGTGTATTACACCAAAAGTTAGAGAATTATCAACAGGCTGAAACCTACTTAGTATCGGCTCTTCAGAGATACTGTGAAGAAGCTTCATTGGAACAAAGATTTGACTACTACGGTGACCCAATAGAAGAGGGATCATCTCAAGCCAAATGCATAGTAAGCATGCATGCAATGTCTGCTTCTGAAAGAATAAGGAGCATACCAAATACAACCTCAGACATAGCTACAGCAGTATCTGCCCTACAATATTTCTACTTCTGGCAGGGGGAATATGAGCTAGCTGAGAGGTACAACAACAAATTCATTGAGCTACAAACAGAGTTATATGGTAAAGATGCCCTAGTTTTGGCAACTGCCAATGCTCTCTGCAAGACTGGAAATAACCTTTACAAGCAAAATGAAGGAGCAAAGGCCGAGCAGATCTATATCGACTCACTCGGCTTATTGAGGAAGATATACGGGGCAGAGAGTGACCATGCGGACATAGCAGTTCTACTTAGCAATTTAGGAAACTGCTATTCTGGCATGTCCCGCTTTGAAATAGCCATAAATCAGTTTGAAGAAGCATTGGGTGTATATTAGAGGCTCCATGGAAAGGAGACACAACATGCATCTATTGCACAACAGCTTAGGGAAATTGGTTGGTGTTACAGCAAGCTTGGCCAACACGAAAAGGCAGACAAGTTCCTCAAAGAATCTCTCACGATGTTCCAGGCTGTTTATGGCCATGACAATTCACATGGAGATACAACAGACTTGCTGTGTAAATTAGGAGTCAACTGTAACGACATGCGAAGATATGCAGAGGCTAAAGATTATAATGAGCAAGTTGTGTCACTGTACTCTAAGAAGTATGGAACAGATAAGCCAAACATACATATGGCACATGCCCTGTGCAATATAGGCTATGGTCAAAATGCTGTCAAAGACTACGTGAAAGCTGCTGAATTTTATGAGAAGTCATTAGAATCATATCGAAAGGTATATGGATGTGGCAAAGACCATCTGGATATAGCAAACATGCTGACTCATATAGGGGACAACTTGAAGTGTATGAGGAAAATTCACGAAGCAGACGAAAGTTATTCGGAAGCTATGGTTATGTACAGGAGAATCTATGAAGCAGATAATAACGACAGGTGTTTGGCGAGTGTGCTAAGAGGGCATGGCAACCGCTACAAAAACATGAAAGACTACCTCAAAGCAGAAATCTACTATAAAGAATCTCTTTCCAAATGGAAAAAGATTTATGGGGATGAAGCCAATGACAACATAGCTCACACATTGCACCAGGAAGGATTGAGCTTCAAAGAAAAGGAAGACTATAAAAGGGCCAGAGAAAGTCTCACAGCAGCTTTAGACATGTACTCAAAACTGTGCAAAACCGAAGGTTCTCTCAAATCTGATGATTCTTTGGGCAATAGACACATCACTTATCAGATAAAGAGAGCAACAGTATTACATGAGATAGGTGCATGCTATACAGATGGAGGTTCGTACCTTGCGGCAGCACAGTATTATCAGCAATGTATGGAGATATACGATGGGCTACCCGATACAAAGGAGCCAACATCAGATCGAGCAGAAACCCTGGTGAGCTTCGGCATTAATCAGCACAAGTGGGACAGAAATTCTGATGCAGAGACAAAACTGCTGAAAGCTTTGGCTTTATATAGACAGGTCCATCAGCAACAGCCCACTCACCGCCACATTGCCTCCACATTAAGGCATATTGGTAGAAATTACAACGATATGGGGGAAAACATTGAAGCAGAGAAATACTACTTTGAAGCACTGGCTATGTTCCGAGAAATACATGGATCAGATAAAGATCAAGAGGACATAGCAGACATTCTAAACTGTCTGGGACAAAACTACTCAGAGAAAAGAGAATATGAGATATCTGAGGAGTACTTGCAGGCTGCCCTAGACATGTATCATATTGTCCATGGGATCACAGAACACAGCAACATAGCATCTGTACTTGGGACTCTGACCTACAATGCCAATCAAAGAGGTGATTACAAGAAAGCAGCTGAATATGGTGAAAAGAGTTTAGCTTTACGAAGGAAAATACACGGGGCTAAGACCCCTCACAGAGCAACAGCTCTTTGCCTTCGAAATTTAGGACGAAACTATATTGACCTCAGGGACTTTACACAGGCAGAAAGCTGTTTCAGAGAATCACTATCAATGTATCAGACATTGAATACAGAAAATGGTGATGACCGGTTTATAGCTGACTGCATATATCTTATTGGCTCCAACTACAAAGAGATGAACCAATATGAGAAATCATGTGAGTGGTTAACTATGTCTTTAGCAATGTATCGAAGAGTCTATAATGAAGAAGAGTTCAACAGGTCCCTTTCTTCTGTCCTTCATGGCATCGGAAACATTCACAGGGAAATGAAGATGTTCAAAAAGGCGTCTGAGTTTTTCAACGAGGCATTGGATAAATATACTGTAGCTTACGCCAGCAAAAGCCCACCCATACATTCAAATATTGCAAATGTCTTGCAAGACATCGGCCTAAACTATCACGAATCAAAAGATCACAACTCTGCTGAAACGTATTTCAACAAAGCATTAGATATACATACAGACCTTTTCAATCACGAGAAATCATTGACTAACCAAAGGGGCATAGCCCGTTGTGTGAGCTCCCTGGGCATAAATCATGCAGAAAAAAGCGAATACCCGAAAGCGGTGAAATACTTGGATGAAGCTATGAAACGCTACAAGGAGTTATATGGTGAAAATGCTGACCATGAGGACATTGCATTAGTCCTGTGTCATATGGGCTACAACTACCACTACTCAGGAAACTTTGAGAAGTCGTCTGTCACTTTTGAGGAATGCTCAGCAATGAGAAAGAGGTTGAAAGGGGAAGACTGCAATGACACATCTATTGCATTGGTGCTCTACAACCTGGCAAACAACTATGTAGATTTGAAGCAATTTGAGAAGGCTATCAAGAACTACGAAAATTCTCTCATAATGTACCGTGAAATCTTTGGTGCAGATACTGAGCATGAGAAGATAGGCAGCATCCTCAATGACCTTGGTGCTACATACACAGACTGGGGAAAGTATGACATGGCTGTGGTCTACTACAGCCAGTGTTTGGAGTATAGGAGAGCTGACAGCAATTCAGGGAGTGTTGGCAGAGCTTTGACTCTGTACAATCTACACCATGCACACCTTGGTTTACGTGACTACAGTGAAGCAAGAAAGACAGCACAAGAATCTCTCGATATTTATCTGACTTACAGTCCGAATGACTCTCATGTATCATACCTCAAACGATACCTTTACCCTTTATTTCGCTACAGTAGTGCGCAGTAACATGTGATGTATAACCCCACGTATTATGGTGAGCGCCAGATTATTTTCAACATTTAACGGCAACTATCAACATTGTAATATTTCTTTCACCTCCATAGGTTTTAGAGGTGTGCAATGTACACAGACTTATCTATTACAAGTAATTAATATTATATGTCGTTGCTAACCATAATACTCCTACAGAAGTAAATAATGACATCAGCTATTTTAAATGTAAGTGATGTCCATATAAATTTGTACATGTATTTGTGAGAAATGAGCATCACGGATTTTCAAATTAGCTAGCCACCCACATATTTTATGAATGCTGCTTTTGCACCATTCATTACTCATTCTGTCAAAAGGTTATTTATATTTTCTGGTTACAAGTTGGCATATTGAAAGTTATGTCATCATTGCATCCATTGCATGTCATCATCCATTCTAACAATTTTGAGTTCATTATAATACATTAAATGACAATTGATGATGTTGTGATGAAGCTAAATAAAAAAAGCTTATTTTGCTTGAAACCTTCTGTGAGATTCTTTTTTTGTACAGAAAAGCCAACACCAGCAAAAAAATGGAATTCCTGTATTCAAAATAAATGAGATAAATATAATGCTATAACCAAGGAGTTGATATAACATATCTCATTTTTTCTCAATGTCAATGAATATAAGTTTTGTTTATCTAATGTTCAAAATTGACATACCATGGTACAATTATGGAGCTATCCACTAAAATATATGTATACCTTGTTGTCTACCTCGATGAATTCATATACAATTAGGGATACGAAGTATTCGGTTAAGTGACCAGCCCTAACAAGAATGCAGGTGCAAGTGCACATGCTGTATTTAATGATAAAAGTACAACATACCTTCAACCATATCCGATGAGCTGCTACATCAGGTCGTTTTATCTCTGGAACATTTTCATCAGAAGCCATCAGCGGGCTTATCTCTTCCTCATCTGGTGCAAATATTCCCAACTTCAGGTCAATTGTAGCCTGCCATGCAGCAGCCATCTCCTGCACAAACTGCAAAAATCGCACATGCGGGACATAATAATATGTATGTACAGCCACAAGCATGGTACAAATGGCAATATACTGTTAGGCGTTAAATTCACTGCATTTTTAATAACCAATGGTGTTTTCCTGTTTACCCAAAAGGACACAGAGACTCATGAAATCTAAATGCACATTGTCTTCTGCAGTTTTTGGAGCAGTGGAAATCTTAGTTTTTATACTAAAACGTCCAGGCAACCAATTAGAAACAACTACATACATATTTGAGACAGAAATATACCATAACATAATTTATACATATAAATCATGAAACCAGCATTCTGCAGTACCTGACACATGTTGTGAAAATTTAATTACTGAGGTATCAAAAACTCAAACCTCTATAGTGAGGTCGTCTCTGGCGGCAAGCAGCCAGACCCAGCAGGCCACACATGTCTCCATGTTAGTCTCTGTGAATTTGCGGATAGGAGCCCAGCAGATTGTGTGAAGCAGCTGTCTGTGGGTCGAGGTACCAGGTGACGGCTTAGTGCTCGTCAACAGCGCACAAATCCTAAACATACACTGAGCTAGCTTCTCTCCATCTGTAGAGTGAAATATATGGATAATTGAGCTCAGAAAACAGGTGAGATCCGATATGGCATCAAGGAGAAAGCTGATGGCAAAACGTAAATTGAGAGACTAACTTTCCTAAGTTGTGTATGTATCAGGCATCCTATTACCATCTCCATTGGTCTTTTTATGATTTCATTGAATTGGACCTGGTGAACTTAGGGCCCTTTCACTGAAAATAATTAAACTGGTCAGATTATCCTCTCAACTCAGTTAACTCCCGACATATACTCTATGCGAGCGAGGCGAGCAACAGCAGACTTGTATACTGAAAAGCACTATCAGAGCATGGCGGAAATGAATGCACAACTCCAAATTACAAGTGATAATGCTGATACTTTATTCTAAACATGTTGAGCAGCCCTGTCCTTTTTTGTTGATGAGAAAAGTCTCTATATCTAATTGGTCACTTGAGCATTCTTTTTCAAAATCTTACTGGCTTTATTTTTTAAGCACCAGCCACTGAGCACATCTTCAGTGGCTGGTGTAAAATTACCGACAACTGTCAAGGTAATGCTAAGAAAACTGCCTGGGAAATGATCTGAAATAAATAAAGCCATATGGGTATCAATTCAATAGTTATCAAATCGAATCAGAGGGCTATGCAAGGGTGAGTTGGCATACCATTAGAGCTCTCAGCCTCAGTAAGATTGTTGAGGAGTAGATTGATGAGGGTATCAGTATTACCCTGGAACGCAGCTTTCATACCAGTTATCTCACCCATATACCTTGATCTGATGTTAAAATGTACCATAAACTGTGAAGCTCCACTACTCTTACCCTGTATGAGTAAAAAACAAATTCATGTGCATAGAAATGTAAAAAGAACCAGCAGATTATACAAGAGGGAAGCAGGCTGGGTGTAAGAATTAAACTTCAATTATGGGATATGTCATGACATTTAAATTGCTAATCAACTGTTATGTGTAATGATTTTAGCAGAATTGAGAGAACAAAGTAACTAATAGATTAAAAAAGTTAGTGAAAATCAGCATCATCACCTTGTGGACGTACAGCTACAATAATAATAATAATACCAATTATGACTCATGACTGATTTCAAATAAAAATCATTGATCAGTTGCGGATTGTTGATACTTGGATAATCTAGAAGCAAAGCAACAAAAAACTTCCAGAATCTGGAATAAGATAAACTACATGTATTAAGGACAAAGTTGAATAATATTGTGGCCTGTGGGATTATGACCAATGAAATACCCAATTCATTTTCATGACAATGACTTTATGTCTCCCATGTTTTCCCATAGCCTTCAGTTTTGCACACAAACATTCCATTTTTTCAAAGCAAACGCTGCTAACACCAAGGCTCATGAGTGGACATCAGATATGGCATTTCATTCTGAGACCTATCACAAATGATAACCAGTTTGCACAGTGGAGGACTAGAGAAACACTCCCATACAATCACATCACGCAAATGCAGATCTGAAGTGTAAGCTTGTTAGTGGACTTGTGCATGCCTGTAACATTTCATACAATACCGACTGCCAAACATTGCTGAACATTGAACACACCTGTAGGTCAGTAGGACTGCTTGAGTAGCCAGCATGTGACAGTACGCTACCAGTGGCAGGCATAACACCTGTCTGACTAGTCAGATGTACATTAGACTCAATGTCTATCAGATATTCAATCAGTGAAGATCTCACAGACTGCGGGGTCCACTTGATGGATTCCTGTAGTATTCCTGCACTTCTAGCTGTGAAATCCTTGATGGTTTGCTATAATGAAAACGGTAAATCACCATTATATTGCATGCAATAGAGTTCAGTACAACACTAAAATTCATGTCTTCAATTTATGAACGTACAAAGTGTATGATATCGTGAAGCAAAGAACGAACATGAAATTGGATTCACAGTCCATATCTCATCATACAGTTTTCTTCCAAGGTTTGAAAAGAGCATTGACTTAATACCATACAGGAAGAGAGTAAAGAGAGAAAACTCCTGACTGCCTGCCTACACTATGTGACAATGTTACGATCTGCTAATAAATGCCTCAAAAAAGGATTTTCACATGTTATCAAAGAGTTGGTTGTCCTCTCCAACATATTGCATATAGCTCATATTGATGCAAGCATACCTGACGTTGAGTGACATCGTCGTGTATTCGCAGTGTAAACGGTGTATGAGGTATCTGTATATTAGGAGCTTCTTTGTGTGGATCAGAGTCTAGTGTCTGACCCAAACACTGAAGAATATCCAGCATAGTTCTCAGAACCTGCATCATAAAACAATATGATGTAGAAAGGATATTTAGATTGCGACATTTCCTTTGGAAAAGCACAAACTGTGTTTCTCTACACTACCATCTTCATAAATCATACCATGGTTTCTTAACAAATATGTGCTGCCAAAAACATTCAAACTCAGCAGTGTTTCCTTTCGTGTGTGAATGCTTTCTATATCCATAAGATTCAATAAACTGTATAGAGCGTTCAAGAATTTTAGAAGAGAAACATTACATTTGGGAAGTTGTCTGGGAACAACCATCACGTATCGCAAGATACATTCAGGCCCATTGAGCTGGACCAAATAATGCAGTTAGTCGGAATCGTCCTATGACAAAGCTTCATACAAATCATAGAGGCTGCCATTTTGCTTTTCTCCCCTTACTTTTTTACAGTGAATCTTATGGCCTCTTATTGAAAATGTGAGCTCTTCTGAATTCTTCTCTCCTCAGAAATTGCCTCCCAAATCCAATGTGTCATAGATAGTCATACCTGACCATTCCAGAGAAGATGTGGAAATCTATCTACAAGTCCAGACAAGTATTTATCAGCTACTCTCCTCATACGTTTGTGTACATTGTTGAATTGTACTAACAGGAAGTGGGCGTGGAACACCAGCTCATTCTCCCTGTCAATGGTCTGAGGCTAAAACACAATATTCGAAGTCCAACGTAGCTGTAGAAAAGAGTGTTCAATGTGCTTGGAGGTTGTAATGGAAAATAGAAATTAACATATCCATGTACATGAGAGGGGTTTATATTAAAGAGTTCATGCAAATTAGAATGCAAGAAACATATGCAACGCAGGTTTGTACAGTTACTGTGCTGCAATTAAGTAAGTTCACAGATTACAAACCTTGAGCCACATTTTATCGAGGAATTTCTTGAAAGCATTATCTGTGATACAAAGTATACATTGCCACATCTGAGCCTTATCCTTGTAAATACTTGAGTCTTCCAGGTACAGAAATAAGCTCTGATAGGCTATGGGATCATTAGAGTGTACAACCCTGTAACATACAAAGCAAAATAAGCCATGAAAAACCGGCTAAACAGAATATATGAAACACATATTGACGGGAGTTTTGCTCAAGAAAATCTAATAAACAATCCTTGTCTGAATGCAATTGCAAAATATAGTTTAACTGTTGGACTTTTTTTCATTCTTTACTTAGCTATTTTTTCAACAATTTAGAAACTAGCTACAAGATATATACATTACCGAAGCGTCTCTAGTTTGTAGACAGCAAGTAGATAGAGACATTGATTAAAGTTCATTCTGTTAACCAAGGGTGTCACCTCCTGAGGATGTCCCAGCATATGAATTATATTAGATCTCAGCTCCACCACCTCATTCTGAACAAGAAATAAATTTACAAGGTTTTCATGTTTAACAAAACATTTATGATAATCCGCTAATAATTCCTCCACGTGGGTAGTGATAGGGATGAAACTTAGAGTGTTGTAGAAAAGTCACTGCTGGAATGAAGCAGTCCATGCACCTATGAAAAAGGTGCAGCAGGGACATAATCAAGAGCAGTAATAGATACTTTATTTGAATTCTGACTGTACCTACCATTGGCCACCACTGCATAATCGTTACTATTTGGAGCTAACAGCTTTCTCCAGAATAAATAAGAGTTATATATTATATAGCTACATATTGAACACACGCTTTGAAGAAAACATATGTTTTTATTAAGCGTTTGAAAAATAAACAGTTATTATTATTATCAATGAACTCACAGGAGCGACATGTTCCTCTTTGATAGCTGTGGTATATAGCAGCTCAGACCTCAAATGTTCCTTTGATATGAGAAGTGGCGATCTAGTGGCTATAAAACATACTGCCTCATACCATTCCTTTGGCCATAAACCTGCGAAAAAAACGCTAATTTTACAAGCTTGAACCCGTGAAGCAAAGTGTTCAAATACTTTGTGTTATATATGCAGGGGACAAATTACGAATCATTTTGATTTAATTTCTCTGAACTGGGTGACATTCTGCTTCTTCAAATGCGCCAAGAGAATCTCCACTTACAATCCTGCCAGCACACCGATACATAAACTCCTACAACCCCCTCTTTTCTCATCCTAACATGGTTCAAGCGTAAAACAACGCAAAATAACATTATAAGAGCCTAACGGAAATCATATTAGAGATGGTCACACCACATATACAGCCAGTTAGATGAGACCAGTGGGTCATTACTGGTACTTTGATTACTTACCATCCTCAGTGGCAAATCCCATGATGCTGACATAAAACCAGAAATCTCGGAACAGTTTATGAAGTCGTGGTTTGGGGTCTTTGATGTATGGTATCCTCTTCAAAAGGGAGGCTATCACAGGTATCAGTACTCCTAGATTTCCAGCACTGCTTGATACCTAAAAGGATAAAATGCTGACTGTTGAACATTTTACCCCCACATTCCACGTGCAAACTGGGAGAGTTACTGACGCTAAAACGATGATATAGTCCAACTACTTAAATTCATTTGAAGCGTCATGACAGATATTACATAAAATCCCTCTATGTACCTTGAGTGCATTAGAAGTTTTGACACTGTGTTGTTTGGCGTCCAGACCGAGCTGAACAAATAGTTCTAGTAGCCTGATAAGAAAATCCATCAGGTCGCCATCTCCCTGCATATTCTCAGCGATCGATGTAAACGCCTCGATTATCTTACTGGACACATTGCGATATCTGTGAACATTACCTGTGAATATAAGTCGAAAAGCATTTCAAACATAACCTTTTACAGAAATGTTTCCCTGATTATCAGGATTCTTCTTAACCTTATGTCCAAGAGGGTTTACAGCATGTCAAGCGATGGTGGCTATAAGCAAGCACATTGTGTATGTAGAGACAGTATAGTATACACAGGTGTGATGTGTTCCAAAATCGAAACAATTCCCGTAATTGTGCTTGTTACTAGTACATGAGCCCAATCTCACATCAAGCAGTAAAAAAACGAGGTTGCGGAAGTAAGCACCACACACACAGGATAAAGCAAGTGAAGAATGAAAAACTTTCACTCATTTTCATAATAAGCAAGTTAGAAAAGAAGTAGTGAGTAAGGTTGTACACTCATACCTGTACCTTCAGGAGTATAAGCTTGACTACTCTCCACACATATCCTTGTAAACATCTGCATCACCTCCGGATAAACTGCTGGCTATAATATGATTTCGGCTTTGAATTTTGATATGAGGTTAACATTATGCATTCTGTCTGTAGGGCAGTTTATTTAATACAAGCAAGTCATTTATGGGTTGTTTGGAAGCGATACATTTCATAGCACAACCTTTTTAGTGGCCCCAAACAGCAATTAGTCAGGGTACTGGAGTCCCAAAAAGGCTCTTATTTTACACATTTGAATACTTGCTTAAGTTGTAACATAATGCTGATTTATACATACACAACCGGCAATGACGATGTTGGCTAGCTGATCTACAATGATACTGTCGAGAACTGTGGGAGGGCTGCAGAATCTCTGCTGGAATATCTGTAGTACTGACTCCACTGTCTTCCTGTTCTGTGTATACCTCAGATTGACTCCCACGTACCCCAGTGTTAGGATTGCGTTAGTAGATATCAGCCTTGACTCTCTATACCACAAAAAATCATAAAAATCTGTAAATTGATATTAGGTACATGTATTCTAGACACATAAATTTCAGCTAGTAAAAGGTTTGGTTCAGTAGGGGAATTAGCTATTTTTATTTTAGCTTTATTACAAAGGTACATGAAAATATGCTGATATTAGTTACTTTTAAAATTAGTTACCTGAAGCAGCAAAAATGATGAAA
>ERZ1740059.895-NODE-895-length-15226-cov-4.611430_pt1 | contig 15226 bp, 14 predicted proteins | sample MGYA00581744_ERZ1740059 | MGnify/ENA primary metagenome ERZ1740059 (study PRJEB43018, sample SAMN04849738) | marine metagenome | isolation source: floating plastic debris | place: Pacific Ocean | collected 2008-08-28 | study: EMG produced TPA metagenomics assembly... | reverse complement strand
ACCGGTACTGATTATCCTTTCGATTGATTTATAGTTTTTTGCTCTTGCATTCCTATCTTTTCCGATGTAGATTTTGATAGCGATCTTGATGCCTTAATTGGCGCATCGGATGGCACGATTAAGTATTACGAAAATACAGGTTCTACCAGTAGCCCTGCTTTTATTGAAAGAACGGGTACAGGTAATCCTCTTGATGGGGAAGACATTAATTCTTCTGCTCACCCCGAATTAGTCGATCTTGATGGGGATGGCGACTCTGATGTAGTGATTGGCAATAGTAATGCTGGTGACATCCGCTACTTTATTAACGATAATGCTGCCCCTGAGTTTATTAATCCCCTTGTAGATAAAACAGGTACAGATAGTCCTTTCAACAATATAGATGTCGGTACTAAAAGCAGTCCTAGTTTTGCCGATCTCGATGATGATGGCGACCCAGATCTAATTGTTGGAAAAGGAGATGGCACTGTTAGCTATTTTAGAAATACAGGTACTAGCACCAATCCTATTTACACGGAGCAAACAAACAATCCTTTTGATGGCATAGACGTTGGTGATACAAGTACTCCCAGTTTTGCCGATCTTGATGGGGATGGCAAGCTTGATGCCATTATTGGTTCAGCAGATGGCTCCCTTAACTACTATCAAAATACGGGAGATGTTAATAATCCCGCCTTTAGCTTAGTTACAGGAACAGATAGCCCTGTTAATGGCATAAGTGCAACCAGCGATAGTAGTCCTACCTTTGTCGATCTTGATAATGATGGCGATTTAGATCTTGTCCTGGGCAACGATACTTTTTATCTAAAATATTATGAAAATACAGGCAACAGCAGCAATTCTACATTTGTAGAACGAACTAGTACAGATAATCCTTTCAATAATCAGCCCGTTGGCGAAAAGAGTAATGCCAGTTTTGCCGATATAGATAATGATGGCGATCTCGATGCTTTAGTAGGTAGAGGTAGTCATGGCGAGATGAGTTATCTAGAAAATACTGGCTCTAATAATAATCCTGCTTTTGTTTTGATGTTAGACGATGGTCATCCTTTAAACGACGTAGATTTAGGAACTGCCACTAGCCCTAGCTTTGTTGATGTAGATGGGGATGATGACTTAGAAGCCGTAGTCGGCGAAAGTAATGGAACTTTCTATTATTTCTTAAATCAAACTCCCAAATATAGTCTGACTACTATAGAAGAAAACGAAACCAACCCCCCAGGAGATAAGGTTGGCAATATTATTCCTGATGATAGTGTAGTAGATCCTAATGGCGCAGTAAAAGCGATCGCCGTAACTGCGGTGGATGATGCTAATGGTACTTGGCAATATCAGGCAAATGGCAACACTACCTGGACTGATTTTGGCTCTGTTAGCAATAGCAATGCCTTGTTACTGTCTAGTAACGATATGATGCGTTTTGTTCCTAATGCGGGCTATAAAGGAGAATCAAATTTTACCTTCCGTCTGTGGGATAAAACTAATGGTACGGCAGGAGCTATTGCAGATGCTAGTAGTAATGGCTCAATCACTGCCTTTAGTGAAGATACTGCTACGGGAAATATTGCAATCGATCCTTTACCCATAACCGTTACTGGCTCAACAGAATATACGGGAACCTCTTTAAATGATTCTCTTAATGGCAGTAGTGGCGCGGATACCATTATTGGGGCGCAAGGCAATGATTCTATAGATGGCAATGGCGATGCAGATAGGCTTCATGGCGATAGTGGCGATGATGTCTTGAATGGCGGTGCTAATGATGATTTTATTAATGGTGGTATAGACGACGACAATATCTCTGGAGGAGATGGGGACGATTTTCTCATGGGAGACGAAGGCTCGGATACTCTATCTGGGGATGCTGGTGCGGACACTCTATTGGGTGGTGCAGGAAATGACACCCTTGATGGTGGTGCTGGTGCAGATCGTCTTTCGGGTTTTGGCGGCTCAGATTTGTTTGTTCTTTCTAAAGGAGACGCTAACAATATCATCTATGACTATACCGACGATATAGACAAATTTGGTCTGGAACTCTCTAGCTTTAGCAATAGTACTGTGGGGGATGTATTTACCAGCGAATTAACTATTGCTCAAAGCGGTACATCTACGACTATTTCCTCTGGCAGCAATGTATTGGCAACTGTCTACAATACTACTGCAACAAACGTAACAGTAGACGATTTTACAGACTTTTAATTCTCTTTAAACAAGTTTTTGGGCGAACAATAAATCGCCCTGATTTAGTCATTTCTTACTAATCACCATGAAAAATACACGACTTCTATTTTTAACCGCTACGACTATTGTCGGTACAGTTTTATCTACTACCGCTGCCCAAGCTTTTGATTTTTCATTTGCCAGTCACAATTCGGGTGCAGGAACATTTTCTTACGACTTAACCCTAGGCGCAGGAGAAACTTTTTCCCCTGGGGATTCTATAGCCCTAACTGGCTTAAGTGGAGTGGCTGTTGCTAATTCTAGTAGTGATTTTACAATTACTGGCTCTGATAGTGTGTCGGCTAATTTCCAGCCTAATACCGTTCTTTCTGGGGCAAACACTTTTACCAATGCTATCACCCTGACTTCTAACGATTCTCTGGAAATAATTAATTATTCAGGCAATTCCAGTTTGGGTTCATTTAGCGGTACAACTTCTCCTGTTGCTGTTCCCTTCGAGCCATCTGCGAATTTAGGAATTTTTACTCTTTTGGGATTAATTGGTTTTAGTCACTTGCGTAAAAGTTTCAAATCTTAAAACCCAGTTGAAATAAACTCAAATAACTTTAACTAAAGGGAGAAAACATCTCTCTTTTTTTATGAATAAAATATTCTTGCTATGGTTGATTCTGGAAAATTGATTATTAATGACGAATAACTGATAATCGATCGATAGTGGTTGAGGACACAATTTGAATAAGCTATTAAAAATATCCCATGCGATCGATTTTATCAATGAGTGGATTGGTCGCCTAACTTACTGGCTAGTGCTATTGATGGTGGCAGTTGGTGCATGGAATGTGTTGGGGAGATATATCGGGCGCATCATCGGCACTAATCTTACTTCTAATGCCCTAATTGAAATTCAGTGGTATCTGTTTGATGTGGTGTTTTTACTTGGTGCAGCCTATGCCCTCAAATACAACGAACACGTTAGAGTAGATATTTTTTATAAAGGCTGGAGTCTTCGTCGCAAAGCCCTAGCTAATTTTTTAGGCAATATTATATTTTTAATTCCTTTTAGCTCTTTGATAATTTATTATTCCTGGGGAACAGTAGTCAATTCTTGGAAAATATTAGAAATGTCTCCCGATCCTGGCGGTTTGCCTCGCTATCCGATCAAATCCGCGATTATTATTGCTTTTATTTTATTAATCCTCCAAGGGATATCAGAAGCTATTAAAAACTGGAATATTTATATTGAAACTAGTAATAGTCAGGAGGATAGCTAAATGGGTTATGACTGGCTGGGAATGGCAATGTTTGCAGGAGCGTTGGTCTTATTGTCTATTGGCTTTCCTGTGGCTTTCTCTTTAGGAGGAGTAGCAATATTATTTGCTTTGATTGGCGCAGCAGTAGGTGAATTTAGCTTTAGTTTTTTCAATGCCATGCCCAGTCGCATCTTTGGAATTATGGCTAACTATACCCTCTTAGCAATCCCTTATTTCATCTTTTTGGGTTCGATGCTAGAAAAAACTGGTATCGCCGAGAAGCTATTAGAAACAATGGGCATTCTCTTTGGTAGAGTCAGAGGCGGTTTAGCTTTAGCCGTAGTGATAGTGGGAGCTTTACTAGCTGCATCTACGGGGGTAGTAGCGGCAACGGTAGTAGCGATGGGTTTGATTTCTTTACCTATCATGTTGCGCTATGGCTACAGTAAAGAATTAGCTGCGGGGGTAATTGTCGCATCGGGAACACTAGGGCAGATTATTCCTCCTAGTGTAGTGCTGGTGGTTTTAGGCGATCAATTGGGTATTCCCGTTGGTGATTTATTTATTGGCTCATTAATTCCTGGGTTGATGATGGCAACAGCTTTTGCCCTCCATGTATTAATTGTGGCATTTCTCAAGCCTGAAGTTGCCCCAGCCTTACCTGCCAACGTCAGAATTGGCGGTAAAAAGCTTTTAGTCAGAGTGATTACGGTAATGCTTCCTCCATTATTGTTGATCGTGATAGTGTTGGGCAGCATTTTCTTTGGAATCGCTACCCCCACAGAAGCAGGTGCATTGGGTTCGGTTGGAGCAATAATTCTTGCTGCAATTAACGGCCAGTTGAATTGGGCTGCACTGCGAGAAGTGTGCGATGCAACCATGCGAATTACCACCATGGTAATGTTTATTTTGCTTGGCTCTACTGCATTTAGTTTGGTCTTTAGAGGCTTGGGAGGAGACAGATTTATGTCAAACCTCCTAATCGATATTCCTGGGGGAACAATTGGCTTTTTACTAGTCAATATGCTGGTAATATTCTTGTTAGGCTTCTTTATCGACTTCTTTGAAATTGCCTTTATTGTTATTCCTATTTTTGCCCCCGTAGCTCAACAGTTGGGTATAGATTTGGTCTGGTATGGAGTGATTATTGGGGCTAATCTGCAAACTTCTTTTTTAACTCCACCTTTTGGCTTTGCTCTTTTCTATTTACGGGGAGTCGCACCACCAGAATTGAAAACGGAGGATATTTATCGCGGGGCAATTCCCTTTATCTGCCTGCAACTTTTGGTATTGGCTTTGATTATTATCTTCCCCCAAATAGTTAGTTTCCTACCTTCTTTGAGTGCATCCCCAGGGGCAGTTTAATATGAGATTACCAAAGTCAGGAGGTAGTGGAATATTGTTTGTGCAAACCTTTTTGTCGTACTTATGACATTACAAATTTTCTTTGTTGGACGCTCACGTTAATTATCATTCGGTAAACAATGTAGATAAACCTGAGATAATGATCGGCGATAGTTAAGATAAATAGAGTAAGGTACAATCAATATTTTGCCAACAGTATGACAGATAAGATTTTCGCTGCTTTTCAGTCTCCTGGCCCGATAATATTTGAAATAGGTCGTTTTGCTGTCCGTTGGTATGGTTTACTAATTGCCTCATCAGTTTTGATCGGTTTAACTCTTTCTCAGTATCTAGCCAAACGTCGCCAAGTCAATCCAGAATTACTGGGAGATTTAGCTATTTGGTTAGTCCTTTTTGCCATTCCCGCAGCCAGAATCTATTACGTTTTGTTTGAATGGCAAGAATACTCTCAACGCCCAGAAGATATTATTGCAATCTGGAAGGGGGGGATCGCTATACACGGGGCAATTATTGGGGGCACTTTGGGAACGATTATATTTGCTCGTCTTAATCGCACTTCTTTATGGCAGTTACTAGATTTGGTTGTACCTTCAGTTATCTTAGGACAGGCAATTGGTAGATGGGGTAACTTCTTTAACTCCGAAGCCTTTGGCAAGCCTACCGATTTACCTTGGAAGCTATATATTGCACCTCGCTATCGTCCCTTAGATTTATTAAATTCTGAATACTTTCACCCTACTTTTTTGTATGAGTCTCTTTGGAATCTGGGAGTGTTTGCCATCTTGTTGTTTGTATTCTTCTGGGGCTTGAAAAATCGTAATCGCCTCAAAATAGGAACATTAACAGGTATATATTTGATCGCCTATAGTTTAGGTCGAGTTTGGATTGAATGGTTGCGTACTGATAGTCTTATGTTAGGCCCTTTAAAAGTGGCTCAGGTCATTAGCTTAAGCGCGATCGCTTTAGGTTGTTTAATTTTAGCTTGGCTTTACCTATTCAAACGCCCACTTCCTGATGTTGTCTCTCCTCGAAAACAACAACCTACTAAGTAATCTTGAGAGCTAATAACTAACCAGTGATAAATGATAAATGGTAAATTATAAATGACAAATGAAACGAGTCTCAAACCTGCTGTATACATTATTGGTGCAGGGCCAGGAGATCCTGAATTACTAACTCTCAAAGCCTATAAAATTCTCGCTCAAGCTGATGTAATTCTATATGCTAATTCTTTAGTACCCAAGCAAATTTTACAGGATGTAAAAAGTGATGCAGAGTTAGTAGCCACGGGCAACAAGACCCTCGAAGACATTATTCCTTTGGCGATCGCCAGAGTTAGAGAGGGGAAGTCAGTAGTACGTCTTCATTCTGGGGATCTAACTTTGTACAGTGCAATCGGCGAGCAAATGCAAGCTTTTAGCGATGCAGATATCCCTTTTGAGCTTATTCCTGGTATTAGTGCTTTCCAAGCCGCTGCTGCAAAGCTTAGTACAGAATTGACTATTCCAGAGCTAGTCCAGACGATTATTTTAACCAGAATTAGCGGTAAAGCCTCTGCTGTACCCAATGCAGAAGAATTATCTTCTCTAGCCGCTCATAAAGCCAGTTTATGCCTGTATTTAGCTGCTCGTCATATAGAAAAGGCTCAGGAAAAATTATTACAACACTACCCAGCAGATACCCCTGTAGCAGTATGCTATCGAGTGGGTTGGCAAGATGAGCAAATTTGGGTAGTACCTTTGGAAAAAATGGCGGCGGTTACTAGAGAAAACGATCTTATTCGCACTACTTTATACCTAATTAGTCCAGCACTCCAAGAAAACGTTATCACGCGATCGCGTCTATACCATCCCGAACATTCTCATTTATTTCGTCCTCAAAATAATAAAAAGGAAAAAAGTATTTAAAACTTTGAATTTGGTTAATCTGTAGATTATTCATAAAGCACTTTTGTGTTATGCAACACTAACTTAAGATATAGTTGTTGGTTAGGATTGTTAAGAAATAAAAATATTATTGGGAGATAATCTTGGATAGTAGTCAAACAAAAAAAATAGCTGATGCTTTAGAAACAGCCCGATCCGTAGCGTGGGGCGCAGCTGATATTCTTAGTTCTTTTTATCACAAAGACACTTCTGATTTGGATATTAAAGACAAAAAAGATGGCCCTGTTACCGAAGCTGATATGGCAGCTAATAAATATATCGTAGGCAGATTAAAAGAAGAATTAGGCACAGAAGAATTTGGCTATTTATCCGAAGAAACTTTTGATGTAAAAAAAGCCGAGCCTGTAGACCATGATTGGGTTTGGATTATCGATCCTCTTGATGGTACTAGAGATTTTATTGACAAGACTGGTGAATATGGGATGCACATCGCCTTAGCTTATCAAGGTCGCCCTGTAATTGGTATTGTGGCTATTACCGAATCACATAAGGTTTATTTTGCTTCTAAAGATGGAGGTACTTTTGTAGAAACTAAAGACGGCACTGTTACTCCCATTAAAGTAAGCGATCGCAGTAAGATTGAAGATTTATACTTAATTGTAAGTCGTTCTCACCGTGACGATCGCTTTCAAAAGTTGATTGATGGTCTGCCCTTTGCTGGTAAAAAGTACATGGGGGGCGTTGGGGGCAAAATTTCTACTTTATTAGAGCAAGAATCTGATGTTTATATTTCCTTGTCGGGTAAATCCGCTGCTAAAGACTGGGATTTTGCTGCACCAGAGTTGATTTTGACTGAAGCTGGCGGGAAGTTTACTTATGTTGATGGCAAGCCTGTTTTCTACAATCAAGGGGATGTAAAACGTTGGGGTTGTATTGTGGCTACCAATGGTCATTGTCATGAAGATCTTTGTGCTAGAGCAACTGCCATGCTTGCAGAAATTGACAAAGCATAATTGTGGTGACTTTACATGGCAACCAATCTATCTTCTAACAAAACAGCGAGCCTGTATTGAACACCTTCGGATGAGATTAAAAGTTATCTTTTAGAAGATATGTCTGATGTGAATTAAAACGATCGAATAGAACGTCTATAAACTAAGGAATTAGGCGATCGGGTAAGCTTATCTAGCCTACTTGTAAATGAATTAAAAGCTAATAGCTAATGGCTAAGAGCGCACAAAGCGAAGCTTTAAAAGCGTCGCTAGGACAGGGGATCTCGCTTCTGAGCTGCTCCGCATAATTTATTAGTTTAAAAAAATATCTATTGAGAAGCTGAATTAATTACTTAATTCAGCTTTTTAATTTGTAAGTTTAAGCCTCGAAAAAAAGCTTTGTTCTATTAATTTTGAAATAATTAAGAAACTAGTTGCTAATTCAACCAGTTGCCTAAAAAAAGATAAATTGTCAAAGTTTATATTTGTTAAGAATATTATCAATTGGCGTTGAAAAACAGAGATTAAATAAAGTTATAACTAGTGGTGAAAACAAGTTAATTTTCATCAAAAATTTATTAGTTAAAATACTCAAGTGCCAAGCCAGAATTCTAATCTTATTGTTGAAATTTTTCAGAAATTACTACAGAAAAACAATACCAATGCTTATCGAATATCCAAAGAGCAAGATATTGATAAAGCCTATCTTAGTAAGCTTTTTAGCGGAGCGATCGCTAAACCAGGAAAAAACAAGCTAGCAGTTATTGCTAAAGCTTTAAACATCGAACTAGAACCATTACAACTAGTGTTCAGCAATCCAGAAATTGCCATTCAAGAACTCAGCTTGGAAAATATTGAATTAGATTTAAATTTATCGCCAAATATTAGATCGAAGCATGATTGGGGCGCAGCACCAGATGGTATTGTTTGCTATGGCAGAAAATCAGAAATGATTGATCTTCAGCGATTAATTAAAATCAACTGTTGTCGTGTTTTAACTATTTTTGGTATGGGAGGAATTGGTAAAACTACTTTAGCAATGGAAATCGCTAGACAACTGGAAACAGAATTTGATCATATACTTTGGCGTACGTTGACTCACATATCTTTAGTGGAAGTAGTAATCCAAGATGCTTTAAGGCTATTTGGTAACAAAAAGCCCGAGGCTACTATCTCGCAACAAATAGCTAATTTACTACAATATTTACGCGATCGCCGTTGTTTGTTAATTCTAGACCAGGTAGAAACTATTTTATCTACAGGAAATGCTTTAGATATTTATCAAAATGGTTATGAGTTTTATGGTGAATTATTCAAGCAAATAGCCGAAACAAACCATCAAAGTTGTTTGGTATTAGTTAGTAATGAAAAACCTAAAGATATATCGATATTAGAAGGTGATTCAGCGTCTATTTATTCTTGGCAATTGAAAGGTTCAACAGCAGTTTGCTATAAAATACTACAATATAAAGAAATGATTCCTAGCCCCGCATGGGATGAACTAATTGCAGCATATCGGGAGCATCCCTTAGCAATTAAAATAGTAGGTAGCATGATTAAAGAGTTATTCGATGGGAATGTCTCCGAATTTTTGCGTTTAAATACTCTATTTTTAGGGGATCTAGAATTCATCCTCCACGAGCAATATTATCGTCTTTCTGACTCAGAAAAATATATCGTCAACATAATTGCTCAAATGAATAAACCTTTATCTCTTCAAGAATTAAGCGAGCAATATGCAACAAAATTACGTGCTTCTGAAATCATGAATAGTCTTAATAATCTTAAAAGGCGATCGCTAATAGAGATAATCGTTGGAGATAAAAGCTGGCAAAAAAGCTTTGTACCTTTATCACAGGAGGTACAAATCAATAAAATTAACTTTTACACTATTCAACCCGTAGTGCGAAAATATATAACGTCACAAACCTAAGTTCTCTATGAGCTATTGTTTTAATCCTTATTGTTCTCATCCCCATAATAGTTCTCAAGATATATGCAACCATTGTGGTGCGAATTTACTATTGCAGCAACGTTATAGAGGAGTAAAGCTTTTAGGAAAAAGTCAACTAGCCCTAACGGTGGAGGTTATAGATACTCATCACGAAGGGGCAACAGAAGATTTGGCAGATCTTTCCCCTAAAGTTCTGAAAATCCTGCTGACTAACTATCCTAAAGCTGTGGAATTATTTCAACAGGAAGCAAAAATACTGAGACAAATAAACCATAAAGGTATTCCAACTTTGGCAACTGATGGTTATTTTAGTTTTCAGCCCCAGTGGAACAATTATCCTGTTCATTGTTTAGTAATCAACAAGATTCCAGGTTTAGATTTAGAACAATGGTTGAAACAACCAAATAACCAAGCAATGAGCCAAGAAAAAGCTCTAAATTGGTTGAAACAACTGCTCGACATATTATTTCAACTTCATCAGCAGCAATATTTCCATCGAGACATTAAGCCCAGCAATATTATCCTCCAGCCCAATGGAGAATTAGCTTTAATAGAATTTGGAGCGGCGAGAAAAGTGACTGCTACCTATTTAGGCAAAGTCGGGGTCAATCAAGGAGTTACCAGTATTGGTACGCCTGGTTATATTTCTCCCGAACAACTAAATGGTGCAGCTTTACCTCAATCTGATTTTTTTGGCTTAGGGCGTACTTTCGTTCACCTCTTAACAAGAAAACATCCCCAAGAGCTAGACAAAAATATAGATACGGGAGCAATTATTTGGCGAGATTTTGCACCGCAAGTATCCGTTTCTTTCGCTGATTTGCTTGATTCGATGATGAATTTTTCACCAGGAAAACGTCCGATTAATATTGAAGCTATCAACAAAGCATTAACCAAAGTAGAACAGTTTCCCCATAAGCCACTAATTAAAAAGAACTTCAAATCCAAGTTATCTTTGCCTATTACTCTTGGAATGTTATTTTTCCCCTTATCTATGGTGGGTTTGTTTAGCTTGGGAAATAACTTCAAGCAAGAATTAGCGGCTGATAAAATAGACGATGCTCCTCTGTGTCAGAATCTTACCTGCATCAACCGCGATCCCATTGACAATAAATGCGATCGCGATTCTCAAACTATTACTTCCAATATTGCTAACTATCGTCTAGGTTCAGATTTAATAGCCTATCGCATTGAAGTACGCTACTCTGCTAACTGCCAAGCCGTTTGGGCGAGATCTGAAGCACCTTATCGCTCATCTCATTACATAGAAGACAAACAAGGAAATATATATGGTCAAGTAGACATAATTAAAGATGGTTGGAACAGACATTATGCAGACATGGCTCCAGGAAAAGATATTCAAATTCGTGCCTGTGCAAAACCTCCTGTGGGAGAAACAGGCTGTACCAACTTTGTTCAACTTTAACTAATCTCTGACAAAAGAAACTAAGATTTTAATCGATCCCATGCCCTAGTCTGCATATAAAGTTATTTTAGGAGCTTCACCTACTATGACAGTCACTGCTGTTGAAGCTTCAGCACCTTTGGCATCGACAATTGTGTAATTAAAAGTATCATTTCCCGAAGTACCCCTATTTGGAGTGTAGAGTACCTTGCCTTCTTGGACGACAACCGTACCTTCGCTTAAGAAACCATCTACTTCTTCTATAGTAAATGTATCTCCATCTGGATCGCTATCATTAGCCATTACATCGATTAAAATATTTTCTCCGTAAGGCGTTTCAACTCGATCTGTAACAGCCATGGGAGCTTGATTCCCAATAAGATCTTCTGGTATCGAATCAAGGTTTTCCTCGCCAATATAAATAGCAAAGACAATATCGTTATAATCCTTATCTCCACCCTCGTATAAATCTTCCCAAGCTAAGACTAAATAATCTTTTTGATATTGATAAGCCATGACATGTTGAATTCGATCGGGATTGCGATCGATACCTGCAAAATAAGTATAAAAACTAGAGTTTTGGTAACCGTTGGCAAGCAAAGAAAAGTCTAGTGTGGAACCTGCTTTGATTTCGCCAAGACTTACATAGTCACCTGATTGCAGTTGTTCTGAGCTATTACCCATAGAGCCATCAACAAAGATTAATCCTTCTGTGCTAGTTGTTCCTGTAGTTTTGATCTTTAATTGATTGCGATATCCTGCTCCTTCGTGAATAAAATAGACTTTTAGATCTTCGATGTCTTGGATTAAAGAAAGTTTAGTTCCATCAAGTCTACGAGCATTCAGCTCGTCTAAGTCAATAGCACTAGCTTCTTCACGAACAAACTGTTGAAACGCATTGACACCTTGCCCCGCATTGCTACCATCTTCATTAGTGTACTCGGTAGTATGAAATTCCGTCGCTGAATTATTGTGTCGATGAAAATTAAAATCGGAGAAGCTAAAATTAGCATTTGCTGGGAAAGTTGCAGCGAAAGTTAAAGCAATAGTAGTTAAAAATAATGATGAGTTTTTAAAATTCATGGGTTGATATTATTATTAGATTAGTGTTTACTTTTAAAGTTAATTTTGAATATCAGCGCAATAAGTTTGAGCATTTAATAGACCCTGGGTAAGACTTTTTAAAGTGTTTTTTTGCTTGTCATTAATAATATTTTTAGTTTCGCCATAGGCTTTAGCGATCGCAGTCTTAGTATCTTCTGTCTGCTCTAAATGATTACAAACAACTCTGATTAATTCTTCATCAGTCATCATGATGCTTTGAGCTTTTGCAGGAAGAGAAAATATTAATGAACTCAAACAAATAAATAAAGCTGCTTTTTTCATAATGGTTAATTATATCTTTGTGTCTTATAAGCCATTTATAACTAAAAAGAGCACGAATGTAATTACCGATCTGTGGTTAATACTGAAACTTTATAATTTTAGCTATTTTCTTTATCTAGTATTGTTTTAAAAGATAAATTTACGTAAAATTACTGAAGAGATAAGTGAAGCTGAGATAAAATAAATTTTGACAAGAAACTCTTTTTTCATCAAATCTTTAAAAAGGAGTTTTAACTATAGAGAAAACTATCTATAGCGATTTTTATATACACGAGGGCTAATAACTGATGGCTAATTAAGATGTACCTCACAAATCTAAAAATTGCTATAGCAAGCAAAAAAAATGGAAATATGTAATTTTTTGCCCAATTGACAACACGTTCTAACTAAATTATGGACAAATGTGCTTGATTTGAGACAATAATTTAAAACTAGAGACAGATTCCTTTACAAGGCATTTTGTATATTTTCTAGGTGTATATATATTATTAGCTTTGAATCCGAAGTTGAGAATATCTTAAAAATAATATTCTTCGCCAATAAAAAAGCGATCGCACTTTATCAAGTCCAGAGTAATAAAGTAAACAACTTAAGTAAATCAAACAAATGAAATTTCAGTATTCATATACCAGACTACACGTCAAAGATTTTCAGGCTTGTCATAATTTCTACCAGAATATTTTAGGATTAGAGGCAACTTTTACCTCAGAAATTGATTCCTATGTCGAATTAACTGATGGCAAAGTCAAGTTAACCCTACTGAATCAAAACAAAATCAAAGAATACTTGGGTACTAAGACTAATTTCTTGTTTGAGCCAGAAAGCGATCGCATTGCTTTAAGTTTTCAGGTAGAAGATGTAGATCGAGCATGTCAATATCTTAAAGAAAAAGGCGTTGAAATCGTTAGTCCACCGTGGAATGTAATTGACTGGGGCATCAAGTTAGCACTAGTTAGAGATCCCGAAGGAAATCTCATTGAAATGTCTCAGAAGGGTGAAATGGTTGGGGCAGAATAGTCATGTATAGCCTACAAAAATAGATAAGGACATTAAAGCGATTGGCTCGTAGGTAGCAAGTAGCAAGTAAGGAAATAAACGTCCTGACGTTTATGCTAAAGGCAAATTTTTAGCTGCTATATTAGTTGAGCAGTATTTTTTGTTCAAAGGTAATGAAAAAACTCCATTTTGCGATCGCTTTTTGTGCATTTACTTCCTTTAGTTTAATTTTATCCCCTTCAAGCTATAGTTTGGAGTATGCAGGTTTGACTGATAATTTAGGTAATGTAAGCACAAGGGTGCTGAGTAAATTGGGTTATGATTGCAAAACCTCTAATGTGGGTATAGTTTGCCAGAAATGCCAAGTTGAAGCTAATAAACAAAAATGCGTTGCCTATTTATGTGATGTATTAACCAAAAAATGCCGTAAAAAATCGGCAGAGCTTCCTAGATTACCCAATTTTGGTAGAGACAACTAAATATCTACAATAACAATATTTCAAATAATCGTATCTTATTTGAGCATTTTCAAGTAAAACTCAGACGAGCTGGGTATATTCTGAGTCAATTTGCTGAAAAATTGAAAATAGGCAATATTTACAGCATTTTTTGTGAAAGTTAAGCTATCATAGCTAATCGAACATTGTCAGACTTAATATTAACTGCGATCGCTATGATAGAAAAATCCCAGGTTTTGTCTACAGTACAACAAATTAAGCTACGCAAGTTGGAATTAGAAGTAGAAGCCTTGAGAGAGCAAGTACAACATCAATGTAATTCTGAAGAACAATCTTTGGCAAAAGCAGACAGCGATATCACTATTTCTCCATCGGCTTCATCAGCCATGTCTCAGCTTAAATAACGTGAGTTTGAGATAAGCTGAATGCCTTACTACACAACCAACTCAAAAACCACTTTTTCTATGCTAGTTTGTAAATTTAGAAGATTGAAAAATCTTTTAAAAGCTAATGGCGTGCGCGTGGAGCGCACCGACAACGCTTCGCGTTGGCGACGAACTCCAGTTCGTGCTAATAGCTATCCTAACAAATCAATCCTGTTAACCCGAACTGACGTTAAATAGCATAGACCAAGATTATGAGTGATTAGCCACAGGCTGTAGATTAGGATCGCTATAGTCAGGGTTGGTTATAAAATCACGGTCGGTTAGACTATTTAAAAATTCAATCAAATCGTTAATTTCCGATTCAGTAGCTTCAAATCCTTTAACAAAACCGCTTTTGTAGGGATTTTGACTACCTATACCCGCTAATTCACCTTCAGAAATAGTTCTTCCTCCCGCTTGATAATGTGCGATCGCATCTCGTAATGTAGCAACACTTCCGTCGTGCATGTAAGGTGCAGTCAGAGCAATATTCCGCAGGGTAGGCACTTTAAAACGTCCCATATCTTCAGCTTCTTGAGTAATTTCATTGATTCCTGTGTTGGGTGTGGGATAAGCACCTTGTCCGTCAATGTTGTATAGCCCCGTATTGTGAAATGCCACTTCAGTAAAAGCTAAATTTTCATGTTGAACTGAATCGCTAAAGTTGATTCCACCATGACAGTGAAAACATTCCATCTGTTCGCTGTTAAACAATTTTTCCCCTCTTTTTGCTGCGGCAGAGATAGCGTTTTGTTCTCCCAAGTAACGATAGCGATCGTAGGGAGAATTGAAAGAAACCAAGCTTCTTTGAAAACTAGCAAGAGCTTTAGTCATATTTTTGACATTTACTGGCTTTTGTTCCTGTTTAAATGCCAATTCAAACATTTTCTGGTATTTGGGATCTTGTTGCATCCACTCCATCATTTCT
>ERZ1740059.894-NODE-894-length-15230-cov-9.184448_pt1 | contig 15230 bp, 7 predicted proteins | sample MGYA00581744_ERZ1740059 | MGnify/ENA primary metagenome ERZ1740059 (study PRJEB43018, sample SAMN04849738) | marine metagenome | isolation source: floating plastic debris | place: Pacific Ocean | collected 2008-08-28 | study: EMG produced TPA metagenomics assembly... | reverse complement strand
GATTTATTCACCCAATATTCTAGGATAATCTATGGGTAAATCTTCGCTAGGAGGGAAAATCTAAGTACTAGATGCTGATTCCTCCATTTTTTTTCGGAGACTTAGCGGTCTCATATCAGTCCAGACTTCTTTAATATAATCTAAACATTCTTGTTTGAGTCCATTTTTTCCAGCATCTCTCCAACCAAGAGCATTTTCACGCTCTGATGGCCAAATGGAATATTGTTCTTCATGATTAACTACAACTTTGTAAATTGTCGTATCTTCTTTGTCATCTTGATACATAATTAACCTCTTGATATTTAACTAGTAAGTGAAGGTAGAAAGAAGTAAACCCTAATTAAGAATTATTTTTTAGAAGAACTTTCAGATACTTGTACTTGGACTGTTTCATAAACAGGAATCTCAAATTCAAGAGTCTTTTGACAAAATTCTTTCCACTCAGGTGTTACGTTATCAAAGATTATATTTTCGTCTTTGAAAATTCCATCTGTAACTATATAGTTTTCTTGAACATAAAGAAAGTCATCATCAGTTAACTTACGATTTTTCTCAACTTCATCTGCATCGATAACCTTTTTCTCTTTTCTGGTATTTTCACTGTATTCTTTCCATTGATGAAATTTCCGTAACTTATTTAAAGAATAAGCTTTGCAGTATTTTCCCATTTTTGCCATAATAAACCTCATTTGAATTTATGGTTTTCCATTGTTCATACATTATAGTGTTATAATTTTTTATTTGCTTTTTTCATTTTGATAAATTCTATCAATATCAAAGCTCCAATGATTAAGCTAGATAATATTTCAGTAATAGTAAAACTATAATAAACTCCATTTACACCAATTATCATACTTAATAATAATAGTAATGGTATAAACAAAACTATGTGTTTTAAAAATATAAAAAATGCGGCAATTTTTGCATTACCTGTAGATTGAAATAAAGTTAGGCTACATGACAAAAAAGGAGCCGTAATAAGTGTAAAAGTAATTAATCTAAAATTGAATAAGTTATTTCTAGTAATATTTAAATTTGGTATTGACCAGCGAAGAAAGAATGTTGGAGACACTTGTAAAGTCAGCCAAGTAAGAACGAATAATATAGTTCCGGCAAGACAAAAAATGAAGTAAGCTTTTTTTAGTCGTTTATAGTTTCTTGATCCATAACTTATGCCAATTACAGGCTGTAGTGCTTGCAAAAGACCATTTAAAGGAGTAATCACCAAATAATACAGTCTGACTGTAGCTCCAGCAAAAGCAATATCACTATCTGTTCCGTAGTCAGCAATAGACTTAAAAATCATTATCTCTTGAATTATGCCTATTAATTCCATAAGCATTACCGATGCACCAACGGATAATATTGGTGATACTAGATTTATCCCAAAACTGAACTTTCTAGAATTGGATGTAATTGAACTTTTACTATAAAAAATAAAATATGCGAAATTCACAATAACATGAACTAAAGCTGCTAAATTAGTAGCTAATGCTATACCTTGAATACCAAAGTTGAGAAATTTTACAAATATTATGTTGAAAAAGAAGTTAGTAGTTACAAATATAAAAGAAAAAACAGTTGCAAGTCTGATTTTAGCTTCAGATTTGACAAGCTGATTAGAAGCTACTGCTGGAATAAAAAATATAGAACCAAGTATGTAGGTTTTAAGATAGCCAACTCCATATGTAGCTACTTCTCCATCTCCACCCATGAATGCAATTAATTCATCACCGAATATATATCCTATTGCAGCAATCAAAAATGAAATGATTATACTTATTACTGTTAAATTACCTAAAACTTTGGATTCAGTTTTTATATCTTCTGAACCAATAGCTCTACTCATAACAGAAGCAGAGCCTACCCCAACCGATACAGCACATCCAGTTACAATAGATGTCAGTGGCAGTGCAAGTGAGATACCTGCTAGAGCATTTTGTCCAATCAATTGACCTGCAAACAATGCATCTAGGAAACTGTTTAAGCCAACGAGCAGCATCCCTAAGATGCCAGGAATTGATAACTTGAACATGATTGTAACAAGGTTACCATTGAGAATTTCGTTTGTAATTTGGGATTGCTGCGCTGTAGACATTGTTACTATATATACGCCATAAACACTAAGGTGAACATTATGAATCAATTACATCAGGTAAAAGTTTTTATAAAACTCAAACGTTTTCGTTTTTGCCCTGTTTACTTAATCATGTCTACCGATGGTTGTGACTGTCCTTTATGTTCACGTAGTCCACGTATGACCATTTTCACACCGCTAGCAGGGTAAGAAATTAGACCTTCAAATTTAGGATGTTCTGGGCGATTACTGACTAACTCTAATTCATAATGCGAAAGAATGGTTGCTAATACTAGTTTCATTTCAAATAGGGCAAAAGTTCCGCCAATACACACGCGAGAACCACCACCAAAGGGTAGAAATTCGTAGGGAGAATATTGTTTTTTCAAAAAGCGTTCTGGCTGAAATTCTTTTGGCTCTGAATACAAATCTTCATGCTGATGTGTTGAGTAAATATTACCAATAAGTATTGTACCGGGGTTCAACTCATAACCCATCACCTTAACGCTCGATTCTACCAACCTGGGAAATGTAAATAACTGAGTAGGGTAAATTCGTAAAGCTTCGTTACAAACTGCGCTGAGGTATGGTAAGGTCATAATACTCATCGGGTCTAGGTTTTCACCAAGACTATCGAGTTCGGAAAGTATGCGATCGCGAACATGAGGAAAACGGTGAATCCAGTATAAAGACCAAGCAAGTGCAGTTGACGAAGCATCCTGGGCTGCGAAAAGAGGTGAGATTAATAAGTCTCGTATTTCCTCATCCGTTAACAGATTACCTGCTTCATCCTTTGCTAATACTAGTTCAGAAAGAATACCACTGCCTAAATCCTGTGTTTGCTGGCGACGCTCTTGAACTTCGGTGTAGAGCAAATCAAAAAGTTCTTGCCGCAGGTAAAGCAAGTATCCTTGCGGACTCCATCGACCTAAATCTCGTTTCCCGAAAGGTAAATAATCAGCAATTTTTATTGATGGGGATAACATCTGTTTCAAAGCCAAAGAAAGCAGTTCCTTGAGTCTGTTGTAGCGCTCTCCTTCAGACAACCCCATGACAACTTCTATGCTTACCCGTAGAGTGATATCTTCCATTGTTGGATAGCCAATGAAAGCTTTACCAATTGGTTGCTGTTGCATAACCTTATATGTAAGGTCACAAATTCGCTGTCCGTGGGTTTGCATCCGCGCACCGTGAAAAGCAGGTATTAAAAGCTTGCGTCGATGTTTGTGGCGTATTCCATCAAGTTGAAGTACTCCTTGTTTTCCAGTCATCAAGGCGTAATCCCGGTTTAATTCGCCACTAGCTGAAATTTCTTTGGTGTTTGTAAAAATCTCCTTTATTCCTAAAGGATTACTGATATAAACTGTTGGTGTCGAACCAAACATTATGGTAATGATATCACCATAACGTTTGTAAATAGCATCCATATAGCCAAAGGGGTCAGCATTCAATTGCAGAGCTATCAACCAAAAAGGAATTTTTGGTCCTGGAGGTAATTTATTAAGCATTTTTACTGTCATTGTTTATTTAAATTGTACATAGAATTATCGATACATATTCTCAATTGTTTAGCCAATTTTTGAATATGAGGTTCAACGAAAATCGAGAAATGGTCTCCAGGAACATCAATAAATTGAATTGGTTGACTAGAAAATTTACCCCAACCTAATAAGGGGTCATTAGTATACCATTCTGGATTGTCAAAATCATGAGCTATTTCTTCCGACGCTCGAAATAGAGTTATAGACTGAGGATAACAGAGGGGAACATAATTTCGCATCGCTTGAACATGAGCTTTGAAAAGTTGGTAATAACGGAGAAAATCTTGAATTTCGGCATCGCTAAAGATGGAGTTTGCCTTTTTATTAATTAAATTAAGTTGCTCAGTTAATGGCAAATCTCGAAGTTCTTCAAAAGGTAATGAAAAGTCTATATTATTATCGGTTTTTATTGATTCAGCTATGCGGAGTAAAAATTTTGTATCGTCATCATCTGTAGGTTCAATGTTTGTTTCTGGTAATATAGCATCGATAACAAGTACTAAACCTACTGTTTGACCCTGCTTTTGTAGTTGTTGGGCTATTTCAAAGGCTAGTACACCACCGTAACAATGACCACCTAAAAGGAATGGACCATTTGGTTGTACTTTACGAATTTCTTGCAGGTAGCGAGTTGCTGTCTCTTCTACTGAAATAATTTCCGGTTTATCTTGTTCTACATTATCTTCCAAAGCATAAAATGGATAATCTTCACCAAGTCTTCTGGACAAGTTAAAGTAGTGACTAATATCTCCACCAGCACCATGTATACAGAAGAAAGGTATCTTAGAGCCGGAAGAGTTAATTGCTACTAGAGCAGAACCAGAACTTTGACGGGATGGCTGACTGACAATGGTTGCGAGTTTTTCAATTGTGGGATTTTCAAAAAGAGTAGATACTGGAAGATTATGTCCAAATTTGTCTTGAATTTGAGCCATCAACCGGACTGCTAAAAATGAATGACCACCCAACTCAAAAAAGTTGTCTGTCACCCCGATAGGACTAGTATTAAGAAGATTTACCCAAATTTTTACTAAAGCTAATTCTGTAAAGTTTCGGGGAGCAATAAATGATTTATTCGTATTTTGTCGAATAATTTCATTATTAGGTAGCGCACGTTTGTCTACTTTGCCATTAGGTGTCAGTGGAAGTTCATCCAGTACAAAAAAGGCAGATGGTAGCATATAACTAGGTAATTTATGTTGCAAATATGGCAAAAGTTGTGCAAGGATATCTTGTTTATTTGTTACAATATAGGCAATTAAGCACTGATTATCGTCAGCATCTTTGCCCTGTATTACAACCGATTCGGAGACATCTGGATGTTGTGTGATTACTGTTGCTATTTCACCTAATTCTACTCGAAAACCTCTGATTTTTACTTGTTCATCATGGCGACCTAAATATTCAAGATTTGCATCTTTAAGATATCGTACTAAATCGCCTGTCTTGTAAATTTTATTTCCTGGAATAAAGGGGTTATCGATAAATCTTTCCTGAGTTAATTCCCAACGGTGTAAATAGCCTTTTGCTAACCCATCGCCACCAACATACAGCTCACCAACTATTCCTATAGGTGTTGGTTGTAAATCTCGATTTAACACATAAATTTGAGTATTATCAATAGGACGACCAATTGGAACACTGTGCCCTTGATTTTGTAATAAACTAGTGTCGTAGTAAGTCGCATTCGCCGAAACTTCCGATGAACCGTAAAGGTTGATGAGCTTTCCTTCTGGTATCAATTCTTGGAAAGTTCTGACTAAATTAACAGATAGTGCTTCTCCGCTAGTTATCCAAAGTTTTAGCTGCGATAATTTCTTAACAAGATGACTGTAATTATCAACGAGTAAGCGCAGTAATGACGGTACAAGTACAATACGAGTAACTTTATGATGCCCTAGAGTTTCTATAAATAATTGCGAGTCTAGTACATTTGCGTTGCTGATGATTACTGTAGGAACTCCTTGAAGTAAAGGAGCAAAAATTTCCCAAACCGAATCGACAAAGCTAATAGCTGTTTTCTGACAACAAACTTCTCCTTGGGTAAAAGGATATGTCTTCCATAACCAGTGTAAGCCGTTTACTGTACCGCGATGAGTCCCCTGAACTCCTTTAGGTGTTCCACTTGAACCAGAAGTGTAGATAATATAGGCAATATTATCAGATGAAGAGATGTTAATGGGGTTTTCTATACTTTCTTGAGCAATTTCGTCTTTGTGAATATCTAAGCAAATGGTTCTAGCTGAAGATAAAGATATTTTTTCTAATATCTCATGCTTGGTAATTAACAGCGATGCTTGAGAATCAGAAAGCATGTAATTTAAACGTTCTACTGGATAACTTGGATCGAGAGGAATATATGCACCACCAGCTTTGAGAATAGCTAAAATTCCCACTACCATATCTAAGTCGCGTTCTAGACATAAAGCAACCAGCGTTCTTTTTGTTACTCCCTGTTTTTGTAAGTAATATACAAATTGATTAACTCTATGGTTAAGCTGACGATAAGTTAGTTTCTCAGATTCGCTAATTAATGCTAAAGAGTCAGGAGTTTGCTTGACTTGTTCCTCGAATAATTGATGTAAAGTTGCATCTTGAGGATAATCTGCACGAGTTTGATTAAACTTAAATAATAATTTTTCTCGTTCGGAAGAATTTAGTAGCGATAATTCACTAAGACGCTGTTGTGGATTTACAACTATATTTTCTAATAAAGTTTGGAAATTGTTGATAAATTGGGTTATTGTTGCTGAATCAAAAATATCCGTATTGTATTCCAAGCACCCTGTTAATCCGTCTTCGGATTCAGACATTGATAGAAAAATATCTAATTGAGATGTACCGCTATCAAACTCCAAAGTACGTAAAGTTAATCCAGATACTTCATGCACGGAGTTAGGAGTATTTTGCAATACAAACATAACCTCATAAAGCGGATTTCGGCTTAAGTCTCGTTCGGGTTGTAATTCTTCTACAAGCATCTCAAAAGGCAAATCCTGATGTGCATAAGCATCGAGAGTCACCTCACGAACTCGATGTAAAAGTTCGCAGAAACTAGGATTTCCACTGAGGTTATTACGTAACACTAAAGTATTAACAAATAAACCCAGCATTGCTTCTAATTCTGCACGGTTGCGGTTAGCAATTGGAGAACCAATCAAGATGTCTTCTTGGTTTGTGTAGCGGTATAGTATGATGTTAAATGCTGCCAGCAAACTCATAAAGAGAGTGCAATCTTCTCGCTGACTTAATAGTCTGAGTACATTTGTCAGGGATGCTGGGAATCTAAAATATTCCTTAGCACCACTGAAAGTAGTAGTATTAGGTCGCGGATAGTCTGTAGGTAAGTGAAGTGCAGGTAACTCACCTTTGAGTTGTTGCTTCCAATAATTTAACTGGGTTGCCAGAAAATCATTTTGGATGCGATCACGCTGCCAAACTGCAAAATCTGCATACTGAATTGGGAGTTCGGGTAAGGGGGAAGGTTGATTTGTTGAGAAAGCAGCATATAGCGTCGATAATTCCCGTAGAAACACACCCCAAGACCATCCATCTGTGATAATGTGGTGCATGGTCACAAGCAAAACGTGTTCTTCTTGACTCAAGGGAAGTAAAGTTGCCCTAACTAGCAGTTCTTTAGCTAAATTAAAGGGTTTTTTTGCTGAAGATGCTGCAAATTGTTTAACCTCAGATTCCCATTCTTTACCAGATAAATGTTCCAGGTTAATAATAGATAAATCCCAATTTAATTCGGGAGCAATTTTTTGTACTGCTTCTCCATTTACAAGGCTAAAATTTGTCCGCAAGACTTCATGACGTTTGAGAATTTCATTTAAGCTTTGCTCTAATGCTGTGATATTAAGATGTCCTTGTATATGAAAAGCGATAGGAATATTGTAAAAAGGACTCCCGTGATAAAGTTGGTCAATAAACCACAATCTTTGTTGAGAAAAGGATAAGGGAATATTTTGACAGTCTTGACGTTTGGGAATAATATCAGCTTGAATCTTCCCTCCCTTCCATTTTTCTAGAAGGGCTTTTTTCGCTGGTGATAAATTAGAGTATTTTTTATTCATAAGGAATAATTATTTATGAATTTTTCTTGACATTCATAAGGAAACAATCGACTTTATCTGAAGTTTCTATCACTCTGGGAGGAGAAAATAATATGATATACTTAAACATTTGCTACAGATAGAAAAATAGAAAATAAACAATTAAACTCTGTTTTCTTTCTCCTGTATCTTGTCTACTCTCCCCTATCAAATTTGTAGTATTTATTTTTCTATTTCATAGAATATCTGAATCCAAAGATTCAGATATTATGAATAATTGAGCTATCACAATCTCCTTTTTGTCATTTAGCTTTCCTTGTTGTAAAAATCAGGATTTGAGATTATTCTCTACAGAAATTTCCAGAATCGGAAAGATGAGATAAGAGGGCTATGACGGCTTCCGACAAACAAAGCAAGGCTCGGTTATAGAAGTCTCATCTCCAAAATCTCTGGAATCATAGACACTAATTTCGATGAAACCCACATTTTCTAAAGTTGACTTAATTTCTGATACAAAATATTCTTTCGTTGGTGTAATAGTGTCTGTACGCTTCCAAATTCCATTTATCAATTCAAAAATGGTGACTTTTATCTCTCGTATCCTTTTTTCTTGGTTATAGTTGTATGTTTCAATATAGGCAGATTTATCACTGACTTCACAGATTCTTATACTTTCAAGATTTGGAGCATCTTCACAAAACGTGAAGTCCGCAGTCGGCATGGTAAAAACAAAAAGGCTATTATCATGCATCGCTTTATACAGGTTTTGAAATACAGTTGTTAATTCCTCAAGGTTTAGGAAAAAGTTGAAAACGCCTATTGAATAAACCCCGTCATAAGTGGGTGGCGACTGAAACTTACGAATATCACTATGGATGAATTTACTTTCAGGTGCATTTTTTTGAGCTAAACGCAACAGTTCCTCAGATACATCAAGTCCAGTCATTTGATAACCTCTCATATGCAGCTGTTGAACTACCTCTCCGTGAGCACAACCAACGTCGAGAATATGTGCTCCTTTTGAGAGGTGTTGTAGCATTAATTGCTCTAAACCTGTTAGGGTCAACTCCATATTTATAGGGAGAGTTGCATACACTGAAGCAATAGGATCGTGATTTGCATCATTATGAGCTAAAGACATAAATTATTTTTCCGGTTCAAAACTAAAAATTACAAATTAGATAGTTCGAGAATTATTCTTCAAGATTCGCTAAAAAATATTCTGTCTCTTCCTCAGATAGTTCTTCTATCTTTGACAACAGAATTTGCTCAAGCATTTCTGCTTGTAATCGTGGTATCATTGCTGATGATAAAAGTTCGCGCAGTGGTAAGTCCACAGGAAATTTTGTTCGCAATCGAGAAACTAATTGAGTTGCACTAAGGGAATCTCCCCCTAACTCATAGAAGTTATCGTAAATACCAATTTCTGCAATTCCAAGTACTTCTTGCCATATTTCCGTAATTTGTTCTTCCAAACCATTTTTCGGAGCTACATAGGAATTACTAAGGCTAGGTCGAGAGTAAAGTGAGGATGAATCGAGTTGATTAGAAGATTTTAAATTCTCCTTATCATTGAAGTTAAATATATGACTTATTCTAGCATTAATATCTACTGTAGAAATCACAATTTGAGTTTCTTTTCTTAAATAAAATACTCTTTTAAATACTTCTATTGTTTCTGTTGGAGTAATAGCTAATTCTAATCCAGATGCTTGTTCAAGTGTTGTTTGTTCTTGATTGTCATTCAGTTTTAATTTATCCCAATTTATAATATACCACGGTAAACAATTATTCCGGTTATGTCGGTTAATAAAAGTATCTATTAATTGATTGCTTACCGAATATAAACTTAATCCAAATCCTCCTAAAATAGAAGATAAAGAACTAAAAACGATACAAAAGTCTAAGTTTATATTCTGTAATACTTGTTCTAGTACTGAAATTTTATGATGTTGTAATTTGAATATATTTTCTAATTCTATTTTCGTAATTTCAGGAATGGAAGCAAATATATTTTCGCGCTTTATTCCAGTTGAACAAATAACACCATTAATTTGTCCAATATTTTGATCTGTAAGGATTTGATACATTTGATCATAATTAATTTTATCTGCACGCAGTATTAAAACTTCTGTACCGTTATTCTCTAATGCTAGTAATTCTTGAATTTTACAACTGACTTCATTTTCTTGAGTATGAGTTTCAAGCCATTGCGAGAAATCATCTTTTTCTGGGAATGTAGAATCCTCAATAAATATGAGTTTTGCTTGAAAAGTTTTTGCTAAGTATTCTGCAAGCACAACTTCAATAGCTTCTAATCCACCAGGAAACAGGTAAGTACCTTGTTTTCTTAAAGGTATTTTGTCTTCAGCTACTGACTCCAAGTGAACTGGTTCAAATGTTTGTACCCAACGGTAGCGATCGCGATAAGCAATTACATTATCTGAGGATGCAGAAGTTAACTCATCGAAAAGTTGGTTAACAATATTACTGTCGCAACTTTCTTTTACTTTCTCTAGCTCTATGGGGTTAGTTAAAACAATATCAATACACCGACAGCTAATATTAGGATACTCTTGCGGAATGACTTTACATAAGCCTAATATCGCTGCTTTCTCTGGGTCGAGTTTTTCATTACCATTAACATCTTGGATGTTGTTTGATATAATCCAAAGCTGTAAGCTATTGCTAATTTTTAGCTTACTAAGGCTTTGAGTTAAAAATAATAAACTTTTAAATTCTGAATAGTTACCTAATTGATTTGTTTCATAAGAATTTACGCTCCATAAATAAGCAATGTTTTCCGGTTTTTGCTCTAATGATACTAATTCTTTAAGCAAGATATCATAGTCTTCACTGATAAACGGATTAATTGTATAAATGTCTTCACTTAATTTTATAAACTGTTCTCCTTTTTGAACAGTAATGACATTTATATCTTGATTTTTAAATACATCAACCAATTGCTTGCCTATTCCCAAATCATCTACAAAAAACAGCCATTTTTGTTGTTTAGATTTTATTTGCTCTGAAGATGAATTAGGTTGTAAAGAACGTTTCCATGAAGGGACATAAAACCAGTTAGCAATATCTTGTTTATTATCTAATGCTGTTAGTTTTTGATTTACAGAAGGGGAAGGGAATTTGGCCTCAATCCAGTACCTTTGTCGTTCAAAAGGATAAGTTGGTAAAGGCAAACGATGACGATGCTCTTTCGTATAAAACTCCGACCAATCTATTTCTACACCACCAAGCCATAACTGTCCTAATGTTTGTAATAAAAACCTAATATCTGATTGTTGCTCTTTTACATGACGTAAAGAAGTTAATACCTGTTGCTTAGTATTTATATCTAAATGTTGCCTTGTCAATGTGCTTAAAGTTCTTCCTGGTCCCACCTCCAAAAAAACACCTTCAAATTGCTGTATTAATTTAGATATGCCATCCGAGAATCTTACAGTTTTTCGTAAATGTTGGCACCAGTAATCTGGATTTGTAGCTTGTTGTTTAGTAATCCAATCACCAGTTACATTGGAAATAAAGCGTATTTCTGGTGGATTCAGTTTAACTTTTTTGAAAACCTCACCAAATGCTTCTAAGATGGGTTCCATCATCACAGAATGGAAAGCATGAGATGTATGTAACTGCCGACATTCAACTTCTTGAGAAGATAACTGCTTTTCTAAGGCCGCAACTGCTTCGTTGGTTCCTGAAACTACACAAGAAGATGAACTGTTAATTACTGCAATCTGTAGATACTTTTTATATAACCTCTGTGCATCCAACAGTAACTGCACATCTTTTTCCGGAAGCTTAATTGCCAGCATACTTCCTTTGGGTACTTGTTGCATCAACTGTCCTCTTTTTGCCACAATTTTTAAGGCATCTTCTAAAGAAAATACACCAGCAATAGTTGCCGCAACATATTCTCCAATACTATGACCAATCATTGCTTCTGGACACACTCCCCAAGATAAGAGTAACTGAGCCAAAGCATATTCTGTAACAAATAACGCAGGTTGGGTAAGAGATGTTTGTTGTAATTGCTTTGAAGCAGTTTCTATCTGTTCCTGTTTGGGGTAAAGTTGGGAACGAATATCAAGACCGAGATGGAGTTGCAAAATTTTGGAGCAGATATCTACGTGTTCTTTAAATGTCGGTTCTACTTCATACAATTCCCGACCCATGTTTGCATATTGTGAGCCTTGTCCCGAAAACATGAAGATAACCTGAGTGTAACCAGGCTTGCAGTGATGATTCAAAATATCTTGTGGCTCTCGGCTGTGAAGCGATTTCAGCCCATCATTTATATCTTGACAAATTACCATGCGGCGATAGTCAAAATCTCGGCGACCCACTTTCAAAGTATAAGCTACATCAGGTAGAGTAATATCGGGGTTTCGATCCAAATAATCGCGCAGTTGTAATGTTGCAGTGTCTAAAGCTGTGCTGGTTTTGGCTGAGAGTAATAATAATTGGTAAGGACGCGAAGGACTCGAAGCTTCAATAGTTGGAGCTTCTTCTAATATTACATGGGCATTAGTGCCACCAATGCCAAAAGAACTTACACCGGCTCTGCGGGGTGTACCGTTGGATTTCCACTCTGATAACTTATTATTAACGTAAAAAGGACTATTGGCGAAATCAATCTGGAGATTTGGTTGTTGAAAATGCAAGCTCGGAGGTATTTGTCTATTTTTTAGTGCTAGTACAGTTTTAATTAATCCTGTTACCCCCGCTGCTGTATTCAAATGTCCAATATTGGTTTTGACTGAGCCGATAGCGCAAAAGCCTTTTTCATCTGTACTGGTACGGAAAGCTTGTGTAAGAGCTGTGATTTCAATTGGGTCTCCCAGAGGGGTTCCTGTTCCATGTGCTTCAATATAATTGATGGTTTCTGGTTCAACTCCAGCTAAAGCTAGCGCTTCTAAAATCACCTCTCTTTGACCATCAACACTAGGAGCCGTATATCCAACCTTCAAAGAACCATCATTATTGATAGCTGAAGCTTTGATTACTGCATGAATACAATCGCCATCAGTAACAGCGTCCTCCAATCGCTTCAAAACTACAACACCTGAACCGCTACCGAAAATAGTTCCTTGAGCTTGAGCATCAAAGGCTCGACAATGTCCGTCAGGAGAATTAATATTTCCTTCAGTATACAAATAACCAGTTTTTTGTGGAACTTGTATCGAAACACCACCCGCAAGTGCAATATCACTTTCGCCATTTAACAAACTTTGACAAGCTAAGTGGACTGCAACCAATGATGTAGAGCAGGTGGTTTGAATATTTATACTTGGTCCTTTAAGATTTAATTTATAAGAAATTTGTGTAGGTAAATGGTCTTTATCATTGCCAATAAAAACTGAGAACTCATCGGCTGATTTTATAAAATCCTGATTGAGATATAAATTTGATAATAAATAATTACTGACAGTAGTACCAGCAAAAAGACCTATTTGACCAGTGTAAGTTTCCGAATCATAACCTGCATTTTCTAAAGCTTGCCAAACACATTCTATGAAAATCCGGTGTTGCGGGTCTGTAATTTCTGCATCTCTGGGGGTAAAGCCAAAAAATGAAGCATCAAATAAATCTATATCTTCTAATACAGTACCCGCTTTTACATATTGATGATTACTCAATAATTCTGTATCTACTCCTGTAGATGCTAATTCTTCATCAGTAAAAAAAGAGATTGACTCTACACCATTTTGCAGGTTTCGCCAAAAACTATCGATGTTGTTCGCACCAGGGAAACGTCCTGCCATACCGATAATAGCAATTTCATCTTTATCACTAAGACTATTAATGAAATTATTTTTATTTTCCATTTGCAGTCCTTTTTTGTGAAGTTTACTTGAGCTTTTATAGCCTATAATCTGCGAATTCAGTCATTTTCAGGACTTACGCAATTGTCACAAGCAGCTATGTTGGTGCGTGACACGAAAAGTTCATTATTACGTTAAAAACCAGTCAAAGTGTCACGCACCCTACAATAAAAATGTGCCAGTTGCGGACCGTCCTATTTATTAGATTTATGCTTTGTAGTACGATAATTTTGCCGAGCTTCTTTGCGACGATTCATTGAAGCTGTGCGAGTTTTATTTTGACGAGTATTTTCTTGAACAAATTGTTGTTTCTCTTGTAACTTAGTCAAATGTTTGGCTAAATAGTTGATGGTTGGATATTGAAAAATATCAACTAATGAAAGTTGCTCAAATATTTTTTGCAATCTACTATGAACTTGAACCAAAAGCAATGAATGACCGCCTAGTTCAAAGAAATTATCATGAATACCAACTTCTTCAATACGAAGAACTTCTTGTAAAATATTGGCAATAGTTTTTTCTATTTCAGTTTGAGGTGGTAGATAAACCGCTTCCAGTTCAGGGCGTACTTGGTCGGGTATAGGTAGTGCTTTGCGGTCAACTTTGCCATTAGGTGTTAATGGTAGCGCCTCTAAGGTCAGCAAAGTATTTGGAATCATGTAGTTTGGTAACTTTGATTCTAAAAATTCCCGTAGTTCGGTAATTGTCAATGTTTGTTCTTTTTGAGCAACTACATAAGCAACTATTCGTTGAAAATCTAGTGAGTCTTCCCTAACTAGTACTACAACTTCTCGCACTGCTGGATGTTGGTTGACAACAGCTTCAATTTCTCCGAGTTCAATGCGAAAACCACGAATCTTGACTTGATGGTCAATACGCCCTATAAATTCGATATTACCATCCGGCAGCCAACGGGCTAAGTCGCCAGTCCGATATAATCTTGCTTCTCCTGCCGTTTTAGTTTTATCATTGTCCTTCGTAAACGGGTTGGGGATAAACTTTTCCTGGGTTAACTCGGGCTGATTCAAATACCCTTGTGCCAGTCCATCTCCTCCTACATATAACTCACCCGTAACACCTTGCGGAAGAAGACTGCCATATTTGTCCAGGATGTAAATTTGCGTGTTTGAAATCGGTTTTCCAATGGGAATGGTATTTTTTTTCAAATATTCTTCTAAAGCTTCTCCCATATCTGTTTCTAAATTATCCGCCAACTGCAAATGTATGGCTTCAACATACTCCACAGCAGCTTCTGTATCACCTTTGTCTTTACTTCTCGCTTCAATTTGATTGGCAATTCTTAGTTGATCCTCAAGAACACTCTGCAAATCTTTAGCAGTCGTATTTGGGTTCGATAAAACAGTCCTAAATACAACGATTTCTTTGTCTTCACCATAGGCACTGTCCATCAAAGTCGTCTTGGATACAAAGGTCAGTCCTTGTTCAAACTGTTCCTTTTGTATGTGTGTATTAAGTTGATTAATTCTTTGGATATCATAGTCACTCAAGGATTTTTGTGTTGCTTTTGCTCTTAAATCCTCGGGAATATATCGATAATTAACAATATTTAACGCTGGTTCCATTATCAGTTCAAATGGTTCCAACTGGTCAATAAGTCTGGAAAAATATTGGGCTTTCTCTATGCCATTGTTAACCAGAATCTCGTATCCCTTTTTACCGATAATATGAAGTGCCCCGTGTAAGCATAACGAAATCGCCG
>ERZ1740059.893-NODE-893-length-15236-cov-3.319347_pt1 | contig 15236 bp, 18 predicted proteins | sample MGYA00581744_ERZ1740059 | MGnify/ENA primary metagenome ERZ1740059 (study PRJEB43018, sample SAMN04849738) | marine metagenome | isolation source: floating plastic debris | place: Pacific Ocean | collected 2008-08-28 | study: EMG produced TPA metagenomics assembly... | reverse complement strand
CGGGGACAACCGGCTGACGATCCGATCTGCAGGCGGCGACGATTTCCGCGTTTTCAATGTGGTGGTGCAGTGGCGTGAACGCCGCGGCACCGGTGATGTGGTAGGTGCTGACGATCTGGAGGCCGTCGCCAGCTGAGTTTTGTCCGTTGTGTGAAGACCCCTTGGTGAAGGCAGGTTGGGAAGAGTGGGTCCTCCTGCCGCGGCGCCCAAGGGAGGGCCCAGGGCGCGGAAATTAGTCCGAACGCTCACGTCCTGTCCCAGTTTTGTCCATAGCGCCGAATTTCAATCAAGCGACGCCCGGTGATCCTGATCACCGGGCAATTTTTGTTTGGACCGGAACCCAGCGCGCCGCCATTGCGTTATCAAATCAAACGAAAAGGAGCAGGTTATGGATCTTGGATTTTTTGTACCGCTATTGGCTCTTCTCACGCTATTGGGCGGAGCCATCTTTGGGTTGATGGGCAAATGGGCCGTCGAAAAGCGGATCGACGATCCCAATGCGCCCAAATCCACACTCGCTGAAGACGTTCCAAATAACGCGCCACCAGCAGATGTGTAACGGATAACGGCCCGGTGATCTTTTCACCGGGCCGTTTTACTCATAAGCCCTGATGGGCCAAAATAGCGCTTAGTTCTTTGATTTATCGACCATTTTACCGGCGCTGATCCACGGCATCATGCCGCGCAGCATTTATCCGACTTCTTCAATTTGATGGGCATCGTTCATCCGGCGCGTGCCTTTGAAGAACGGCTGTCCCACGGCGGTTTCTTGCATGAAATCACGCACGAATTTGCCGGTCTGGATGTCAGTCAGTATCGCTTTCATGCGGGCCTTGGTCTCGTCATAGGGCAGAACGCGCGGGCCGCTGACATATTCGCCATATTCTGCGGTGTTGCTGATCGAGTAATTCATGTTGGCAATGCCGCCTTCATAGATCAGATCGACGATTAGTTTCACTTCGTGCAAGCACTCGAAATAGGCCATCTCGGGGGCGTAACCGGCCTCGCCCAAGGTTTCAAAGCCCATGCGGATCAGCTCGACCAGACCGCCGCAAAGAACCGCTTGTTCGCCGAAAAGGTCGGTCTCGCATTCCTCTTTAAAGTTCGTCTCGATGATGCCCGAGCGTCCGCCGCCGATGGCGGAGCAGTAAGAAAGCCCAATTTCCAAGGCCTTACCGGACGCGTCATTGTCGACCGCCACCAGGCAGGGCACACCACCGCCCTTGGTATACTCGCCGCGCACGGTGTGGCCCGGGCCCTTGGGCGCCATCATGATGACATCGACGCCGGGCTTGGGTTCAATCAGGCCGAAATGGACGTTCAGACCGTGGGCGAATGCAATCGCCGCGCCCTCTTTCAGGTGGTCGTGGACGTGGTTCTTGTAGGTTTGGGCCTGAAGTTCGTCTGGCATGGTGAACATCATCAGGTCACACCAGGCGGCGGCCTCTTCGATGCCCATGACCTGAAGGCCTTCCCCTTCGGCCTTGGCGCGGCTGGCAGAGCCTTCGCGCAACGCGACGACCAGGTTTTTTGCCCCTGAATCCCGCAGGTTAAGGGCGTGGGCGTGGCCTTGGCTGCCATAGCCCAGGATCGCGACCTTCTTGTCCTTGATCAGATTGATATCGCAGTCGCGGTCATAATAAACGCGCATGGTGGTGGTCTCCCGTCCTTTGTTCTGGCGGGAGAGCATAGGCATAACGCGTCAAACTAGACGCCAAAGATATCAGCTTTTGTTCAGAATATGCAGGTTTCATGCACAGTGTACTATGTATAGTATAATTTCATGCAGATCACGGATACAGATCGACGGTTGCTGCGCCAGTTGATGGCTGCCCCCAATGATACCACCGTAGCCCTGGCCGAGCGGACGGGGGTGACACCGTCAACAGCCGCGCGGCGGTTGGAAAAGCTTAGCCAAAACAAGGTGTTGATGGGGCAGGAGCGGGAGATCAACTGGGCGGCGCTGGGTTTTGCCGTGCAAGTCTCATTAAGAATCACGCTCGATAAAACCCAAGCAAGAGCCTTTGATGAGATGGTGATCGCGGCGCGCGATGTGCCGGAAGTTATTGAAATCCAAACGTTTTTAGGGCGGGTTGATCTGCGGTTGCAGGTGCTGGCACGGGACATGGCCCACTACCAGGAGGTCTACCGGACCCGCATCCTGGCCCTGCCGCATATCACCGACATCGAGGCGCTGATGCATGTGGCGACGATCAAGGATGACGAGGCGCTGCCGCTGTGATCGACCTGGACGATACCGACCGCGCGATCCTGCGGAAGCTGGCCGCTGATGCGACGCTTGGCACGGGGCAATTGGCCCGCGATCTGGGCATGAGCCAGCCTGCCTGCTGGCGCCGCGTGAGGCGACTAGAAGAGGCGGACATCCTGGGTGGCCGTCGGATTTTGCTGGATAAACAGGCGCTTGGCTTTGGCGTGACCGTCTTTCTGGGCATCAAGTTGGCCACCAAGGGCCGCGTCAGCCTGGAAGATTTTGAGCGCGCGGTCACCGCCATCCCCGAGGTGCAGACGGTGGAGCATGTGTTGGGGCTTTACGACTATCGCTTGCGCGTCGTGGCGCGAGACCTACCGGATTTTGAGCGGGTTCTGCGGCGGCGGATCATGCCCTTGCCCGGTGTCGGCTATGTCGAAGCGAACGATCTGCTGAGCGAAGAGCGCCTGCCCGGCCCGCTAGGGTAGTGTGCGTTGAGGCACGCTGCCAATACAACACACTCATTTTCGTGCGCAAACCCGGATACACATTCTATGCACATCCCATGCATACAGTTCACAGCGATGCATTTGTAAGGTTGCGCATTTGATGTCGTCTCTGACCGCGCTGTGTCTGACCGCGCTGTGAAAGTAGGCTAGAAATGGAGCCCAATATGGAACAGGGGTTTTTGGACATATTGCGATGGGTCCCTTCTTTGATGGGATTTGGACTTGTTGCGCTCGTGACCAGAGCGATATCGAAGGGTAAGAATTACATTGCTGCGACTAATTTTAATTGGAGTAATTATGTGATTTCTAATGCGTTTGCGGGGGATCGGTTTGCTCTATGGATGTTTAAAGCAGCCCCTATTGCCATTATGGTCGCTTCCGGATGGGCCGGTTACGCCATAATGTACGATTTATTGTTTCCTCTTGGAAATGCTGGCTTTTTTGATCAAGAAGATGGTGAATGGCAGAGCTATCGGTCAGTACTCTCTGGTATGATTGGCGCTACCCTTGGAGTCTGTTTTTCGCTCTGGCTGGTTCAATTGTGTGAGGAAAGCCTTTCGGCTGATCTCTTGAATGAGGAACTTTCACCTTTGGAACAGTTAAAAACGATACTTGGAAAATGACGGTGATCGTCAATCCGGGCGGACGAAGCGGGCGCCGCCGCTGGTGCGTTGGCCGATCTTGAACCGGCGGGAGCCGCTGCTGACGGGGGCGAGGGCGCGTTGGTTTGTTAGGGTCCGCATCAGTTCGGGGATGTGGCGGGACAGTTCGACGCCGAATGTCTCGGGCGTGCCTTGATCGGGGCCGACACCGCTGGAGACGATGGAAAAGATCTGGAGCCGTCCGCCGGTATGGACAAAGACCGGGGCGCCGGAGGAACCGAACGTCGCCTCGCAATCCATGCCGACGATGCCGCCGCGATAATGGGTGTTGAGCGAGCAGCCGCGTTCGAGCGTCAGGGACTCCATCCGGCCTTGGCCATAGGAGGCCAGCGTCAGCTTCGCGCCACGCCCGGGCGTTCTGGCGATGCTGTAGGGGTTGGCGCCGGCGTCGTAGATCGGGCTTTCAAGCCGGACGAGCGCGACATCGTTGGAAACCGCGCCCGGCCGATCGCCATTGGCCAATGCCTTGAGGTAGCCCGGCGCGATCACCACGCTATCGGATCGGCGGGTCGCAATGGCCGCGCCATGGCTGTAGCCCGCCTCAAACACAAAGCGATCACCCTTGCCATGGACGCAATGGGCGGCCGTCAGAACAACGTCGCGGGCGACGAGTGCGCCGGTGCAGTTTCCGCCCCGGCTTTTGAGCAGGCCGACCGATTCGAATCCCAAAAGCTTGTCACGGCGATCCAGACGATCTTTGGTTTGGCCGAACGATGCCGTGGCGCTGGCGACAAGAAGCGCCGTCATAATGAGAAGTCTGGAAATTAGCATAAAAATTACCCCCAGTTATGGAGGCAACATATCGCCGGTTCGTGGAGGGAATGGGGCAGGACTGCGGCGGGGCGGTGCCCCTTCGCCTAGCGGGCTTAGCCGCCCATACCGGCGCGCATCACGGTGCGGCGCAGGGGTGCGGCGTCGTGGACCAGTTTGAGGCCGTTGAGGCGCAGGGCCTGCAACCAAGGGGCGCCGGAGCGGGTAACACGGTTGAAAAGGTCGATCGCTGCGACGCGGGCGGTGATATCGGTCGCGCGTGCCCGGGCATAGGTCTTGAGCACTGGGTCCGCGCCCGGGTCGCCGGTATGGGCGGTCAACGCTCACAGCAGCGCGGTGATATCGTTGAGCGACGTGTTCAGGACTTGTGCCTCGATGGGTGTGACGTCATGGGCGGCTTCGGCCAACAGCGCCACGCGGGGGGCGGTCAGGGCCGTGGCGCGCTGGCTGATGATCGGCCAGACGCGGCGCGGGGATTTCAGGGTCATCGGGCCCAGCCAGTGGCAGGAGCGTTCGCTGGCCTGGGCGGCGAAGGCATCATCGGGCAACTCGGCCAGGTCCAAGGCCTTGGCGGCAGGGTTCATCCAGACAATGGCCGAGGCAGGCTGCCCGTCCTGGTCGGGCAGTGGGACCATGGTGAAGGGGCCGCCTTCGTTATAGACCTCGGTCGAGACGTTTTCGTGGGGGATGTCGTGGCCCACAACGAAGGCCAGCGCTTTTTGTCCGTAGCGGGTGGTGGTGGCGGTGATGCCAGCAGCCTCGCGCACGGCGGAGGCGCGGCCATCGGCGGCAACGACCAGGCGGGCGGCGATGCTGTCGCCATTGGTGAGGGCGGCGATGACCTCTCTGTCGCGCTGGACCATGGATTTGAAGGCGGTGCCGTAGCGCAGGTCAACGGCCGGGTGGGCGTCGAGTACCGTGACCAGCCGACCGAGGGTTTGCCAGTTGAGGAGATTCCAACCAAAGGGGTCGTCGCTGATATCGGCGGCCCGGAACTCTCGCGTGGTGCGCACTTCGGGTGGCCAGCCGGTGCTGTCGACGATGCGCAGCCCCTCCAACGCGGTCGCCTGGGGCGCCAGGTCGGACCAGAGGCCGATCTTGTCAAAAAGCGCCACGGCGGGCTGCAGGAATGCGGTGGAGCGCAGGTCGGATCCGTCGGCGGCGGGCTGGGTGACGGGCGTGTCTGGTGAGACCAGCACAACGCTGTATCCGGCATGGGCGCACGCCGCCGCCGCAGTGAGGCCTGCGATGCCGCCGCCAGCGACCAGGATATCGGTATGGGTTCGGGCCATGGGATCCTCCGTTGCCGTGGAAGATAGGACGCGGGCGGCGTGGGCGCCGTGCGACATTGCGTCAGGCCTGCCCGGCGGTTAGCCTGCTTCAACCGTGAGGAGAGGACCCCGCCATGCCAGAGATCCGTGCGCCGCAAAAGGATGCCTATCAGTTGATCCTGGATGCCATTGATGTGGGGGTTTATCGGCCCGGCGACCGGTTGGTGGAAAGCGAATTGGCCGAAAGGTTTGGTGTGTCGCGCACACCGATCCGGGAGGCGTTACAGCGGCTGGAGACGCAGTCCTTGCTGGCGCGGGACGGGCGGAGCCTGATCGTCGCCTCGCTGGACCATAACCAGTTGGCGGAACTGTATGTCGTGCGCTGCGAGTTGGAGGGTTTGGCGGCGCGGCTGGCGGCGCGGCATGCCACCGATGAAGAGATCAAGGTGTTGCGCGATATGGTAGAGGCCGATCGGGCTTTGGTTGACCAGCCCTCGGCCCTGGCGCGGGCGAACCGGCGGTTTCACCGGCAGATCCACCTGGCCAGCCACAACCGGTATTTGGTGCAGCAACTGGATCTGGTCTATCGCTCGATGGCGCTGATGGCCACGACATCGCTGGCGGCGGTGGGCCGGGGCGAGACGGCCTTGGCCGAGCATGGCAAGATCGTGGATGCCATCACCGACGGAGACAGCGACGCAGCCTATGAGGCGCTGAAAAGCCATATCTCCATAGCGTTCGTGCAGCGGCTGAAACTGGATGCGGAGGCGTCGGCCGCTAACCTGTAGCGGCCTGGTCCACGGCAACCGTTTCAGGCTTGGCGGGTTCCGGTGGCGGGGCCGACACGTCGCGCAGGGGCAAGGCCGCCTGTTCTGGGATCTCGACTGGGTCGGGCTGTTCTTCGGGCGCTTCGTCATGGAGGCCATGCATGGTTTTGTCCCAGTAGAAGGGGGCGACCACGACCTCCCACAGGGCCTTGTAGGAGGCCAGGGCACCAAGCGGGAAGTAGAAGTGCATGAACGGGACCCAGCAGATCATCTGGTGCCGTCCAGACCGAACGATGCCCAGGGTTCCAATGGCGATGTTGACCAATTCGGACGCCACGAAGATGCCGACGGCGCCCCAGAATATGGCAGTCGGCATGGCCTCACCCAAGGGGTGGGAGAGGCCCAGCAGGATCAGCCAGAATGACCACAGAAGCGGCGCCAGCACGATCTGACTGAGTGTGCCCAGGAACACGACCTGCATGCCAAAGAACCGCCAGGGTCCCAATTCGCGCCAAAGCGCCAGGGGGTTGCGCATGTGAACGGCCCAAGTCATGGCATAGCCCTTGAGCCAGCGGGAGCGTTGCTTGATCCAGGGCAGCGCCTGGCAATTGGCCTCTTCCTGGGTCGTGGTCTCTATCATCTCGGTCCGGTAGCCCTGGCGCGCGAGGCGGATGCCCAGATCGGCGTCTTCGGTGACGTTATGGGCGTCCCATGCCCCCAGACCTTCTAATGAATCGCACCGGAAGAACAGGGTGGTGCAGACCAGGAGGATGGCGAAGCCAAAATGCTCCATCCCCGGCAACAGGACCCGAAACCAGGAGGCGTATTCGATGGTAAAACAGCGGGCCAACCAGTTGACCCGGGGGTTATAGAAATCCAATTGGCCTAGGAGGCAGGCGAGGTCCGGCCCGCTTTCCTGGAAGCGCTGGACGACCCGGTGGAGTTGGTCTGGGGCGGGCGCGTCCTCGGCATCCCAGACGCCGATGATGTCGCCCCGGCAGAAATCCAAGGCATAGTTCAGGGCGCGGGGCTTGGTCTGGAGCGGGCCGGCGGGCACGGTGACGACACGGGCCCAGCGGGGCAGGCGGGTCCGCTCAAGCGCGGCGCGCGTGGTGGTGTCGGAGGCTTCGACGACCAGGCAGATATCCAGCTACTCTTTGGGATAGGCCTGTCGGTTAAGGCGTTTGAGCAGTGTCTTAGCCACGGCTTGTTCGCGAAAGAGCGGGATCATGATCGAGACCGTGGGCAAGCGGGCGATCGAGGTCAGCTTTTCGCGCGGGGCGAGGAACGGGGAAGGGCGGTCGGTGGTCCAGGCGCGGAGCGTCATGACCGTGGCCATGACCTTAACCCCGATGGTGATGGCCAGCGTCAGGATAGCCCAGCCACACAGGAGCGCCAGCGCAGGCACCGGCCAGAGCGCGGCGAGTGTCACCGCGATGCCAAGGGGCAGGGCCATCATCATGCGCGACCGGAGACCGATCAGGCTGCGGCAACTGAAGCGCGCAGGCGTTTTCGTCTGCGCCTCCTGGGCGAGCGCGTGTTGGCGGACCCCTGACAGGGCGGCGGCGATATCTGGTTCGGAAGCGAGGGTCAGGGCCACGGGCCCGAAGAGAGCGGGCAGTTCGTCGAGCTTTGCGGCGAATTGATCGGGGCGCGCGGTGGCAATGACCGTGACGTGGCCCACCTGCCGGACCGGGAGAAGCGCATCCCGCAGGCAGTTGGCGGCGCCGTAAAGATCGATCAGCCCGGCATCGGGGGGCGTCGTCTTCAGGTCGATGATATCGGCGCAGTACTGTTCCGAGAGGGCCCCGAGCAGTTGTTCGTCCGAGATGGCGTCTAGCGTGGCCAGGATGTCGCCAAGACGCGCCTCGGACCGGGCCTGCATCGCCAAGGCCTTTGCCAGATCGCCGGGCGTGATGAGCCCGGCATCGACAAGACGCTTGCCCAGGCGCTTGGGGCGAGATGCCTCTGGCATGCCGACGGCGCGGAGGGGCCGTTCTGGAAGCGAGACAACCGTTGCCTCGCCTGTAACCTGCTCACTTTGGACCGCCATACCTTAACCATACATTCGGCCCCATCGCACCGGCGCGACTGTGATATGCCAAGGTTAACAGAGGGTTAAGTTAACCAGTCGGGGTCAGGTATTCATGACTGATTTACCATGGCGGCGGCAAATCTTTCAAACAGGTAATAGCTGTCCTGGGGGCCGGGGCTGGCCTCTGGGTGGTATTGCACTGAAAACACTGGACGGTTTTCCAGGCGAATCCCGCAATTGGACCCGTCGAAGAGCGAGACATGGGTCTCGATCACGCCCTCTGGCAGGGTCTGGCTGTCGACCGTGAAACCGTGATTCATCGATGTGACTTCGACCTAGCCGGTTTCCAAATCCTTAACGGGGTGGTTGGCGCCGTGGTGCCCGTGGTTCATTTTAACCGTTTGCGCACCCAGGGCGAGGGCCAGCATCTGGTGGCCCAGGCAAATCCCGAAAACGGGGATGTCAGAGCTTTGCAGGACCTGTTGGATCATTGGGACCGCGTAGCGTCCGGTCGCCGCCGGATCGCCTGGACCGTTGGACAGGAAGAGGCCGTCGGGGGATTGGGCCATCACATCCTCTGCCGTGGCGGTGGCGGGCAGCACGGTCACATCGCAGCCCGCACTGGCCAGGCAGCGCAGGATATTGCGCTTGGCCCCGTACTCGATGGCGACGACCTAGTGCCGAGTCTCCGTTTGCCGTGTATATCCATCGGGCCAGGCCCAGCGTTTTTCGTCCCACCGGTAGGATTGCGCGCAAGTCACGTCTTTCGCCAGATCGACCCCTTCGAGCCCGGCAAAGCCGCGGGCCTGGGCCACCAGGTGTTCCAGGTCGAATGTGCCGTCGGGGTCGTGGGCAAGCGCGATATGGGGGGCGCCTTGCTGCCGGATGGCCCGGGTCAGGCGCCGTGTGTCGATGCCGCCGATGCCGATGCGGCCCCGGCGGGTGAGCCAGCTTTGCAGCGGTTCCGCCGCGCGCCAGTTCGACGGCGTGGTCGGATCCCATTTGACGACCAGGCCCGCCGCGACCGGGTCTGCGGTTTCGTCATCCTCGGGGTTGACGCCGGTATTGCCGATATGGGGGAAGGTGAAGGTGACGACCTGCCCGGCATAGGAGGGGTCGGTCATGATCTCTTGGTAGCCGGTCATGGCGGTGTTGAAGCAGAGCTCGGCCACGGTTTGGCCGGTGGCGCCGAAGCCCTTGCCGTAGAAGACGGTGCCATCGGCGAGGGCGAGGCAAGCAGTGGCGGTCATGGGGGCGACTCCGGTTCGGGCAAATTGGCGTGGGTCTAAGGTTAAGGCGGCGTAACGTCAAGGTTGCATCGCCTTGAAAACAAGGGGTTAGCGTGCGGGCCCGGCGGTTGTGCTGCGGGAAAGATCGCAGTACGCTGACCAACTTGTGGACCATCCATGGGAAGATTGCGATGCCAGACCTGCGAACCCGGATCAGCACGGCCCTGAAACAGGCCATGCGCGACAAGGATGCGGTGCAATTGTCGACACTCCGGCTGCTCAATGCGGCGATCAAGGACCGTGATATCGCGTTGCGGGCAGAGGGAAATGACGATGGGGTGCCCGATGCCGAGGTTCTGCAGATCATGGGCCGGATGGTGAAGCAGCGCCAAGAGGCGGCCCGGGCCTATGAAGAAGGTGGGCGGCTGGAACTGGCGGCCCAGGAACAGGCGGAAGCCGAGGTGATTGAGACGTTTCTGCCGCGCAAGCTGAATGACGATGAGGTGGACCGGGCCATTGGCGGCGCGATCTCCGAGACCGGGGCCGATAGCATTCGCGACATGGGCAAGGTGATGGCGGCGCTGAAGGCCAAATATGCCGGCCAGATGGATTTTGGCACGGTGGGTCCCATGGTGAAGGACCGGTTGGGGTGATCGGACCGGGCGGGGGCTAGCCCCCGTCACCCTTCGGGTGCCCCGAGAATTTTTACCAATAAGAAAGAGGCTTTGTGCCGTCGGAAATCGGCCCCGGAGTGGAGCCGGGTCGGCGGTTTTGAAGCGCTGCACGTAGCGGGTTTTGAAGGATGTGCGGCCGCGGCGGGCGCCGAAGTTTTGTCCGTGATTGATGATGTAGAGCACGGCGGGTTTTGTTAGCGGTGTCAGCGGGCGGCCCGCGAGCTTGGCCAGGTAGGGAAACATCCGGTGTTCATGGGCCGTAACGGCGCCGATAAAGGCAGCATCGCCGTGGTCCTGCGATAGGTCAAAGCGGAAGGCGGCGCAGGAGCCGCACAGCTTCCAGAATGCCTTTTGGCCCAGCTTGGTCGGGCTTTGGGGGGCTGTCTGGGCAATGTCGCCTGTGTTGGCATCCAAGACATATCCCGTTTCCACGAGGTAGCCATGGGCGCTGCGGCGCGCCGTCATCTTGGCCACCACGTCATGGGCCATCAGATCGGCGGCGTCGAAGGGCATGGCGTAGCCTTGGGTCACCCCGAGCGCGGGAAGATGGGCGGCAAGGGCCGCGAGTTTGTCCCATTTGTCGTTGCCCTCGACGGTATCGGTGAAGGGCAGGAAGGTGACCTGATCATCGAAAGCGAGGTCGGGGCGGTCCTGGCCGCAGACGACCGCGCGCCAGTTCGGGTCGGTCTGGGCGCGCAGACTGGCGATGGTCTGACCAAGGCGGGATTGCACGCCGTCCCAATCATTGACCTGGTGCTGGCCGACCAGAGGGATGAGGCAGATCAGTGACGGATTATCGGGCCGGGAGCGCCTGAGGGCACGGCGGTCCAGCGCCTGAGCCTCTGACGGGGCGAGGGCCAGCCATTTGCCGACCTGGGACGGGCCAAGTGTGGCGGCGAGGCCGCGTTTGAGGAGGCGCTGGATTTTGGGGGTCGCGGGGGCTTGCGCCATCAGGGGCGCAGCCAGCGGCGGTTAAGGTCGTCGTAGAGGCTCAGACGCTCTTCGGCGCTGAGAAAGGCACCGATTTCCACATCGCGCCCGCCGCCGCTGAGGGTGATGTAGTTTTCGACCGGGCCGCCGGTTTTATGCAACTCAATCCGAACCCAATAGGGGTTGGCGTGCCATTCTTGCCGAGGGCCCCTTGGATTGTGGCGGATCAGTTCGACCTGTTCGGGGCGCAAAGTCAGTTCTTCGAGGATCTCTCCGTCCCGGTAGCTGCGCTGTAGCCCCCACCACAGGCCTGCAATGGCGAGGGCGAGGAAAGGGAGCAGGCCCCAAAGGATCGGGGAGCCGAGGACGGAGAAAAGCGGGAGGCTGATGAGGGCGGCGGGGGCTCCCATGAAGCCGACGAACCCCTTTTTTGGCAAGGAGCGGTGGGGCCAGACAGAGAGGCGCAGTGGCGGGGTTTCGGCGGACCATTCGTAAGGCATGGCGCGAGTTTACTCCGTTGACCGGTCCCGTAAACGGACAAAGGTGTCGCGTTGGCAAGCTCTGGCGGGGCAATCGGTCGTGCGAACCACCGTTTCATGCTGAGCGGTTGTGTTGATCAAAGATACAACCGTTTCTCGGCAGCTTTTACAGTGTCTGCCGGTTTGTCTCGGTCGGGTGGCCTATGCGTTTCGGCGCATCACCGGAATTGCCAGGGCAAGTATCTACTGAAATCGAAAGCGGCCCGGTCGATGTGACCGGGCCGCTTTGCCAAAGTGTGTTGGTCTAGTGGTGACCAGGCGCCTTGTCCCACACTTCCTGCTTGGGCAGGATTTCGAACGTGTGTTCGGGCGGGGGCGAGGGGAGTGTCCACTCCAATGTGTCGGCATAGGGCGTCCACGGGTTTGCGGCCCGGGATTCGGCCCCTTTGCGCAACGCGACGATCATCACGTAGAAGAACAGCAGGAAGCTGGCGAAGGAGATGAAGGCGCCGATGGACGACCACCAGTTCCAGTAGGCGAAGGCCTCTGGGTAGTCGATATAGCGGCGCGGCATCCCCTGACGGCCCAGGAAGTGCTGCGGGAAGAAGGTGATGTTCGTGGCGATGAAGAACAGCCAGAAATGCACCTTCCCAAGCCTTTCGTCATACATCTTGCCGGTCATTTTCGGGAAGTAGAAGTAACATCCCGCAAAGATGGCAAAGGCTGCCGCGATGGCCATCACGTAGTGGAAGTGCGCCACGACGTAATAGGTGTCGTGGTAGGCCCGGTCGATGCCCGCCTGGGACAGGACGATGCCGGTCACGCCACCGACGGTGAACATGAAGACAAAGCCTGTGGCGAACAGCATGGGCGTTTTGAAGTCGATGGACCCGCCCCACATGGTGGCGATCCAGCTGAAGATCTTCACACCCGTCGGTACCGCAATCACCATGGTGGCCAGCATGAAATAGCTCTGCTGGGTGAGCGACATCCCGACGGTATACATGTGGTGCGCCCAGACGACAAAGCCCAGAACGCCGATCGCCACCAGGGCGTAGACCATCGGCAGGTATCCGAAGATCGGTTTGCGGCTGAACGTGGCGATCACGTGTGACACGATGCCAAAGCCCGGCAAGATCACAATATAGACCTCTGGGTGGCCAAAGAACCACAAGATGTGCTGATACAGCACGGGGTCCCCACCACCGGCAGGATCAAAGAAGGTCGTGCCGAAGTTGCGGTCGGTGAGCAGCATCGTGATTGCACCGGCCAGGACGGGGAGGGCCAACAGGATCAGCCAGGACGTGACGAAGATCGACCAAGCGAAGAGCGGCACCTTGTGCAGGGTCATGCCAGGCGCACGCATGTTCAGGAAGGTGGTGATCATGTTGATCGCGCCGAGGATTGACGAGGCACCGGAGAGGTGGACGGCGAAGATCGCCAGGTCCATGGACCAGCCCTGTTCGGTGGTCGACAGCGGTGGGTAAAGCACCCAGCCGACGCCTGAACCAAGTTGTCCGTTGCCACCTGGGCTCCAAACAGAGAGCACAGCCATCGTCGTACCAGCGACATACATCCAGTAGCTCAGGTTGTTCATGCGCGGGAACGCCATGTCAGGCGCACCGATCTGTAAGGGCATGAAATAGTTGCCAAATCCACCGAAGAGAGCGGGGATCACAACAAAGAACATCATCAGGATGCCGTGGCCCGTGATCAACACGTTCCACAGGTGGCCGTTCGGCGTGCATTCGGCCGTATCGTAGGTTGGGAAAAGGCGCGCGCCTTCCAGGCACATGTATTGCACGCCCGGATCCATCAGCTCCATCCGCATGTAGACGGTGAAGGCCACGGAAATGAAGCCCGCTATGGCAGCAGTGATCAGGTATAAGATCCCGATATCTTTATGGTTTGTGGACATGAACCAACGGGTAAAAAACCCGCGTTCATCTTCGTGGTCGTGCCCGTGAATGGCTGCATCGGCCATGCGTCGTGCCTCCTGACTATTCTGTAACGAGGCATACCACCACATGGGATGCCCGCAGTTCCCTGACATGAGGGTTTAGTCGCGCATCTGTGACTCGGCAATGAACAAACCGCCGCAGGGGGCCGGTTTGGACGTGGCAAAAAGTCTATGTTTTCCATGCACAACCGATGTACATTCCATGCATACGCTTCGTGCGGTGGGGTTACCGATCGTAAAGGATTACAGGGCGCGGAGGCCGGCGGTAAAAAGCTGATCGAGGCCAAGCAAAGCGCCCAGCAGCGTGGCCATGACCAGTGCGGCGACCAGAAGGGCAAGCTGTCCAAAGTTGTGGCGCAGGACCCCGCTGATGAGAAGGGCGATGAGGGCCAGGGCAGGCAGGGTCGCCACGTAGATCTCTGACGATCCGAGGACCCATAGGAGATGCTGATACAGCACTTGCTGCTCGTCCGCGGGATCGAAGAAGACTGTGGTTGCGCTTCTGTTGTTGAGACCGGTCATGAGGATAGCGGCCAAAGTTGGCAGGGTCGGCACGCTAAATGCGGCAAGCGCGAGCAGGCCCCATGAGAACAGCGGGGCGCTATACCGCCGCGCAACAAAGGCCGCCATCAGGACCACAGCGATGACAAGGCTGGCTGCGGTGGCACTGACAAGGCCTGCCTGAATGACCGTGATCGACCAGCCCCCGATTGCCGATCCGGCGACCAAGGTGCTGCCTGCCGGGAAAAGGAGCGCCGCAGCGGTCTGCGCCCGTGGCCAAGGCAGCGCTGCGCCGAGTTGACGCGGTAGGACCACGCTGCCGCATCCCCCGATCAGGAGCGGCAGAGTGACCACCAGAAGGCTAAGCGCTGTCGCGTGGCCGCTGGTCAGGAGGCTTGAGACTGCGCCTTGGCCAAATGTGCAGTCCGCGTCTTGGTTGGCTGGGGAAAGCCGCGCGCTTTCGGCGCAAAGGTATTGCAAGCCGGGCTCCGTCAACTCGGCCCGAACAACGGTCATTCCAATCGCAATGGTAACGGCCATCAGCATGGATGTTATCGCGAAGACCGGTGCGACGGAATGTTGGGTAAGCGGCATCTGGGGTCATTTCGTGAGGGTAGATGAGGGGAGCGCGCGGATGTGTTTGTTCTGGTGCGCTGATCGCTATAGGGCCGAGTCTTGCGGTCGGCAATTGAAGCACCAGACTTGCATGTGTCTCCCTGCGCCGTTACGCGGATCGCCTGCACAATTGATGGAGGGTGTTATGGCCAAGCGTATCAAACCCGAAGATCAGCCGTCCTTTTGAGGTCACCTCTAAGCGTCGGCATTCGTTCCCATCCGAGACGCGGGTGAAGACCGGTCCACGCGTGGTGCATGGGCGATGTGGAATTGTCAGAAAAGCTGGGTCGGAATGATCCGTGTCCCTGTGGATCAGGGCGGCGGTTCAAGCGCTGTTGCCTGAAGAGTGGGCGCTATGATGGTAGTCGCCGGGACCATTACTTTAGGGACCGATCCTGACGGATCAGGTCGCATCGTGAAAGATAAGGCCCAGAGTGTGGCGTTGGCCCGAGATCACCCGGCTGACGCCGTGGCGCTGTTTGACGCGGTAGAACCCACGGGTGCCCTTGCGGGGGCGCTCGTTCACCGGGAAGACGACGCCGTGGCCCTGGCGCAGGGTCACGACCTCGGCCCGGGACTGCATGCGGGGGCGTTGTTCGGTCAGGACGAAGGCGCCTCCGGTGA
>ERZ1740059.892-NODE-892-length-15253-cov-6.663245_pt1 | contig 15253 bp, 13 predicted proteins | sample MGYA00581744_ERZ1740059 | MGnify/ENA primary metagenome ERZ1740059 (study PRJEB43018, sample SAMN04849738) | marine metagenome | isolation source: floating plastic debris | place: Pacific Ocean | collected 2008-08-28 | study: EMG produced TPA metagenomics assembly... | reverse complement strand
CAAAATCAACGAATATCATAGCCAAACAAATTGGTGTCAGCTTCACCCATGTCTAGATCACCTAGACCATATTCGGCCCAACGACGTTCCACCATGGCCGCCACATCGGGGTCAGATTTGAGTTCGTCACCCCACTTATGGTCGGTTTCGGGGGGGATTTTAGTAGTGGCATCAATCCCCATGCGGCCCCCCAACCCTAACTTTTCATTGGCAAAGTCCAGGGAGTCAAAGGGGTTATCCTGCAGGATAAACACGTCGCGGCTGGGGTCCACCTTGGAGGTGAGGGCCCAGATCACCTGGCGCGGGTCGCGGATGTTGATGTCGTGATCGACAACGATGACAAACTTGGTGTAGGTGAACTGGGGTAGCGCTGTCCAAAACGCCATGGCGGCACGGCGGGCCTGGCCTGGGTAGGATTTTTTGATGGAAATGACGGCGGCCTTATAGCTGAGGGCCTCCATGGGTAAGAAGAAATCGACAATCTCCGACACTTGCTGCCGCAGGATGGGGGTATAGATGCGGTTGAGGGCGATGGCGATCATCGCTTCTTCCTTGGGGGGTCGTCCGCTAAACGTGGTCAGGTAAATCGGATTTTTGCGATGGGTGACGCATTGGAACCGCACTAGGGGGGCACTGTCGTTTAGCGGGCCGTAGTAGCCCATGTGGTCGCCAAAGGGGCCGTCGGTGGCCACTTCACCGGGGGTAATGGTGCCTTCAAGAACAAATTCTGAGGCGGCGGGCACTTCTAGGTCAAGGGTTTTGCACTTGGCCAGGTGCACACCGCTGCCGCCGTAGAGTCCGGCAAACAGCCACTCCGATAGGTCCACGGGGATGGGGGTGGCGGCGGCCATGATGATCAGGGGATGGACACCGATTGCGATCGCAATTTCCAACTTCTTCCCATTTTCCGCCGCCTTGCGCAAATGACGGGCGCCCCCACGCACCGACAGCCATTGCACCGTCATGGTGTTTTTGCCTTGCAGCTGTAGGCGATATACACCCACGTTGGGGATACCGGTTTCACAGTCTTTAGTAATCACCAGCCCCAGGGTGACCACCTTACCGCCATCCTGGGGGTAGGGTTGAATCATAGGAATCTGGGTCAGATCCACATTGTCGCCCTTGAGCACCACCTGGTGGCACGGGGGCAACAAATCTCGCTGGGGCTTGGCCTTGACCACATCAAACAGGACTTTGCCAAATTCGATAGCCTGGGAGATTTTTTTTGGGGGTTTGGGCTGTTGAAGCATCCCCAGTTTTTTACCCAGGGTTTCGAGTTCCTGGGGGTGTTCCATACCCATGGACCAGCAGGTGCGCTCCACCGTACCCAGCAGATTAACCGCAACGGGGTGAGGGGAGCCCTTAACGTTTTCAAACAGCAGGGCAGGGCCGCCGCACTGGAGCATACGGTTAGAGATTTCGGCTATTTCTAGCTCGGGGTCGACCGGGGCTGTAATGCGGCGAAGTTGGCCACGTTGTTCGACTAGGTTGATGAATTCGCGGAGATCTCGGGCCATTGTGGAGTGTGTCGATTGTGTCGAAATGGGGTGTGACTTTACGACGTGTAAAGCTACCTCTTTATTATGTGAGGAAATGGGCTTAAAGACTTTGACTGTCCCATGCCGACTGTCCCGCAAACACGTTCGACCTACTCGGCCTCTACCACCATCACCTCGTACCGCGCGTAGTCTTTGTCAATAGCTTTGCTCACTCGCAGTGGGCGGATTTCATTGGGTAACATTGGGGCGGTGCTGCTGCCGACGGCGAGGATGTCTTCACTGAGGGTGAGCTGGTTTTGTAGATTGTAAAAATTGACCCGCAGCTTAAGCTGACGAATGGCGCTATCGCCCGTGTTGGTGACGTTCCATTGCGCATCAAAAATGGCGCTGTCAGTAAGGTCGTAGCTACTGACGTTTTCGGTACGGGCAACTAGGTCAAAGCTGAGCTGGTTCGGTTGTTGAGAACCCCAGGCGTAGGGAATCAGCAGTCCCACTGGATAATTGTCAGGGGCGGGCACCTCATCAAGTTTGAGCACACCCAGGTAAATGGTGGCCAAGTCTGGGGTTGTTTTATGGATCAGGTCAAAGGCATGGTAGTCACCGGGACGCACGGTGGCGTTAGCTTCGGCGATGGCTTCTGTGCTTTCGCTTTCGAACACCTCCCCATTGCTGTCTAAATACTCCACCTGTAGCTGTAGGGCGTTTATTTCCTGATCGCTGGTGTTGTGCAACACCGCTTGAAGCGTGTAATAGGACGCATCTTCGTAGTTTTCTAACCTGGATTGACGGAGGTCTAGGGTTAAACCGGGCTGGTCGAAACCGACGGGAATATCGGCGTTGACCGATACGTCTAGATTAGGTGCCTCAGGGTCTGATGCAGACGGGGCAGAGCCGGAGACCGGGTTGTTGGCACTAGGGTCGGACAGCGGGTCGGACAGGTCCGTGGCGCGGTCAGTATCTTGGGCTATCTGCTCCACCGCTGAGCGGGTGGTGAACATGTCCATCAATGGTTTAAAGGCCAGGCCCACCAATAAAATCGGCAGAACTAGCCAGACCCATTTTTGACGATTGTCAATGTCGTGTTCTAAAGAACTAATTAAAATAACGGGGCTTTCATGGCCAGGGCTCATAGCCTGACAGCGGTTGGCCAGGGCAATGGCTCGTTGTTTATCCGCTACGTCTTTTTGTTTGCCATAGCGCTGATCGTAGGCATAGGTAAGGGTTTGAAGACTCTCCAGATTCAATGGGTCCAACGCCGTTGCCTGGGTCAGTTCGTCAATGGCGTCATCCAGACGGTCCGCGTCCAAATGGTGACGCCCCTGTTCAAAATGCTCCTGGGCCTTTTGCTGGACGGTGGCAATGTCATCCGAGTCTAGACCGATTTCCTGGGCTAGGGCATTGAGACGTTCGGCCGTAGGCGGTTCTTCCCACTCGCTCAGCCGTTGAATATAGGTTTCGATGATGAGATCGCGCCCCATGGGAAACTCCAGTGACTGTTGTCGTTCATGTCCCCTTACCACGATAGCAATACAAATCAAGTCGCGACTAGGCCACCGGTAAGGTAATAGGGCAGAGCAATGCCCTAGAATACTGCGGATCGCTCGGCGTTGGTTAGTCGGGTTTGGTTGGCCAGGTTTGATCGGTCTGGCCTATTCGGCTGCTAGCACTGACACCTTATAGCGTTCATAGCCGCTGGCAACGGACTTAATGACGCGAAACGGCCGGGTTTCACCGGGCAGCAGCGGCGCATCATTATTGTCGATGACAATCACCTCTTCGCCCTGTAATCGCTGACTGTTGGCGTCGTAAAAGTCAGCCTTGAGTGTCAGTTCCTGAATGGGGTAATCGCTGGTGTTGATAATCACCCATTCGGCATTAAAGGTGGCGGGACCGGACTGGCTGGGCTTCTTGTCAGCGGCGTCAGATTCGCCGGGCTTCTTGTCGCTATCCGAGCCAGCCTCAGGGGGGGGAGCTGTTGCCGCTGTGCCGGCCACCCCAAATGTTTCGCTGCGGCTAGCGAGTTCAAAGCTAATGGTTTCTGGCTCTAGAGCATCCCAGCTGTAGTTGATCGGGGTGGGGGGGACGTAGGTCTTACGGGCGATGGACTGCTCAATGTCGGTCACACTGAGGCGAACGGTGACCAGATCTGAGTTGATTTTTTGGATCAGGCTAAAGGCGTGGGTATCGCCGGGGCGCAGGCTGGCATCCCTAGGCCCGATGGCTTGGTTGCCCTTGGTTGCGATCTCAACGTCACTGCGGTCCAAAAATTCTACATTGAGCAACAGTTTGCGAAATTCCTGATCGCTGGCGTTAATGAACACCCCCTGGAGCTGATAATACACCTCATCCTCATAGTCACCCAGCTCCGATAGGCGAGCTTCGAGGACTAAACCGGGATGATCAAAAATTACTGGTACATCCACATCCGACACCAGGTCAAAGGCCGCGGCCCTAGCGGCAGCGGCATTGGCTCCCTGGTCCGCTTCATCTGTGCCATCCGTACTATCGGTGTCATAAATGGCAGACCCAGGGACAATGGTGCCCGGTGCCGGTCCTAGCAGGGCTGGGGATGCTGAAAATACCGGCAGACGACTGACCACCACAATGCCGATGCCAACGGTGGCCAGCCCCCCAGCCAAAACGGCTAGCTTTTGCCGGGTCCACTGGGATAACTTTTCCTGGGTATTTTCCGCCGTGTGCTCTAGAAAACTAATTAAAACCTGGGCTTCTTTATCAATGGGCTTGAGGGTCAGACAGCGTTGAGCCACCAGCAGCGCCTGCTGCTTGTCAGCAGGATCCTCTGCCCGGTTGTAACGCTGATTATAGGCGTTAGCTAAGGCATGGAGAATGTCTAAGTTAAGCGGGTCAAAGGATATGGCCTGGACCAGTTCATCAATAGCCTGGTCGATATAGTCAGCTTTGACATAGCTATTGCCCCGGATAAAATGCGCTTTAGCCTGTCGCTTAATCGCATGCATTTCCGCTGGGGTAATCCCCACTTCCTTTGAGATCGTCACCACGGTGTCTTGATTCAACGGTTTCTCCCAGGCAAGCATCCGTTGAATGTAAGCCTCAATGATCCGATCGCGATCCATATAACGTGTTCACTCCGTGGCATTGCCAAACGCACAGCAACGCCGATTGCATGTCTATTCAATCAATTCCCCATTTACCTCTGTAGATACGGATAAAAATCTCAATAAGTTCAATAAAGTCTTTGTGGTGCCATCGCGATTGCCGTTGCTGATTTGGGGGATGAACCGATCTGTGAGATGTGCAATAAGCCCATGTTTGCCAGATAAATTCATACCGGGGAGCAGCAACGCCCGAGACTTTCACCTAGGTCATCTACTCGCTGCGACTAAACAATTCATACTGCTCAATGTCGGTTACACTCACCCGAACGCTGATCAAGGCCGGGGTAATCTTGTGAAACAGGTTAAAGGAATGGGTATCGCCAGGCCAGATAATCACGTCATTGTCAGTAACGGCCACCTGCTCAATGGTTGAAATGGGCACACCGTCACCATCTAACAGTTCCACCTTCAACTTTAGCTTCCTGACCTCCTGACCGCTGTCATTGATCACAATGCCATGCAGTTTGTAATAATCCTCGCCCTCATATTCCCCCAGTCGCGATAGCCGAGGTTCAATCAGTAAGCCAGGATGGTCAAACACAACTGGAATGTTAGGGCCTGGGTCAAAGGCATTGGCTGGGGTGTTGGTCTTGACGGTGTCACCAGGTTTACCGGTGGTGCCAGTTTCTGAAACAACCGTGTCTGGCCCCGCGAACCCAGGTAGATGTTCTAAACCGCCCAGACTGACGGTTGCCGCTGCTACACCTGCAGTCAAAACAGCCATCGCTGACGTTGTTGATATGGCTATCCTGGGTAGATTAACCGGCTGCTGTAGAAACAGAATCAAAACCGCAATTTTGGTCTTTGTCCGCCGCGATATCTTCTTAGGGCTCAAGACATTTTCTAAAAAGCCAATCAATATGAAAATATTTGGCTTTGCCTGGCGAGATAGGGGTTGAGAACCGACGTTTGGCTCTAACTCTTTAACTAGTGCCAGGGCTTCTTTATCGTTTGGCTTTAGTTCTAGGCAGCGCTTTGCCACCAGCAGTGACTGTTTGCAATAGGCCAGGCTGCTGTCCTGTTGGTAACGCAGGTTATAAATATCGGCGAGGGCGTGAAGCACCTCTAGATTGATGGGATCTAGGGCTCTGGCCTGGGTGAGTTCATCAATGGCACTGTCAAGTTGATCAAATTCCCAATAGTTAAGACCCCGGGCAATGTGGGCCTCAACCTTGAGGTTGATGGCGTCCAGCTCTCCCTGGGTAATGCCAACTTCAGTGGCAATTGTCGTCAGGGTAGATTGGGTAACTGGCTGGTTCCATGCCAGCAGTCGCTGAATATAAGCCTCAATAATGCTAGCGCGAGCCATAATTTACTCCGTTTCAGCAATTGCCAGGTGGGTAGATTGCGTAATCGGCGTTTCCATGCCAATAGCTGTCGAATTGAACCTATAGAAACCCATAGATCAAATATGCTGATTCGATCCGTTGATTATCGTCCCTGTTAATGCATTCATCATTTTTGATATTGGATACGGATAAAGTTCTGACTAACTTCAATAAACTCTTTACATAGCAACCCCCGTTTGGGGCCAATAGACGCCAATAACAGGTGACAGTGCAACGCTAAACTACAACGTGGCTGTGTAGTTTCCGCTCAACGGTGTCCGCTAACCTTACCCCCAACCAGTTACGCTCCATTAAGGGCCAACTCGACTTGGTGCTGCTTGCGCTTGAAACTCTGGTGGGTATTGGGTCAGAGGCTATTTTAGACCAGGCAAAAAACCTCCAGCTAACAACCCTGCTATCGGACCGGGTCAACCTGTGGCGACTGCGCCAGTCTAGCCCCTTGCGAAAGGGGCAAGGTCGAAAAAAGCTGGATGTGGATGAAGCCCGTGCCCTTGTGCTGATTACGGCTCAGCTGGCGAGCCAACACCGCAAAGCCATCCACCAAGCCATAACCGCCCTAGAAAAGGCAACGGCAGATGGGGCGCCCCCCCATCGCATCGCCATCTTGGGCAACTATCTCGATCGCTTTAGTAATACCTATGCTGAGCGTATGGAACAGGATGTGAAGCCCGACATCTTAGAAAAATTAGCCTTTCAATTACTGATCGACCTATTGTTTTACAGCGGTGACGGTGGCCCCCAGCGGCTGTGGCAGGCGCTGCTAGATCGGGCGGAGTCGCCTCCACAGGATCTTCAAACAGGGTAAACCCCCAAAGGTTTCATCTACAAAAAGCGACAGATTTGAGCCGGGGAAGATTTAGACCCATAATAGTTGGGTCAAAAAATACACTCTGACTTCAACATTGGCTCATGACCGCAGAGTTCCTTAAGGGTACAAATCTCTACCTGGTGGGCATGATGGGCGCTGGCAAAACCACCATCGGTAAACACCTAGCCCACACCCTCAACTACCGCTTTATCGACACGGATGATGTGATTGTGCAGGCCACAGGCCAGAGCATTAATCAGATTTTTGCCGAGCAGGGTGAAGCCGCTTTTCGTGATATTGAAACCCAGGTGCTAGCCCAGGTGGCTCCCTACACCCGGACGGTGATTGCCACCGGTGGTGGCATGGTGATCAAACAGGAAAATTGGAGCTACCTCCAGTCTGGTCTGGTGGTGTGGCTCAATGTCTCCATCGATGAGCTGATGATGCGCCTTAGCCGCGATAAATCTCGACCGCTCCTAAAGCAGGGAAATTTGCGAAATAAGCTCACAACGCTCCTGGAGCAGCGTCAAAATCGCTATGCCCAGGCCGATGCCACGGTGGTGTACAAATCGGGGGAAAAGGCGAGTGCGATCGCAAAACGTACCCTAGCAACCCTCCAAACCGTCATCGCCGAAAACCCCGCCACCAGCACCACCCTCGATCATTAATCCATCTGTGGGGACGTTCCATGGAACGTCCCCACAGATGGATCGGTTCCTTACCCTGTTCACCCCTCCCTTCTCTTCTAAATGGAAACCGCCGCCAACCGCGTCCAAATCCTCAGCGAAGCCCTGCCCTACATCCAAAAATTCCGGGGGCGCACCGTCGTTATCAAATATGGCGGGGCCGCCATGAAAGACTCCACCCTCAAGGATGACGTCATCCGCGACATTGTCTTTATGGCCTGCGGTGGCATTCATTTTTTTTTTTTTGATTGGGCGTGTACCGATATCTACACCTGGCTGAGCAAGCTCAACATTGAACCCCATTTTAAAGATGGTGTGCGTGTTACCGATGCCCCCACCATGGATGTGGTGGAAATGGTCTTAGTGGGGCGGGTAAACAAGGAACTGGTGGGGTTAGTCAATTCTGCCGGGGGCAGTGCCGTGGGGCTTTGCGGCAAGGACGGCAACATGATTATGGCCCGTCCCCATGCCGCCGAGGGGGTGGGCTTTGTCGGCGAAGTTACTCTGATCGAACCCAAGCTGGTGCAGTCCCTGGTCAGTGCGGGCTATATTCCGATTATTTCTAGCGTGGCGGCCGATGCCAACGGCCAACCCTACAACATTAATGCCGACACCATCGCCGGTGAACTATCGGCCGCCCTCAGTGCCGAGAAGCTGATTCTCCTCACCGATACCCCCGGCATCCTTAAGGATTACCACGACCCCTCCACCCTCTATAACAAGCTCGACATCCAAGAAGCCCGTGCCCTAATTGACTCCGGCATCGTGTCTGGCGGCATGATTCCTAAAGTTACCTGCTGTGTGCGGGCCCTGGCCCAGGGCGTTCGCGGTGCCCACATCATCGACGGTCGTGTGCCCCATTCCCTGCTGCTCGAAACCTTTACCAACTCCGGCATCGGCTCCATGCTAGTCGCCTCGCATCAGACAGCTTAGAATAGCTCCAACCCCTACAAGACCTTTCCGGCCTATGGCAGCTACCTGGTGGAATAAACTCAAACAAAATTCCCTGGCCCGATTTGGGGCCACCGTTCTGATTATTTTCTACCTGACCGTAGCGTTTGCAGAACTCACCGCTCCCTACAATCCCTATGAGCAACAGTTCAATGGGTCGTTGTTGCCGCCCACGACGGTGTATTGGCGTGACCAAACCTCTGGGAGATTTATGGGGCCCCACGTATACCCAGTGATGCAGGGACCGGTGGATATCGACACGGGCGAGCGAGTGATCGAAGCAGACTTCTCAAAACCCTCACCGATTCGGCTGTGGGTAAAAGGGTCTGAGTATAAGCTATTTCAGCTCAAGCTCCCCTTTGTAAAGAGCATTTCCTTTGAAGACTCGATGCAGCTAGAGGAAACAGAACTCTTTGGGGGGATTACCTTTAACCGTCATTTGTTTGGCACGGTGGGTGAGGGTAAATGGAATATCTTTGGTACCGATGAATCGGCCCGCGATCAGCTTAGCCGACTGATCCACGGGGGCCGCATTAGTCTCAGCATTGGTCTGGTGGGCATTATTATTACCTTCCCCTTGGGGCTGCTGATCGGCGGCATTTCTGGCTACTTTGGCGGCACCATCGACACGGTGATCATGCGCTTTGTCGAGGTGATTATGTCCATTCCGGGCTTCTTTTTGTTGGTCACGCTGGCAGCCGTACTCCCGGCAGGGCTGAGCAGCTCCCAGCGGTTTTTGTTAATTGTCCTAATTCTGTCGTTTATTGGTTGGACCGGGCTGGCGCGGATTATTCGCGGTGAGGTGCTATCGCTAAAAGAACGGACCTTTGTGCAGGCCAGTCAGGCCATGGGCGGGCGTTCGCTGCATATTATTTTGCGTCACATTTTGCCTCAGACGGCTACCTATGTGATTATCTCGGCCACATTGGCCATTCCCGGCTATATTCTCTCCGAGTCGGCCCTGAGCTTTATTGGGTTGGGCATTCAGCAGCCCGATGCGTCCTGGGGCAATATGCTGTCATCGGCAACAAACGCGTCGATTTTGGTGCTGCATCCGTGGTTGATTTGGCCACCGGCGGCGTTAATTGTGGTTACGGTACTGTGTTTTAACCTGTTGGGTGATGGTCTGCGGGATGCGTTGGACCCCCGTAGTTTAGAAGAGTAAACGGGCCTACTGGAGAGGCTCAATGTTGGGCATAGGGCTCCCTGTATAGACAAATCGAGGCCGATCGTAATAGTGGTGGAGGCCGATTATGGAAAGCTTGTTCGAGCAATTGGATTTGTTTAAGGGTCTGTTTGGGCAGCTACAGGAAGTAGGGCTAACGTTAGGGCTGAATATTGGGGTTGCGATCGCACTATTCTTTGTGGGCCGTTGGCTTGCTAAGTTTCTCCGTCGTTTTGTCAAAAAGTCCCTGGGCAAAACCCGCATTGATCGCACCCTGGTCGCTTTTGCCAGCAACATGAGCTACTACGTCATTATGGCGTTTGTGCTGCTGGCAATTTTAGGACGGCTGGGCATTGAGACCACGTCGTTAATTGCCCTGATTGGTGCAGCCGGGCTGGCTATCGGGCTATCGTTGCAGGGGTCACTCGCCAACTTTGCTGCCGGTATTTTGCTGATCATTTTTCGCCCATTTCGCGTTGGCGACTGGATTGAGGTCAGCGGCATCTCTGGCCATGTGGAAGATATTGAGTTGCTAACCACGATGTTGCGCACACTCGATAGCCGAACGGTGGTGATTCCTAATCGCAAACTCACTGATGACAATATTATTAACTATTCTACGGTCGGTATCCTGCGGCTCGACTTAGTTGTTGGTGTTGCCTATGATTCAGATCTGAAACAGGTAAAAACTGTCATTCGTCAGGTGCTGTCCGAAGATGAGCGCATTTTGTTGGAGCCTGCGCCTACGGTGGGTGTTTTAGAGCTGGCCGATAGTAGTATCAATGTTGCTGTGCGTCCCTGGGTAAAGACCGCTGATTATATGCCTGTTTCTTTGAGCGTATATGAGGCGATTAAGACTCGCTTTGATGAAGTGGGTATTGAGATTCCGTTTCCTCAGCGCGACCTGCATGTGTATGGGCTATCGAGAGAACACGTGTAGGGGCGTTCTCTTGCTGCTGCTCGCTGACATTATCGCCAAGTTCTAACCATCGCAATCGTAATAGGCCACATGGGAAAACTACCCCCGGATCAGCAGATTGTATATTCTGGCATTAGCTGGGCGCAGTTTCAGCTAATTCGGTCGGGCTTTGCTGATTCTCCTGGCATCCGTCTTGCTTATTATGACAATACGATTGAAATTCTGATGCCAGGGCGCGAGCACGAGATGTTTAGCCGACTGATCGGCTTTTTGATTGGGTTATTTTGTCTGGAAAAGGGTATCGAGTTTGAACCGACTGGATCGATGACCCATGAGCGGGAAGGGGAAGTGTCGGCTCAAGCGGATGAGTCGTATTGTTTTGGGCGTTCTAAACTAACGCCTGATTTGGTGATTGAGGTGGTGTTTACCAGCGGAGGGCTTGGTAAGCTACCGCGCTATCAGGCGTTAGGGATTCCTGAGGTGTGGTTTTGGCAGGATGGGTTGTTTAGCCTTTATCGATTGAAGAATGGTGATTATGTTCAGATTCCATGCAGTGAGATCCCAGAACTTGTGGGCCTGAATATTGATGTGCTGACTCGCTGTGTATTGATGGCACAGACATCTCGGTTGGATGCAGCGAACGAGTTTCGTAAGGCATTACATCAGTAGTCTTTTTAGACGTAGTTTACATGCTATAAAAATCAATAATTTGCGGCATAGTCGGGAAATGAATGCCATATTCATAAAAAGTTGCTTCTTTGCAGGTGTATGGCTGCCGATAAACCACCGGGTCCTGAACGTCGTTGGATAGAAAAAGGTCTGAATCAGTTTATCCGCTGGGCTCCATTAGGGGGCAGCGGCAGTGCCTTTGTACATTTTCTATTTCAGCAGGACTGGGGCATGTCCCTTGCCATGTTTCCAGTGACGGCGGTAACGGGCATCTGGGCAGCATATACCGAAAGTTTTTTGGCCCGTTTGCGGGAAATTTTTAGTGAGCGGGGTAGCAAAGACGCCGACGCGCTGGTCAATCGCCTGGACCGCATGGATCAGGCCCTAAAATGGCAGCTGTCAGGGTTTGACGGGAAATATCTAAAGCGGGTGAGCGCCGCTTGTTTGTACAGCGAGACCGAAGGCTATCGCCAACCCGATGATATTAAAATCCCGCTGTTAGAAGAGGTGTTTGTTCCCCTTAAATTTAGCGGCAGCGGCTTTAGCAAAAATGCAGCGGGGGATGTGGTGCCCTTTCAAATGGGAACCCAATCAGAAGAGATTCAGGAACTGATTGGGAAACAGGGAGAACAGGAGCCCCTAAGCATTTGGGATATTCTCTCCCAGGCCAAGCAAGACCTGCGATTTCGCTCCATTGCCGTTCAAGCCTGGGGAGGGTTTGGTAAAACTACGCTAATGAAACACCTGGCGTTTACCTATGCCCATAATCCCGGTAAAGTCAGGCGTAACAAAGCTCCTAAACTAATACCAGCACTGCTATTTTTGAGAAAGTGGAAGCAAACACTTACCCAGGAAAATCCGCCCACACTACCGGAGCTAATCGAAAATTATTATGTGCCAAGTTTGCCAGGAGATGACGATCTGACGATTCCTGATAACTGGGCAAAGACGGCCCTGGGCCATGGCAAACTGCTGGTAATGTTTGACGGTTTTGATGAAGTAGCCGAGGCAGATCGACCAGCCATCAGCGAGTGGATTAGTAAGCAGATTCGCAACTACAGTGAAAGTGTATTTATTCTCACCTCTCGACCGGGTGGGTATAAGCAATACACGGCAGAGAAACCTAAGACCAACGTGCTGGTAAACCCGTTTAACGAAGAACAGCGGGAAGCGTTTGTGCGTAAGTGGTATGGCTGTCAAGAACGCTATGGTCGCAGTCAGAGTAAGGAAAATGCAGTAGCAGTAGCGGCCATTGCTACCGAAAAAGCGAAAGATTTGCTTCAGCAAATTGAGGGGCGAGACGAGTTGCAGGCGATGGCAACAAATCCGCTGTTGCTAAATATGATCGCCACGTTTCATCGGTTTTATCCGGGCAGTGAGCTACCCCGTAAACGGGCAGAGCTATATCAAGAGATTTGTCGGCTGCAGCTGGGAGATCGACCCAGGGCACGACAGATTGATATGTTGTTGTCTGCCGAGCATGGTCAGCGGGTGTTGCAGGCGTTGGCGCTAGAGATGACTAAGCGAGAGGTGGAGATTATTGCCTATGATGAGCTGCTGGCATTGGTAGAAGGCTATGTAGCTGAGCTGGACGGCACTGTATCGGCAGAGAAGCTGATTAACAAGATTATTCGCGTGAGTGAGCTGCTGGTGGAGCGGGAGCCCAAAGAGTACCAATTTGCCCATAAGAGTTTGCAGGAATATTTGACAGCGGCTGAGATTAAACGACTGAAGCTGGAACCGCTGTTGATTGAGAAGAATGAAGCGTGGCGAGGGACGGTGCTGCTATATGCAGCCCAGGTGACACCGACGAGTTTGATTGAGGGGCTGTGTGATGTGGGCGGAGAGAAGGCTCTAACGCTGGCCTATAACTGCTGGTATGAGAATCCTAAGCGTGTGCCGGAGGCCACCTATCAACGGGTGATGGAGCTGAGCTATGGGATGCTGGAAGGGTATATGCAAAACCGGGAATGGCGAAAAGCAGATGCGTATACTTATCAGGTGATGGTGCAGGTGTGTAAACAGGAATCCTATCTATCATTTAATAATTTACGAAACTTTCCCTGTGAGGACTTGAATAGAATTGATGACCTGTGGCTGAAGTACAGTAATAACCAGCTAGGCTTCAGTGTTCAGAAGGAAATTTGGGTTGATGTGGGTGGTAAGCTAGACTTTGGAAAAGATTTGCAATCATCAGGTAAAGCCTTCCAAAAGTTAGGTGATACAGTTGGTTGGCGAGTAGATGGTAAGTGGGTGTATTGGCAAGGGATTGATTTTGATTCTCCGGAGAAAAAACCTGGGAGCCTTCCTTTGAGCCTTCCGGGAGGGGGTGGTGGGGTTAGTTCTTCTCTTCTCTCGCATCCAAGCTTGCAAAGTGTAACAGATAAGGCTTTTCGGCAATCGTAAACAATTATTTCAGGCATCAGATCCACCAATTTTCAAGGGTTAACGATCTGATACCTGGCACCGACGGGCGTTTTTACTTTTCTGGGTGTTTATTCGCCTCAATAAATTTCTCGGTTACCCGCTTAACCTCATCTCGCTCAGAAACCCGAGTGTTTTCCCATAACTCCTGCTGTCCTGGCGAAGTCTTGCGCTTTCCCTTCTTAGGAATCAACCCCTTCAAAAGCTGACTGCCCCAGGTACTTTTGCGCTCTGTTTTAGGCTTGGGTCGATACCGAATGCAAAACCGCTTATAAGCTTCCGCGCACTCATCCAGACTCGCTCCCAGGTCCAAAAATGCCGGGTGCCACTGGGTCAACCCATCCTGGGTTAACCGCTCATGGGTACCATAGTTACTAAAATCATAGAAAAATCCTCGCTGCATATTGGCCGCTTTCGGGTTGGCGTGGATATATCGAATCGTATTCAGCGCCCGCCGATAATCGTTTTTGGGAAACCCGCTGCTGTGGTAACGTTTCTCCCAAAAATGTCCCGTCCGATTTAGCATGCGGTTAAAACACATGGCCGTATACCAATTAAGCCAGTGCATCACCTGGGGTAACTCCTCCGGCTGTTGTGGTTCGATTAGATAATGCACATGGTTGCTCATAACGCACAGGGCATAGAGCTTAAACCCATATTTCTTCTGACATTCTTGAATGGCATAAAGCAACACCGCTCGACATTCGTAACGAGTTAACCGAAATTCTCGATTGTTACACCGAATAGTGATGTGATAACAAAAATCAGGATACAAAATACGATTGGGTCGCGGCATTATCGACACCCTACGGTTTACTCATCAACCTTTTTCAATATGAAACCTTCGATGTCTGATTAACACTTCGTATCTTGACGACAACAGAATTATGTCCTAATTTCATCTAATGTCGTGACATTTACGACTGACTAGAACCTAATAATTTGGCACCATCGGCCGGTGCGCCAACACCGTACCGATGGCTAACCCCCAGAAAGCTAGCGCCAATCTGGAGGCTGGGCATTATTATGCCTCAGTCACCCCGATTCGCAAAACATTCGCGGGGTGGCTGAGTTCTTAGGTTCTGGCTTTCCTTCTACCCAACCGGAGAACCAGAACCCATGTTTCAAGACAACACCCAGGGCGCAGGTGCGCCGAACCTTCCTCCTGCCGACAGTTTCCTACCCGAACACCAGTTCGAAACCATTAACCACACCCTATTCGGCAGCCTCACCGCCATCCGCAACACCATCACCCTGCTCCACAAACTCCACTACGCCGAACCCAACGACTGGAGCAAACCCCTCCCCACCGGACGCCCCAATGAGCTGATGGCCATCCTCACCAAACGAGTCAGAGTCGATTAACCCGACTCGGTACCAACAGCCGTAGGGTGTGTTGCGGCTTGCCCAACGCACCATTTAAGAAATGGTGCGTCACGACAGACCCTATACAGGATTTCATAGCCAAATTTGTCGCTTTTGCAAAATGTAAATCTAACCTCAGTCTTGGTTAGATGACTGCACTAGCCGAGTAATTCCCCCCAACCACCCTAACCAAACCACCACCACAAACCAGTGCACCACCACCGAGGGCCATAGGGAGCCCGTCAGTAAATAAAGCGCCGTACAGATTACGCCCAGCAAGG
>ERZ1740059.890-NODE-890-length-15267-cov-6.829214_pt1 | contig 15267 bp, 10 predicted proteins | sample MGYA00581744_ERZ1740059 | MGnify/ENA primary metagenome ERZ1740059 (study PRJEB43018, sample SAMN04849738) | marine metagenome | isolation source: floating plastic debris | place: Pacific Ocean | collected 2008-08-28 | study: EMG produced TPA metagenomics assembly... | reverse complement strand
CAGGCAGGGCGCGAACGCGAGGGCGAGGGCGAAGGCGCGCATCAGTAGATCCCGAGGAGCCCCACGCCGCGGCCCGCGGGCACGACCCGAAGCGTGAGCCCGTCCCGCAGCCCCTCGCCCTGCCGTCGCGGGTGCGGTCGCATGCGTAGCGCCGGGACCATCCAGCCGATGGCGATGCCGGTGAGGGCCCCGAAGGCGACGTCCGACGCGTAGTGCTTGTCCCCGGCGATGCGAAAGAGGCCCGTCGTGGCCGCGAGGCTCGTGGCGGCGGCGCAGGCGAGCCAGTCCCGGCCGCGGCCATAGAGCGGGAGTCGCCGATGGAACACGCAGGTCGTGGCCGCCGCGGCGAAGGCCTGGGACGTGTGCCCGCTGTAGAAGCTCCGAAAGCGCGCGCGGCCGAGGCAGTCGTTGTCGCCCTCCAGGGGATTGCCCGTACGGTCCACGGGCACGTCCCCCTCGAAGTCGATGCAGTTGCGGCCGTAGGGGCGCTCGCGAGAGCCCACGATGTTCGCCGCGGCTTGAAGCGTGGACGACACGAGCTGCGCCTCGATGCCGAGGAGCGCGAGCTCCCGCCCCACGTCCGGGTTGTCGTGAAACCAGAGGGCCGTGAGGATCGCGTCGAAGAAGATCGGGAACCCGATGGCCAGGTTCAGGGTCACGTCACTCGCGTCGCGCAGGTTCTGCTGGCGCTGAAGCGAGCGCCCGCGGAGCGAGCGACGCACGCGCTCGTCGAAGCCGTTTCGCCGCAGCCAGCGACCGTTCTCGTTGGGCCCGATGATCTGCAGCGTCACCGTCGCGGCGGCGCCCGCCGCCAGCACCCCATAGTCGAGGTTCCGAAAGCGCCCCCAGCCCGAGCCCCACTGGAGCCCGGGTCCGAAGCCACCCTGGCCCGTGCGCGGGATGAGCGCCTCGGGGAGCGTGGGATCCGGGGTCGGCTCCTCCGCCTGAGCATGGCCCCGGGAGGGGCCCGCGAGGCTCGCGATGGCGAGGAGGGCGAGAAGCGAGGAAGAGCGGAGCACGGCGAGGGCGGACCGTCGGGGGTCCAGCAGCCCCGCTCTCATGAATCGGGGTTCCGCACAAGCGCCGACGCACCAGCCGCGTCAGGGCCAGGGCGAGCCGCGGAAGAAATCGGGCGCCGGCTCCAGGCGCAGCTTGGGGCGCAGCGACGCGGGAATCACGCTGTCCTCGAGCCACTCGCCGTCCTCGCCGACCCACACGCGCCGGAGCTTCGGCTGGCGCGCGAGCGCCGAAAGGTCGGGGAGCGGTGGGCACCCCGCGAGCACGAGGTCCTCGAGGGCGGGCAGCACCGGGAGCGTCGCGAGCTGCGGCGTCACGTGGTGGCTCGCGAGCTCGAGGGTCTCGAGCTGCCGCGCGTCCTCGAGCCAATCCAGCTCCGTCGCGTCCAGCTCCAGGAGCGCCAGGCGCCGCACGTCGCCGAGCCACCGGGTGCGCGCCGGGGCGTTCTTCAGGCCGTGCATCTCGAGGAGGTGGAGCCGTGGCGCCGCCTTCGCCCCCAGGAAGTCGCTCGGCGGCGAGTGCAGCCGGAGCGTCGAGAGCGCGGGGAAGCGGCCCAGGTCACCGAGGTCGCCCACCTCGCCGAAGAGGCTCAGGGAGCGGAGGCTCGGGAGCGGGCCGAGGTCGAGGCGCTCGAGGCTGTGGCTCAGCCCCACGTGAAGGCGCTGCAGCGAAGACAGCTCACCGAGCGCCGCGAGGCTGCGGGGCGCGGAGGCACCGGTCGCCCGCTGGGAGAGCTCGAGGTTACGCAGCCCGGGATGGCCCCGGAGGGGTCCGAGGTCCGTCGGGAGCTGGGCGATGACGCTCAGGCTCGTGAGCCGCGGGAGGGCCTCCACGCCGCGAAAGCTCCGCAAGACCGTCGGCTCGCGCCGGTAACCTTCGCCGAAGAGGTCGATGGAGAGCGTCTGAAGCGCCTTCAGGTTCCGGAGCGCCGTGAGCGAGTCGAGCTCGCCTCCGAGGATGCGCAGCGTCGTGAGGGACTCGTTCGGCCCGCCGGCGCTCATGCCGTGCGGCCTCGCGACCAGCAGGAGGTTCAGCCGGTCGAAGCGCTCGAGGCCGGCGAGGCTGAAGGGCGTCGGGCGACCGGGCTCGTGGCGTCGGTAGCTCGCGGCGTCGATGGCGAGCGCGCTCAGGCTCGCGCGCCAGTCCCCGGCCTCGGGACCGGGCATGACCGCCAGGAGCCCCAGCACGGCGCGCACGGCGTAGGGTCGGTCCGGCGCCGAGCGCTCGAGCTTCGGACCGGGCTCGAGGGTGCCGATGCCATCCTCGTCGACCACGAAGCGCGTGCCCTGGAGCAGGTCCCGGAAGATGCCCGCGTCCCCGAGGGCCCGGGCCAGCGCCACGCCCTGGTCGATGCGCGCGGCGTCTCGGCTCCGGAGGAGGCGCGCGATGCGCGCAGCTCTCCCCTGGAGGCGATGTCCCGTCTCCGGAACCGTCCATCTGACCGTCCGCCGAACCATGACTCGTGGAGTGTGGGTCCACGCCGCGCCGATGCTCGTGCCGACGCGGAGAATTCCCGCGGAGAGTTTACCAGAGCGGGTCGGGCCCAGGTCAGGCCCCTACGGGCATCACGGCGCGGAGGGCCTCGAGAAGCTCCGCGCGCGTGGCCGGCTTCGGCACCAGCTGGCGGCGGCCCGCGCCGATGAAGCTCACCTTGGCGCCCTCGTCGACGCCACCGGTCATCACGATGGCGCGCTCCGCGAGGTCCCCGTGCGCGTCGCCGAGGCGGTCCAGCAACTCCGCGCCGCTCATGCCCGGCATCATCAGGTCCGTGACGACCGCGTCGAAGCGTGCACCTTCCTCCAGCAGCGCCAGCGCCTCGCACCCGCTGGTGACGCCCTGGACGTCGGCCTCGTCGCGCAAGAGCCGGGCCACGGAGCGGAGCACGAGCTTCTCGTCGTCCACCAGGAGCACCCGCGGCCGCGTCTCGAGCGCCGGCGGCTCCTCCGCCGGCTCGGGCACCGGGATCAGCCCGTTGTCCCGCGGGAGCACCAGAGTGAAGGTGCTGCCCACGCCGACCTCGCTCTCGACCTCGAGGGCTCCGCCGTGGCGCTCCGCGATGTCTGCGCAGAGGGCCAAGCCCAGGCCCACGCCGTCTCCGCGCGCTTTCGTGCTGAAGAAGGGCTCGAAGACCCGCTCCAGGGAGGAGGCCGAGATGCCCGAGCCGTCGTCTTCGACGGCGATGCGGACGGCCGCCTCGTCGACCCGGCTCCGGAGGCGCACGAGGCCCCCGCCGGGCCCGAGGGCTTGCGCGGCGTTGACCACGAGGTTCACGAGAACCTGCGAGATCTGGCCTTCGTAGGCTGGAAGCCTCGGGAGCGCGTCGCCTTCGATCACGAGCTGTCCGCCGTGCTGTCGCAGCCGCGGGCCGGCGAGCGTGGTCGCCTCGTTCACGACCTCCGCCAGCGGGACGTCGACCACGCGGTCCTTGCCCTCGCGGGCGAAGATCTGGAGGTTGGCGACGAGGCGCTGGATGCGTGCCACGCCCTCGCGGCTTTCGCGGATGGAGGCGAGCAGGTCCGGATCCGTGGGCGCGACGGAGCCGCTCTCTAGACTCCGCTCGAGGTGCTCGAGGTTCGCGAGGATGAAGGCGGCCGGGTTGTTGACCTCGTGCGCCACGCCGGCGGCGAGGGCGCCCAGCGAGCGCAGCCGATCGTCGTGGAGGAACGCCCGCCGGAGCCGGCCTTCGCGCTGGCGCGCGACGGCGAACCCGATGACCCGCCGCAGGCTCCGTGCGCCGAGCTCGTCCTTGGCGAGGTAGTCCTGCGCGCCGGCCTCGAGGCAGCGCTCCGCGACGGCGCTGCCCACGAGCGTGGTGAGCACCACGACGGGCACGTGCGGGCTCTCGCCGACGAGGCGCGTCACCACCGCAGGCCCGCGGCCGTCCGGGAGCTGAAGATCCGCCAGGACGACGTCGAAGGATGCCCCGCGGCCCAGGCAGGCGAGGGCGTCGCGCACCCGGGTCACGTGCTCCACCTCGTAGGCGCCGGCCCGGCGAAGATGAGCCTCGATGAGGGCCGCGTCGTCCGGATCGTCCTCGATGAGGAGCACGCGCCCGGCGGGAAGCCGGCCCCCGGAGACGCGCCGGCCGGGCAGCGAGGGCTGGAGGTCCGCGGACGGGGCGTCCTGCGGGTCCGGATCCCAATCCTCCAGGGAGAGCATCACCCATGGCAACGGCTCGGCGGCGTGAGTTTTTAGTGAGAAAAGGCGCCCATCCCCGTCTCGAGATTCACCCTTTGGGGGCTCCTCGGCGCATCCAATCCCCCGAGGGAAGCGGCCGTCCCACGGGACGCCGGAGCACGTACGTCCATGCAATTCCGCCACCTTCCAGCCGGACGATGCCCCGGTGGTAGAGCGAGCGCGGCAGGGCGTTCCAGCCCCCGAAGTCCTCGTAGGGGTCCAGCTCGGCGAAGACCTGCCGGGCATGGTCGCGCGAGCGAAGGCGCAGGACCTCGCCGGCGACCCACCCCTTTCCGGTGACGAGTCCGGGGTAGTCGCCGAGGTCCAGGAGCCGGCCTCGAGCCCGCGCCGGGCGCCGTGCGCCGGGGAGCCGGCGCGCTTCGCCCGCCGCGCTGCGAAGCGTGCCGTAGACGAAGAGGCCGTCGGCCGCCGAGGCGTCGCGTCCCGCCTCCGCGGCCTCGAGCGACGCGGGGTCCAGGCCGAAGCGGGCGTAACCGCGGCGACAGATCGCGCCGTAGGCCGGCGTGGGCGGCACGTGCTCCTCGCGCGGCGCGCGCACGCGGTAGGTCGTCGCCGTCATGGCACGCCCGCTCTCCGTCAGGACCACCACCGGGACCCGCTCATAACGTCCCGCGGAGACGCCTTCCTTCGCGTCGAGGAGCGCGCCTGTGGCCGGGCCCCCGGCGAAGAGGCCGCCCGGGACCAGGCCGCCCGGCGAGGGGACGACGTCGAGAGCGCCGCCGCCGCGGGCCGGCGATAGGTAGTGGAACCGGAGCACGTGATCCGGAAGGAACGCGCGCCCCCGCGGACGGGGAAGCGCCACCGCCGGGTCCATGCCGCGCCGCGCGGCGAAGGCCCTCAGGTCGACCTCGTCGAGGTTCGAGCCATAGGCGAAGAAACGCATGGCTCGTGTGTAGCGCTCCAAGGGCCGGCGCGGCTCGAAAGTCGGGCGCGAGGTGCTAGTTCGCCCGGGTGATCACCAAGGACAAGGTCGTCTCTCTGAAGTACGTCCTTCGCGACGCGGCGGGCGCGACGCTCGAGGAGAGCTCGCCCGACCGGCCGCTCGTCTATCTTCACGGTCGCGGGAACGTCATCCCCGGCCTCGAGCGTCAGCTCGATGGGAAGGCCACGGGCGACACCTTCGTGGCCGTGGTGCCGCCGGCCGAGGGCTACGGGGAGAAGCGGAAGGTGAAGACCCTTCGCCTCCCCCGGTCGAAGTTCGAGCCCGGCATGACGCTGGACCGCGGCACGCAGTTCTTCATGCAGACGCAGGACGGCCGTCCGCTGCCTCTCTGGGTCGAGAAGGTCCAGGGGAACACCATCGTCGCCACGCCGCAGCACCCCATGGCCGGGCTCGAGCTACACTTCGACGTCGAGGTGCTCGAGATCCGCGAGGCGACGGCCGACGAGCTGAAGGAAGGCTACCCGGCCGCCGACGAGGGCGAGGAACCCGGCGGCGCATGAGCGAGCGCGTGCTCGTCCGAGGCGCCTTCGGCGGCGCCCTCCGTCAGACCGGCCCGCGGCGCCTCGAGGCCGACATGTCTCACGGCTTCCTGACGTCACTGATGCTCGTGCCGGCGATGCTCCTGGGCCTCGCCAGCGTCTTTCTTCTCGGGAGCCAGGCCGGGAGGAGCGGCGTCCCGCTGCCGGCGCTCGCCGGCGCGCTCATGGGGCTCGCGCTGGCCATCGCCCTGATCGCCTTCGCCCGCCGCCGCGCGCGCTCCATGGGCCGCTTCGTCATCGACGGTGACACGCGACGCGTGCGCGAGCGGCGCCGCGGCGAGGAGCGCGACCTGGTCGGCTTCGACGACGTGGCGCGGGCGACGCGTCGCTGGGACCCCTTTCATCGTGGCTTCGTCCCTCAGCATTGGCTGCTGCTCGAGCTGAAGGACGGACGGCGCTACCGCCTCGCCAAAGGCCCGATCGCCCAGGTCGACGGGGCGCTCCAGCTCCTCGCCAGCTGGGGGCTGCCCATCGCCGCGCCTTGAGCCGCGCATGCGCGACCCGCGCCGCAAGGAACTACCCGTGATCCCGGGATCCTCGGCAAACTACGCGCGTATGTCTCCGTCCCTGCGTGCCGTCCCCGTCCTGGGGGCAGGGTCGCTCGTGCTCGCGACGCCGGCGCAGGTCTCGGCCGCGGGCGGCGGGGACTCCAGCCAGAGCACGCCGGTGGCCATCGTCATGGTGCTCGTGGGCATCGGGTGCGCCTATTTGCTGGCGAACTTCGTCGTCGACTGGCTGCAGCGGCGCGCCCTGATCATCAGCGGCGTCGAATACCTGCTCGTCGGCCTCCTGCTCGGCCCCGCGGTGCCCGAGGTCGAGGTCCTGAGCGACGTCACGGGGCTGCTGCCGGCCATCGCCCTCGCCGCCGGCTGGATCGGGCTCCTCCGCGGCATGGCCTTCAACGGCCACCGGGTGATGAACCGCATCCCCGGGAGCCTGCGCGTCGCCGTCTGGCATCACGTCCTCCCGGGCGTCGCGGTGGGCTACCTCGCCTACCTCTACTTCTTCCGCGGCTTCGGTGACCTCGACGCGCTCGTCGTGGAGCCCTCGCTCGGGGTCTTCTCCAGCACCTGGCGCGACGCCGCGGCGTCCGGGTTCTTCCTGGGTTGTGCCGCGGCCTCGGACTCGAGCGAGCCCTTCGACGTCATCGAGCGCCGCTACGATCTCGAGGGGACCATCACGTCCCACCTTCGCGAGTCCACGGGCCTCGGCGACGTGCTGGTGATCCTCGCCTTCGGGCTCGTGTTCTGCATCTTCCACATGCCGGACCCCGAGCGCCTCGCCGCCGGCGCCGCCGAGCTCGACTGGTTCGACTGGTTCGGGCTCCAGACCGGCCTCGGCCTCGTGCTCGGCGCGCTCTTTTCGCCTTTCCTCGGCGGCCACGAGTCGCCGAACGGCCGTTTCCTGGCCCTCGTCGGCATCATCGCCTTCGCCTCCGGGGCCGCGTACTTCCTCGTGCTCTCGCCCCTCGCCGTGAACGTGGTGCTCGGCCTGGTGCTGGCGAGCTCGGCGCGCTCGGGCAAGCGCATCCGCGAGACGCTCACGACGACCGAGAAGCCGATGGCGCTGGTGCTCTTGGTGCTCGCCGGCTTCCTCTGGGAGGCGCCGCCCTGGGCCCCGACGCTCGCGTTGCTCCTCGCGTTCGTCGTCGTGCGCTTCGTCGGCAAGGTGCTCGCGAGCCGCGTCGCCGTGCTCGGGCTGCCGCTTCGCCGGGACCTCTGGAAAGGGCTCCTGGCCCATGGCGAGGTCACCGTCGCCATGGCCGTCAGCTTCAAGGTGGTCTTCGAGGGCGAGGCCGTGAACGTCGCCTACACGGTGGTGCTCGCCAGCGTCGTCCTGCACGACCTCGTCGCGCCGCGCGTGCTCCGCTCGCTGCTGGTCGACGCGGGCGACGTCAAGCGTGAGCGCAGCGTCGAGGGGCTTCCCGCGCGCATCTCGAGCACCGGCGCGATGGAAGGGGAGTGAGCCATGTACATCGTCGTCATCGGCCTCGGTGAGGTGGGAAAGCACCTGCTCGGCGTGCTCCAGGCCGACGGTCACGACGTGGTGGCCATCGACAAGAGCCCGAGCGCCGTGGCCTACGCCGAGGAGCACTTCGACGTCGCCAGCCTCACGGGGTATGGCGCGAGCCAGGAGATCCTCGACCGCGCCAACGTGAAGAGCGCCGACCTCGTGGTGGCGGTCAGCGACCACGACGAGGTGAACCTCATCGCCGCGCTGGCGGCGAAGCAGCTGGGCGCCGAGCGCGTGATCGCGCGCGCCCAGGGCAACGAATGGGCGCGCTGGACCGAGGGCATCCGCTACGGGCTCCTCGGCGTCGACGTCGTCATCAATCCGCGCGTGCTCGTGGGGCAGGAGCTCGGACGCGTGGCGCGCTCCCATGGCGCGTCGGACGTCATCGACCTCGCGCAGGACCGCGTCGAGCTGGTCCAGATGAAGATGACCACGCGGATGGCGAACAAGCCGCTGTCCAAGATCCAGCTCCCCGAGGACTCGCTGGTCGCGGCGTACGTGCGCGACGGCGACATGGTCGTACCCGGCGGCGCCGACGTGCTCCTGCCGGGCGACACCGTCTACCTGATCGGCCGTCCCGAGGCGATTCTCCAGGCCGAGGACCTCTTCAGCACGCGGCGGGAGGCGAACCGGGTGCTCGTGGTCGGGGGCGGCGTGGTGGGCCAGTCTCTCGCGCGGCAGATTCTGCCCTTCGGCGCACAGGTCACCATCGTCGAGCGCGACCCGGAGGTCGCCGAGCGGCTGGCCGCGGAGCACGACGACGTCACCGTCGTCCAGGGCGACGGCACGGACGGTGACCTGCTGCAGGAGATCGAGATCGAGACCTACGATCTCATGGCCGCAGTCACGCGCGAGGACGAGATCAACCTCATGGCCTCGCTCATGGCCAAGCGCGCCGGCGTGCCCCGGACCGCCGCCATCGTGCAGCGCGCCGACTACGTGCCCATCTACCGGCAGCTCGGCATCGACATCGTGCTCTCGCCGCGCACCGTGGCCTCGGACCAGATCCTCCGCTTCGCCCGCTCCGGGCAGCTCCACAGCCTGCACGTGCTCGAGGAGGGCGCGGCGGAGGTGGTCGAGCTGACGGCCCTCGCGAGCTGCGCCGCGACGTCGAAGCCCCTTCGGCGCCTCCAGCTGCCCACGGGCTCGCTCATCGCGGCGCTCATCCGCGGCGACGAGGTCCTCGTCCCGGGCGGCGACGACGTCATCGAGGCCGGGGACCGCGTGATCCTCATGACCACGCGCGAGTCCCGGGCGAGCGTCGAGCGCCTCTTCCGCGGGAGGCGCGGCCTCTGATGACCCGCCAGCACCGGCGTCTCCGCGACTTTCGCGGTGCGCTGCGGCCCGTTGGCGCCGTGATGATCGGCGTGGGCGTCGCGATCGCGGCGAGCGGTGCGGTGGGCTTCGCGTGGGATCTCGTGGCGCCGAGCGCCCGCATCCCGGTGGGCGGCCTCTGGCCCTGCCTCTTCGCTGCGCTGGCATCCGTCGTGCTCGGCGCGGCGTGCATGGCGGCCTCGCGCGGCCACGTCCGCGAGACCATGAGCCGCCGCGAGGCGCTCGTGAGCGTCGCGGCCATCTGGCTCGGCGCGGGCCTCTGCGGCGCGCTGCCCTTCGTCTTCGGCGCGCGCATGAGCCTCGCGGACGGGCTCTTCGAGTCGATCAGCGGGCTCACGACCACGGGCGCGACGGTCATCACCGACATCGAGACGCGCCTCAGCCGCCCGCTGCTCCTCTGGCGCTCCATGAGCCAATGGCTCGGCGGCATGGGCATCGTCGTGCTCTTCGTGGCCGTCTTTCCGAGCGTCGGCGCCGGGGCCAAGCACCTCTACCGGGGCGAGGCGCCGGGGGCGCAGGCCGAGGGTTTTCGGCCGCGTATCGCCGAGACGTCGCTGGCGCTCTGGCGCCTCTACGCGCTCTTCACGCTGGTCGAGATCGCGCTGCTCTGGGTCGCCGGCATGGACCTCTTCGAGGCGCTCTGCCATGGCCTCACCACGCTCAGCACGGGCGGCTTCTCGACGCGCGACGCGAGCGTGGCGGGCTTCGCGATGCCCGCCGTGGAGTGGATCATCGCCACCTTCATGCTCCTCGGGAGCATCAACTACGGGCTCTACTACTTCGCGCTCCGTGGCCGCGGTCTTCGCTCCATCGGTCGCGACCCCGAGTTCCGGACCTTCGTCGGGCTCGTACTGCTCTCCACGTCCTTGCTCACGCTCCTCAACATCGAGCTTCACCCGGGCGGCTACGGCCTGGACAGCCTGCGCTTCGCCTACTTCCAGGTCGCCACGACGGTCAGCTCGACGGGCTACGGCACCGACGACACATCGACCTTCGGCGCGGCGGCCTTCACGCTCGTGCTGGCGCTGATGTTCGTCGGAGGGATGAGCGGCTCGACGGCCGGCGGCATCAAGGTCGAGCGCATCGTGCTCATGGCCAAGCAGACCTTCGCGCAGGTCCGCCGCTCCTTCGACCCGAGCGTGGTGCAGGTGGTCCGCATGGGCCGGAGCGTCGTCGCCAAGCCAATCCTGGCCGACGTGATGAGCTTCTTCGTCATCTACATCGCCTGCCTCGGGGTCGGCGTGCTCTTCGTGTGCACCGTGGACGGCGTCCCCATCCCCACGGCCTTCGGCGCCATGCTCACCTGCCTGTCCAACATGGGTCCGGCGCCCTTCCACGAGCTAGCCGGTTTCGCCGACAACTTCGCGCCCTACTCGCCCGTCTCGAAGACTTTCTTCGTCGTGGCCATGCTGCTCGGGCGCCTCGAGTTCTTCACCCTCTTCGCGCTTCTGGTGCCGGGGTTCTGGCGACGATGAGCAGCGCGACCGAGACCTTCGAGGGCGAGCACGCCTACGACGACGGTCACGGGCCGCCGAGCGCGAGCGCGTCGGTCCGGCAGCTGGTCATCGTCAGCTTCCTCGTCGGCGGTCTCCTCCTGCTCCACGCCTTCGGTAGCCCCGAGGCGCATGAGGGGAACTACGACCCGACGGCGATGCTCGCCCTCGGCTTCGTCATCCTGGCGAGCTTCACCATCGGTCAGCTCGTGGGCGTCATCCGGCTCCCGCACATCACGGGCTACCTGCTGGCGGGCATGGTCTTCGGGCCGTCCATCAGCGGCTTCGTGCCCTACCGGCTCTTTCCGCCCTTCGACGAGGGCGTGCTCAACGACCGGGTGATCGGGCAGCTCCTGCCCCTCGAGACCTTGGCCGTCGCCCTCATCGCGCTCACGGCAGGCGGCGAGCTTCGCATCGAGGGGCTCAAGCGCGGGCTCCGTGCGATCCTCGGCGTGCTCGGCCTTCAGCTCGTCTTCGTCCTCGTGCTGACCACGGCCTTCGTCTGGCTCGTGGGCGGGACCTACCCCGAGCTCGCGCTTCCCGGCTTCGAGGGCGTCGAGGGGCGGGCGCTCATCTACGTGGGCCTCACCGTCGCCGCCATCAGCTTCGCGACCTCGCCGGCCGCGACCATCGCCGTGATCAACGAGGGCGGCGCGCGGGGTCCCATGTCCCGCACGGTGCTCAGCGCCGTCGTCCTCAAGGACGTGCTCGTCGTCGTGCTCTTCGGGGTCTTCAGCGCGCTGGCGCTGACGGAGCTCGGGGGCACCTCGGAGGTACCCCTCGAGCAGAAGCTCGCCTGGGAGATCGTGGGAAGCCTCGTCGTGGGCATCGCCCTCGGCGGCGGCATGGCGCTCTACCTTCGCTACGTCGGCAAGGAGCTCCTGCTCTTCATCGTCGGCGTGGTCTACACGGCCACCTTCGTGGTGGGCTGGGCGCGGACCACGGAGCTCCACGCCGAGCTCGACCCGGTGCTCATCTTCCTCACGACGGGATTCACCGTCGCGAACTTCTCGAAGCACGGCGAGACCTTCATCCACTCGGTGGAGCGGATCGCCATGCCCGTCTACGTGGTCTTCTTCACGCTCGCGGGCGCGAAGCTCCACCTCGACGAGGTCATCCACCTCTTCAGCTTCGCGCTCGCGCTCGTCGCGGTCCGGGTGCTCGCGATCTACCTCGGCGTGCGCCTCGGCGCCGCGCTCGGCGGGGCGGACGAGGGCACCAAGAAGTACGGCTGGATGGGCTTCGTCTCGCAGGCGGGGGTGGCCATCACCTTCGCGGGCTTCGTGTCCCTGCGCTTCGGCGAGCCCGGCGAGGCGCTCGGGGCGCTCCTCATCGCCGGCGTGGCGATCAACGAGGTGATCGGGCCCGTGCTCCTGAAGGTCGGCCTCGGCCTCGCGGGAGAGCTCCGCGGCCCGGCGCGCCCGGAGAGCACGGACGAGCCCGCGCACGAGGCCACGGAGCCTCCGGCGCCGAACCCCTGGTCGCCCTGGGCCGAGGACGAGGGGAGCGTCGACTGGGGCCCCGCGCCGGCCTCCGGGGACGGAGCCGTCGACCGGACCCTCCGCGACGTGGAGAACGAGCTCCGCAACCTGAGCCGGATCGTCTCGGAAGGCCCCGTCGCCACCTTCCGCAAGGACGCCGAGCGCTATCTCCGTGAGCTCCGTCGCGAGTTCCTCCGCCACCACCGGCGTCTCCTGGTCCGCGCGCGGCAGGCCGGCGAGCTCGACGAGGAGGACGCGCGCGTCGCGGCGCGCCGCGAGCTCGCCGCCGCGCTCCGGGCCGAGCAGGCGGAGCTCGCCGAGAAGTGGCGCGGGGCGCTCCTTCGACGGCGCGCCGAGCTGCTGAAGAGCCCGGGCTGGAGCCCCGGCGCCGTCGTGGAGAGCCTCGACGAGATCGGGGACCAGGTCGCCGAGCGCGTCGCGCTCCCCTACGACGAGAGCTGCTTCGAGGCGAAGGCCGACGACGGGCTCATCAAGGCGTCGAAGCGCACCTGGCTCCGCGTCCGGCGCGGCGTCGCGCGCCTCTTCGGTCAGCCCATGGGCACCCGGGACGTCGCCCTGCGCGATCTCGTGCGCTTCCACCTCTCCGGAGCGACGCCGCCCAACCTCGCGGCCGTCGCCGCGCTCTTCCTCCAGGCCGAGCGGCATCTGGCCGGGCGCACGCGGAACCTCTTCGACGGGCTCGTGGGCCGCTACGACGTGCTCGCGGGCCGTGCGGCCGACGCGGAGGTCGACCTCCATGCGGAGGTGGCCGCCATGCGCGCCGACGTCGAGGAGGAGCTGCTCCTCGCCCTCGACGAGGTCGGCCGCATGGGCCGTGACGCCACCAAGCGCACGGGTCGAGTGCTCGCCAAGGGCATCCGGGACATCAAGAGCGAGCTGGCGATCTACTGCAGCGTCGATCTGACGGAGCGGCAGCGACGTCCCTCGCGCATCTTCAAGGAGCGGGTGGCCGCCCTCAAAGCGCTCACCGAGCAGCTCGCCGAGCTCCGGAAGAGCGCCGCCGGCGAACAGGCGCTGGTCGCCATGGAGCTCGAGCTCGTCGGCCTCGAGGCGCGCGTGAAGGACCTTGTCGCCACCTACGGCGGTCGCCTGGAGCGGGAGCTCGAGCGCCGGGCGGCGCAGCAGGCCGAGCGGGCCGCGCATGCCTTCGCCGAGGCGCGTCAGCACGTGGACGCGGAGCTTTCGAGCTCGGACACGGGTGAGGAGATGGCGGGCGCCCTCCGGCAGATCACGGAGGTCACCGAGAAGACGGCCGGGGAAGCCGCGCGCATCGTGCGCGAGGTGCAGACCGAGCTCCTCGACGAGGGCAAGCTCGCGCCGCTCCTCGACGCGCTCAGCAACGCCGCGGGAGGCCTGACGCCGCGCTACCGCGTCATCGCCGGGCAGCTCCAGCGCGGCGCGCAGCGCTTGCCGCCGGCCGTGGAGCGGGTCGACGTGCCTTTCCGCGACCTCGTCCTGGAGCATGGGGAGACGCGCATCGGGCCCGAGCTCTATCGGGCGTCACGGGAGACGAGCGAGAAGCTCCAGCCGCTCGTAGCCGCGCTCCGCGAGGCCGAGCGGCTCCTGGCCTTCAACGTGGAGCTCGCCACCGTCGAGCTCGAAGTCACGCTGGGCGAGACGGTGCCCAAGGAAACGCGCACGCTCCTTCGCGAGATGGTCGTGGGCCAGCTCGAGCGCTCGGAGGCCATGGTGGAGGCGCTCGCCACCGAGGCGCATGGCCACGGCGCGGCCCTCTCGCGCGGCATCCACGAGGCGACGCTCGGCGCCCTCGAGGACCTCCGCGCGCAGCTCGTGGACGGCGACGTGACGCGGGCCAAGCTCGAGGAGCTTCGGCGCGAGGCGAACCGGCGCCGCATCGCTCAGCGCGTGGGGCGCTTTCCCTCGCTCTTCCGCGAGGGCCGGGCACAGCTCGAGCGCGCGCTCTCCGCCCTCGTGGGCGACGCGCGCCTCGAGATGTGGCGCCGGCGCCTCGGGCTCCGCATCCGCGAGGACATCGCCGAGCTCGGGCCCACGGCCTTCGCGGCCCCGGCGCCGCTCGCGAAGCTCCCGAACGTGTACCGGCGGCTCTTCAGCGCCGACACCATGGAAGCGGCGGACGTGCTGACGGGCCGCGAGGAGCAGATTCGCCACGCGCGGAGCGTGCTCGGCGGGGACCCGAAGGCCGAGCGGCGACAGGGGCGGCTTCGCGCCGTCGCGCTCGTGGGTCTCGATGGCGTCGGCAAGGCGTCCGTCGCCGCGGCCATCGTGCGCGGCGGGCGCTGGAAGACCGTGCGGAGGCTCGCCTTCGACCGCCCCGCGACGGAGGCCGACGTGGTCGCGCTGCTCCGCGAGGCGCAGGACGCATCGCTCGTGGTGGTGGACGGTCTCCAGTGGCTCACGGCCGCGCGTCCGGGCGGCTACCGGCCGCTGCGGCGCTTCGTCGACGGCGTGGTCCGCACGGCGGGCACGAAGAGCTGGCTGGTGCAGGCCGAGGCGCTCTGGTGGCGCTACGCGCGGAGCGTCGCGGCCCTCGACGATGCCTTCCCGGAGCAGATTCAGCTCGAGCCGCTGAGCGCCGACGAGCTGCGGGCGGCCGTGATGGAGCGGCATCGCCTCAGCGGTTACGGCCACGCCTTCGGCCGCACCGGCGGCCGGGGCCTCGTCGAGCAGCTCGTCGCCCGCAGCGCGAGCCGCGTCCGCCGCCCCTTCGAGCAGTACTTCAAGGACCTGCACGCGGCCTCCGGGGGCCTCGTCCGCGACGCGCTACGGCTCTGGCTCGCGTCCATCGACGCGCTCGAGGGCGAGAGCGTGGTGCACGTGGGGCACGTCCCGCAGAGCGGGTACACGGCGCTCGGGCGCCTTCCACGCGAGACCCTGATCGTGCTCTTCCAGATCGCCCGCCAGGGATGGATGGACGCCGACGTGCTGGCGCATCTCTTCCGCATGTCCGAGCAGGAGGCGCGCGCGCAGCTCGCGCGCTTGCGGCACCTCGGCGTGCTCATGGAGAAGGGCGGGGCCTATCGCGTGTCGGTGCACCTGCGCGGCGCGCTGGTGCGGGTCCTGGCCGAGCGGGGGTGGGCATGACGCGTTGGGCGCTCGTGTGCCTGCTGACCGCCGCCGTGCCGGTCGCGGCGCAGCCGCCGGAGCAGGAGGCGTCTCCGTCTCCGTCTCCGTCTCCGTCTCCGTCTCCGTCTCCGCCGCCCGCCGCCGACGCGGCCGAGGGCTCGGCTTCGGCGGAGCCCGAGCGG